>Ga0209087_1000325_pt1 | contig 32111 bp, 20 predicted proteins | sample S_130805_EF_Meta_FD_187321 | JGI IMG/M metagenome (GOLD analysis project Ga0209087, IMG submission 187321) | Freshwater microbial communities from Lake Simoncouche, Canada to study carbon cycling - S_130805_EF_MetaG (SPAdes) (version 2) | ecosystem: Environmental > Aquatic > Freshwater > Lake ... | reverse complement strand
GCCGTTGCCGGTTTTAACCAATGCCAATGTGCCGCTGGCTCCATCACGAAAATAGAATGTGCTCGCGCTACTGCTGGTGAGCCCGTCGGCAATATTGAATGTCATCGATCCTGCACCGCTGCCGTTGTTTTCAATTACGGAAGATCCGGCACCTAGAACCGTAAGAGCAGTGACTGTTTGGGATGTTCCTTTGAGATTGAGGTAAGCGGTGCCGCCACTGGCCGCATTTATGGTGAAAGAGCCATTGCCGAGGGCGTTGTTGGCACCCATGACGAGATAAGGGTAGCTTGAGGCGGCGGCGGTGAGAGTCGTCCCCCCCGTGTAGGTATTGTTTCCGGAGAGGGTGGCTCCTGCAGATGATACAACCAGGCTGCCAGTGCCGCTTATGGTATTGGAAATGGTGATGCTGTTGCTGCGACTTAACGCCAGTGTGCCATTGTTGATGATATTACTGCTGGAAGAAATCGAACCCGTGGCGCCAGCATTACCGAGTTGGAGAGTGCCTGCGTTGATGATTGTGGCACCGCTGTAGGAATTCGCGCCGGAGAAGATGAGAGTGCCTGCACCTGATTTGGTCAGGTTGCCGGTTGTTGCTGCACCGGCTCCAGAAATGGTCAGGGAGACTGTGGAGTTGCTCACACTGATCCCGCTGGTGGTGGCTGCAGTAAGGGTGAAGTTGCGGTCGGTGGTGCCGTTTACAGTGCCGCTGTATTCCAGCGTGCCTCCGCCGAGGACGAGGTTGCCTGCGGCGTTGGTCGAATTGCCGAGGGCGCCTGCGACTCCTCCATTGGTGATTGCGGTGATACTGAGCGTGCCGGCATTGAAGGTAGTGGCACCGGTGTAGGTGTTCGCGCCGGAGAGGATGAGCGTGCCGGTGCCGTCTTTTGTGAGTGTGCCGGTGGTCGTGCCGATGGCGTTGCTAACAGTTGTGTTGCCTGCACCGCCGATGGTGAGGTTTTGCGTGTTGCCGCCGATGGCCCCGGAGAGGATGAGCAGGTCGGCATCCGAGTTGATACGCGTAGCGCCAGCAAGGGTGATGGCTCCGCCATAGGTATTGTTACCGGAAATGTTCCGCAGGGCGCCCGTGCCGTCGGAGCCATTGCCTGTTCCGGTGAGTGAGAGCGCCTCTGCACCCACCGTGATATTACCTTGAAGTTGGAGAGCGGCGCCGGAGGCGATTGTCGTGCCATTGGTCGCATCGCCAAGCGCATTGGCGTGCTGTATGTTTAAGACACCAACGCTCACCGTGGTGGTGCCGCTGTAGGTGTTGTTTCCAGACAGAGTAAGCGTGCCGTTGCCGTCCTTTGTGAGTGTGCCGGTGGTCGTGCCGATGGCGTTGCTAATGGTTGTGTTGCCAGTGCCGCCGATGGTGAGGTTTTGCGTGTTGCCGCCGATGGTGCCGGAGAGGATGAGCAGGTCGGCATCCGAGTTGATACGCGTGGCGCCTGCCAAGGTGATGGCTCCGCCATAGGTATTGTTACCGGAAATGTTGCGCAGGGCACCACTACTGCTCACACCTGATCCGGTGATATTGAGAGCGTTAGAAACAGTAATGTTGTTGGCGAGTTCCAACACCGCACCGTTGCTTACAATTGCACTGCCTGTGCCCAGTGCACTGGACGATGCCGCACGAATGAAGCCGGCATTGATGGTAGTGTTGCCAGAATAGGTATTGTTGCCGGAGAGGATCCACCGGCCAGCATCCCATTTTGCCAAACTCAAAGAACCAGCACCTGCGGTCTTGGTGATATTCCCAGCAAATGTATTAAGCCCAGTATTCGTGCCACGCAAAGTGAGAGTGTTGGCAGACCCAAAATCATTGTGGCTCAAGGAGCCGCTGAGGCTCAGCACACCTGTGGCACTGTTCTCAATCGTGTTGTTGTTTGTGGAGTCCCATGTCCGGTTGGAGCTGCTGCTCACCGTGCCGGTGTAGACCATGTATCCATTATTTAGCACAATGGCTGTGCCGGCCGTGCCTCTGCCGAGCGCGCTTGCGGTGCCGAAATCAGCTATCGATGTAAAATATACTTTTGCACTGAAAGCCCCCTGAGCCCTGAACTGGCCGGTGAAATCATTCGCATCGTTGTTGAGGGTTAATGAGCCGGCTGTGGCGCCTGCGGACTGTGTGACAGCCACGGCGCCGGTGATTCGCCCGCTAATCGTGGAGTTTGAGTTTCCGATGATATTGAGCGTGAGGGCACTGGCCCCGCCTGTGGAGACATTTCCCGTGATGTTGGTGGTTCCATTTCCTCGGATGTTGAGCGTCTTGGCTCCCGCAGTGCCGCCTGTGCCGCCAGCAATGGCGCCTGCCAGAGTGATTGCGCCGGTCGTGCCGTTGTTACTCACCGTGTAGTTGCCAGCCGTGGCGGTGCCGAGGGTGAGGTTGGCGTTGATCAATTCATTATTGGTGACTGTGCTCTCGCGGGTGATCGCGCCCGAGTCGTTAAGCGTGAGGGCCTGACTCCCTGCGCCGCCGGAGCCGATGGTGTAGGCTGCGGCATTGGCGGTATCGAAGAGCAGGGTGCTGATGGTCACGCCCGAGCCAAGATCGAGCACTGTGTTGGAGCTTGCGGCGTTGAATGTCGCCGTGTCGCCGGTGCCGGGGACTGGACTGGCGCTCCAGTTGGTGGAGACGCTCCAGTTTCCGCTCGTGGCACCGCTCCAAGTCGCGTTGGCAGCGTGGGCGAGGGACGGCGTGAGCGCCAGGGCGGCAATCAGACCAGCGACGAAGCGGGCTCTGGAAATTGCGTTGAGGGATTGCATGCTCATGAGGGTGGAGGGAGTTGGAGGGTTTAGTTTTTTAAGGTTTGGACGGAGGCGCGCTCGACGATTTTGAGTGGCAATTCTTTGCGCAGGGCGGGGAGGCGGTCGGCGGATTTGAGCTTTTCGACGAGCATTCGGGCGGCTTCGCGTCCCATCTGCGTTTTGTCCACGGCCACTGTGGTGAGGGGGGGCGTGGCGTAGGCCGAGACGAGAATGTTGTCAAAGCCCAGGACCGAGATTTCTTCGGGCACACGGCAACCGGCTTCTTGGAGCGCCTTCATGGCATCGATGGCCATGTTGTCGTTTGTGCAGAAGATGGCAGTCGGGCGCTGGCTGCTGGCGAGAATCGCGCGGGCCGCATAGGCGCCGCCGTCCGCCCATGCGTCGCCTTGGAAAACAGGTATTTTAATTTCGGCGTCGAGCTGCTCGGCAATCCAGGATTGAAAGCCATCGACGCGTTGTTGGAAGTTCGGGCTTGTCCGTTCACCGGTGATGAGGGCGAAGGAGCGGTGGCCGCGCTCCCAGAGGTATTGTGCAGCCTGGCGTCCACCCTCGAAGTTGGCGCTCACCACCGCAGGAAGCCCTTCAGGCGCCTCGTCGACGACCACGAGTTTGCGGCAGGCCTTGTAGAGATTCTTGAGCCAGCGCTCGTCGGAGGTTCCCAAAACAATCATCCCCTCGACGAATCCATCCTGAAAAATGGAAGGAATCTGGCAGGAAGCGATCTCCGCATTGCTCACCGAGGCCAGCAGCACCTTGTAGCCGGCATCGAGCAGGTCGGATTCCACCCCCTCGATGATCCGAGAGTAAAAAGACTCGCCCGAAAGCGGGTGGCCGGGTTCTTGACGGAAGAGCAGGCCGACGATGCCGGTCTTGCGCGTGCGCATGGCACGGGCAATGGCATTTGGGCGGTAACCCTTGCTGTCTGCAAACTCGCGCACACGCTTGCGGGTTTCTTTGCTGTAACGCGAGTCGTCGTGGTTGAGTATGTGGGAAACAGTCCCGCAATCGAGACCAAGCTCGGCGGCAATATTACGAAGGGTCATCATGGTGGGATCGGGGATAAGAAAGACTGATCAATAAAAAGTCCAATCGTTTGGAATGTCAAATAACTTTTTGAAAATTTTTCGTGATCTGGGTTCATTTCATTTCGGCTTTGCAGAGGTCGACGAACCCGCTGAGGCTTCCAGTTGCGAGACCGATGCTGGTGTCTGCACAACCGTAATAGACGCGGATTTCATCTTTCTCGGGTATTGCCACTGCGCCCGCCGGGAAAACAACATTCGGCACGATGCCGTTAAATTCATACGGCTCGGTTGGAGAGAGAATGGCGCTGTGGGTGAGGCCAATGATGCGCGTCGGATTCTCGAGGTCCAAGAGCATGGCTCCGATGCTGTAGCGGTGGCCTGCAGCGGAGCGGCTCACGCCGTGAATGATGACCAGCCAGCCCTCGGCGGTTTTGATCGGCGGCGTGGGGCCGATCTTGGTGGTCGCCCAATGGGCAAAGCCGGGCTTGAGCAGTGGCTGGTGATCGCCCCAGTGGAGCAAGTCCGGCGAGGAGGAAACCCAGAGGTTGCCCATTTCATGATAATCATTCGGGCAGACGCGGTAGGGGCGATCGAGACGCATGTAGCGGCCCTTGATTTTCTCCGGGAAAAGGCAGGGCATGCGGTTGTCGGGCAGCGAAATGATACCGAGGTTTTCGCGGGTTTTGAAATCCGTAGTCCGGGAGAGAATCCCCATCGTCCCCCACGGGCCGCAGCCGGGGTGGATGATGTAATAAACGCCGTCCAAGTGTGTGATGCGGTAGTCGATGCACTGCTCGGTAACGATGGAATAAGGCGCTTCCGTGGAGGGCTCGAACAAGGGGTCCGGATTGATATCGAAGTGCACGCCATCATCGCTGGTGGCCACATGGCCGGTGAAGGCGGCGGGACGCCCCCGGAAGCTGCCGCTATTATGTTGAACGGGAAGTAGCAGGAGCACCTTGCCATTGTAAATCGTCTGGCCGGGATTGAAGATCGCCACGGAACCCGGGAAGTCCGAGGGCTGGATTAGCGGGTTGGCCGTATGACGCCTGAGTTGGTAGGGAGAGGATGCCAGTCCGTGCATGAGTTCGACTCCATCACTGGCGTAGTCGGCGGGCTTGCGGTGACGGGGTTGCAATGTGGGTGATGTATTTTCGTTCATTGTATTAGATTGTTAAGAATTGGCAGCGGGGAGCGCCGAGGCAGTCTCCGTCTCGGCGGCAACTGGTCTTTCCACCCAGCGAAGCACTTGGACAAAAACAAGAATGGCCGCCGAGCTAAGGATTTTGGCACCCGCGAAGAAAAGAAGCTCGCGCTGCATATCGAGCTCGCTGGTCCAGAAAATCTGCATCCAATAAATTGGAAACGCGACCAGGCTTTGAATACCGAGCACCATGAGGACGCCGTAGTGCGGAATACCCATTCGTGGGGTGCCACCGGCCAGCAGCGTATCAACATCGCGGCGCACGGCACGGGCCAGGCGCAGCCACAGGTAGGTCAGCACCGCCATGGCGGGCACAAAACCCAGAAGATACCAGCGAGAGGCCTCGGCAAGACCATGCTGGTGCATGATGAACCAGAAAACCGGCGTCAGAAGCAGCGTCACCGCAAACCCCCAAGTGAAGAAATTCAAGCCAATCCGTGTCAGGCGCGGGCTCAACTGCATCGGCTTGCCAGCCGGCACCTCCTCGCGGCCACCCGGACTCCATGGAGCGGGCGCGCTAAAGTGTTCATCGCCGCCCATGCGCATCCACTGCCGGTAAAGCATCACATTGAAAACCGCGGCCAAGATGCTGAAGGGCCAAGCCCACAGAAAGATCATGCGGTAAAAGTGGTCTGTCCCCGGCCAGAGGGGTTTAAGGCTGTCAAGAAAAATTCCAGCGGCGAACCCGGCGGCGATGCTGGCCAGCGACACGACCATGGCCCGCGCGGAGCATAACTGCGCATAGCGGGACTTCGCGTAAATCCGCATCAGTGCGGTGTAGCTGCTCACTCCGAACATGGCGGTGCTAAAGGCCGCAGTGATCGTGGTGCCAAGCCCCAGCCAGAAAAACATGTGACCGGGCAGCGTGACCGGCACCCACACCCAGTTGTAGAAGCCGGTGGCGGCCGAAAAAATCGCAAGATAAGTGAGAATGCGCACCGGATGCCAGCGATCCACAAAGGTGGCCGCAAAGATGGTGGCAACGACGCCGGCGACTCCCCCAAAACCTGCGAGCCATCCGATCTGCTCCAGATTCAATCCCATTTCCTTGTAGAAGAAAACCATAAACAAGGAACTGCCTGCAGCCATGACGGCGCTGGCTTGAGTGAGATAGCTCAGCCAATAGAAGCGGTGGGAGAAACTTTCCTTTCCATAGTTTTTAAGACCGGCGATCAATCCGCCGTTGCTCCCCTCCTCCTCCTCAACCGGAGGATACTCCCCTTCCTTGACCCGCAGGCACATGAGGCCGACGACGACCATGTAGAGCAGAGCCACACCGGTAAAAATCTCCCGCATGTGGGTATCCGAATACTTGAAGATAAACATGTTGAAAAAGGCTCCCGCCGCCGTGCCCACGATGCGAAAGAGCCCCATGAAACGGCCGATGAACTCCGTCGGCACCGTGTCGTTGAACAGGCAGTGGAAAACCGAGCCCACGAACATGTCGAAGAACCGAAAGGCGAACATGAAAAAGCCCAAAAGAACAATCGTCACGGACACAGGCGCATAGCCTTGCAAAAACCAGATATTCGCATGGAGCCAGTGCGAGGCTTCCTCGCTCCAACCCAACATGATCAGACTGGCGGAGAGAAAAGGCAGTGTGAACAGGATGAAGGGAATCCGTCGCCCCCAGCGACTGCGCAGGCGGTCGCTCTTGTAGCTGACCCACGGGCAAATGCTCATATTCAAAATGCCCGGCAATGTGCTCATGATAAAACCTATCAACCAATTCGGAGCTTCCAGTTCCTTCAGCTTCAGCGGGAGCACGGCCGGAACGACCGCCTCCACTAGCACAAAGCAAAAGTCGCCCCAGAGCAACCAAGCGAATAGCGCGATGAGCGCCGGCTTGGTATAGCTCAGGGTGCCTGCAGCGTAGCGGGTGTTACTCAATTTTTTGATGTTTTATGGTTAGAATAATCCGTTGATTCGGATCTGGTAACAATAATCAGCAACCAGCGCTGACAAGCGCGACGGCAATATTTCAAGAGCGGAGAGACGACCGGATACCGGCACGATACGGGCATCCGTAGGGCCAGACGGCGTCGGACATGGAGTTGGTGTAGGTGATGTGGAAGCAATTGGCGTTGCAGATGCCGTTGTTTCAACGGGCGGCGCGGAAGGCGAGGAAGATTCTTTGCAACCCGCACCGACCAAAGACACGGCAAAAGCTAGGGCAAGAGCAACGGAAAGAGTTGATGGCTCGATGGGTATATTTTGCATTGAGAGTTATGGATAAAGGCTCCCCCTTAAGTAAGGACTGCTGATTTTTTCAGGTTACTCACCTAAACTTCCAAAGCGATTTGTTGATGTCGCTGCTATCAACCATCAACTCCTCGTAACTCATTGGTGAAACCGAGATGTCAGTCCAAAGAATGTTGATTTTCCCATTGTGCCGGAAATACTCTGCCTTGGGATATGTGGGGGATATTCCAGGGTGGGTTTGACTGATGTAGTCATTATTCAACATCGGTTGGTCGGCAACCAATACGAAACGCCGACCTTGCGGTAACGCCAGAAATGACATTCCAGTAGCGCCGACGTCTACTGGGCGGCTAAGATTTTGGTTGATAGCATAGGAAGTGCGGCTTCCACTGGTGTTTCGATAGTTCAACGCTCTCGGACACTGCCAATCCTTGCTGCAGCGCAAGCCATAGTAAGCAGTAAAACCCAGATATTGCTGCAAGGATTGATTCCAAGCAGGAGTTATCCCAGTCGCAAATCCCGGAACAATGGTGTTTTGATTATCATTAGCATAAAGCCTGACGGCCATCCCGATTTGACGCAGGTTTGAGAGGCATTTTGCGTCCTTGGCCTTGTCTCTCGACTTCGATACCACTGGCAAGATGATCGCTACCAAAACCGCAACAATGGCAAGCGCCACCAACAACTCGACAAGAGTAAACCCGGTCTTCGTGAGCCTCATTGTATATGCATGGAGCAACGGGCGCTTGCTCCAAGAGTAAAAAGCATTGCGTTCACTACAAAGCAATCAAAGGGTCGGGCTGCCGATCTGGATGTCGTCGATGAGGTATTTCACCTTCTCGACATCCTCGTCATTGTCGAAGTCGAGGCCGATCTCGGCGACATCTAGTGGCCCATCAACATTTCTCTCCAATGGAACATCTGAAAGAACTTGCTCGCCATTTACAAAGAGCGAGTAAGTGTCCGGTGTCTCGGCTTTCCCGTCGGTATTGACTGCCACCTTGATGGTCGTCCAGTCGGTTAATTTCTTGCCCGTGAATTTGTATTTCCCGTCCACCACGCCGTAAACTAGGTTATCGCTGTAAAATGGGGCGACCATCCGCACGGGATTACCCCATTGCTCTTTAACATAGAATGTTAAAAGAGAACGTAATCCTGGCGCCGGCTCGCCGACCACCTTGCAACGGAATTGATACTCGAAAGGTTGGGTCATCGCCGGCAGAAAGATTTTCAGCCGGTTTTGCTTCGCGGTTCCGTTGCTGCGGATCACAAGCACCTTGTTCCCCACGTCGTCCGGATCGTCTGCGACCTCGATTCCGGGGGCGCCTTCGCGGGGACTAATGTAGGTCGCGAAATTTCCGTTGCGCAGTTGCCCGACCGGGAACTCGGCTTGATCCTGAAAATCTATTTCCACTGGCAGGCTCAGCTCGGCAAGCGCGGGGTCGATGGAAAGGACGATAGCAGCATAGAGGGGAAACAATTTTTTCATAGTTTCAGAGAAATATTCCAATCGTTTGGAATGTCAAGGGAATTTCTGAAATTTTTTGCTTTGAAATTTTGGAGAGCTAAAAACGACTGGCAGCGATGCCGTGATGGACTCGGTCAAGCCCGACACTCTTGATCTCCGGCGTGTGCTCCGTGGCTGATATCAAGCGGGGGGTGAATTCGTGCGGATTGGCAATTTTTTGATTTGACGAATCAAGATGTCCATCACGGCGTCATGGGCTAACGAATCAAGATGGCCTCATGAATATGGAGCGAGTCGAGAGTGACAGTGAGGGTTTGCCCCTTGTGTGTCCACTTTGGCTTGGAGCCTTCCCACGCGGCGGTGACCGACACGGGCGGCTTGATGGCATTTACCGTGATAATGATCGGACCGACTTTGGGGATCTCGTCGATCGCGCCGTTGTTCGGCTGGTTCGGGATGCCGCTGGCGCGGTTGACGAAGTGGATGATCGAACGATCGCCCTTACGGCGCAGTGCGACATCAACGCATAACGGGGCCTGCACACGGATTGGCAGTTTACCGGCAAGCGCGCGCGTCACTTCGCCGATGAAGGCACGGATCAACGGATAGCGGTTGTGCTCGAAATCGCGGCAGACATCGGCCGGGATGTAGGCGACTGCTCCGCGTCCGACGCGGTTGAGCGTCGCGGCGGGATGTGCGAGCATCTCCGCGTCGGTCAAAGCGGTGCGGCCGAGGGAGCCGAGTGATTTCGCGGTGGTCGGTTTCACCAGTCGCCAAGTCTTGCTGAAGAGCTGCGTGGCGGAATCGGCTGCGGGCACATAATAGGCGACACCACTCTCCAACATGCCGGCGCTCACGCCGAGAAAAGCACTGCCGAATCGCTCGAAAGATTCCGCACCGGTCACGAGCAGTTTTCCACCGCCGTGGACATATTCCTTGAGGGCTTTGAGCATTTCCTCGGAGAGCGCATGGCGTTCCGGCACGACGACAACGGGAAACTCCGCGAGGCGTGGCAGCAGCGCCCACTCATCAAGCACATCGACGCCGTAGTGGTTCTCCAATAGCGCGAAGATGGCTCCCTTGACCGGCAAAAAGTCACTGTCCCACATTAGGTTTTTCCCCCGCACCGTGCTGCGCAGATGCGTCTCCGAGTGAAGCACCGCAATTTGCGGAATGCTTTCGCTACCTTGGCAGAGCGTGCGGCGTTTTTTGACAAAGCGGCCAACCTCGGCCATCCGGCGGATCCGATTCTCCACGAGGCGACCATCGCGCAGGCCGGTCGAGGCCTCATAGAGCTGGACGCTGCCGCCGAAGGAAAGCAGCACAGCGGCCTCCTGCATGAGCATCTGCGGCGGCTTTGGCGTCCATGGCGATTCAGATTTACCCATGCCATGGGAGCAATAGAAATTCCAGAGCATGATGTCCCAATGCTTAGAACGGGTGGAGAGGAAGCGAGCCTCGCAGCGACTGCCGCCAATCCCGCCATCGAGTCCGTTGACCCAGGAGTTGTCGCCGCTGATCCAGTCGGTCGGCACCTTTGGCTCGCCCGGATGGGCAAATGTCTGGAGCCAGTTCGAGCAAACAAGCACGCCGGGTTTGTGCGCGTGGACGGCATCACAGTAACGCGTGACAAATTGTTCGAAGCTCTCGCGGGCAAAGTTCCACCAGAGCTGCCAGTCGGGATCGCTTTCCCTAACCGGTGGTTTTTTGCGTCCGGTTGCCTTGGTGTAGGCGGCTTTGCAGCGCGGGCAATAACACGGCTCGGCCGCCCAGAGGTCGCCATCGACCCAGAATCCATCGACTCCATAGCGGTCGATAAGTTCTTTCATCTGCGGGATCATCAAGCCTTCAAGGTAGCCACCGCGCGGACACATCTTTTCGCCGGTCGGCGCTCCAGCATTCTGACCCAGAGGCGCGCCCGCCGGTTTACCGTTGGCGGTGACCACGCACCATTCGGGATGCTTGGCACCCGCAGCCTTGTCCCAGATGCCTGAGTAATGACAATGAAGTGGCAGCCCGAGCTGGCGCGTGGCCTCGCGCCACTGCTTCATCGCGTCCTTTTTTAGCATCGGCGGCACCGAGGCACTTGGCACCTTGCTGAACCAACTCGTGTAACCGTCATGACCCTTACAATCGGTCTGCACAAAATCGGCACCCATGAGGCGCAGCATCGGGACAAGCTCCTTGGGACTGCAACGCAGCCCGAGTTCGGTGTCTTTTTCCTTAGCGTGAAGATCGTAGTGGAGTCCTAAGTAATGTTTCGGCCCGTGCCAGACGGAGCGGACGCTGGAGGTAGGTCGTGTCGAGCTCATGATTTTGTATACAGAAGATTCCATCGGTGCGGCAAGGACTGGACTGCGACCAAAATGTTGTTAAAGAATGGATTGGTGGATGGCATAGTTTGGTATCGGTAAATTAGTTCGAAAAAAACTCGTCTTCGATGAGCAGGCTGAAAGTAATGCTGGACACCAACAAAATGCGAACTGAGCACGATGACACAGAAGTTGATCAACAGCCGCAGGAGGATTAGTCAAATTTGCCAACGGAGGCGAAGCTCGTCCCGCATCCAATGGTTGGATTTCCAGGGATCAGCGATCGGTTTGCCAGAGGCCGCTTCGAGTGGTGCATAAATCGGCGGACCGAATTCCGGTGTCACAGTCATAAACACCTTGCCATCGCGGGCCATACGCTCGCGGATGCGTGTCCAGAAGCCTATGCTCAAGTCCACCCAATCGCGGTAGGCGGGATTTTGCGGGTCGCTCAACTGCGGACCTTCGCAGAAACCGATTCGGGCGTGGATGTGATCCGCAGCAGCAATAATAGCGTCGACCGTTTCGGGTTGGTCGCTAAGGTTGCTCTCGTGAACGCAGAGCAGGTGTGAAAAATCCGCTGTCAGGCGAAGGCCCGGGACAGCTTCCAGATAGGCGCGGCAAAGTGGGCCGGTGAAGAGGGCGCGGCCGCGATGCGTTTCATGGAGCAGGGGCACGCCTTCGCGCAAGGACAGTTCAAGCGCCCCTTCGAACAGCCTTCGGTTTTCGTCGAAGGTGAAGATGTCGCGGCCTGTATGGCAATTGATGGCGATGGGTTCGTATGCGAGTGCATGGCGGTAGTTTTTCTGGAGTGAGGCGAGGTGTTCTGCGGGGCTTGATCCTGTGGAGGAAATCTGGGCAATGAGCTTGAGGCCTGATTCGCGGTGGAGGCGGAGGATTTCCTCGCGGCTTTCCGGGCGGTCTTTCAGGTAAATCTCGGTGGCGCTCCAACCCGCCACGACGGATTGTTGGATGAACCAGTCGAGCGGCTTGTCGTAGACTTCCCAACAGGCTTTAGCGAATAGGGTTTTAATAGCTTGAGAGGCGGCGTGGCGGCGCAAACGGGGTCGGACCGCGTGCGCGTTACAGTTTTGATTTAGTGGGCGTTCTTGTAGCGAGTCATTGCACCCCGGGCGGCCATCACCTCCGGATAGGTGCGGGTCGGATCGGCATAGCGGTTGCCGCCGAGGTCGCGTCCCTTGGCGAGGTAAACTTGGTGGGCACCGGCGAATTTCTCCTCATTGAATTTGCAGGCGGTGCTGGCAAAACGCATCGTCCATCCGCAACGGCGGATCGAAGAGGTGTTCGGCTCGCTGCCGTGCATGATGCGCGCATCGTGGAGCGAGCACTCGTTGGCCTTAAGCTCGATATAAACCTGACGATCGTCGTCGCGCTGCTCTTTTTTGATTTCGGTGCCGAACACGCTCGTTGCCATATCGACCGGATCATAGTCGGAGAATCCCATCTGTCCCTCGACATGCGTGCGGGGAATGACCTTCATGCAACCATTGACCCTTGTTGAGGGATCGATAGCCAACCAGACTGTCGCGACTTCCATCGGATCGACTTGGCCATTCCAGTAGGCCGAGTCCTCATGCCAGGGAACGCGTTTTCCATTGCCCTTCGGCTTGCAGATGAAGTGGGTGGAGAAGAGCGCGATGTCGGGGCCGACGATCGGCTCGACAAGCGCGAGGATATTTTCATCGAACGCATATTTCAGCAACTCGGGGTGCATGAAGTGGGGAACATCCATGGCCTCCGGACGCTCGTCGGCGGGGAGGTTGGCAAGAATGCCCTCGAAGGAGTTCTTCAAGGATTGAAAGCGGTCCACTGGAAGGACCGGTTTGTTGAATACGAAGTATCCGTCATTCCTGTATTGCGCGACTTCGTCGGCATTGAGGCGTGGCGGGACTGTGGTGGATGTGGTGCTCATAAGAATTCCGAGTGAAGCAGGAGTGAAAAAAACATTCTTCCGCTAGGGATGTTTTTTATTATGCTATAGCGGCATTCGTTATTTCCCATGAATCGGCTCCCTTTGAAACGCTTTGTGCCCGCCGGACAGCATTATCACTTCGCTAACGGCTTTTTCGACTCTCCCGTTCCAAGCAATTTTCACGATCATGATTTTTATGAAATCTTCTGGGTCGAAGAGGGCGAGGGAGTGCACCACATCAACCACCGCAAACGCGCGCTCCGGGAAGGAATGGTCGTGCTGGTGAAGGATAGCGACATCCACGCGCTCAGTGCTGGAGCGGAAAAGACGATGCGCATTGCGAATCTGGCTTTCTCCAAACGGTGCTGGGAGGAAGTATTGAAAAGATACTTCCCTGAAGAAAAAGATCCGATGCAACTCCCATCGTCATCCAGAGAATTTCCTCTTAGGCATGAGGACTTCCTTGCCATCAGGCGACAATCCCAGCGTTTGAACTCAGCTGCCCGGTCGCGGGCGCAATTGGATTTTTTTCTACTCGAGATTTTATTTTTGAGGCGTCATTCGACATTGTCGGAGACGCAGCATCCCGTGGTTCCCGACTGGCTCGATACCGCATGTCAGGGAATTAAAAAAACCGAACATCTCCCACAGGGAATCGAGTCCTTCTACCGCCTCGCCGGACGAAGTCCCGACCATGTCGCGCGGGCATGTCGCACCCATCTGGGAATCAGTCCCACAGAGATTGTCAATGCAGCAAGGCTCGAACACGCCGCCGCAAGACTCTCCGGCACGGATGACACGATCCTCGACATCGCAGACGACTGCGGACTCCCCAACCTGGCTCACTTCTACAAACTTTTCGCCGCACGGTTCGGAACCACGCCACGCCGATACCGCATGCAGGCCCAACTCATTCTCGGCCGGAATTCACCAGAGAAAAAAGGTCAAAGAGTGCGGCAACTCGAAAAATAAGCGCGGGGAATGAGATGGGGTTATCTGATTTGGCGTTCAAGTCATCGCAAATTTTATATCGAATTGCATTCGGTCATTAATGTGATTGCAGGAAATCAGCTTAAAAAAACTCTTCTTCGATGAGCAGGCAGATGGTGTGGTAAACAGGCAGGTGATATTCCTGAACCTCAAGAGTGCGCTTGGCTGGGACGCGGATACAGAGGTCGCAGAGTGGAGCGAGTTTTCCACCACCTTCACCGGTGAGGCCGAGCACCTTGAGTCCTCTGGCCCGCGCGACTTCGGCGGCGGCGCAGACATTGGCCGCGTTGCCGGAGGTCGAGAGACCCACGAAGAGGCCGCCGGGACGGCCGAGCGCCATGACAAGCTGAGCAAATTCCAATGTCGGATCGATGTCGTTGGCCACAGCAGTGCGCAGCGCGGGAAAGCCAGTGAGCGGGATGCAGGGAACGGCCTGCTGAAGTTTATCGGCAAGCTCGGGCCGCAGTCCCGCGCGCAACTCTTGGGTGAGCGGGCGGCGCGACTCGAATCCTTTCATGAGCTCGCCCGCCCAATGATCCGCATCGGCTGCACTGCCACCGTTGCCGGCGATGAGCGCGTTGCCACCGTTACGAAAGCATTCAAGAAACAGATCGGTGGCCTTGCGGATCTCGGCCGCGTGCGGCGTGAGCTCGGGGCGGCGTTTCAGCAATTCGGCAAGATGGTCGCGGCGGGATGGTGTGGCATTCATCATTTTTAAATGGGAGATTCCATGGCGGCGGCGAGAGCCTGCAGGTCGCCGATCGATTCGCCGAGCTCGGCAGGGACGACGCGGCAGGCGGCGACGAGTTCTGCCAAGGCCTCGGCGTGCAGTTCGCGCAGGAGTGCGGGCTCGAGGTGATGGCGGGCTCGCACGAAAAGCGAACCGAGCACGATGACCTGTGGGTTGAGCAGATCGACGAGGATGGCGATGGTGCGACCGAGTTTGCTTCCCGCATTTTCCAACAGCGCGATCGCTCGCGGGTCGCCCGCATCGGCGGCGATGGCGACATCCTTGGTGCTGGTTCCAGCGGGCCAACCGGCATCGACCGCCTGACGGCCGATGCCACCACCAGAGGCCCAGCCTTCCACACTGCCGCGTTTGCCATAGCCAAGCGGCCCCTCTTCGGTGAGGCGCACATGGCCGATCTCTCCCGCATTGCCGCCGGCACCGGCGAGGAGGCGACCGCCCGAGATGATGCCTGCGCCAAGGCCCGTGCCGCAGGTGAGGAAAACCATATCCGTGCACTCCCTGCCCGCTCCCCAACGCCATTCGGCGAGAGCACCGGCATTGGCATCGTTGACCATCGCGACCGGCTTTTGCAGATCGGATTCAAACCACGAGACCAATTCCGCGCCTTCCCAGCCGGGGAGATTCGGCGGAGCCAGCAAGCAACCGCGCGAGACATCAAGGGGGCCGCCACAGGCAATGCCGACACGCGAGAAATCGCGGCCAAATCCTCTCGCCGCTTCGGTGATCCTGCACCGCGTCTCCACCGCCGTGGTGGTTGCAAACTGCTCGCGCGCGATCACCTCACCGGATGGCTTTCCGAGGATGACGGCGGTCTTGGTGCCGCCGAGATCGATGCCGAGGAGGAGGGAGTCACTCATCGGGATGATTCGTCGATCGGATTCTCGTTGAGATCAAGCTCGCGCCATTTCGGTGCGCCTTTGGCATCTGCCTTGGTGGCGGCGGCGATCTCAAGCGTGATGATGCGGTGCGGCTTGAGCGGAATCGTCGCGGGCTTGGCATAACCATCGACGCGCACGGTGGTCTTGATGCTTCGCGATGTTGGGTTGTGCAGACGCGCGATCCATGCCTTGCTGTTTTCCGATTTTTTCAAGCAGAGCAGGTTCACTTCGGCGGGTTCGATCGCGAAGAAACTGCGCTCCATCGGCCAGTCGCCGGGGTGGCAGGAATCGAGCATCGTCTCGGCGCCGGTGAGCAGCGACGCGGCCATGCGATCGGCCGCATCGAGAGGTGACTCGCCATTGAGGCTGAGCGTCCAGAAACGGCGCTCCTGCCAACCTTGGTCGGTGTATGGGGTTTCCGGAAGATCGGGATAGGGCATCGGATCATGCTCGGCGTAAGGGGTCGAGCGGGCCACGATCGTGGATATGACATCCTTGCGTGTCGAGACGCTGCCGGAGCCATCATTCACGAGAACGGCGGCACGCTTGCCCTTTGCAAAGGCAGTCCAATTTTGAGCAGGCTGCTCATCGCCATCGGCCTTGCGGGTGCTGCGTCCGCCGATTGTTTGGCTGACCCATTCCCCCTCCTTGATGCCGGTAGGCCAATCGAGGCGAAGGATGCTGCGGGGTTCCTGCCAGTTGATGCGCAGTCGCAGTTCCAGTGCCGGTTCGTTGGCGCGCGCTACGACATCGAGCTGGATCGATGAACGATTCCACATGGCGCTGTGACGGACGATCGTGGTCCATGGCCCTTGCTCGATGACCTTGGCACGACCAAGTCGAATCGCGACGGCTTTTCCGGAAAATGCCTTCACGCCATGGGCCCAGGTGTCGCTGTGATCGGGAAGGACGACGAGGCGAACGGGGTTTTTTGGTGCGGGCAATGCCTTGATTTTTTTCGGTGCGGCAGCGACCGGTTCGAGTCCGAGATGGAAGTTGCTGTAGCCCGAAGCCGGTAGTGGAAGGCGCGCGCAGAGTTTGCCCCAAGGCATGAGATGCGGGCCGAAGTTCGAATCGGCGGCGAGCCACTGGATCGGAATGCGCCGGCCGTCGGCGGAAACGAGATGGGTGATTTTTTCGCGTCCGTGCGGCTGGGTGAAAGTATCGAGCGTCACTTCGACCTCGCGCGTCCAAGGAAGCGGGTTAAAGGCAAAGAGCGTATTGCCGCTGAGGTGTCGCGTGTCGATGCGGCGGGCCATGCGATGAACGGCGTGCCGCAGGGTGTCATCGGCGGCATCGATCGCCGCGCCGAAGCGGTTGCGTGTCTCAGCGGCGGTCTGGATCGTGCAGGTTCCGGCGAGGATGTCGTGGAATTGGTTGAAGAGAAGCGACCACCACGCTGGCTTGAGCGACTTCTCGATGCCGGCGCATTGGCTCGCGGTCTCCGCCGCGACGAGACGGCGTTCGGCGTTGCGGTTGAGCTGTTTGATGTCGCCCCATGCGGCGTAGCATCCGCGCGCGTGGTGCTGGAGCTCGCCTTCGTGAATCGGGAGATCTTTGGCAGCGGGCGATGCGAGAACTTCCGCCAGATATTCGCGCACGGTGCTGAACTTGAGAACGGGCAGCGTCGGGTCCTTTTGCAACTCGGCGATGCGGGCGAGATGTTCCTTGGTCGGCCCGCCGCCGTGATTGCCGATACCGAGCCAGAGAATCCCATGATCGAAGCCGGGTGAGAAATGCCGCGGCCATTGCTCGCGGATAATTTTCTCCAACTGGTCTGCCGTGGTCGAGGGCTTCTGCGAATACTCGCCCGGCACGCGTTGACAGAGGACGCGCGAGCCATCCGCTGAGCCCCACCAAAAGAGATCCGGCACATCGGGCGCCTCGTGTTTTTGAGGTCGCATGAAGACATAAGCATCAAAGCCGGACTGCTTGAGAAGCTGCGGAAAACCACCGGCGTGCCCGAAGGAATCGACATTGTAACCCGCGCGAACGCGACCGGTCTCACCGAAGCGTGAGGTGAAATAATTTCCGCCATAGAGCGAGTGGCGGCAGATGCTCTCGGTGGAGGGCAGATTGCAATCGGGTTGCTCGATCCATCCGCCGATCGTCTCCCAGCGACCGGCCTTCACAAGGCGACGGATCTCGGCAAAGAGGCGGGGATCGCTTTCCTCGATCCAACGGTAAACCTGCGCCGAGGAACGGGTGAACTTCATGCGAGGATTTTCGCGCATGCGGTTGACCGCGCTGTCGATCGTGGTCAACGCTTCGGCCGCGCCATCGCGCGTCGGCCAGAGCCAGACGGGATCGAGGTGAGCTTGGCAGATGAGATGGAGCGTGAGTCGGGTAGGCATGGTGGAAAGGGATCAGTCGTTCACGAAGCGGGCTCCGGGCTGGACACGGTCGAGTGTGTGACCGGGGTTGTTGCCGACGCTCACACCGGGATTGGGTTCATCGACGAGGATCGCGCCGGTTGTTCCGCGGAAGAGATTCCCCTCGACGATCACATCGCGCGCACCGCGCTCGAACTGCATCGCCGCCTTGGCCTCGGGGCCGGTGTTGAAAATGTTGTCGCGAATCAGGACCGGGCCGTAAGCAGCATCCTTTTCCCAGACCGAGAAATAGATCTCCGGATACGATTCCCAGTCGCCGGTGCGGTAGGTGCGCCGTCCGGTCCACGGGCCGGGTCTGCCCTTGGTGGTGTTGTCGGTGAAGATGTTTCCCTGCAGGATCAGGTTCTTCGGCTGATTGATCCATGAGCCGCGGCCACCGTTGCGGAAGGTGTTGCCGACGATGGTGACATCCTCGTTGGAACGCTCGACGCTCATGACCCGCGAACCGTTGCTGCCATCGATGAGATTGCCGGTGATGGTGGAGTTCTTGCAATGCTCAGCGAGGAAGAAGGCTCCCATGCGCGAACCGAGAATGTGGTTCTGGGCAAAGACGATGTCGCGGCTGCGCATGATGTGCATGGTGTCGCCAAGCGCGCTGATCTTGCAGCCGCTCACGCGAACATTGCGGCAGCAGACGAGATCAAAGCATCCCTTGCCGGGCCCCTGTCCCGTCGGTGCATAGAGCGCCATGAAGGTCGCGAAGAGATTATGCATCAGGCTCACGCCCTTGCCCGAGGTGCCATCGAAGCGGGTAGGGGAGCCTTGGAATTTTTCACTCACGCGGATGAATTCGGGTGTCGATTCCACGACGAAGTATTGGAGCCCGCGCACGATGTTGCGCGGCAGGTCGCCACCGTAAAAACAGACCGAGTGATGTGGCGTGCCGGCGGCGCTGACGGGAATGGGCGTGGCTGCGTTATCGAGAAACACGCGGTCGTCGCCATCCTCCATGCGCACTCCCTCGCGAACAAGATCGTTGCGGAAATAGCGTTTCGCCATCGCCTGCTCCGCCGGGGAATATTCCTCCGGCCAGACCATGATTTGCCACAGCATCCCGTAGTCCCACATGAACTTCCCGCTCTCAAGAAAGGTGCAGGCTTCGAGCGTGACATTCTCCGCGTAGGTGGCGACTTCCGATTCGGAACCGGCTTGAGGAACACCTTCGACCGTGACCACGGCCCCGGCGATGCGAAACGAAGCGATGTCCCGAAAGGTGAGGTTTGCCGTCCTTCCTCCCTGAGTCGTGCGAATCACGATGCAGCGCGTGCAGGCATTCGGCTCCCAAGAATTGTCGCCGCGACGATGATCGAAGCATTGACCGGAAAAATGCCCGCCCAACCATGAGAAATCCACGATGTCGGTTCCTTCAAACAGATTGAAGTGGGCACGATCACCGAGCGAATGCGGCAAATGAAAACGCGCGCCGTATGCCGTGACGGTGGTGTGCGATGGAAGCCGGATTGGTTTGCCGCCGGAAAGATGATAATCTCCCGGAGGAATGGTCACCAGCCCGCCATGATTTTCGCGTGCGGCTGCAAACAGTGCGTCGATGCGATCGGTGTCGTCTTGATGGTTCATAAAAGTATCGAATGATTTCACTCCGATCATGCAGACGGCACATCCTCGATGTAGGCGCCGTCGTTGCGAAGGGTTGATTGAAGTTTCGGCAGATCCACCGCGGCAATTTCCACCCCGCTGTCGAGTGCCAGCGCGATGGCAGTGCCCAGCCCTTGCCCCATCGTGATGCAGTGGGATTGCAAGCGCACCGAGCCGTGCCCTTCGTGCGTCGAGGAGGCGCATCGACCGGCGACGGCCAGATTGGGAATTTGGTCATTGAGACACATGCCGAGTGGAATGTGGTAGCTCTCGCCCATCGGCGGGGTGCGCTCGGATTCGACCCATGTGCTGTGACCGCCTCCCTTGGGATCATGGATGTCGACGCAGAAAAATCCATGCCCCACGGCGTCGGGGCGTTTCCGCGCGGCGACCACATCCTCGGCGGAAAGGGTCTCCAATCCCTTCACGCGGCGACCTTCGCGGATGCCGAGCCAGAAGGCCATCTGGGTGACCTTGGCATTTTGGAAACCGGGCATCTCCCTGCGCCAGAGATCGACATACTGCAGCACCTGGCGGCGGGCCTGCGCGGAACACCGGGTGAGCTCCAATTCATCGAGGGGATTTCCCGCCACCGGGCACATGTTGTAGGAGACCTCCGGATCACGCGCCCTCCGCAGGTAGGAATGGGCGGCCATCTCGAAGAACTGGGGAAATTCTCCGCGATCCCGCAGGTCTTTCATGAGCTGCAGCACGCGGTCGGCCTCCTCCGGGTGGGCGGCGACTTCCGCGGCATCGAGTCCGGAAACATTATAGATCATGGTCATCCCCTGCACGCGTCCGTCGGATTCGCGTCCGAACTCATAGGGGAGGCCGGCCGCCGCGGCGACATCACCGTCACCCGTGGCATCGACCACGAGTTTTCCCAAAAAAGCCTTCCGCCCGGTCTTGGTATCGGCCAGCACACCTTTGATGCGGTTTCCCTCGATGATCGGTTCCATGGCGGCGAGGTGGCAGATGGTGGTGACCCCGGCGTCATCGAGCAGATCATGCATCGCGACGCGCATGAGATGCGGTGCGAACTCATGGGTCTCGAACCTGGTCGGAAAGCCCGGCAGCACATGGACGCCATCGCCGCAGCGGTCGATGAGTTCCTGGGTGAGGCCCGCGATGACCTGCTTGGTGCGGTCGCTCACATGCCAGATGTTGACCATCGCGTTGGTGGCGGCACCGCCCACACTTGGGAAGCGCTCGAGCAGGACAACCTTCGCCCCGTGACGGGCTGCGGCGACAGCGGTGGCGATGCCGGAGGGGCCGCCTCCGACGACAACGAGATCGGCTTCATGAGCGACCGGCAGCGACCGGGATGGTATTTGAATTTCTTTCATAATATTTTTAGGCGTTTGTTGGATTCATTGGAGCCGCACACGGGTCGAACGCGACCTTGGTGCCGGTGACGGGGCTTTGGTAAACGGGCGGAAGTTCGCGTGCGGTGAGCAGCATTGAGATTTCGCTCCAGGTGCTGAGGCTCGCGGTGTGGCCGATCGGGCACATGCCATCCATCGTCATGAGTCGCTCGCTGATGGATCCGTCGGGGAGCCCCGGCCAGACTGACTCGTCGCCGGGGCGCACGATCATTTGCGAGATGCAGCCCACGATATCGACGAGCATGTGAAGGAAGCGGTCCTCGCCCGTCGCCTCATGGAGCAGGAGCAACGCCTCGCAGGAAGATGTGCAGACACCCGGCGCGCCGTGTTGATTCTGGGTGTTGGCAAAGACGGCGCCGCGCGCCTGAATGCCGATGCGACCGAGTGGGGAATCCACCGGCAGCTTCGCGTCGTAGCGCAGGACCCATGTGGCGAAGAGATCGGCGGCTTGCACGGCGCGCTCGAGCCAGCACGCTTCGCCGGTGGCACGATGAAGATGAACAAGGCCGGCCAGCAGCGCGTAGTTGCTCTCGGTATCCGCCGCCATCAGGGCATCCCCCACCCCGCCGCAGGTGTAACCGCGATCGAGGAAATGCGAGCCGTAGTAATCCGCCAGCTTGCGGGCGGTCTCAAGGTAACGGGTCTCCTTGAACCATGCCGCGCCGCGCACCAGTGGCTCGATGCCGAAGCTGCCGCAGGCGGTGTCGCCCCAGAGCACATCACCGGTGTCGAAATCGACCGTGTAGCCGAGATGACCAAATCGCTCCGCGGTGCTGACCATCGCCTCGAGGTTGCCCTTCGCAGCGGATTCCCAAACGGGCTCGATTTTCTCACCCCGCGTGCGCAGCAGTTCGAGCACTTTCAAAACATCGCGCGTGCACTCGAGCGGTCGGCGGATGAGCGAAAAGGCGCGGCATCCGGGACGCTTGCCTCCGAAGCTCAACCAGCGCTCGCCATTGTGGAGGCCGTGGAAATAACCACTTGGCGTCACCGCATTGCGGCAGAGGGTGTCGAGCATGCGCACCGCACGGCGACGGCGCTCGGGATTTTCCGACATCGCCATCGCGGCCATGGTCACTCCACCACCGACCCAGCCGGTCTGAAGGATCCATCCCTTCTCCCCCATCTGACTCTGGTAATAGCCGTTTCGCTCATTCCAGTTGTGGGCGTCCTGCTTGGCCTCGATCCGCTCCGCCGCATCGGCAAAGGAAAGGGATCGCGGACGCGGCGCGCTTCCCACGCAGGTATCGCCATGAAGTGCCACCCGATGAATGAAGGCGGGAATCGTCTCGGCGGAGACCGGCATGAGGCGCACATGGAAGCGAATCGGTTTGCCCGGCTCGAGGTCCATGCCGGGCTCGTTGGTGACATCCTCCCAATCGCAGAACCGATAGCGGCGCTTGCGCATCACGGGCAGGCAGAGTTCCACCTTCACCGGCTCGCCCGGCAGCGTGACGAGATTCACACCGCTCGCACCCCAGTCTCCGTAAATGTCGAAGCCGACCAAGCATCCCATCCGCTGCTGCGGATCAAACACACCAACGGCGGGAATGGCAAAGGCATTGGCGGCCAACTCGGTGCGGTAGCCGGTATCGGCAGACAGGCGCGGGATGTCCGCCACCACGATCGGGCCGTCGGGCGTCACGCCTTCGGTCAGCAGATAGGGCGCGTAAGGCTGCGGCGAAACCACAAAGCGGTTGCCATTGTAGATCGCACCGGGAGCAATCACATAGCTCTTCCATCCCAAACCAAGTTCAAGCGGCAGCACCAACTGCACGCCGCGCAGGGCAACGGCCGACTCGATGCAGACTTCCAATGCCACGCCGTCGGCGGATTCGCTCGGCGTGAATGTAACATGCAGCCCCTCCGCTGCGGAACCTGCCGGAGCAGAGAAATGAAGGCCATTGCCTGCGGGCTCAAGGGTGACGGCGGCAGCATTGTCGCCGGAAAAGATCACCTGCGGCGCGGCAAGCCGAGCGGCGGGACTGCGACCGTTTTGTTCTTCAAGGAGTGGAGTAGTGGATTTCATGATTTGGTAGTTTTGAATGAGAGTTGAGGAAAGGCATCATTGCCCAGTGCCCCGCACCGCTTGGCGCGCGCAATCGACGAGATGCGGCATCGCCTCCGCCACGACGGACCACTCGTGGCCGCCTTCGAACTCGAGATACCGGTGAGCGATCCCGGCGTGCTTCAGGGCTTGATGGAAGGCGGCGTTCATTCCGGCATCAAAAGCCGTTTTGCCGACGGCCTGGATGATGTTCATTCCGGCGAAGCATTCCGGATGGCGTGTGGCCCGGTAGTTCTCCCAGCGGCTCCGGTGTTGCGGGAAAAGAGGCAAAACAGGATAGTTCTCATCGGGTGGATAGGAGTCATTGGGGAAATCGAGCAAGCCGATGATGGTGCCGAGTGTCGAAAAGGCGCCGGGGTGGCGCATCACATAATTCGCCGCACCGAAAGCCCCCATCGACCATCCGAGAATCACGCGCGATCCGGCATCGCGCCGCACCTTGAGATGTTCCGACACCAACTCCAACAACTCGCCCAACCAGCTCTGGAAGCGGCTTTCGGGAGTCGTCTCGCTGTCGAGATAGCACGACCTCTCGCCCTCCGGAAAAAACGAGATAAAGCAGGACTCGCGGAAACAGGCACGCAGGGTTTCATTGCCCACCACCGAAAGATGGTCGCGCCCGTCGCCATGCAGGACCAGGGCCAGCGGCGAGGCAGATGCCTCTTCATAGTCGCTCGAAAGAATCAGCGAAAAGCGCTTTTCCCGCCCAAGCACGGCACTGTGATGCGTGCACTCGAAGGCGCCTTCGTGAAGCTCGCGCATGGCAAGACCCGATGTTTTCAAAGCATGAAGATGTTATTTTTTACTTTTTGGAAACACTCAGGTCATCGAGGTAGTAGGCTCCCTCTCCGTGGCACAGGATGCGAAGCCCAACGGAGGCGCAGTTCGGCGAGCCCACGGTAGCTTCATCAAGGAGGTAATCGATCTTCACCTGCTTCCATTCGGAACTCACGGGCAGTGGCTTCCAGATCGCTTTGAGCAGATTTCCGCGCTCATCAAAACAGTCCAGGATGACGAAGCCACCCTGCCCCTGTCCGTCACCCCGCACAGCAAAGGAGATTGTAATCATGGAATCCTTCGCCACCAACATTTTTTGGTTCGTTTGTAGGATCGTGCGCGCCTTGCCTTGGACCGGGTTTTCCGGAACCAGTTTCACGCTGTCTTTCCCTTCAAACGGCACGATTGAAGCTCCTGCCAACTCCATCTTGCCTGGCTCCACCAATTTCCAATTCTGCAAATTCGGATTTTCATCGAACTTCTCTTGAATGGCTGAAACGAGATTGATTTTCTTCGCGGCGGGCCGATCGGATTGCGGTGCGCTTTTGGCCAAAAACTTCGTCCGCTCCGCGATGATGCGGTCCCAGACTGCGGTCTTGTATTGCTGAACGCGCTCCTTGTGCACGCCCTGTGCATTTGCAAGAGCGGTGTCGAGGAGAACTGTCCACTTCGTCATCCGTTCCGGCGTGAGCAGATGCCTGCAGACAATTTCGGGTGAAAAATTTTGGTATTTGGTTCCGGAACGCACGCCCTCTGGGTAATTATTGAGGTCGAACTTCACCTCCTCCAGCTCGCGGTAAAGTTGCTTCATCGGCTCGGAGGCCGCAGCACCGTAGTATTTTGTGAAGAACTCGTTGATCATCGCCTCTCCGTCCCTCGCTGCGTCGAAGGCGAGCATGAGCGTGAGGTAATTCTCCAGCTGGCAGAAGAGGTAGGAATTGCCGGTCTCGGTGCAGAGTTCATTAAAGACCCCCTTGATGCCCGCCTCGTGCAACCGCTTCATGAATGGCGGCACCGACCAGGCGCAGGCTTCCGGGTAGATGAAATTGCCGTAGGTGAGCGACTGGCAGTCGTAATAGAGCCACATGTAAACGGACGAATTTTTCGAATACTTGAACCAGCCCTCCTCGACCCGCCGCTGGCGCTCCTTGCGGGCAGGATCCCAAGCGCCCGAGGGCGCGCCGTAATGAGGCGCCAAGGTGATGATGACATTCGACTCGATGCCGGACTTCTCCGGGTATTCGAGGAAGTCGTAGTAGGCCAGGCAGGTCACCAAGTTGTCGGGATGGGATTTGCGAAGCTCGCGGGCCACCTTGTTGACGAAGCCGAACCAGTAGTCACTGCGCATGCCGCGGTCGATGGCATCGCGCGGCGGACGGCTGGCAGCCTCGCTCTCGGGGTCCTTACTGTAGGGTGCCATATCCATTGGCCCCATGGTGAAGTAGCTGGCTTGCGCTCCTCCCAGCTGAGCCGACTTGGCACCCTTGTCGAACTGGGCGCGCGCATCCTTGACGGTCTGCTCGACCAAGGCTTGGCTGGAGTAATTCAGGTTTGGCCGACCGCCCGGCACATCCGGTGCCTTCATCTGCTCCTCGGTGAGGCCCTGGGCAAAGAACTCAGGGCGGTCTTCTTCGAACATGGCGGGGTTTTTCCCATAGGCTTTGGAAAAGCGCTCGTAGTAGCCTCCAAAGGAATGGTTACCGATCACATAGCGACTGCCGCCCACTCGCAGGCGTAACATAAAAAGATCCATGTCAAAGAGCCCGAAGCTGTTTTCATGCGTGTCCAGAAAAAGGGGATCGGGCGACATCGTGCGCGACAACATGGCAGGAACAAACCGGCGCTCCGAAAAATTCACGCTGATATCGGGCTTTTTCTCGAACGCACGGCCGACTTCCCCCGGGGCATACCAGCGCACACCAGCGTCTTTCTCCAGCACATCATAAACCGCGTAGAGCGTTCCTATCTCACCGAACCGGTCGGGCAGCTCGCTTTTCTTTGCCATGACTGCGGTCGCTTCTTTCGAACTGCCGTCGCAATGCACCAGGAGTGTGGTTTCCGAATCAGAAACAAATGGCTCGGATGGAATGCCTGCAGATCGAGCCACCTTGGATATGCGGATCTCATCAATCGCACCCTTAAGCGGACTCAGAATCACGAAAGGAACCCCGGGAAGCGGAATCACCGGGAAGCCACCCACAAAGAGCGTCGCATTGCCAATTCGAGTCGGTGTGTAGGGTTCTGTGCCCTGGCTTTGTCCATCGATGAAAAGCTCGATCTTTCCCGAGGCCGTGCTGTGCGTCGCCATCACATGATGCCATCCGGAGGAAATCGGCTGAGAGACCAAGGCGCTTTCCTGGCCATCTGCAATAGAGCGATAGCGGATCGTGTTGCCCTCGCGCAGGAGAATGACGTGCTGCTTTACACCGTAAATAGCCCCCTTTGGTCCACTGAGCCGAAGAAGAGTGCCCCAGGCATTTCCATCCATGAGCACCCAGCACTCCAGCGTTCCCTCAGCATCATTGAAGCCTGATTGGGGGATGTCGAGGATCGTGTTCTTGCCATCAAAAGAAAGTGCTTTGCCCCATTTGCCCGGCACAAAAAAATCGGCGGGTTTCTCAACGGTTGCAGCCTCTTCCTTGCCAAGCATCACCAGAGTGTCGGCAGTGGCGCGCACCAGATATTCCTGATGTTTGAAATCCGCCGTGTTGATTCCCAGCGCGCGCGTCGCCGCACTCTCGCCGACCAAAACACGCCAGCCTTTCACCTCCGCCGCATCATCCACGACCGGAAGCTTCGCGCCGGCGACGAGGTCGAGGTGCTCATTGAGTTCCTGCACCGCGAAGAGCGTAGTCTTGGAAGGTTCATTCGCGATGACGATCGTCGCCTGCGGCTTGCCGTCTTTGACCAATGAAAATTTCGATGCCTTCGGTTTGCAACCAACCAAGGCAAGAATTCCGACCGCAATGAGGAGCGTGCTTTTGAGCACGACAGAGGGTGTGTGGGGTTTCATCGGCTCGAACTTATCCCAAACACCGATTTTTCCGTTATGAGAATATTGACTTTTGTTTGGTAAAATTCCGTAACCCTGCAGGCATGCGTGCCTCCGATGAAAATCTTGCCAGCGGGAGGCGTTCGGTCATGAATCAAGCCGCGCCTGATACTCGCCGGGAGTGATGCCGACGAGTTTGCGGAATGTTTTGGCAAAGTAGCTTTGATCCGTGAAGCCGACCCGATCGCTGATCTCGCCCATGCTCAGTCGCCCCCCGGCAATGAGCTTCTGGGCATGTTCGATGCGAATGCGCGAGAGGTAACCGGAAAGTCCACCAGGCAGATGGCGATTGAGAATCCGGCTTAGATAATCGGGATTGCATCTCAAGTGCTCTGCGATGTCTCCCAGCAAAACAGGATTGGCATGGTGACGCTGCAGGAAGCGGATGGCGCCTTGCACCATCACTGGCAGCAAATGCAGGGCGACCTTGTGCGCTCCGTCGACCGTGCGATATCGCTCGGCGGGAAGAGCAGATTTCTCCACCAGCGCCTCTGCCACCCGAACCAGAAAATGAAAGCGCGCTTCGAGGCCGGGAATTTCTTGTGCGGAAATTTGCGGAGCCTTGGCCAGAGCGGCAAGGAAAGGTCGCGAATCCAGACCTTGGGTTTCGCAATACCTGCGGAGCTTCCGCCGGGCCTCAGTGGCGGTCTCGCGCACAACCACGGAGCCCAGAAAAAAGACCCCCATCACGCGCCCCTGATACACCAACGGCGCCACGAGTTCGGTCAGCCCTATGTGGCATTGGCCGGAAAACATTTTCTTCCGACGCGTGGCAAGGCGGTTCACGGCTGTCTTGTTGCGAATGCAGTCGGCATGCGTTTCGCGACGGCTTTTTGCAAACAGGCATGCCTCGCAGGTATGGATGCGCAAACGGCTTGGCAAAGCCAAATCCTCGACATGAAAGCTGACTCCTGTGAGATCCTCAAAACTAATCCGGCACCCGGTGCTCTCTTCAAGAAGCTCGATGAGCTGCCCCAGAGCCGACAGCGCAGGCTCGCTCTGTGCGGGAGCCACTGCACGAGCGAGACTCGAAGACTTTTTCTTGATGCCAGACCGACTGCTCACAAACACAGATTAGGTCAATATTTTCATAATAGAAGATCGATTTGGCAACGGACTACCTTCGAGATGAATCGTGTCTTCGTTTTCTAAACAGGTGTCTCGATTTTCATGACTGATGTTCGCCCGGAGACGACTCGTGTTATCAAATCGATAACTGCTGTTCTCTCGGAGATGACTCGTGTTCTCAAATCGATGACTGCTGTTCTCTCGAACACGACTCGTGTTCTCAAATCGATGACTGCTGTTCTCTCGGAGATGACTCGTGTCATCAAATCGATGACTGCTGTTCTCTCGAACACGACTCGTGTTCTCAAATCGATGACTGATGTTCTCTCGGAGACAACTCGTGTTATCAGATCGATGACTGATGTTCTCTCGGAGACAACTCGTGTTATCAAATCGATAACCGCTGTTCTCTCGGAGACGACTCGTGTTCTCAAATCGATGACTGCTGTTCTCTCGGAGATGACTCGTGTTCTCAAATCGATGAGCGCTGTTCTCCCGGAGACAACTCGTGTTATCCGATCGATGGCTTGCGCGTGTCGCAGCCAGTGTGTATGGTGCCCAGCATGCGCTACTTGGATCCCAAGAACGACCTTACCTTTAAGAAGGTTTTTGGTCAGCATCCGCACCTCCTCAAGAGCTTTCTCAACGCTCTGCTGCCCCTGGAGCCTGACGCCCAGATCGAGGAACTTGAGTATCTTCCCAGCGAATTAGTCCCCGAAGTCCCGGAGACACGAAACAGCATTGTGGATGTTCGCTGTGTGGATCAGAAAAAGCGCCAATTCATCGTCGAGATGCAGATGCTTTGGACCGATAGCTTCATGAACCGGGTGCTCTTCAACGCCTCGAAGGCTTATGTGAAGCAGCTGAAAACCGGTCAGGAATACCACCTGCTCCAACCCGTCTATTCGCTCAACCTCGTGGATGACACCTTCATCAAAGACAGTCCCGAGTGGTATCACCATTACCGGATTGTTCACGCCTTGGATACAGGTCGGCAGATTGAGGGGTTGGAATTCGTCTTCGTCGAGTTGCCGAAATTTCGCCCGCAGACGATGCCCGAAAAGCGCCTACAAGTGCTTTGGCTGCGGTATCTCACCGAAGTCGGTGAGAAGTCGGCGGAGGTTTCCACTGATCTCCTCGCACAGCAAGAGGTGCGCGAGGCGGTGGAATGCGTGAAGGAATCCGGCTTCAGCGAAGGCGAACTGGCGGCCTACGAGAAATACTGGGACGGCGTGAGCGTCGAGCGCACGCTCCTCGCAGACGCCATCGCCGAAGGCGAAGCAAAGGGCCGCGCCGAAGGCCTTGCTGAGGGCGAAGCAAAGGGCCGCGCCGAGGGCGAAGCGAAGGGCCGCGCCGAGGGCGAAGCGAAAGGACGTGCCGAGGGTGAAGCAAAGGGACGTGCCGAGGGCGAGCTACTCGGAAAACAAAAAGTTGCCCTAAAAATGTTGCGCAAGGGACTCGGAGTTGAAGAAGTCTCGGCTATTGCTGAGATCAATGCGGAAGAAGTTCTCCGACTTTCGAGACTTCTCGAAGAGTTCGGCCCGGCTGCCGAAGAACATTGCGCCCGCTGAGAATCGGAAATCCGCCTACGCGCTTCGCAGCTACGGCGTGACACCGAGTCCATCCTCCGGCATGAAACAAACTTCAGCCGCGAAGCGGCGTCTCAGCTTGTGACTGATAGACGCCCGGGGTGATGGTGACGAGCTCTGCGTGGTGGTGGAGCCGTTCAGCCTTGGGTCAAGCCGGAGGTTGACCCTCCAAGGGATCGCGCGTGGGTTTCCTACGCCGCTGCCGCAGTGCCGATGCTGTGGAATGTGGCGTCGGCGGGCAGGATGGCGCGGTTGCAGAAGTCGCCGAAGCCTTCGCCGGTTTGGCGCTCGAGGGAGTAGCGCTTGATGACCGGGCGGAGCATTTCGACGGCGCCATCCATCGTCGTGCTGGGCGACATGAGGCGGTTTAAGCGGGTGCCGTTATAGGCGGCGCCGACATAGAGGGCGTATTTGTTCGGCGCTTTGCCGACGAGGCCGATCTCGCCGAGGTAGGGTCGGGCGCAGCCGTTCGGGCAACCGGTGATGCGGATGCTGATGGCATCGTGGGCGAGGCCGTGCTCCTCGAGGACGGTTTCGAATTTTTCGAGCAACTCGGGCAGGGCGCGCTCGCTCTCGGCGAGGGCGAGGCCGCAGGTGGGCAGGGCCACGCAGGAGAGGGCGTTCAGACGCATGCCGGAACGGTCGTTTTCCTTGTCGAGGCCGTGCTTGGCGAGGATCGCTTCGATGACGGACTTCTGCGCGGAGGTGACGCCGGAGATAGTGAGGTTTTGGGAAGGAGTCAGGCGGAAGTCGCCGGTGTGGATTTCGGCGATTTCGCGGAGGGCGGTTTTCATCGCCCAGCCTTCCTTGTCGATGATGCGTCCGCTGAGAATGTGCAGGCCGTAGAACCAAGTGCCATCGGTGCACTCGTGCCAACCGAACGGATCCTGAATCGTGGTGAAATGGAAGTCGCGGGCCGGACCAAAGACAATGCCCGAGCGTTTCTCGACCTCGCCTTTGAACCACGCAATGCCACGATCTTGGATGGTGTATTTCAGACGCGCATGCTTGCGGTTCGTGCGGTCGCCGAAGTCACGCTGGGTGGTGAGGATAGCCTCGCCAACTTTGTTGACCTGGTCGGGAGTGATGAAGCCAAGAACATCGGCCAAGCGCGGGAAGGTTTCGGCATTTCCATGGCTCATTCCGAGACCGCCGCCGACCGTGACATTGTAGCCGACGAGTTTGCCGTCCTCGATGATCGCGATGTAGCCAAGATCCTGGGAAAAGACATCCACATCGTTAGAGGGAGGCAGCACGAAGCCGGTCTTGAATTTGCGCGGGAGGTAGGTGTCGCCATACATGGGCTCGCGCTCTGGCTCGCCGCCGGCGACGAGTTCCTCATCGAGGTAAATCTCATGGTAGGCGCGGGTTTTTGGGAGGGCGAATTCGCTCCAGGAGACAGCGGCATCATAGACCTGCTGGGCGGCCGCGCTGCGCTCGGGGTTTGGCGGTGCCATGACATTGCGGTTCACATCACCACAGGCGGCGATGGAATCGAGGAGAACCTGGTGCATACCCTTGACGAGCTTTTTGACATTGCCCTTGAGCACGCCGTGGAATTGGAAGGTTTGGCGCGTGGTGAGACGGAGCGAGGGCGAGGAGACATCCCCCGCGAGCTTATTGAGAACGAGCCACTGGGCAGGCGTTGCTTTGCCGCCGGGCAGGCGCACGCGGAGCATGAAGGAGAAGGCTTTTTCCTTGCCCGCCTTCTTGAGCGTCACGCGTAGGTCACGGTCGTCTTGGAGATAAAGCCCGTGAAATTTCGTGAGCTGGCCGGTCTCCTCGGCGATAGCTCCCGTGGAGGTGTCGGCGAGTTCCTGGGCGATCGTGCCGCGCAGGTGGTGCGATGCGGCTTTGAGGACTTCGTTTGCGCTGAGTGGCTTTGGTTCCTGTGTGTCTGTGCTCATGAAAAGAAAGGGGAGTAATGTTTTGCAAAACCGCCCGAGGGGCAATGTCTTTCTTGGGCGGGCATCGGGAGGGATTGACCACAGAGGACACAGAGGGCACGGAGAAAATTCGAATAAGGCTATATGGGCGTTATTTTTACTTGGCGCCCGAAGCCTCGAGTGGCGTTCCAGCGTTTCTGTTGATCTTGTAAATGCTGCCGGAGTGTTTTGTTTAGGCGGGTGAATTTTAAGGAGGAAAAATATCTGGCGGGGTGTGGGACGGAGTGGGTGTTGCGGCATTATCCCTCGGCTGGATCGACGAACGACATTTGTCGCGAACTTCCGGCATGGTCGGCGGTGCGGGCGGATGTGCAAAGCAAGGGCCGGGGGCGTTTCGGGAGGGCGTTTGTTTCGCAAGAGGGCGGGCTCTGGATTTCAGCGGCGATGCCAGTAATTGGAACGCCTGAGCAGTCGGCGGGGTTTTCACTCCGCGTCGGCGCGTGCCTGCTGCGCTACCTGAAAAGCCTCGGCATTCCCTCCGCGCGCCTTCGGTGGCCGAACGATCTCATGTGCGGACCACGCAAAGTGGCGGGTCTTCTCATCGAGCAACCTGCAAGCGGCATGCTCATCGTCGGGTTTGGACTGAACATCACCAACGAACCATGGCTGGATGATCCCGCGCTCCGCGCCACAGCCACCAACCTCGCCGAGTGGATCGAACCGCCAAACATCGCCGCCGTGGCGCATGGGGTGCTGGAGGCGCTCTCAAGT
>Ga0209087_1000324_pt1 | contig 32115 bp, 32 predicted proteins | sample S_130805_EF_Meta_FD_187321 | JGI IMG/M metagenome (GOLD analysis project Ga0209087, IMG submission 187321) | Freshwater microbial communities from Lake Simoncouche, Canada to study carbon cycling - S_130805_EF_MetaG (SPAdes) (version 2) | ecosystem: Environmental > Aquatic > Freshwater > Lake ... | reverse complement strand
CATAATGGCAGAAACAGCACAAACCGGAACAACTACAATGGAGCAGATGGTTAAAGACGTCATCGCAACCATTGAACGTGAACGAGAGCGAGAAATTATCGAACGTCGTTTTGGTCTTTTTGATCGAAAAGAAACACTTGAACAGATCGGTGAATTACTTGGTATTACTCGGGAACGTGTACGTCAGCTTGAAAAATCAGTAGTCATAAAGCTTAAAGCTGCTTCTGAATCCGACCTACCACACATAAAAGACTTTGAGGAAAAGCTAAAGAATCACCTAAATACAGTTGGTGATATTGCTCGCGTTAAAGTTCTGACAAGTCTTTATACCGGAGACAACGACAAGCTAACACAATCCAGAATCTCATTCTTGTCACATTTAAGCCCGTCACTACATGTTATTGAAGATAACGATCACTTCCATCACGCTGTTAGCATTAAAGCTACTAATGATGCATCGCAGGTAAAAGCAAGCGTAGATAACATAATTGCCTCTATCAAGAAGCTCGGTAAACCAGCTAAGATAGATGCTATAGCTAACGAAGCATCAATTAAAAGTGTCAAGAACGCAGCCGCTCTCGCAAGTACAAGCAAGCAGCTTGCTACCCTTAACGGATTATGGGGCCTCATCAAATGGCCACTTGTAAACCCTAAGAACATTCGCGATAAGATCTACGTTATCTTAAGTGTTAATGGCAAGCCTATGCACTTTAATGAGATCGCTAAAGCAATTAAGGGTTCAGAGTTTAAACGCAAGAATGTAACTACTCAAGCAATTCATAATGAGCTAATCAAAGATGGACGTTTCGTTCTTATCGGCCGTGGCATCTACGCTCTTAAAGAGTGGGGATACTCAAAAGGTACAGTAGCTGACATCATTAGCGATGTATTGAAAAAAGCTGGCGAGCCTCTTCATCGTGAAGAAATAGTCAAACGAGTACTTGAAAGTAGGCATGTTAAGGAGACTACCATCCTTCTAAACCTACAGGGTAAGACTCAGTTCAAGCGAGTTGCAAAAGCAACATATACACTCAGCGAAGCTTAAATATTTCAAAAAAAAGGATAGTCTATGTCCGTAAACCAAAACGATACCAGTTTACCAATTTTTGAGGTACAAGAACGCCGGTTGCTAATTAGTTCTGAAATGCAGCTTAGTTCCGCAATACAGGACGGAGAAGACAGGTTTTTACGACCAGTATATACATCCGGTCCAATCAATAGTGACCTTGAGACCAGGCTTAAAAGCGCACAGCACGAATTTAGACTGCTGGCATACCACACGCAAACCGAAATAGTCCCTCATAGGTTTGGGCTATACCCAGCAGACAAAGTTTTAGAAAACTACTATAGAGCACATGGCCAAAATGGTCTTATACCAAGCGGATACATTCTAGCAGCGGAAGTTAAGATAGTACCGCACGAAGATTCAAGATTGCCAAAAATACGTCCCTATTCGATATGGCAGGGGATAAGGCACTATAAGCAGGCCTCAAATAAGCTAACGGACCTAGCTGCTAGACAGTTCGTTCAGAACAGTGAGACTGGAGCTTGGACTTTCCTAGACATTGAACCACGATTACGCGTTTAAACACTATACGAACATTTTACGAACACTATATATAGTATAAGGCAGGATAGTCCAGCCGATAAGCCTTAAAGAACTGGATAGATAAGGGTGTGCAGGGTAAAGCACAATAAATAAAAATAAAAAAACAGGGAGAAAACCAGGGAGAAATCGGTAGAGCGTCAATGCTTGCATGCCTACATTACGTCGCACAATGTATATTTTGCGACTCACATATAGGATATAAAGAGACCTACTGATACCACTACTGTAGGGCACTGCTAATGAATATACCCTAACTAACGTATAAAACTAATAATGGTAGACCCGCGTAGTACTCTATAGCAAGGCCTATACTAGCTGAGTCCTGAGATCCATAGTTACTGTGCACATGTCGCAAAAAGTTTTCCACAACGTTATTTGCATTATTTGACTTTTGTTGCTTTATATATGCTTTTATATGTATCCTTTTATATATTTTTCTCCCCCTTTTATTTGACTTCTACCCTGTTTCATTATGGTTTTATACTAATTTGTAACACGCACTGAATTTACCAATTGAACAAAATACGAACATTCTTTGTTAAAAAAAGAGGGGGAGGAGAAGACCATATATCAGGCCCAACGCGCTCTCTTCCTTGCCTAATTATTATTTCGGATTCTTTGCTATTGTCTATGCTTTATTTCTACTTGTAGAATATCTTTTCTTCTACACGGGCATCGATGTATTCTTTCACTACTCCCTGCTCTGACCGGAGCTTATTGTATATTGCGATAAACTGCCCTGCTGCGATTCTAGGATCACTCATTAGACTGAACTTAACAAAGTACTTTTGACCAACAACTTCAACTCGTATCTCTGCAGCCTCCTTGGGCAGCTTGATGCTTGATACTGTAATACCCTTAGCATTCAGTTGGTAGATTAGCGAAGTAATGAATGTAACGTCTTTTGTTGAAAGTACTCCCTTCCCTACTTTTATTGGGATGTTTGTATCATCGTTGATAGTTGGTAGGTTAAGACTAGAAACTCCTGGTACATCTTTAAGTCGAGCAATAGCCTTCCCGTTTTGGTTAAGTACGAATACGCCTTCTTGGCTAGTTATTAGAAGCTTAGGGTTATCTGAAACTAGCTCCACTAAAGGAGACCGGCCCATTATAGGTATCGTCATTGATACGACACCAAGTTCTGGAAACTCTTCTTTCATCTGGTCTTCAAATTTGTCTGTGCTGATCGTAAGTTTAGTTTTATTAAATATTGAATCGTTCAATATAGTATTTGCTGCATCTTGATATACTTTTTGTTCCCTTAGTAGCGGAGTTTTTTTACCGAGAGTCTTAATCGTAACGCTGTTATTTAGTGTTAGAACATAAAGAAAACTTACTCCGATTGCAGCTGCAGCAACTAAAGTAGGAATGTGCTTCCATTTAAACGTAAACGAACCCTGTTTAAGAGGGGTCTCTTCCCTGCTCCGTACGCCGGATTCACTGGCCCTATTCGCATGATAGGAAAAGAAGTTCTTCTGAGCGGAAGGACTCGCAATAGAACGCCTTGAATGTGTGCCCTCGACTTGTTTTTTACTTCGCCCTAGCACTACGCTCTAGTTCCGTTCGCAGTGTCTATAATAATCTCTGCAAGCTTTTCAGCAGCGGCAGTGTCAGCAGTATCATGAAAAGCCTCAGCAAGTTCCTTACGGGCATTATTATCTTTAAGGAGATGTTCAATATCCCGAAGAAGTAGTTCTGGATTTTTAACAATTTGAGAGTCAGAAATCACCATAACAGCTTTGGACTTCTGTAGCACTTCAGCATTCTTAGTTTGATGACCGCCTGTCAGCTGTGGGTTTGGAACAATAATACATGCCTTTTGTTGAGCAGCAAGTTCAGCCAAGCTATTTGCTCCAGCCCGAGAGATAACTACATCTGCAGCACCAGTGTAAACATACATATCATCTATGAATGGCTTAATGATAACTCGCTGTCCTGAATCCTGTACTTTATCGTATTGTTTGCGTACTTGGTCTTCGTTATTAGGGCCAGTAATATGAACTATGTATAACTCAGGGTACCGGGATAATAACTGCTTTGAAATTTTTGTTATTGCTGTATTTAATCTTTGAGCCCCCAGGCCACCACCGGTTACGAGAATAAGTTGAGATTCGGTGGGTATACCAATTGATTTTAAATACTGGGATCGCTTACTGGCACTAACTGGTCGATACTGCTCACCGATAGGAACACCAACCTGAATCATCTTATCGGCATCATAGTTATAGTTCTCTATAGGCATTGCAACCGTATTTTTAATTGCCCATCGACTAATTATTCTATTAGCTAAGCCTGGAACTGCATCTGAATCATGAGTTGTATAAGGGATACCACAGACTGCTGCGGCAAGACCAACAGGTACACCCACAAATCCACCCTTAATGAAGATGGCGTCAGGACGTTCTTTACGAAGCATGCTTAATGACTGAAAAAAACCAATAATTACATAGAAGAAATCTCGAATATTCTTAAGTAGTGTAGGAATATTAAAGATCTGCATTATTCCTTCTCCATGATAGCGGCGAAACTTTCCTGACCTAATAGAGAATACCTTTTCAATTGCTGGATCATTTTCTGGCAGATGAATTAAGGAATCATTCTTCCCTATTGCATAGATAAGCTTAGACTTTGGATATTTATGCTTTATTTCAGTTGCGACCGCGAGCACTGGGATTATATGTCCCCCTGAGCCGCCGCCTGTCAGTAGTACCTTCATGACTCTGTCCTTCTACTTTTTGCGAGTTAACAATACTATAGCTAGTATACCTTGAAATCTGGAAGACGATACCAATTGCTGCCGTAATAAATACAAGACTGGTTCCGCCATAACTAATAAATGGTAAAGTTATACCCTTCAATGGCAACATTCCTGTCATGGCTCCAATGTTTATAAGTGTCTGCGTGCTTAACCAAGCTAAAACTCCAACCACAAGAAGTCGGCTATATACATCAGGCGTGTGTTCGATTATTTTTTTCAAACGCGAGAAGAATGCCAAGAAAAGCCCCAACAAGACGCTCACTCCTAAAAATCCGAACTTCTCTGCATATATCGCAAAAATGGAGTCATTCTGTGACTCTGGCAGATATCCGTATGCTTGCACGCCTTTACCAAGGCCAAGGCCAGTGATACCACCGGAACCAACTGCAATGAGTGCCTGGCAAGCCTGATAACCTTCGGCCTGGCAATCCCTGGTTGGATTTAAGAATGTTGCAAGACGACCCCTACGGTAGGAGCTGGTCGATGTTAATAGCACAATACCGATAATAATTGCTATGGCTGTCTGAAATAGAAGCTTTTTGGGTGCACCGGCAATGAATACCATAGCTGCAATCATTGCAACCATTACTGCGCTAGAGCCGAGATCACTTTGTACGAAAGCTACTATGACGGCTATTAGTCCAAGTACGATATATAGTGGCTTCTGAATCTTTGAAGTGTCTTGTATCTCATGATTACGAATACGATCGGCTAAAAAGCCTGCAAGCCATATGAGTAATGCAAATTTAATTAGTTCTGCAGCCTGGAAAGACATGCCCCCGAGCTGTATCCAGCGATAAGCGCCATTTATCTGTTCGCCTACAACACGTACAGCAAGCGCTACTACAAAGGCTACGATAACTATTGGACGCTCGAATTTACGCCACATATTAATTGGCGTATTGGCAGTAAAGATAAATGCGCCTATGCCAAGACCAATAGCTGTTAGCTGTTTAACGACATAATAGTTTTCACCGACGTTCTTCTGAGCACTAAGCCCAGGACTAATTGAATATAAGACTATAAGTCCTAGAGCAAGCAGTCCGGCACTTAATAGTAATAGCCAATAATCCGGATTATGTTTTCGTGCTACCTGACTCCCAACTTCTCGACGCCGACCACCCGGTTGCATTATAGATACTTTCCAATAATGAACAGCATTAGCCCAACAACAGCTGCAACTTGGCCAATTATCCAAAATCTCATAGTAACTTTAACTTCAGGCCAACCACTGGCTTCAAAATGATGGTGAATAGGTGATATTTTAAATAATTTCTTGCCGTTACGTAGCTTTTTGCTTGTTATCTGCAGAATGACTGATCCCGCCTCTGCTACAAAAACTATGCCAATGATTGGAAGTAGCACCACAGTGTCTGTAATCATAGCAACTACGCCAAGTCCTGTGCCAAGAGCAAACGATCCTACATCACCCATAAAGAATCGGGCTGGAAAAATGTTAAACCAAGTGTAGGACAATAGTGTTCCTACAATAGTTAAACAAAAAGCTGAAACACCATATCGTCCCTCTAAAAATGCGATTATCGCGTAAGTCGCATAAGCAGTTGCAACAAGTCCACCAGCAAGCCCATCAAGGCCATCTGTGATATTAACAGCGTTTGCCGTAGATACAACGACCAGAATAAATAACGGAACTATTAGCCAGCCGACACTGATAGTACCCCAAAGAGGCACAAAAATGCTTGTGACATCAAGCTTGGTATAGAAGAAAATACCCCCTGCCAAAGCAATGCTAAGAATGAAAAGGAATTTCAGCTTGCTAGGAAGTCCGGCCACTCCCTGCCCTGTCCCTCTAATATTTATAATGTCATCAATGAGACCTACCATTCCAGCACCTACAAATGCGGCTAATGGAAGCCAGGTTTCAGATCGACTAAGGTTACCGGCAATCGTAATAGCAGCAACGCTTAATACGAAAATTATTCCTGCCATAGTCGGAATATTACGTCGGTGCTTAGCTGCATGCAGTTTCGTAAATACTTTAGCCTGTTCGCCCGTAACAGTGGTGGTTCTTGGCTTCTTCCATAGCTGATATTTATATGCAAGGTTAGTATATATAGGCGTGATAAGCATGCTGAGTACAAAGCCTGCAAATGCTAGTCCGACTATACGCACAAGCGTACTGATTTGTATTATTATACTTAGGCTATCTGACATTTTTATTTCCTTTTACTGCTGTAAAGTATACGCCAATACTACTTTGTTCGCTAGTTAGCTGATTTATCATATTATCTCGTTTTAGGCGTAGCGTTAAAGTTATTAATAAGCATGTCTGTAATACTTGCGAATATTGGAGCAGCTGCTTTTGATCCTGCGTAACCCTTGATTCCCGGTTCATTTACTCGAACAACAATAACGTATTGCGGGCTATCTCCGCCCAAAAATCCCATGAATGTTCCATTGAATTTATCTTCGTAATAACCGCCTGTAGACTTAGTTATTTGGGCTGTACCAGTTTTTCCGCCAATAATGTGTCGTCCATCAGGCTTTTTCATTCCGTAGACTGCGTAGTTTTTATTTACAACACCCTGCATTAAGCCTACCATTTCTTCGCTGACTTTTGGACTGACAACATTTCTGCCAGATATTTCGGGTTTCTTTTTTGTGACCTTACCCTTTGAATTAGTAGTAGCCTCTACAAGTCTTGGCTTATAGTAAGTACCTCCGTTTATAACAGCACTCAATGCTGCACCCATCTGTAATGGAGTGGCGCTCATACCCTGTCCAAACGCAGTATTGGCATATTGAATATTAAGACCGTAGCCTTTATTTGGATCAGGTACTGTACCTGGCGACTCATAGCCCTGCTCTATGCCTGTAGTCTTACCGAAACGATAATGGTTAGTCATATAGTCATACCATGTCTCACGAGCCTTCTGGTTGACTTCTCCGCCCCCCATTTGCATAAGCAACCATGTAGCGCCGGTATTTAGTGACAACTCTAATATATCAGCGACGCTTCTTGTTCCTGCGCCACCGTCCTCTTCGATGTTGGTTACGGTAGCATCTCCGATTTTATACTTACTTGGATCGTAGTAAGTCGTATTCCTACTAACGACTCCTTTATCTAATGCGGCAGCGGCTGTCAGTGGCTTCATGATAGAGCCTACTTCAAGCGGAGATGAGACGGCCGAGTTATTAAAATTGTCACCATTTTCAACTTTGTAGTATTCTGCAGGGTTGTAAGTTGGATAATTGGCCATCGCCTTTATAGCGCCTGTATTGGGGTCCATAATAAACGCGCTGCCACTTTTAGCTTTGGCTTTATCTAGTCCAGCCTTAAGTAAATCTTCCATTTGTTTTTGCATAGATACGTCTACTGTCAACAGCACTCTATCGCCGTTTTGAGGGCGAGTTATGATATTGTCTGTATTCGCTACTAGAGGCACTCCTCGCGCGTCTGTAATTGCCCTAAGCTGACCAGGAACCCCTTGGAGTTCAGTATTAAGTGCTTGTTCTAGACCATACTTCCCTACCCCTTCATTATCTACAAAGCCAAGTATTTGCGCAGCTAATTCTCCCTGGGGGTATGTACGATAGCTTTCCTCGCGAGTACCTATTCCTTTAATATCTAGTTTATCTATTTTTTCTTTTTGAGACTTATCTAATTTCTTTGCAAGGATAGCATAGCGAGTATCAAGCTTCATTTGCTTCTCATAGGCACTCGCATCACCGCCAATTTCCTTCTGAATCTTAAATGCCGCCTTTTCAGTTTCCTTAATATATTTCGGATCAACGAAAAGAGTATATTTCTTCTCGTTTAATACAATTGGTGTTATCTGATCACCGTCTTTAGCTTCAATAATCCCCCGCTCTGCTGGCACTAAGTATTCTTTTAGTTGAGAAGATAGTGCAGCTTTACGATAATAGTCGTGACGAATAACCTGTAGATAGAATAAACGTATTCCAAATATGCCAATTATTATTGCAAGAAATAGGAACCAGACCTGAACGCGCTGTGCAGGATTTATAGTTTTATCATCAGTATCAGTGCGTGGTCTCATATATTAAAGGTATTATACGTAATCAAATGCTCTCTTTAAGATTAATTGATGATTGTCTGTTGTAAAAATTAGTTAGTTAGCGTTGATGAAGGGGCAACAGATACTAAGTTCTTTGTTGCATCACTGTTCTTAACTCGGTCTAGTGCTTGTAGTCGTGCTGCTGCTACTTCAAGTTCGCTGTGCTCTTGCTGCAAAGTACTTGCTTGAGTAGTAAGCTCGCTTATCTTATAGCCATATGAGTTAGTTTTAGTAACCTGTGTAAGGTACAAAAGACCTAGTACGCACGCAAGTACGATAAGAATAATAGTGTTACTAACTGGACCGATAGCTCGTTCAGCGCTACGGAAAGATGTGGTGTTTTGGTTGCGACCGGCAAATTTTTGTCGGTTAGCTGCTAATGAGCTGGAATATGTCATAAATTTTTCTTCTTTTTGTATTTGTTTTTTGTTTGTATGGATTTGGTCCCGCTTTATGCGGGACCATCTTCCAGTGCTTACAGTACTCTTACTCGTACTTTGTATGCTCGGGATGTGCTTTTGACCCTGATAGGCATGCGTATCCCCTCTCTTTTATTTTTTTATTTTTGCTGCGACTCGTAATTTTGCACTACGAGAACGCGGATTAAAAACTAATTCATTTTTGTCGGCCGTTTCTGGTCGTTTTGTAAGGACAGATAATTCAGCATCAAAACGATCTCCAGAACGTTCAGTAAAGGCTTTTTTAACGATACGGTCTTCTAAGCTATGGAAGCTAATGATTCCGAGTCGTCCCCCTGGTTTCAATAAAGATACCCAGATAGGAATTGCCTTTTCGAGTTGCATAAGCTCATCGTTTACTGCAATGCGAAGACCTTGGAATGTTCTCGTAGCAGGATGAACTTTATGGTAGCCCCTGAATTGTTTGGCGACAATGTCTGCAAGCTGCGAAGTAGTATGGATTGGTCGAGCGGCAATAATAGCTTTAGCTATAGATCGGGCTCTAGGTTCTTCGCCATATTGTTTCAATATACGAATCAAATCGTCTTCACTGTAGCTGTTGACAATTGTCTCTGCTGTTAATGATTGACTTTGATCCATTCGCATATCTAGAGGGCCATCGTATTTAATGGCGAATCCTCTGCTTGCTATATTAAGGTGCGGTGATGATACTCCGATGTCTGCCAATATGAGATCATACTTGTTTCCCTGCTCTGCAAGCTTTTGACTTGCGCTTAGGAAATCGCTTTTCATGATCGTAACATTTTTATCTACAAATCTTTTTTGTAGGTATGTTACTGCCATATTGTCTCGATCTACGAGTACTGCGGGAGCGTTGTCAGTCATAAATCGTACTGCTTCTGCGTGCCCTCCGTATCCAGCCGTGAGATCCAAATAGGTTTCATTTGGTTTTGGGCTTAGAAACGAAAGTACCTGCTGAAGAAGTACTGGCTCATGGTCTAACTGGTGCGCTTCTGCTTTCATCTTTGGTGTTTTTGTTTTTATCCTGTTTCTATATTCTAACAGGTTTTACAAGATCACCTAATCAGCAGCCAACTTTTTGTTTTTTTGGGGTTTTTGTTTTTGTTGTGATTAAAAACCATTGAGGGAGTTGTTGTGTGTAGGTTGCCCTACAGAACGCTCCTTCGGTTTTTAATCTGTGAGAGACTTATGTGTGAGGTGGAGTTTTGGGAGGTGTTTTTTTTATGTAAAGTACTAAGGTTTTTATAGTGGTGCCTTCAATCCACTTGTTGACTGCCGAATAGTTGACCTCGTAAAAATATTACGATTATTTTTCAATTGTTAAAGTGCGGGTGGATTATGCAGCCATAACACGCCAGTAGCGTCCTGCTCGTACTGCTACTACAGCTCGGTCTATGCCGGCATACTCGAGTAGTGCAGGTTCTAGTGTGATTCGCCCCTGCTTCTGATCAAGCGGACTTTCACACTTACCCATTCGGAACTTCACGTTGAGATCAGCTGTCTTTTCATCAAGGATATTTCCTTGTAACAGTGGTTCAACCTGTTCATCCCAAACTGATTTAGGGTATACATGCAGGTAGCGATCAAAGCCTTGTGTCACTACTACTCCGCTCGTGAACTCATTACGAATCTCCACAGGTATAGTTAACCTGCGCTTATCATCGAGTTTACGTTCAAAATAGTCGACAGTAGCCATTGTCCCTTTCATGTTGCTATAACTGGTTTTTTTGTTTTATGTGCTGCGGTTTATTCATAGATTTCGCTTATTAGGCTTACCCACGATTACCCACTGAATTGAGCATACTACCCACTGCTACCCACATGCAAGTACTTTTTATACATAATGGCCTATTTTGTCATAAGTTATCCACAGAAATTAATTTGGCTAAAAATAAACACAACATGTAGTGGATAACTACATGTTGTGTACGCTACTGTGTATAAACTATCTACTTTGAACTGTGTTCATTTTTTGTCGGTAATTCACCGCGTTGCATGGCAATGATTTTTTTGGCGAACCATTCTGAACTTGGACGAATTGTTCGCTTCATACCATGTTCGCGGTCAACGTGCACAAGACCGAACTTTGGCCACCAGCCATATTTCCATTCAAAGTTGTCCAGTAAGCTCCAATGGAAGTATCCATGCAGCTCAACTCCCTCACTCATTGCCCGTTCCATAGCAACTATTGTTTCTTCAATCCACCATTGACGATATTCATCTCGATGGTCGGCAACTCCATTTTCAGTAATTATAATTGGTTTTTTATAATGTGATCTTACCCGAACAAGAAGCGGATATAGACCCTCCGGTTCCATGTACCAGCCTAAGTCGTTACGTGGCGCTCCTGGGTTATCACGGCGAATTCCTTTGTAATAGTCCGTAAAGTAATAATTAAAGCCTATAAAGTCTTGCTGGTTGCGAATCCTATTTAAGTACCACCAGTTCCATAAGTATCGCATCCACATAGTAACCGTTACATCGACAATATTGTGAGGTCTTTTTGCCTGTATGTTGGCAAGCTGAGAAGCGACACCAACCATCAGGGTTGGGTTATTTCGTTTTAATATCTTATAGGCCTGTTTATGCGCCCTTATAAGATTAAGGTAGACAATAGTAGTGAGTAGTAAACTTCTTTTTTGCGGTACCCATTCGCCCGTATAGTAACTAAATGTCGCATATACGTTTGGCTCGTTAATAGTAATCACATACATTAAGTCATGACCGAATTCATTGGCAATCTTTTGCACAAAGCGACGCCAATATTTTAGGTTGCGGCGTTTCTCAAATCCACCTTTTTCAGCAAACCATGTTGGCATTGTCCAGTGCCAAAGATTTAAGAATGGTTCGAGCCCCCGTTTTTTAAGTTGCAATATATACTCGCGGTAGTGCTCAATCTCGTCAAGATTCCATTCTCCCTCGCTAGGCTCTAGCCTTGACCATTCAACGCCAAAGCGAAATGCATTAAGATTTAGTTTTTTTGCAATATCAAAGTCTTCTTCGTACCTATTGTAGTGGTCTACTCCCTTCCCAGAGACATAGTTCTCTGGCTTTTCGGCATATTTTTTAATGTCCGGCCAGTCAGGAAGCGTGTATGCAATACGTTCATGAGATGTTTTAGCGAGTTCTTGAGCATGGGATAGCTCCCATTCACTCCATTGATTAACGGTGCCACCTTCAACCTGGTGACTTGCGGTACTTGCCCCCCAGAAAAAACCTTTTGGAAATATATTCTTAGCCATTAACGTATAGTATACTCGACTTTACAAAGCGTCGCACTGTTAATGCAATCCTCAATCAGTTGTTGGCTTTTTTACTTTTGTATAATGCCTATATGCGAGTAGCTTACGTTGCTTGTCTATTCGGTCTATGTATTCTTCATAAGCATTGTATAGATTTGAATACTGGCCGTTTGGAGCTAGCAGATTAAGTAGCTTACCTTCTTTAGCTAGGTATTCAACTAAGCAGTAAAAATCACCATCACCACTCACGACGACTGCCTTATCGTAGTTTTTCATTTCTTTTACAGCCCATAGGACAAGTTCAGCATCAACGTTCCCTTTTATAGCCTTCTTTTCTTCTACCTTGCCTTCTTCCTTAGATTCCTTCTGGACTTCAGGCTTGAGAACTCGTGTCATATCGAAAGTTGGTTTTAAGACTACAAGATAGCCAAGCTCGTGCATCTTGTGATACATATCTTCATGCTCAGGCATATGCCCTATGAACATAAATGCTTTTGTAACTCCATAACTTTCTTCTAGGAATTGGCGGAACTTCTTCCAGTCCATTTTCCAGCCTATCTTTTGTACCCCAAGATTCAAGTTCTGGTTATCAATAAATGCGTAATTACCTTTTTTTGTTGCCATCTAGAAATATCATACCACTTCTTGTTCACTATTTTCAGTGACCCGTAATGGTTTTTTATTCTTAATTTCATACCTTTTACCGGTCAACGATGATTCAACGTAATCATCGTTAAGTAGATTTACAAATTTTGTTAAATCTTTTACGTCCATAATAATAATTGCCCCGTCATTGTCGGTCATCAGATTGACTCCGAGCTCCTCAGCGTGATCCATGAGTGGCCCCTGCTCTATTCCGGCAGGTTCTATTTTCTGCAATTTATTGACTAGACTTTTTTGTCCTTGCACTAGATTCTCCCAGCTTAAGCCAATATCAAAGTGAAACGTAAATTGAGCCTGAATCTCTTTAATCTTTCGGAGCGCAATACTATATTTTTTAGCATTATATCCAAAAAGTTGTTCCAATCTAGTTTGACTGAAAGCATACAAGTCTTGATCCAATATAAGCAGTTGGTTGTCTCCAGGAAAACGGAGGCTACCTTCTGCATCAAAGGGTACAAACTTTCCATTACGTAACATCCATGATGTCTGCCCTTTCATGACCATGCTACCTGGTAGTAGTTTTACTATATAAAATGGCCATGGTAAGTCTTTATGAGTACAACGTGCTAGTATGCCTTTTACACGCTTTAGATCATGATCTTCCTCGACGAATGTCTCTATGACACTCTCTTGGGTTTTTACCCAATTCAAGAGTTCCTGAGCTTTTTGAACATTTTTAAGCTGTGTTCGCTGCAGAACGTTCTCTTCGGCTTCACCGTCCTCAAAATCTCGTACTGTCATTCCCTCTGCTGAACCTTGTAATACCGTTTCGAGCAGGCCATCAATAAGCAATGGCTGATATGACTTCACTAAGTCTTTACTAACTTTCGTACGATAAACTACAAAATTCTTATTGAATAAAAAGAGGTCTATTTCTAGTTCTTCTTTAATAGGTACAAGATTATTGGCCCATAAGAAAATATCAGTTCGTTCTGTATCTTTTGGAGCATCAACTATGTCTTTGACGGTCTCTTCGTCCATGGTAATTCCTCTTTTTCAATGTTAGTTTTTTGGCATACACATTATTCTAGCCTAAATTAGGCCTCTTGCATGCTGTAAAATTTTTTATTTTTCTTAAGCTTTAGCTTTTGTAATGCGAGCATCATTTGCCCAGACGTCTGCTAACTCGTTACCGGGGTTATTGTTATGTCCGCGTACCCATACAAGTTTAGCTTTGCTAGCTCTGTAAAGTGGGCATACCTCTTTAACTATATCGAGATTCTTTATTTCACCTGATTTTTTCTTCCAACCGTTTTTTTCCCAAGAGATTGACCATTCGGTAATAACTTTAATCCAGAATTCACTATCTGTATGTATCTCACATGGTGTCTGTTTGGCATCCTTAAGCGCTGCAATGATCGCAAAGCCTTCCATTCGGATATTGGTTGAGTCTGGCTCACTACCAAGAATATGCGGCTTCATATCTTTAATGACTGCGAATCCACCAGGACCGGGATTCGGACTACAACTTCCGTCTGTATAATAAATTACCATTGCTTGATCCCCTTTTTTGTAGATACCTCATAATAGCATGCTAGAGCAGACCAACTAGCTGATTTTGCCGGGCAAATGTTCCACGATTAGCGGTATGCCGATAATAGGAACGGCTACATATGGATAGACAGCGGAAACGAATCCATTGTATTTTTCGCCAATATCATAAGGCAATTCTTCTGGTTCAACTGTGTAAAAGAGCGCCGACAGAACTGGTACCTCTTGGGTATATATTTCCGGCAAAAGAAATGCTTCTTTTGGTGCGAACAACATAGTAACTTGCGCAAATAATCCAATAAAACTTGCGGCGTAGCCATCAACTGTTTCACCAGATCGCATATCTACAGAATCACAACCTATGCAGTAAGAGGCATGAATTCCGCACACTTTACTTGAAAGCTGTTGCTCGGCTACTATCTGTAGTTGCTCATAGAGTTCATCAAATACGTCAAATTCATCCTCATTGAGATGTAGCGCAACTTCGGCAAGCGAACAGGCCATATCCTCAACTGGCGACATATCGATTCGCCGCAGGCCTGATTCTTCGAACATAAAAGGATCTCGTTCCATAGTTACCCTATCCTATCAGCCATGACTGTAATCGTAAATTGGTTACGATTTACGAGTTATTGATCTTACTCAGTAGATCCGCAATCGGAACGCGAATCTGATTCGTAGTATCTCGGTCTCGTACAGTGACTGTGTCGTCTTCAAGCGTCTGAAAATCGATGACAACACACTGCGGGGTGCCAATCTCGTCTTGACGACGATAACGTTTACCAATGTTTCCATTATCATCCCATAAGACAGAGCCATAGTGTTTTTTAGCGGCTATGAAAACTTCGCGAGCTTTTGCAACGAGTTCAGGCTTATTCTTTAGTAATGGTGAAATCGCCATTTTTACTGGAGCTAAATGTTCAGGAAGCTTAAGGAAAGTACGGTCCTCGCCTTTTTGCTGGTCTACACTATACGCACTATCCATAACTGCCAGCACCAATCTATCTAGACCAAAGGTTGGTTCAATGACATGCGGGATAAAAGGATCTGAGCCATCTTTTGGAATGTAGTTAAGATTTTTACCAGATGCTGCTGAGTGAGCCTTTAGATCATAGTCTGTTCTATAGGCGCAACCACCCAACTCTTTTTGTCCAATTGCGAAATCAAATTCAGTATCTATAGAATGCTTACTGTAATGCGCTCGGTCTTCTGCTGGTACCTCTATCTGATGAATCTTTTCTTCTGGTAAGCCAAGGTAGATATAAAATTCCTTCTGTAGTTTTAGCCATAATTCAAATTGTTCTTTCCAGGAATCTGGATGCACGAATACTTCAAGCTCCATTTGTTCTAATTCACGGACACGAAAAATAAAATCACGTGGAGAAATTTCGTTACGGAATGCTTTACCAACTTGTGCTAGTGCAAATGGCATATCAGGACTAAAGCTGTCTACGACATTTTTAAAGTTAACGAACATTCCTTGTGCAGTTTCAGGACGCAAGTAGCTAACACTAGTATCGTCTTCTGAAGCACCAACCTGTGTTTTGAACATCATGTTAAACTGACGAATATCACTAAGTGGGTTTCCATCTGGGCTTGTGACGCTGTTCTCTTTAAGTGCTTCATTCATTTGTTCTACGCTCATTGCAGCTACATTCTTAACGCCAGCGTCTTCCAGTAAGTGATCTGCCCGGTGACGTTTCTTGTTTTTCATGTCTTCAACTAGAGGATCATTAAAACCATCAACATGGCCACTGGCCTGCCAAACTTTTTGATTCATAAGAATTGCAGCATCAATACCATATACATCTTCTCGTGATTCAACGAAAAATTTCCACCAAGCATCAACGATATTACGTTTAAGCTGAACTCCAAGTGGACCGTAATCCCAGGTGCCTGCTAGACCACCATAGATTTCACTACCTTGATAAATAAAACCTCTGCGTTTTGCAAGACTAACAATATCTTCTAATTTTGTTTCACTCATATATGTGACATTATAGCAGATCGCTCCCCTGTTTATTACTACATTACCCTGGAGTGCCTCTCGAGCATAGTGCGCGTAAGCTGCACTAGCGGAGTCAATATCTCAGGAGTAACGCTGACTTGAGATAATTTTTTTGCCGTTTCAAAAGTTATTCCTAAGCGAAGATAGGTAATATGATGCTGCCCAAAAGGTCCTGATGATTGCTTTACGAACGACATGGAATCAAAACTAAATCCATAACGTTCAGTAGCGCTAAGCTTGTGGTCTTCGGAATCGGTTATTAAATTTGGAGTATGTCCTCCGAGCTTCAATAGCTGTAGATGAAACCATGTCTTAATAACGTCTAACGGTACTGTTTCTTCATTTAACGCTGCTAGCATGTGCTCAAGAAGTATGAAATACTCTGGTTCTGGAGAGTCTTCAGTGATCTTATGAATCATCTTTAAAGCGTCGTAGGCATACATAGTTCTATCTATATTCTTTACGATTGAGCCGTAGTTTTTACGCAGACGAGATGACACTAACGTGCCAAGTCCCCCCTTACCTGGAAGATACATTATGTCATTGGTACTAAAAAGTTCGATGCCGCCTGCCAGCTTGCTTCGTATCTTTCTAACACCTTTAGCTACAAGTCGGATTTTTCCACTATCTTTAGTAAGTACCGTGATAATACGATCTGCTTCCCCGTAGTTTGTGCGAGTTAGTACGATACTAACTGCTGAATGTTGTTTCATGAGTACTGCCGGGACATTATTTGCTCGACGCTATTGCACAGTTCCGATAAGGTTGTTCGCGGTTTAAATAAATACTTGTCAACGTCTAGTTGTGCCATGGTCTTACTTGTCATCATCTTTTGCTCTGGGACTGAACTGTGAATAATAATCCGAATTTTATTCCAGTCTACATAGGAACGCATTTCATAGAGCAGTTCGATACCATTATGCTGAGCGATCTTAAGCTCAAGAATCATAAGATCAAATTTCTCAGTATCAAGCAGATTAACAGATTGGGCAACGGTACGTGCGACGTTAACTATATTTCCATTATGCTGCAATGCCGAACTATATATTTCAGCTAAATATTGGTCAGGCTCAACTAGTAGTATGCGATTCATCTTTTAGACCAACGTCAATTGCTGGCTCGGCATAAACGTCGCAGCAAGCCCTGATAATTTTTTATAATGCGATACGCGTAAACTAGAGGACATAGTTTGAAGTAATGAATCGGCTATAAATATGCCTGTTCCATTTTCAGATGTCAATTGAGATAAAGGCTGTGCGGCAGTGCCATATAATTTTCTAGACTTAGCAAATGTCGCAGCATCAAGGCCATCAATACTAGAGAATATTCCGGCTGCTATGCCACGAGGAGTCTTCCTGGCAGCAAGCTTAAGTACAGGGCGTTTCGTAATTTCGCGTTCTGCATTTGCTGCCATTAATACCGTACCAATATTCATCAGTGCAGCGTGGAGTCCTGCAGGATGAGCCATGATGGGACCGTACTTGCCCACAATATGCAGTTCAATATCAAAGGAATTGGCTGATTGTAATTTCTGTAGAGAGTGAGCTACCTCGTTAAGTATTGCCGACAGCGACACGGATTGCAATTGAATATCATCACCGGCTGCCTGGAGCTTTAAAGAGAGAATATAGCTATCAATTAAATCTAATCCCATGTCCGCAATATACTCAATTTCGTTAAGCCTAGTATTGTCTTGCATCATTCTTGCAAGCTCGGCCGTTCTAGATGCTTTTATGAGGGGTGTTTTCATTTGTTCGGCAAGCGCAATAAATAGACGTGCTTTATCGTCTTCAATCTGTTGGTTATGGTAAGTTTGTGCAGTCAAAAAAGTATCTACCCCCGTAATTACTTATGGGGTAAGTATAACTCACTTAACCTCTATTTATGGAACAAAAACCAGATTCGGCAGAATAATTGTATTAAAGTCAGGTACAAATTGTGGTGATTCAGTCCATACCTGGAGTGTCTTGTCGCGTAATGGAACGACTATCATTGATCCCTGCTTGCCTGTTAATATTTCACCGTCTAATCGAACCCCGATAACATTAGGTACTTTATCTGCTTTGTAAGGCGTAACTTTAATCTTTCCTGCTTTAACTAGCGAATCGAAAGTCTTAACAACACTCGGGTAGTTCGAGCTAGACACTGTAAAGCGTAGTGCAACTGGGAGATTGGATTGTAGCCCAGGTACAAAGCTAGGATTTAGTGATCCAGAAAGTGGGAGGTTGCTTTTGGCAGTCTCATCGACATATGCACTCCATGTTTTTGGATAACTAATTGAAAGGCTACCATAGGTTGCAGGGCCAGTATAAGTGCGCAAAGGATTTTTTTCTTTTTCAGCAAATTCAGCTTCTTTTTTTAATGAGTTAGCTGTTTCGGCATCTGCAACTGCAATCGATACCTTCTCATCTACTTTATTTTTGTATTCCTGTCTCCCAGAAAAAGCCCAAAGTCCAAAGCCTAGTGCTATTAACGTAATCAATAGCGTAACAATAAAGGCTATCAGCCATGAGTCAATTGCACCTCTTTGATCAAGTCGTTTCATTGTTCTTATGTTAACATAGCGATCACAACACTTCCAGTATTAATACGCATATTAGGCTTGTAGTTTTTTGATCGAATTCTCGGCTTTCTTAAGATACTCTTCAAGCTCTTTGGTTAATTTAAGAGCGTGTTCGTATTGGGTAATTGCCTTATCGACGTCAAGGTCATCACCTTCGAACCAAAGCAATGCTTCGTCTAGCTCAGCCTTAAGTGTTTTGTAGTTCTTTGATTCTTTCATAGTCATGAGTATACCGTACCTTTCTATTTTATGATCTTTTCAACAATTGCTTCAATTGTGCCATCACTTAGGCGTAGTGCTATGCGATCTTTAGGGATTACCATTCCAACAGAGTTAATGGTGCGTTTGTTAGCATCCTGGATACGAGCATAGCCCTTTCGTAAGATAATTCGAGGATCATTGCCACGCAATCGTAAAATGTCTTGCTGTAGTCTATGCCTTTCCTGAACAATAACATCAAGCGCGCTATTAAGACCCTGTGAAATTTGAAGCTCAATATCCTTCGAGAGTGCCTGCAACGTATAGTTTATTGTCTGCAGACAGCCCTTTAGGCGTGTTTTGTTTTGTACGATCATTGCTTCCCTGTCAGGAACAAGTAACTCGGCAGCGTTACTTGGTGTGCTTGCTCGCCTGTCTGCGGCTCTTTCAGCTAGACTGACGTCAATCTCATGACCAATCGCGACTAATGTCGGAATACGGCTGGCAGCTATGGCCCGTACAACCGACTCAACATTGAATGCTTGTAAGTCATCGGCACTTCCCCCGCCCCTTGTAATTATGATAGCTTCAATACCCTCGCCCCGTGCATTTAAAAGATCTAGGGCTTGAACGATCTGAGCAGGTGCGGCACTTCCCTGCACTTGCGAATCAACATGAATAATCTCAAGTCCACCCCAGCGGCTTGTAATAATTTTCATGAAATCAGCGTATGCAGCAGACTCACCTGAAGCAATAAGCCCAATACGGGATGGAGGATATGGAATAGGCCTTTTCCGTTCTTCTGAGAAAAGACCTTCCTTGACTAGCTTAGCCTCAAGTAGGGCTGCAGCTTTCTTCATCGAGCCCTCACCTACTGGAGTAATTGTTTGGGCGGTAATTGAAAAGCCAAATGTCTGATGAAGACGAGGGATACCTTCTATTTGTAGCATCATGCCGTCTTCAAGAGGACCAGGTAGCATATAGACAGTTCCAAAAAAACGGACGCTTGCCTGATCATCTTTAAGATCAAAATAGACCCACTTCCCTTTACTAACCCGGAAGTTTGCAAGCTCTCCAGTGATAGTAACTGTTGGGTATGCGTAAGCTATAGTCTGGTTAAATACTGCTACGAAATCACTTACAGAAAAAGTGGGGTTCATAGCTTATGTGATCGGAGATTTTTATTGTAGAAATAATAGCCTGGAGGTAGCTGAATTCCAACAGAAAGAACGCGGTACATGACAGTCACGGGAATACTAACACCTGGACTAACTCCAGCGGCTGCAAGCACGGCTGTCATAAGGGCCTCGTATATTCCAATGCCTCCTGGAAGTATAGAGAAGAAGCCTGCAAACGTGGCAACTGCATAGGCCAGGATAACTGCTCCAGGGTTTACCCATTGGCCAAAAGCGATATATACGACGTATATAGTAGCTATTTCAGCAGAACTTGCTAACAGTGACCAAGCGAGCGGCTTAAGCAGCACGCTATAATCTTTCTTAATAACTAGAAAATCGTTATGTAATTCATCAAAAAGGTTGCGTACCTTATTCGTATTAATAACTTCTGGATTCTTTGGTCGAAAGAAATGTACTATTCGATTCAAAAGCCGTGACAGAGTCACAAAGAAAATATTAATTCTTTTCTTACTTCCGACAATAAATGCCGCGCCAACTGTAGCTACCACTACAAGAGTTGCAAGTGAACCTCCGACTAGAAGAACAAAGTTGTTGGCTCTACCGTCAAGTGCCAGAAAAATCATTCCTACTACAAGTAATACTTGAAAAGAAATGAAAACAAGAATGTAGCGTAGCAGATATACAAGTGAGGACTTTGATGCATTAACATCTGCATCCTTCATGCGAATATTGAAGTATGACAATCCTGTGACTCCCCCGCTTGGAAAGACCTGGTTTACGAAATTCATTTCTAGCATTAAACGGAACATTGATGAGTAGCGAAGTCGCTCTCCGAGAATTCGAAAAAGAGAACGTGCTTGATTAGTGTAGCCATGGTAATTTAATAGCTGCATTGGAATCATAAGGAACAAGGCGTAGGAGTTAACTTTACCTAGATTTTCAATAGTATCAGCTATTTGCGTACGCAATGCATAGACAGCAATAGCCAAGGCAATTATTGTGCCTACGTTCAATATAATTTTCCATCGTGCTCGTGCTTTATGACTCATAGTTGATTAGTCTAGTATATACTACTTTGCAAACAATATTATTACCCGTTGCCACCCTAGGCGAGTGCATTCATCTCTAGTATAATGAAGAGTAATGCAATCGTCCCTTTTTATCCTTGGTAGACAACCGGCTCTTGGTTTAGCAGAACTAGAGAGTTTATTTGGCGCGGACAATATTACTCCAGTGGGGCATATTGCGGCTTTAGTTTCAACCGATCCCGATACCGTACCCTTTGATCGATTAGGCGGTAGCATTAAACTGGCCGCAGTTCTAACATCAAGAAATACCACAAACTGGAATGAGCTTGCTGAATACGTCGAAAATACCCTTCCTCAAAAAATAAATGATCTTCCTGAGGGAAAAATTAAACTCGGAGTAAGTCTCTACGGGATTCGTACTAATGTTCAACAGCTCAACAAAAGTACTTTGCAGATAAAGAAGGCTTTAAAAGCCTCTGGAAGATCAGTGAGAGTCGTTCCGAATAATGAGCTCGCCTTAAACAGTGCCCAAGTGATTCATAATCAGTTACTCTCTCCTGTTGGTCTTGAGCTGCTTTTTGTGGCTAACGGCACGCAAACTATCATCGCCCAAACCATACGTGAACAAGATATAGAGGCATATGCCGCTCGAGATCAAAAGAGACCAAAGAGAGATGCGCGCGTCGGAATGCTACCTCCTAAGCTTGCGCAGATTATAATCAATTTAGCAGTCGGTTTAGCGGCACCTGGAACAATTCTTTTAGATCCCTTTTGCGGAACTGGAGTAATACTACAAGAAGCAGGACTAATGGGCTACGTACCCTACGGCTCAGATTTAGAAAGTCGTATGGTTGATTACACTAAAGAAAATATTGAGTGGATAGAAAAAGTTTCAGGTCAGAACTTCGGTGCACGTTTCGAAACAGGAGATGCGACTGAACTTAGGTGGGAACCAAAGCCCTCTGCAATCGCCGGAGAGACATATTTAGGTCGACCTTTTTCAAGCCTTCCAGACCGAGAAATATTGAGTGGAGTCATGCAAGATGTAAACCTTATCCATAAACGATTCTTACAAAATGTTGTACGACAAACTCAATCAGGATTTAATCTTTGTATAGCTATACCCGCCTGGAAAACACCAGAAGGCTTTAAACACCTAAAACTCCTTGATTCTCTCGAGGAATTGGGTTATACTAGACGAAGTTTTGTTTACGCAAACACTGAGGACCTACTCTACTATAGAGAGGGACAAATTGTTGCTCGTGAACTGGTAGTACTAATAAGGAAGTAATATGTCACACGTTAAAGCTGGTGGAACTAGTAAAAATAACAGAGATAGCCAAGGTCAAAGACTCGGTGTTAAGTTATTTGGTGGTCAAAAAGTAAATGTTGGACAAGTAATTGTACGACAAGTTGGATTAAACAAGCGTGCCGGTGAAGGTACTATGCTTAGTCGTAACTTTACAATCCACGCTACTAAAGACGGAATCGTTACTTTCAAATCTCGAAAAGTACGACTCTTTAGCGGTAAGTCAGTTCGTCGAACTGAAGTTACTGTCCAATAACAACGTCTTTCAATTTAAAATAAAATCTGCAGCAGCTCTATGCTGACCGAGCTCTACATTGCGGAGTATTACATTGTGCGGCTCACTAAGCTGATCGGGATCTTTGATTTTTTCATCGTAAATGAATGATCCATCTAGTTTTGCAAGGGCTAATAGAGCTACATATTCATGTGAGGACATGGTAGGAATATCGTTATACCCTGGCCAGTTGGGACTCTTTTGTCCGTTGCGTGCCACACGCTCCGGCAAGACATAGCTACGTACAGCAAGCTTATCAAGCAGATACACGCCGAGTTCTTTACGCAAACTACTATCTTCACGTAATAATTTCATTGCGTCGTCGGGACTAATTGTTTCAGTCTTAGCGTGACGTTTTATCATTGCCGCAATCCGAGGATCCTTACCCCCCTGTAATAGTGGACTCATATAATCTTTTTGAGCAACTTTTAATGAATCATCCGTAACAATACCCCGCCCCTTAGGTGATGGCACTCTAGCATCATCGACATTCCGGTCCTCCGTATTAATAGAGGGGTCAAACAGAGCGTCATAAGTATTGGCATCTGGTTGCTTATCTTCTTTTTTACCAACTGGTGAAAATAATTTCTCGATTCTCTGTGGATACGGTGCGTCCACTTCATTGCGAACTGCGTCCTCGCCTAATTCAGCCTGCAGTTGCTCTTGTCGTCTTGCCTCTTTATTTTCTGGACTATTGAATGAAATAACTTCTTCTCGGTTAACTCTCGTGCCTATACTTCCTAAAAATCGTCCCTTTTCATCGTATTGTGCCTGTACCGCTAAAACCGTTCCGTTATTAGGATCGTACGTAGAATGATCTAAACTCCAGCCGGCATCCACATCTCCGCCTGCATGAACGATATCATACTGACCGTCTGGAGGGATATCAGGAGTGATCTGTAGCTCTTGTTGTCTAATCGGAGCGTGTGGCTGGTCTTCACTCATAAGGCGGTTCCAGTAATGTAAATCTGTTTAGACTGTAAGGTGGTGTTTAATCTTCTCAATAACATCTGAGATAACAACCTGTGATTTGACAAGATAGTCGTCTGCACCGAGACTCATTGCACGTTCTTTATCGCTATCCTGGCCTAATGCAGATAGAACAACTATCTTAACTTTAGCTGTTTCAGGAGTGTTGCGCATAATATCTAGTACTTCGAATCCGCTTATTTTTGGCATCATGATATCTAAAATAACTAGGTTTGGTTTGTAGTCTATTGCAGATGCAAGCGCATCTTCTCCGTTTGAGACACGCTTAACATCGAAGCCTTCTGCTTGAAGTCGCTTAAGGTACACGCTCGCTAGAGCATCGTCGTCTTCTACAAGTAAAATCTTATGTGCGTTTGTTTCTGCGGGGTTTGAGTTTTGTTCATCCATATAGCTTATGCTAATAGATTATAGCGTCTATTGCAAGTACTTCATCTAAAAGTTTACTTTTTTAGACTAGCAATAAAGCCTTGGAACATTGGGTGCGGTACATTCGGTCGTGATAAAAATTCAGGGTGAAATTGACTAGCTATAAAAAATGGATGTTTTACTGCTTCGATCATTTCTACGAGTTTACCATCTGGAGATTTGCCGACAGCTTTAATGCCCCAGCTTTCATATTGAGATAAGTAAGCATTGTTTGCTTCATAGCGATGCCTATGTCTCTCGACAATCGAAGTTTTGCTGTAGATATCTGCTGCCTTACTTTTCTTCTCTATTGAACATGGGTAGTCTCCAAGTCGCATAGTACCCCCAGTGTTCTCTTTGCCAGACTGACCGATCATAGTATGAATTACTGGATCGGTTGTGTTAGGTGCGAATTCAGTAGAGTTAGCCTGGGATACTCCATTATTTCGAGCGGCTGCAATAACTGCAACTTGCATACCAAGACATAGTCCTAGGTAAGGTATCTTATTTGTAAGTGCGTATTGAGCTGCAGCAATTTTACCTTCAATTCCACGACTTCCAAATCCACCAGGAACAACAATGCCGTCGAGATCCTTCAAAGCCTTTGTAGCCGATGTTTTCGAATTTAGTGACTCTGCATCTACCCAGCTTATTTCTAGGCCCACACCCTCTGCCCAAGAGCCTGCACGTAATGCTTCAAATACCGACATGTAGGTATCTTGGTTATCTAGGTACTTTGCAACAACTCCAACGTGATAGGTCTTCTTTGGCGTTGCGATGATTGAATCGACAAGCTTCTTCCAGGAATCATGCTTAGGTTTTTTAGCATTTAGTTTTAGTTTACTGACGATGTATTCACCGATACCCTGCTCTTCAAGGGTTAAAGGCACTTCATATACAGTTCGCGCGTTTGGCAGTATTGCGATTCCAGCTTCAGGTACACCACAAAAATTACTGAGCTTTGTACGCGTTTGTCCATTTGTTGGAATCTCACTTCGTGCAACAAGAACATTTGGAAGTATTCCCATACTTCTCAGGTCACGTACTGCATTTTGAGCAGGTTTAGTCTTGATCTCTTTACTGGTAGATAGGTATGGAAGGTAAACAACCTGTACGTACACGCAGTTCTCTATCCCTACAACTGAGCCAAGCTCACGAATTGCTTCGAAGAATGCAGGACTTTCATAATCGCCAACAGTTCCCCCAATTTCAACAATATGTACGTCAAAACCTTTTCCGGCTGTAATGACGGCATCCATGATAGCATTCGTAAAATGAGGTACAACTTGAACAGTTTGGCCAAGAAACTTACCAGCACGCTCATCGTCGATGAGCTGACGCAATATTCTACCGCTCATCACTGAACTATGGCGAGTCAATTGGGTGTTTAAGAAACGCTCGTAATGACCAAGGTCTAAATCTGTCTCTGCTCCGTCTTTAGTGACGAAACATTCACCGTGCTCTGCAGGGTTCAAAGTTCCAGCGTCAACATTGAGGTAAGGATCTAGTTTTTGTATATTGACGGAAAGTCCGCGGGCCTTTAATATATTTCCGATTGAGGCGGCTGTTATTCCCTTCCCTAATCCGGACAATACACCACCCGTAACAAATACATACTTGACTGGCTTGGCCAACGTTTTATCCCTCTCTTTATACATATGATACTACCAGAATAAGAGAGATCTTTAAAGCTCTATACGCAAAGTACAACAGATTATGATGCAATCCTATTGTGCTATAGCCGCATCAAGCTGAGGATCGCGTCCAGCCTTGATGTCTTCTTTTGAAATCTCTACCTTTTTATCGGGCTGAATACCTTGTTTATCTATGTTTTTTCCATTTGGTGTAAACCATCGAGCAATAGTAACTTTAAGTATTCCACCGTTATCTAGGTTTTGTGGCTGCTGAACGCTGCCCTTACCGAAACTTTTTACTCCGATTAGTGTTGCGGCGTTATTGTCCCGCAATGCACCTGCAGTTATTTCACTTGCGCTGGCGCTACCCTCATCGATTAGTACAACTGTAGGGATTCCTAATAGCGGTGAGCTTCCACGTGTCTTGTAAGTCTTAATAGTGACACCGTCGCGCCGTTCTGTAAGTACCGTCTTATCCTGCATCCAAAGACTTGAAACGTCGACTGAGGCGTCAAGATAGCCGCCAGGATTGCCTCTCAGATCGAGAATGACTTTCTTTACTCCATCGGCTTTAAACTGATCTGCTGCTTTACGTGCAAGCTCAGCAGTATCATCACCAAAACGGATTATCTTCATGTAGCCGATGTTGCCGTCAATTATCTTTGATTCGACACTAGGAATATTTATTTGTTCTCGGACAATATCAAATGATAGATCTTCCTTTGCATCACGAACAACTCGAAGTTTAACTGTCGTCCCTTTTGGTCCTCGTATCTTTTCAACTGCCTGATCGACAGAATATGCAGTTGAGTCTTTACCGTCGATCTCAACAATGACATCTCTAGGCTGTAAGCCAGCTTTTTTAGCAGGAAAACCGTCAACTGGAGATATCACAATAACGTTGCCCTGTTCGTTCTTTCCGAGATAAGCGCCAATACCCTCAAATGTGCCATTGAGCTGACCACTAAATTCCTCTGCTTCTTTTGGAGCAAGATACTCAGTATATGGATCACCGCTTGCAGCAACTAGACCCTTCTTTAGGCCATCCATAAGTTTATTAACGTCTAAATCACCATCATATTTTGAACGTAGCTCGTCATAGACTCGTTCAACGTCAGCGTAGTTAAGATTGCTAGGAATATCTTTTTGGGTAGATGCCCTATTTGCTTTAAAGTTCATTTGCCCAGAACCCAGCAACCAACCACCCATAAAAATCAGTACTACAATAATTACTTTTTTAGTTTTAGATAATTCAATTTTAGGTTTATTTGTCTTAAATTCGTTCACGGATACTCCTTATTTGGTTTGCGAAGGGCCAACACACTCCTCTATTAATACACCGATTAGTTATTGTACACCTAATAACGACGTGTCTGGTATGATAACCGGCCATTCAAATATGTATTGTACTCAGATGTGTTAAAGGTACCGTTGCCGACAGACTCTACATACATTGCATGTCCCCAGTATCCGCTCGTACTAATTGCTACGTCTCCCGGCTGTGGAGTTCGGGATACAGTTATGCCTCTTGCGTATGCTGCAGCAACCCAATCTCGAGCATTCCCATAGTACCTTGGAGCTGACCGGCCTGAAGCCTCAACAGCCCAGGCTGCATATGAGACACATTGTCGAGTACAGTATCCCCATTGGTCTGGTCCATCGTTGTCTACACAGCCTGGACCTGGACTCATACCGAATCCGCCTTCAGCGTATGGATAGCTATTAGGGTTTACTCCGCCGACTGGGCCTGGGAATCTCAAGAAATAGTAGCCACCATCTGGATTGAAGTTTGCTCGGCGCTGAGATGCAATAAGTGAATCAATCTTAGATTGATTATCTTTTGTGCGTGAGTTAAAGTCATTTTGCTGACTTTGATTATAATTTAGCAAGTTAGCTTGTTCGCTTCTGCTATTATCAAGAGTGGCTTGTTGGGCCTGCTGCTCTTTGAGAAGTGCTTCAACCCCCTCTTTCTTGGCAACCAGTTCTTGCTTAAGTTGAGTAATTTTATCTACTGATTCTTTAATCTTATCCTTTACTGAGTTTCGGTATTGGGCTTTGTCTACGAACTCACTAAGGTCCTTGCTTGATGCGAGCATCTCTATTGTTGAAATATCGCCTTCGAGATACATAGCTTTAATATTTTTTCCAAGCAATGTCTTTTGTTTTGTAAGTTCTTTTTCAGCTTCTGTAATTTCGTTCTGCAGACGCTCTTGTTCTTTTGTACTGTTATTAATTTGTCCTTGTAGAGTATCTATTTGGGCTTTAAGTTTATTTATTGCATCTGCGTAACTTGTAGCTTCGCTAGCTAATCGTGCAATGGCGTTCTGGAACTGGCCATTCTCCTGCTGTAAGGCAGTTATTTTATCCTGAACTGATTCTGCACGTGCTTCTTGAACTCGCGGGATTATAGCAAACACCAATATGGCTATTGCAGCTACTAGTCCTATTGATCCGAATATCTTTTTTGATTTAGTTTTTAGTATATTTATTTTTTTCATCAATATACATATCATACCATGAAGTTTAGATAACTGTACAGATGCATAAGCACTTTAAGAGTACTACTTGCTTGTCTTAAATTTAAGGTATCTTCGGGTAGCAATTAGTGAAGATATTGCACCAATTAAGACACCTACTCCGAGCTGTAAGCCAAGGAATATGAAGAAATGTTCTCTGAAATAAGTATTTGAGTAATTGATATCTAGAATACCTAGGCTGCTAGCTTCAAATGTTCGTGACGATACTGAGAATAGTGCCTGAATGATGATAATTGATAAGACACCAGACACGAGACCATACAGAATACTTTCAACTATGAATGGCCCTCTAATGAAGTTCGTACTTGCTCCTAGTAGTCGCATAATTGTTAGTTCATCTCTCCTATTAAAGATAGCCATCTGTATTGTATTAAAGATAATTAGCATTGAGATAATTGCGAAAATGATTATTCCGGCAATTCCAGCTTTCCTAAAGAAGCTTGTAGCGCTCGTAATTTTATCAATCGCTTGCTTTCTATCGCCAGAGTAAGATGTTTCATCTGACTGCAAGGCTTTAATATCACCCTTTTCAAGATACGTTCGTATTTCTTCAATACGATTAGGGTCACGAGGCTTGATCTGCAGGCTTGCTGGCAGCGGATTATCTGTCTGGGATATAGCGGTCAGAAGATCTGAGTTACCAACATTCTGTTGTTTATAAATAACGAGAGCTTGGTCCTTGCTGATATAAGTGACGCCTTCAACGTTTTCAAGGCCTTTCAAATTATTAATTAATTCATCGCGTTGTTTAATTGTTACCGAGTCATTTAAATAGACCGAAACATCAATTCGATCAGTTATTTGCTGCACAGTATTTGCAAATGTTGCGTTCGCAATAATTGAAAACAGAATAATGGTTAGTGTTATGACCATTACCGCCATAGCTGCGATACCAAGCCAAGCATTTCTAACAAAGTTTAAAAAGCCTGTTTTTACAATACGTTTGAATACAACTGTGTTTTGCTTAACACTCATCCCTTGTACTCCGCTCCAGCCCGATCGCTAACTATACTTCCTGCTTCCATAGTAATAACTCGTCGCTTTAATTTATTTACTATTTCCTGGTTGTGGGTTGTGAGAATCACAGTTGTTCCAAATTTATTTATCTTTTCAAGAACTCTAATAACATCCCAGGCATGCTTTGGGTCAAGATTTCCTGTTGGCTCATCGGCAATTAGTATGCGAGGCTGACGAACAATTGCCCTAGCAATTGCAACACGTTGTCGTTCGCCACCAGACAACTCTGCGGGCATTCGCTTTTCTTTATCCTTTAATCCAACTATATCAAGTACCCGAGGTACGGTGTTTTCTATTTCTTTATTGCTCATTCCAACTATTTCGAGTGCGAATGCTACGTTTTCAAAAACTGTCTTATTTGGTAACAATTTAAAATCCTGGAATACTACACCTATTTTGCGGCGCAGTAGTGGTATTTCTTTATCTTTAAGAGTTTCGTAATCAATTCCTCCAACGATTATTTTTCCAGTTGTAGGCTTTTCTTCTCTAGTAAGTAGCTTTAGTAATGTGGACTTACCTGCTCCACTAGGTCCTATGATAATAACGAATTCTTTGGGCTCAACATGTAGACTAATACGTTCTAGAGCTTGGCCGTTTTTATTATAAGTTTTTGTTACTCGATCTAATAGAATCATATGCTACACAGTATAGCAAAATGCTCACGCTTATTCACGTAAATAACTAATTATTCACCAAAAGTAGTTTCAAGGTAGGCGTCTATCAAAGGGTTAAGGTTACCATCCAGTACACTGTCGACATCGCTCGTTTCATACTTGCTTCTAAGATCTTTGACTTGTTTATACGGATGGAGCACGTAGCTACGTATTTGATTTCCCCACTCCGCAGAAGTATTAGGTCCTTTGAGTTCACTTAGATGTTCCTTATGCTGTTCCAATTGAAGCATAGCGAGTCTTGAGCGCAGTATGGTCATAGCCGTCTCTTTATTTTGTAGCTGCGATCGTTCATTTTGAATAGAAACAGTTACGCCCGTAGGAATATGAGTAACTCTCACAGCCGAATCCGTAGTGTTTACACTTTGCCCGCCATGACCACCGGCCCTGTAGACGTCGACCTTTAGTTCTTTTGGATCAATCTCTAGGTCGGAAGGCGTATCGATTTCTGGCATTACTTCAACTTTTGCAAAACTGGTTTGCCTTAGGCTGTCAGAGTTAAAGGGACTCAGCCGAACTAGCCGGTGCACTCCGGCCTCTGAAGACAATTTACCATAGGCGAATGGACCAACAACTTCAAAAGTAGCACGTTTCAATCCAGCCTCTTCTCCAGCAGACTCTTCAATGAGTGTTACCGCGTAATTATCTTTTTCAGCCCATCGTAGATACATACGGAGTAGCATAGACGTCCAGTCTTGTGCATCAGTTCCACCTGCCCCAGCCGATAAAGTAACGACCGCATTGTGGTTATCATATTTACCACTAAATCGGAGGTTTGATTTTAAGCTATTAAATCGTTCTTCGAGTTTTGTTGTTTGTGCCTTAAGGTCATCTGTAAGAGCGCTATCATTTAGAGCTAGCATATCGGATACATCGCTTATCTCTTTTCCGAGTTGAATCCAAGGATCTGCTAGAGCCTTTAATGAGGCTTGTTTCTTCATAGTATCTTGCGCTGCTCGATTATCTGACCAAAAATCAGAAGCTGCGATACGTTCATCGAGCTTTTCAATTTCAATTACTGACTGCTCTATGTTCAATTTTTTAAAGGCATTGTCATACTGCGTTTGAAGTTGACCGATCTTCTTAACTATTTCTTCCACAATGGTGCTACCTTATTTTGTAAATCACTCAAGAACTCTTCACTCGCATTTCCCAATGTTCCAATGCCCCAGATATTTTCAGAAAACAATAGCTTACTAGTCTCGACTATTCCTTGTTTAGTAATAGCGGCGATACGTTCAGGCTCAGCGTAATAATCGTAAATAATTCCATCAAAAAAGTATCGGTAACTATACCCGTTAGCAGTACCTGAAACGGTTTGACCACTTCTCTGATATCGTCCTAATGCGTATTGCTTGGCAGCTTTAATATCTTCTGCTGAAATTTTTCCCGCGAATACTTGAGATAACTCATGAACCATAATGTCAAAAAGCGCTGGAGCATTTTGTGGCATGACTTGTGCGCCGAACCACCAGTTACCGCTATGCTCAGCTCGGCTTACACCACTGCTCATGCCGTATACTAAGCCTTTTTCGCGAGCCGTTCCAAGTATCCTAGAATAGAGAGTCTCTGTAAGCATACTGTTGATTAGAGAGAGGTTATCATATTGGGCATCGTTAAGCTTTTGGTTTACAAAAGTATCCATGTAGAAATACAGGTTATCTACGGTTTCATTTTGAATATGCAATGGTTTTTTAACTGCCCTAGGTGTCTCTTCGGGAAGATCAAAACGTCCTGTACCATTTGGCAGCTCAATTGACTCGAATAATTTTGTGATAATGTTTCTTCTACTTGCATTGATGTTCCCGGCAATAACAAATCTCATATTACTGCTTGTGTGTGTTTTTTTGTAATGTTTGGTTATGTCGTCTAGTGTTACGTTGCTCATTAGCTTCAATCGTTCTTGATCTGTCTTGGCGTAGTAGCCGTATTGTTCACGTAAAGCTAAATTAAGATGTCTAAAATGATTATTGCTTCGCGCTGTAAGTTCTTCTCTGACGTTACCGAACTCTGCATCAAATTCCTCTGCTAGGAATAGTGGTTTTGTTATCGCAGTTAGTAGTAGGCCAAAAACACGGTCCCATTCAAAATCGGCACAT
>Ga0209087_1000323_pt1 | contig 32115 bp, 44 predicted proteins | sample S_130805_EF_Meta_FD_187321 | JGI IMG/M metagenome (GOLD analysis project Ga0209087, IMG submission 187321) | Freshwater microbial communities from Lake Simoncouche, Canada to study carbon cycling - S_130805_EF_MetaG (SPAdes) (version 2) | ecosystem: Environmental > Aquatic > Freshwater > Lake ... | reverse complement strand
TCTAATATGCAAAATAATCAAAATTCAGGCCGACCACAAAAAGATCAGCCACAAGAAGAAAAGCAATTTGATGAGAGAATTCTTAACATCGACCGTGTTGCACGTGTTGTAAAGGGCGGACGCCGCTTCCGTTTTCGAGCGCTTGCTGTTGCAGGAGATCGAAAGCATAATATTGGTATCGGTTCAGCTAAAGGTGCTGACGTCACAACTGCTGTAGCTAAAGCTATGGAAGTTGCTAAAAAGAACATGGTAACAATTCACCTTTACAAGGAAACATTACCTCATGAAGCTACTGCTAAGGTTAGTGGTGCGCACATTCTAATCAAGCCTGCTAGCCCAGGTACTGGTCTTATTGCTGGTGGTGTTGTTCGAACAGTCCTAGAAGTTGCTGGTGTACGAAATGCACTCAGCAAATCACTTGGATCAACTAACAAGACAAACACTGCATACGCAACTCTAGAAGCATTGCAAAGTATGGTTCCTGCTAAAGAATGGGTCACTACAAAACACGAAGCTAAATCAGCCCCAAAGAAAACAGTAGCAGCTAAAGTTGCCGCTCCTAAGAAAAGTGCAGGAGAAAAATAATGGGTTATAACAATCTTGAACTTACAGCAAAGAAATCTACAAAACGAGTAGGTCGTGGTATTGCAGCCGGACAAGGTAAAACTGCCGGACGTGGTACTAAAGGACAAAAGTCTCGTACAGGTTTTAGCCGTCGACCAGGTTTTGAAGGTGGTCAGACACCTCTTGCTCAAAGATTCCCTAAACTTAAAGGATTCAAATCACATCGAACACCAGCAGAAGTTGTTTACACAGGCGACCTTGATTCACTTGGCGTTAAGGTAGACAACAAGGTTCTTGCTGACGCACAGCTAGTTAGCTCTGCTCATACTTGCGTTAAGCTTGTAGTAAAGGGCGAAGTGACTAAAAAGCATACTGTGTCACTACAATCTTCAAGTAAAACTGCTATCGAAGCCGTAGTTAAAGCTGGTGGAACTTTCGAAAAGATTGAACAGGTCAAACGACCTACAACAAAAATCGCTAAATAAATATCACATCGTTTAATACGTGAAACCCGCTTCAGTCCTGATATACTGAATGGGTACAAATTGGGGAGAATGAACAATGAGTTGGAAGGTAATACTTAGTTCGCTTAAGAACAGCGATATGCGAAAACGTTTTCTTGCCGTGCTTGGCATGATCTTTGTTTTTCGTATTTACGCGCATATTCCCGTACCTCTCGCTGATCCTCAGACTCTAAAGCAAATCCTTGATAACGTTTTTAGTTCTCAGAATACACCTCAGTTATTCAGTTTCATTAACGTACTATCTGGTGGTGCATTAGCTAATTTTTCAATTATGCTCGTAGGATTAGGTGCGTATATTAATGCATCTATAATCATGCAGCTACTCACTAAGGCTATTCCTCAACTAGAAGCCCTAAATAAAGAAGGCGAGTTTGGCCGTAAAAAGATAAATCAATATACTCGTATGCTGACTCTGCCTCTTGCTATCATGCAATCTATCGGTGCTATATTTTTAGTAAGACAATCGGCATCTAGTATTGGTGGACTAGGCGATATTACAGCCAATACCTCTCCAATCCAATGGGTACTAATGGTAGCGTCCCTTACTGGTGGAGCAATGATACTCATGTGGCTTGGTGAACTTATTACTGAAAAGGGTATTGGAAACGGTATATCACTTATCATTACCGTAGGTATAGTTAGTACATTACCTAAAACTGCAGTTAAGCTATTTGATGGCCTTATCGATCAGACCAATAAAATGACAATCCTTGGAAAGCAGCTGCCAATTAACCGAACAGCTCTAATTTATACAACTATAATTATTATCTCAATAATCGTTCTAACCATATTTATAGTTAAGCTAAATGAAGCTGCCCGTAAGCTTACAATTAATTATGCAAAACGCGTTCAGGGTAATAGAACATATGGCGGAGTTACGACAATGATGCCAGTCAAGTTAATTACGGCAGGTGTTGTCCCAATCATCTTTGCCGTTGCATTCTTGAGTATGCCAAGCTTTGCCGGCCAACTAATGATTGGCTCTGCTAGTGCTCGTCTGCAGTCTATTGGAACAACTCTGGTTCAACTCTTCCAGACACCATCAGCTCAATCATTCCAGCAGCCCGGATGGCAACCGTTCTTCTATCCTGTTGTCTACTTTGTTCTTGTAGTCATGTTTACTTTTTTCTATACAGGTATTGCATTTAACTCTGCTGAGATAGCTGAGAATCTACAAAAACAAGGCGGCTTCATAGAAGGCGTACGAGCCGGTAAGCAAACAGAAAAATATCTTGGCTACGTTGTTAACCGTTTAACACTATTTGGAGCTTTTGCTCTTGGTTTCTTGGCTATCATACCTATAATTGGACAGATATTCTTGTCTACTGACATCGCCTTTAGTGGTACGAGTATCCTAATCCTTGTGTCTGTGTCCCTAGAAACACTGCGTCAGATCGAATCCAGGGCTCTTATGGTGACATATGACCAGTACCAGCAACCTGACTTTTTCTATGACACAGACGTGCCCCTAGATGCAGCAACTGGAGCCCGCAGATTGCGCTTTATTCCAGGCCGCTCAAAAAAGGATAAATAAGGCTTTGCATATCATCATTTGATCTGTTATAATAGAGACTTAGTTATATTTATGTCAAAAAACAAGGAAGTTATCGAACTAGCAGGAACCATAGTGGAGACTCTACCGGGTACTCAATTTCGAGTCGAACTTGAAAACGGACATAAAATTATAGCTCACGTTGCCGGAAAGATGCGTAAACATTATATTCGTATCGTTCCAGGTGACAGCGTTACGGTTGAGTTGACCCCTTACGATCTTACTAAGGGAAGAATCACCTATCGCAAATCCTGATCCACATAACCTCAGGAGTTCATTTTTACAATATTAAGCAGTGTGTTATGCATTCTAGGAAGGAGCATGATCCGCATGAAAGTGCGTGCTAGCGTCAAAAAAATCAGTCCGGACGATAAGATTGTTCGCCGTAAGGGGAGAATCTACGTTATAAACAAATTAAAGCCTAAACATAAGCAGAGGCAGGGATAAACTATGGCTCGTATTTCAGGCGTTACAATTCCAGCAGAAAAGCAGGTTCAGATTGCATTGACGTATGTCTATGGCATTGGACCTAAAACAGCTGTCGATGTTCTTACGGCAGCTAAGGTAGATCCTATCGTTCGTGTTAAGAATCTAACTGATGCAGAAATTTCACGCATTCAGGAAGTTATTAACGAAACACTAACTGTAGAAGGTGAACTACAGCGTATTGTTAGTACAAATATTAAACGACTTAAGGATATTAATTCATATCGTGGCCTTCGTCACAAAATGAGTCTTCCAAGTCGTGGACAGCGTACTAAGACAAATGCTCGTACTCGTCGTGGTAAGAAGATTACTGTTGGTGGAACAGCTAAGAAAGTAGCGGCAAAGACATAATGAATACTCTACTTACTAACCACTACGGTCTATCAACTCGAAAGGATGCAATCTAATGGCAGATGCAACTACAACTAGAAAAAAGAAGTCGAAACGAATTGTTGCTTCAGGGCAAGTACATATTTTCGCAAGTTTTAATAACACTATCATCACTTTTTCCGATGCACAGGGCGGAGCTCTTACAGCTTCTAGCGCTGGTGCCTGCGGTTTTAGAGGATCTAAAAAAGGTACTGCATATGCTGCTCAGGTTGCATGTGAAAAGGCTGGTCAGGCTGCAGTACAGCAATATAGCTTTGCTAAGGCAGATGTTTACTTAAAAGGTGTCGGCCTTGGTCGCGATGCTGCTGTTCGTACATTGAATACTCTTGGTATCGCTATTGAAGGTATTCGTGACGTAACTGGTGTCGCTCATGGTGGCGTTCGACCTAAGAAAGCTCGAAGGATTTAATCATGGCACGAGATACACAATCTATTGTAAAAATGAGTCGACGTGAAGGCTATGCCCTTCACCCTAAAGCTCATAAAGCGCTAGCTAAGCGAACTACAATGCCAGGACAGGCTGCAAACAGTCGTGGTATGCGTAATAAGCCTAGCCAGTATAGCCTTCAGTTGCGTGAAAAGCAGAAAGTTAAGCGATTATACGGCTTACTAGAAAAGCAATTTTCAAACCTTATGGCAGAAGCTTCACGTAAACAAGGTCAGAGTGGTGAAAACCTTCTCCAATTACTTGAACGACGTATGGACAACGCTGTATACCGTAGCGGACTAGCTGTTAGCCGTCGTGCTGCACGTCAGCTCGTTACACACGGTCATTTCCATCTTAACGGCCGAAGAGTTGATATACCATCAATTCGAATGAAGGAAGGCGATGTGCTTGTACTTCGTGATGGCAGCAAGAAGAATGAATATTTCAAACATATTGATGACGTCAGCCCAGCATCACCTGATACTGTTCCAACCTGGATGAAAGTTAATCGCAAGAAATTTGAGATAACCATTACAGGAATTCCGGCGCGTGATGACGCAGAACCAGAAATTAATGAGCAACTAATCGTAGAATACTACTCACGCTAGGGAGGCGAAATAACTATGTCAAAAATGATTCATACACCAGGACTCGTAAAAATTGATGATCACAGTAGCAGTTCTGCTACATTTGTGATCGAACCACTACATACCGGATACGGCATGACTTTAGGTAACTCACTACGTAGGGTTTTACTATCTAGTATTGCAGGTGCAGCTATCACTGCATTTAAAGTTGAAGGTGCAACTCACGAGTTTACAACTATCAAAGGCGTCAAAGAAGACGTTGTTGATATCATGCTAAATCTACGTGGTGTTCGCTTCAAAGTATTTAGTGACGAACCACAGACTCTAAGACTTACAGCTACAGGCAAAGGCCCAGTTACTGCTAAGAACATCGCAACCAATGCAGATGTAGAAGTTGTTAACAAGAAGCACGTTATCGCAACACTTGACGATGACAAAGCAAAATTTGTTCTTGATATTGTAGTCGAGACAGGTCGTGGTTACCGCACAATTGAAGAAGGTACTGCACGCAAGCAAAGTGACATGATCGCTATTGATGCTGTATTTAGCCCAGTTGTACGAGTACGCTATAAAGTTGAAAACACTCGTGTTGGTCAGATCACAGATCTTGATCGACTACTACTTACTGTTGATACTGACGAAACAATCACTCCACGTGATGCTTTTGAAGAAGCAGCAGCTATCCTTGTAAACCAATATACAGCACTAGCTGGACAGACTCGTGTTGAAGTAAGCGCTCCAATCACTGCAGCTGCACCAGCAAGCGAAGGTGGCGAAGGATCAAGCGACGAACCATCTGAACTCATGACTTCTATTGAAGACTTGAATCTATCAGCACGAACAACGAACGCTCTCATTAACAATGAGATTAATACGCTAAAAGATCTATTTGACCTAAGTGACGCAGAACTACGAGACCTAAAAGGTTTTGGTAGCAAAGCACTCGATGAAGTTAAAGATAAAATGAGCGAGTTGGAGCTATAAGATGCATCGTCACGGATATAAAGGTCGTAAATTTGGACGCGAGACAGATCAGAGACGAGCTCTCATTAAAGGTCTAGCAGAGTCTCTCGTACGCGACGAATCAATTAAAACTACGCTTCCAAAGGCGAAGGAACTTGTTCCTTACATTGAAAAGCTCATCACAAAAGCTAAGAAAGGTGATCTACATAGTCGTCGTCAGGTAATATCTGGACTACAAACTATTGAGAGTGCTCACAAGCTTGTTGATGATCTTGCACCAAAAATGGGTGGTCGCACAAGTGGTCACGTACGAATTGAAAAACTAGAAAATCGACGCGGTGATAACGCAGAGATAGCTAAAGTAACATTTGTTGATGATCTTAAAGAAGCACCAGTTGCAAAGCCAGTTAAAAAAGCTGAAGCTAAGCCAGTAGTTGCTAAAAAGGCAGTTACTAAGAAACCGGCTGTTAAAAAAGCAGCTACAGCTAAGGAGACTAAATAATGAAAACCTATAGCGCAAAACCTACAGAAGTCACACGAGAATGGTATGTTATCGATGCTTCAAAAGCACCTATGGGTCGTCTTGCAACAGAAGCTGCAGCACTTCTCATTGGAAAAGGTAAGCCAATGGTAACAAGTCACATCGACTGTGGCGATTATGTAATCGTCATAAACGCTGCTCAACTTGTTGCTACTGGAAACAAGCTTGAAGGCAAGAAGTACTACCAACACAGTCAATACCCTGGTGGTCTAAAAACTGCAACACTAAAAGAGATGATGACTAAAGACCCTACTAAAGTAATCTTTAAAGCAGTACGTGGAATGTTGCCTGTTAACAAACTTCGTTCTGGCCGTCTACTACGACTTAAGATTTACGCAGGTAGTGAGCATAATCATAGCCCACAGATGCCTAAGGAATATGTACTTAAGTCTACTCGCAAAGCAGAAAAGGAAGTTAAATAATGGCTACAGCTACTAAAGGTTACTTTTACGCTCTAGGTCGACGCAAGAGTGTTACAGCACGTGCTCGAGTCATGAACGGTAAAGGATCTATAACAATTAATGGAAAAACAGCTGAAGATTACTTTTCAAACAGTAAGTCTCTGCTTAATGAAATACAAAAACCATTTACAGTTCTCGAACTTAATAACAAATATGATGTAACAATTGTTGTATCTGGTGGTGGAATGAGCGGACAAGCCGGAGCTATTCGTCTTGCAATCGCTAAAGCCCTTGTTGTTATGAACGAAGACTATAAGTCTACACTTAAGCGTGCAGAACTCCTTGGACGTGATCCACGTGAGAAAGAACGTAAGAAGTTTGGTCTTAAAGGTGCTCGTAAGCAACGTCAGTTCACAAAGCGTTAATATTCTTATTACACCTATTAAAAAGACCCCCGGCTTTTTTATCCGGGGCTTTTTAATATAAGTTATAATTTAAAGTACTTATGGAAAATTTAATTCATTCTGGAGATCATTGGATACTGCTCATTTCTATCATGAGTATAGGCTTATTGATGTTTCCCAAAACACGATTTTTAGGCTTTATTGGCACCATAATAACGACAATATATATAGATAGAAATTATAACTCCTTTAGATCTATTTTACATGTAGTGTTGACGATTGTGTGCGTATATATACTTCGTATTGCATTACAAAAGTATGCATTATCTACAGTAGACAATAAAAAAGATAATTTGCAACAGTAGTATATATAGTGTAGTATGTCTTCTATGAGTAAAATTAACACTTATACAAACTGGTTTAACCGACAACTCTGGACGGTTTATTAAGTATTAATAAAATTTTATAGCATACAACCGTCCACTAGGGCGGTTTTTTTAATTTGAAAAATGGAGAAGAAATAATGGAATTAACTCATTCTGAAGCAAGAGAAATACTAAAAATTAACAATATTGAAATCGCGATTGAAGACCCTCGGACAGTTGAAGAAATTGCCATTCAGTTACTGGAACTTGGCACTGTTGCATTGTCTGGGTTCAATCAAGAACATACATAAATAACAACTACCACTAAGAAGGTGCCATATGTCACCAAAGTAACGTATAATAGGAGATATTATGAAAAAACCAGTAATATTAACAGGATTAAGATCAAATAATGATCTTCACATTGGAAACTACCTTGGCGCACTGATGCCATTGATTACCATGCAGGTTCAGCATGCAAAGGACTATGACATCCATTTATTTGTTCCTGACCTTCATAGTTTCACGACGCCCATAGACCATAGCAAACTATATGAACAAACAATTAATAACCTTCGCATCTATGCTGCAGCAGGATTAGACCTAGATAGTCCAAATACACACATCTATAGGCAAAGTTATGTATCGGCTCATTCGGAGCTAACGGTCATATTAAACTGTTTTAGTAATATGGGCGAACTTAGTCGCATGACTCAATATAAGGAAAAAGCTGAGAACAAACCAAATATTAGTGTTGGCCTTTTCGATTATCCAATTCTAATGGCCAGTGACATTCTTCTATACGATGCTCAGTATGTCCCTGTAGGTGCTGACCAGTCTCAACATATTGAATTAGCACGAGACATAGCGATACGTATGAATAATAAGTTTGGGGACTTATTCACTCTTCCTGAGCCAGAGGCTAAACAAGCCGAGTTCATGAGCCAAACAGGACGTATGCGCATTCGTGACCTTATTTCACCAGAAAAGAAGATGAGTAAGTCTGACGAAACTGGAAAAGGTGTAATTTTTCTTACCGACACTCCTGAAGCGGCTGCAAAGAAAATAATGGGCGCTACAACTGACAGTTTTGGAGAAGTTCATTATGATAAAAAAGAACGACAAGGTATTAGTAACTTGTTAGACATTCTTGCAGCCTTAACTGACACTGATATTAAAGAAATTGTTAGTAGATACGCAGGACAAACTCAGTATGGTGAACTTAAAAAAGATGTTGCAGATGCAGTAAGTTCATTTTTATCAGACTTTCAATCTAAACTATCCCAAATAGATGACGCGGAAATTATTAAAAAATTAGAAGCAAGCGAAATACAAATGAATAAAGTTGCAAACAGTAAGCTACTTAGCGTCCAAAAAGCTCTTGGACTTCGTTTATGATTCAAAAATTTGACGTCGAAGAAACTTCAAGGCTGGATGTATTCGTTGCGAAGAGTATTGAAGGCGCAAGCCGATCATTTGTTAGTTCTCTTTGCGACCAAGGCAAAGTGTCTATAAACGGTACAGTAATCTATAAAGTCTCATCAAAAGTTCACGGTGGTGATGTAGTAAGTGTTGCGTATGATAAAGATGCCGCTGAAACAGTTCCAGAAATTGACTTAGAGATTCTATATGAAGACGACGACTGCCTAGTTGTAGTTAAGCCTGAAGGCTTTCTGACGCACTCTAAGGGCGCGTTTAACCCTGAGGCGACCGTTTCCTCATTCATTAGACCATACACCACAGGAATGGAAGATAATAGGGGAGGAATTGTACATAGGCTTGACCGAGTAACGTCCGGATTATTAATATGTGCTAAGAACGATAAAGCTATAGATTGGTTACAAAAACAATTTGCTGAGCGTAAAGTAAAGAAAGAATATATTGCTGTAGTAGAAGGCGTGCCTGAAACACTGGAAGCGAATATAGAGATGCCAATTGAACGAAACCCTAAAAAACCTCAAACATTCCGAGTTGGTCCAAATGGTAAAAAAGCTGAAACATACTATAAGGTTTTGAAGCATTCCGACACAATGAGTCTTGTTGAATTAAAGCCACACACAGGCCGCACACATCAATTACGTGTACACATGCAACAAATAGGTAATCCTATACTTGGAGACGTCTTATACGGAGGCCAGCCTGCCGACAGGACATATCTACACGCGCACTCGCTAACTTTGACTCTTCCAAACGGCAGTGTAAAAACATTCACCTGTGCAGTACCAAGCTCGTTTAATGACCGTATCGATAATGCATAATGATCTCCCAATCCATACAGAGTCTTTAGCGTCTATTAAAAAGTTTGCCGTACGTCCTTCTCATGCCTTAATTCTTGACAGCCCATCTAAAGAGGCCTTACTCGCTAGCGTACAACATATTGCAACAACAGTTCTAGAAGCAGCTATATCTGATATATACGACTACCCGTCTATTCTTATTATTCCAAAAGAAAAGAATGCCGTCTCAATTGAAGAGATACGTGAAATTCAACAATTCATAAAACTAAAGACTATCGGCTCTAATAATATTAGACGCTTAATATGTATCTTTAATGCAGAGAATATGAGCATAGAGGCCCAGAATGCATTATTAAAAATACTTGAAGAGCCCCCAATTGATACATTGCTTATCATAGCTACTTCAAGTTACGATACTTTACTGCCGACTATACGTTCACGAGCTCAATCTATTTCTGTAAGTGTACCTACAATAGACCAATATAAAAAGATATATAGTAATGAGTCTGAGGAAAGAGTATCTAAGGCCTACTTAATGAGCGACGGATTGCCTGAAATTATGAGTGCAATCATAAACTTTGAAGACAACGAAGTTATGGCAGATATTCAGCAAGCTAAAGCAATCCTCAGTGGATCTGCTTATGATCGCTTAATACTAATTGATTCTATATCTAAAAATAAAAAAACAGCACAATGTCTTAAAGCGTTAGAAAATATGTGTCATGCTGCACTCAATCAAGCTGCTCAAAAAGATTCACCGTCTACGAAACAATGGGTACGTAAGCTTAATCTTGTCTTAAGTGCTGAACGAGACATTACATATAACGTTTCGCCGAAGATAGTCTTAACAGATCTGTTCCTTAAGATATAGTCAGTATTCGTAATATAAAGTAAGGTAGAGTATAATGTCATTCATATGTTAGCACTCGTACTTGTACTTATATTCGGCGTCATAGCTCTCCGTGGAGCAGACAAAATAGGGGAGGATGAACTCTCTGAACTTCCTCGTAAAATTACCGATCGCGTCGGTAAGCTTTGGGATATCGCACATCAAGGTATGCGCGAAAACAGATTCTTGCGCGCTGAAAAAGCCTTATTGTCTATTCTCAAGATTGACCAACGCAATGCTGCTGCCTACAACCGCCTTGGTATTCTGTACGCTAAGCAGAAGGAGTATAAAGATGCTATTGATTGTTTTGAGATAGCCAGTAGTATTGAAGCGACTCCCTCAAGCTTACATAACCTAGGTCTTATATACTTTGAAACTGAGAACTATCAAAAGGCTGCCATAGCATTTGAACAAGCTCTAAAACTTGACGACGGCTTTGCTGCTCGTCATATTGCATATGCTAAGGTCCAAGAAAAACTTGGAAATGACAAGTCGATGCTCAACGAGCTTGAAAAGGCCGCAGAGCTAGAACCCAATAAAGAAACCTATCATTTACTGCAAAAGGCATACCAAGACAAAGGCATGGAGAGAGAGGCAGATGAAGTAGAGCAGAAACTTAAAAAACTAATTATTCCTAGTGGTAAGCCAAAGAAGGTAGTTAGACCAAGACGGGTTGTCATTTAACCCCTGTTTTGGTACAATTATTTAGTATTTTTACGCCGGCATAGCTCAGTTGGTTAGAGCACCTGTTTTGTAAACAGGGGGTCGTGGGTTCGAATCCCTCTGCCGGCTCCATATATTTACGTTAATAATTTGCAGGGTTAGTGAAGCGGTCAAACACGACAGACTGTAAATCTGTTGGCTTATGCCTTCGTAGGTTCGAATCCTACACCCTGCACCAAAAAAATATACACCATGAAACCAATAATTAATTACCTAGACGCTAACGCTCTAGGTTTTATTTTTGTAGGACCTTCTGGATCAGGTAAATCAACTTTAAGAGATTATCTTTTAAATAAAGATATAAACGGGCACACTTTTGTACAATACAAAGCTCATACGAGCCGAAAACAAAGACCTGCGGGCGATAATGATTATATATTTGTGTCCGATAATGACTTAGACATAATTGAATCAAATTCTGAAATATTATTTAGAAATGAATACCATGGCAACAAGTTTTTAACTACATGGCCTAAAAAGATACACGATAATCAACATTACCTGTACATCTATTCTCCAAGTGGGGCTAAAAGAATTCGCGATTCTTTTCCTAATCATAAGATAATTCAGATCCTTCCCGATACCAAGCATGATCTTCGAACCACGTTATTAGAGCGCGATCCAAATATTTCTGAGATTGAGCTAAATAGAAGACTAGAAATCATTCCTGCTGAAATTGCTGAGGGCAGTAAGATTGCAGATGCTGTTTTTGTTAATAATACTGGTGTGGAAGAAAGTTCGAATAAACTTGCAGAATTAATTAAGGCATTTTTATCATAATGATAAAGAATGGCATGTTCAATATATACGCTACTGCTACAATATATACATGAAACAACAAGTACTTGTCATACACGGCGGAACGACGTTTCCGAATCATAAAAACTTTCTTGAGCATCTATCTACGCTTGATATTGATCTTGACAGACTACGCTACAAACTAGATTGGAAAGAATCCCTCGCTCAAGACCTTGGTAATGAGTATGATGTCTTTACTCCAAAGATGCCTAATGCATCTAATGCACAGTACGACGAATGGAAAATTTGGTTTGAAAATATTTTGCCACGTATGCATAAAGATATCATTCTCATTGGACACTCATTAGGAGGGGCATTCCTTACTCGATATCTCTCCGAGAACAAAGTAAGTAATAATATCAAAGCATTATTCTTGATTGCTGCACCGTGCGAAGCAATTGGAGACGAAGAGTACTTGGGTGATTTTGAAGTTCCTAAAAATAACAAACCGTTATCCCTGCAGTCTAATCAGATCATTTTATTTCATAGTAGTGACGACAAAGTAGTTCCTGTTGAGCAATCAAAGAAATTACATGCTCTCGTTAAAGGTTCACGGCTTAAAATACTTCATAATTACGGGCATATAAACACTGAACATTTTCCGGAATTAGTAGATGATATACATAACATTATGTTGTGATATTATTCATATATGAAAGACTCTGAGAAATTTGCAAACTTTGGTGATCCGGAATCACCAGTTACCTTTATAGAGTCCGTTGAAGTTAAACCCGGAGTTGACTGCGATGTCTATTCTTTTGATGGTGACCAAAATAGAGATTTAGCCGTTGTCACAGTTGCGCAAGGAGTTAAAACGCCCAGGCAACGAGTATTGTCAGGCGTAACTACGACTGAGGGTTATATTTCTGGCAAAGGGACATTATCTGTAGAGTCACCAGATGGCCATGAAGAGATTATCTACTTTGATGAGCAAAATCCAGGCGCGGTTATGGTTGAAGTTGGTGATGTAATGCAATGGACTGCAGATCCGGATAGTGAGCTTGTTTTCTCCGAAGTGTGCGTACCTCCTTTCCAAGAAGGAAGATTTGAAAATCTACCTGAATAGCAAATGACCTATGTTTTTACACTGACAACGAGTTATTATATGAAAAAAAATCCTTAGCAATGCACCACGACTCTTCTTTCTGCTAATATGAGTAGAGAACTAAGGATGTCAGAACCAATATGTCAGAAATTACCGTCAAACCCTTTACATTAGAAGATATTGAAACATATAGCGAATTACGCATTGAAATGGTTCGCAATCATCCTGAAGCTTTTGATGTTAACCTTGAAAGTCTACTAGTACGTAAAAAATCAGATTGGGTTAATGATGCAGAGAATTCTTTAGCAGATCCTAGACAAGAGCGATTTTTGGCAAGGCATAATGACGATTATCCGGTAGGGACAGTTGGGCTCTTAGCTCAAAATGATACACTTGAGATAGGTGGATTATACGTACGTGCTGCCTACCGCGCGAGGCATGTAGGCGGTTTGCTTCTCAGCACAGGTATTGAGTATGCTCGAAGCAATGGATTTAGCAAAGCAGCATTATGGGTATCGAGTACCAATCCCAACGCACGTAAGTGGTATGAAAATATGTTGTTTGCACCTACCGATCCACCAACTGAAAAATATTGGTGGGATGGCTCGAGTATTAGCGAAGAATATTTAGAACGCCAGGTATAAGTAATTTTCCTACTTTATGGATTACACTGCACCAAAGCATAAACAAGAATGATATAGTTAATCTATGGAATTAATTGGTGTTTTAGCTGGCACACTGACACTTGTTGGTTATTTGCCACAGACCATAAAAACAATACGCACACGACGCACAAAAGATCTTTCGCTATGGACTTTTCTTATTATTGGGTCATCAGCCTTGCTTTGGACAATCTACGGAATATCTACGAGCACACCTGCTATTTGGGTGACGAATGGTGTTGTAACTATCTGTAGTTTAATCATCGTCTATATCAAATTATCTGAATAGCGTTTCTAACCTCAACTATAGCTCTGCAACATGTAGAAATCATAGATTCAGAATTTGGGTCTTTTTTTATCTAGATAATCTTACATTAATAATAAACAACATTTAATATTAGCCATGAGCAATATATTTTATTATCATAAGAGCAATGGAGCTGGAAAACACAAATTTCGATAACATTCATTTTGCACGCGCATCATTTCCAAATGAGTTTGCTGTATTTACACTTGGGTCAACCCATATTCAGCACATAGGAGGAAACGTATGCAATTATACATTCGAAAATATATCTGAAGTAATTGAGGATTACTCAAGGCTTAATACAAGGCTTGAAATACCACTAAGTTCTGAAATGCTTCCAGGCATCATGCCGCTGGAAGTTGAAGCAGTTTCCGATAATGAATCTGAAATACTTCGAAAATTTATTCCGAATTGGAAACAAATCGGATCGTATCTCATTAGATTAGACTCCATTAAGTTACCTTCTATTGACCTTGGGGGTACTGATTCAACAAATGTCTTGCGGTATTTTACGCTTACTCCCTAATTAAGACTCGAAATATACAGTAAATTCTGTTAGAATTGCACGGTTAAGCCGTCGTAGCTCAGTGGTAGAGCATCGCCATGGTAAGGCGGGGGTCTCGGGTTCAATCCCCGACGACGGCTCCATATTATAAAAAGTTAAGGAGTAAGTCATGAACGAAGGCCAAGCAAATCAAATCATTGATCTATTAAAGCAACTTAACCAACATGTGGAAGTTCTAATTAGTAAAACTAACTCTCAGTCTTAGTCTGAAAAAGACTAGCAATTCAGATTGATATCTGTTAAAATATATTTATATGGCAAAGAAAACTGACAAACGAAAAATTGTAGGACTAGTATGTGAAGAAACTGGCATTCGCCATTACTACACAACAAAGAACACTATGAACACACCCGAAAAACTTCGTCTATTGAAGTACAACCCTCTACTTCGCAAACGTACTTGGTACAGCGAAACCAAGAAATCTCTTGGACGAAACGAAGTTAAGAAATAAAAATTTACCACCCAAAAAAGGGTGGTTTTTTTGATAACGTGATAACATAAGAACAATTGAATAAGCGTGGTAAAAAAAGGAAAGTTTTATTTATGAGCGAGAAACCTATTAATCAAAATACGGAAGCTAACCCGGATCAATTTGGCGATCTTGCAGCCCAAAAAGCAAAGGATATGATTGACACAGGTCAAGGCTTATACATTAGTCCTGAGGAAGAATTAAAAATAAAAAAGACAATTCCAACCATACATGTGGAACCTAACTTAACTAAATATAATTATGACGACGACGCTTTTCACGATAATGAGGTAGGTGAAGTAGCAACCGAGCTATATAGCAGGCATCTTAAAGGTGACCCCACAGCAATTGATGAGTCCCGAACCCACTATGATCAAAATAATGAAGCGTATCGTAATCAGGCTGCTATGGATATTACTAGTGCGGGCATAGATCTTAATGAACCCATGCGTATTTCGGTAAAGACTAATGTTATTTCAGAAAATAACGCAAATCGTAATCTTAATGTTAATCAAAGTGATGAGCATTTTGCTGATTACTTCGCCCTACGTCACGCTGAACAAGCTAGACGACGTTACGGAGAAGCGCAAACACCAACACCGACACCAAAAGAAAGAGCATTAGAATTAGTTGAAAACGGCCAATTAAAAAATGCCGTTATGTCTATAGCTAGTGATCTTGTAAAAGATACTAAAAGGCCTGATGAGCAAAAAGCCTTAATTGTCCGTATGAGTGCTGCATTAAGGGCAGATCCCGATTTAACCCAAGAAAAAGTTCGCGAGTTTATTAATGGATTTAATTAAAATAATGTTCTTTCAATGATAAGGTAAAGAGTTATTGTATACATTCCTAACTCTTACTGAGTTTATATTAACTCATATTAAACCAATGGCAACATCTAGATTCTCGACATAGCGGGTTCTTATGGCGCGGGGCTAGTAAACGGTACAAATTCGGCAGGCGTAGTGATTGACGGCACTAACTGCCCTTAGCCCAATGTTAGAATAGCCTATACCAAATTATCTGCAACGCAACTTATAAAATCTAGGTTAAGTTTTAACTAGCAAATTATAAAATTATGCCTAGATCAATTAGATCAAGGGTAGTCAGTAGCTGAGCATCGTTATTATCTTCTACAGTCTTTACTACCTCAACCGTTATAAGGTCATGATCTCCATATACAATTGTATTAGTTATCTTGCAAGCTATAACAAAGCCACAATCTGGCAGATATCCATAATCTGAACCATCAAGATTGTAAAAGCTCATATTTTGTTTGGCTAAATACTTCGCTTTATCATAGCTAAGGCCACTTTTTTGTCCAAGCGGACGTACGTATCTAGACTGTGGCTTTGAAAGACCTTGAAGTAAAAGATACTCATTAGTAGACTTATCAAATATATTAGCATGGGTTTGGGTTCCCCGATAAACGGCAATGACGTAGCTCTTTGGCTTAAGTGTTGCTGCCGTGGCATAGCTTACTATGTTCATATTTATTTTACCGTTTGCATCAAGCGTGGATAAGCTATATATTTGCTGGCTGACTCTGTTCCAAGGGCGAAGTTTTCTAGTTTTTTTAGGCTTCATATATGCAAATATAATAACAGAATATATCTTAATGAACGTTGTAGAACAGATTAAATTATAAATTTATTGGCCATTCATTATGTTAGTATAAGAAGTATGAAAAAATACTTTATAACAACACTACTATCACTAACATTAATAGCAGTATATGCTCCGGCTGCGCATGCAACGAGCCTAGCTGTTACAGTGGACATAACAGCAGGCTGTAGAGGTACAGTTAATGGCAGCTCTTCGATTACTTTGCCCGTAGAAGCAACTCAGAGTTCTAATATAACAATCTTTAATCAGAACGGCTTTTCATATCAGAATGTCACAGGACCTGGTTTTTCTGGAGCGCTAGCATACAACAATAAAGTACCTACAGGAGAGGTCACTAGAACTTTCAATGTTGGAACAATAACTTCAAATACAACAATTACAGTTACTCCAGCAATTACGCAAAACACGGATCCATACATTACTGCAAATAACAGCTGCCCTCCAGGGTCAAATCCAGTACCGAGCACCATTATTCTTACTCCAATTAAGCCTACGAGTACACCCTCTACTACTACTCCAAAAACTACGACACCAACAACAACAAAAACAACGACGCCGACCACTGCTACTACTACGCCAGTTTCGTCTAGTGAGCAAAAAGACGGTGAGGTAAAAAATACAGGCGACATTTCACAGCCTGCAGAAAAGAAAGGAAGTGTTATGCCTATATATGCTTGGGCACTTGTAGGGTTAACCGCAGCAGTTATAGCTTTAATAATTCAGAGGAATAAAAAGACGACAAAGAAAACAAAATCTGTAAAGAAAGTAAAGAAAAGTAAGTCAAAAAAATAGATGCCAAGTATTAAGGCTTCTATTTTATGGCAACGTATAGTGTTGGATAATATAACTTGATATAGAATTGATTATTAACAAAAGTACACTTCATACGAACAACTAAACTGCAATATTCAAAGGATAAATAAAATGAGTTCCAAAACTTTAACCGAATCTGAGTTGCTAGGAAATCTCGCGGATGCATTAGATGCAATAAACAACGATGAAATACTAATTGTTACTCGACGTGGTAAAAAAGAACGAGCAATTATCGATCTTGATAGACTAGAAGATCTTTTAGCGGTAGCCGACCCAGAATACCTAAGAACTATAAAAGAGGCCCGCGACAGTAAAGAGTACTTCAGTCACTCACAGGTTTTTAGAGACATTTAATACCTAAGTTTCAGCTTCTCTATAAAAAGGTTGCTGTAAAATCAATACAGAAACTAAGTCCGCAAATAAAAGAACGTCTGCAAATTAAGTTGGAGTTCTTTGAGAGACAAGAAGACCCGCTGATATTCGCTAAGGCACTTACAAAACCAGCTGACGCTCAATACAGATTTAGAGTTGGAAATTATCGTATCCTATTTGATGTTGAGGGAAGTAATATTATAATTCTTCTTGTTCAACACAGAAAAGATATATACAGAAAATAAAAAACGTTCCAAAAATACAAATTCAGGAACGTTTACTGTAATAGTGATCTTGGCAGGGGTACGTGGAATCGAACCACGGTCTTAGGTTTTGGAGACCCATATACTAACCGCTGTACTATACCCCTATGTAAACGACTAACATGTATATATTAAAACAAACTGAACTATTTGTCACTAGTCTTTACTGTTTACGCTTGATGAAATAATACAAAGATCGATGCTGTAATATTTTCATGTAATAGTTTATTTACAGAGTAGCTTAAGATACAATATAGATTACTATGAGCAAAGTGATTTCAACAAAGCCAGTACTAATTATGTTATACGGCTATCCAGGGTCCGGTAAAACCCATTTTGCTCGACAATTAAGTGAAACATTGCAAGCAGCTCACGTGCATGGCGATCGTATACGTGGTGAGCTTTTCGATAAGCCTCAGTACGATACGCATGAAAATGAAATAGTAAATCATCTTATGATTTACATGGCAGAAGAATTCTTAAAAGCTGGAGTCAGTGTCATTTTTGATGCCAACAGCGATAGGGTTATACATCGCAGAGAAATGCGTAACGTAGCTCGTAAGATTAAGGCAGAGACGCTACTCGTTTGGCTACAGATTGATTCTGCCAGTGCTTATGCTCGACTTGGAAGACGAGATAAGCGTAAGACTGACGATAAATACTCAACTCCTTATACTCCAGATACATTTGAAAAGTATATTCAAAAAATGCAGAATCCTAAAAATGAAGAATACATTGTCGTAAGTGGAAAGCATACTTTCAATACTCAGCGTAGCGCAGTCGTTAAGAAACTTTATGAAATTGGTGCCATTGCTATTGAAGAGGCTAATAGTGGAGTTGTGAAACCTGGTCTTGTGAACCTTATTCCAAATCAGCTACGTGGCGGTAGAGTAGATAACTCACGTCGCAATATATTGATTCGATAATGAAACTTGTTAACATACCGGATATTGGGGATGTACAGATAGTCAAAAACCCCCGGTCTCGTAGTATAAAGATGACAATTGATCGGAATAGTACAGTTAAGGTAACTATACCGTCATGGGCTCCATATAAAGCTGGGGAGCTCTTCTTGCTATCAAAGCAAGAGTGGATCAAAGATAATCTTCAGCCAAAAACAGTATTGAATCATGGCGATCCAATTGGCAAGTTTCATCATCTGTATTTCAAGCCAGATGAAAAAGTTAAAACCATTTCCAGTAGAAAAAAGGGTAGTGAGTTATGGGTTACTCATCCTTATCACCTTAAACATACGCAAACTGAAGTTCAAGACAGTGCCCGAAAGATTTCAATGTCGGCATTACGCGTTCAAGCTCAGAATACCTTACCTCAAAGACTAGGTAATTTAGCTGAAAAGCATGGCTTTGAGTTTGCATCTGTAAGTGTGCGGCAACTTAAAGCACGCTGGGGCAGCTGTAGTAGTAAACAAGAGATAACCCTCAACTTTTTCTTAATGCAACTGCCCTGGGAGCTTATTGACTACGTACTCCTACATGAACTGTCGCACACCAAAGCTATGCACCACGGACCCGAATTCTGGAAGATTTTTGACCAAGCATTGCCTAATGCCAAAAGCTACCGCAAACAGCTTCATACCTATGCTCCATATATATAAAATATAGTGCGTCTTGCAAAAGCTCTAACAGTAGTGTAGTATTGACTTATCGACCTACCATTTTAGTAGGTTATTTTTATTTAGAGGAGTGTTATGGCTAATACATCAAAGGGTGCGTCACCAAAACGTAAGCTCGAAACCGTACGAGAACGTTCTGAGAATACTCCTGTAAGTAAATCTAGGGTAAGAAAGGCAGCTACAACGGCCAAGAAAGCTTCTGGGCCGCTACGTGTAGTAGGACGCGTTCTTTCTAAGCTAGCTCATCCATTCAGATTCTTGCTTGCTCCATTCAGAACAAAGCCAGCACGATTTGTTGGAAGAATCCTGAACAAGGTACTACTGATTAATTACTTCATTAGCGCTTGGAAAGAGCTACGACAGGTTACATGGCCTGGACGCAAGGAAACCCGACAGCTTACCCTTGCAGTGTTCATCTTCGCCACAGTATTTGGTGTAATGATCACACTAACGGACTACGGATTAGATAAAGTATTTAAAAAGGTAATTTTAAAATAATGAGTAAAAGATACGACACTACGAAGCAATGGTATGCCATTCATACATATAGTGGATACGAAGAAAAAGTAGCTGAAAGCATTCGTCAGCGTGCAGACAGTCTTGATATGAAAGATAAGATCTATCAGATTCTTGTTCCTAAGGAAAAGATGATCGAGATTAAGAATGGTAAACGGAAAGTCGTGGAAAAGAAAATTTTCCAAGGCTACGTTATAGTTAACATGAAACTAACAGAAGACGCTTGGTACATTGTCCGAAACACTCCAGGAGTTACTGGATTTGTAGGAACAGGTACTGATCCTACTCCAATTGATGAAGATGAAATGGAAAAGATAAACAAGCGCATGGGCCTTGAACAACCTAAGCATAAAATTGATTACAAAATTGGCGACGTGGTTAATATCACTGATGGTCCATTTAAGAGCTTTGACGGAACTATTAACGACATTGACGTCGCTAAGGGCAAGCTTAAAGTTCTTGTAAATATGTTTGGTCGTGAGACACCTGTTGAACTAGATAGCCTTCAAGTTAAACGAGTCTAGACAACAGAGGTTAAATTTAGTATAATAGGCAAGTTACGCACATTAATCGATATATTGATTTAATAAGTGCTTGTATAACTTATCGCTTCATAAGTCTATACATCAATCAAATCTAGAAAATCAAAGGAGATTTTCAAATTATGGCAGAAAAAAAAGTAAAAGCTAATCTTAAAATGAAAATTCCTGCTGGACGCGCAAGTGCAGCTCCACCAGTTGGTAGCACACTAGGACAGTACGGTGTTAACATGATGGATTTCATTAATCCGTTTAACGACGCAACTAAAGATATGCAGGGCGCAATTGTGACTGCTCATATCACTATCTATGACGATCGATCCATTGTCTTTCGTGTTGTAGGTGCTCCTACTGACGACCTTATCCGAGCTAAGCTTGGTATTAAAAAAGGTTCAGGTAAGCCTAACAGTGAAAAAATTCCTAAGAAGCTAAGCGACCAAGCTTTGACTGAAATAGCTGAAGCTAAAGCTCATGATATGAATACTACTGATGTTACAGCTGTTAAGAAAATGGTAGCTGGTACTGCTCGCAGTATGGGTGTTGAAATAGAACAATAAGTAATTAATTATTTGTGGGAGCCAACATTATTGGCGTTTGCACCACGAAAGGATACAAAATGGCAGAAAAGAAAGAAGTAAAAATCAGCGAAGAAGTTACTCAAGTAGTTGAAGAAACTCCAAAAGTGACTAAAGCAACTGCAAAAGCTGGAAAGCGTAGCGAAAAAGCAGTTAAAGAAGTTGCTGAAAAAGAAGCGAAAGAAGTTCGTAAGGCTGTAGCTAAAACTGAAGAAGCTGAAAAGCCAAAAGTTGGACCAGCTCCAAAAACTCGTAGCTTACTTGAGCGACGTGGCAAGAAGTACCAAGAATCTTATAAAGTTCTTGAAGCAGACAAAGAGTATAGTCTCAACGAAGCTCTTGTTCTTGCAACAAAGAGTAGCCCTGTTAAATTTGACGCTACTGTTGAAATGCATATCCGTCTTGGTGTTGACCCACGTCATGCTGATCAGAACATCCGTGGCAACCTTACTCTTCCATCTGGAACAGGTCGCACAGTACGTGTAGCTGTATTTGCTGACGGTGATGACGCTGAAAAAGCTAAGGCTGAAGGCGCGGAAATCGTTGGAACAGAAACAATCACTAACGCACTTAAAAAAGGTGTTATTGATTTCGACGTTCTAATTGCAATGCCGCTACTAATGGCTAAGCTAGGTAAATTCGCTCGTCTTCTAGGCCCACGTGGTCTTATGCCTAACCCTAAGAGCGGCACAGTAACAACTAACGTTGCTAAGGCTGTTAAGGAATCTAAGGGCGGACGTGTTGAATTCCGTGTGGATAGCACTGGTATCGTACACTTAGGAATCGGTAAAGTTAGTTTCGGCGATAAAAAGCTACTTGCTAACGCTGAAGCTGTCATTGCTAACGTTAAGGCAGCTAAGCCTTCAAGTGTGAAGGGTAACTATGTTCGTTCAATGTATATTGCAACAACAATGGGCCCAAGCATCAAAGTCGTTACACAATAAATCTTTAACTAATAAATATTAGTTGTAATATTGCACTATACTCTTGTAGATAGTGCAATTTTTTCTGTACAATACACTGGAATTGAAGAGGGTTTTTTGTGGGTGTATACAGCAATATTCAAATAAAAGAAGCGATAAAAGAAGGACATATTGTCTTTCATCCTTATATTGAAGATCATATTGCTGGCAGCAGTGTAGATGTCACACTTGGTAATTGGTTTTATCGTACAGAACGACCAAGCCAAGGTGCTTTTTATAACCCTTTTGACGAGAAAGCAGTCCAGGCCTATTTCGGTGAGCCACAGCAGGCTGAGATCCACGAAAAATGGGCTAAGAAGCATGGTCGACGATTATTTGAAAACATTCCGGCAGATCACCCAATTATAGTCCTACGGCCGCACGAGCGTATCTTAGCTCACACACATGAATTCATTGGTATTAAAGCGCCAGGTACTAGTACCATGCAAGCTCGCAGTACCTGGGGCCGAAACGGAATCGCAGTATGTCTTGATGCCGGCTGGGGAGATCCAGGCTACATAAACCGTTGGACCATGGAAATATATAATATGAACCAGCACGAAAGTGTTGTACTGCCAGTTGGCGAGCGTATTGCACAGCTAGTATTTTATGAAACGGGTCCTGTGGATAGCGAGTATAAAAAGCTGAGTGGTAAATATCAGACGAAAGCTAGCGACAAACTAGAAGATATTATTGCTGATTGGAAACCATCTCAGATGTTACCGCGCGCTCACAAGGATATTCGGCGTAAACCAATTGTAATTAAAGGACTCAAAAAGTAAGATTAAATGCTTAAAAACCTAACTGTGGTGGGAAAAGGATAAATATGCAAGACACTACAGGACTCTTTTTAGTCATAGAAGGTACGGATGGTTCCGGCAAGGGAACCCAGTTTAAAATTCTTGCAGATAGACTAAAGAGTGAGGGTCATGATGTCGTCACGTTTGATTTCCCTCAGTATGATCAGGATTCAAGCTATTTTGTTAAACAGTACCTTAATGGAAACTACGGAACCGCAGATGAGGTTGGTCCATATACTGGCTCACTATTCTATGCATTAGACCGTTACCAAGCTGCCCCTGCAATTCGACAGGCCCTTGCAGACGGAAAGATAGTTCTAGCCAATAGATTCACGGGCTCTAATATGGCCCACCAGGGAACAAAGTTCACAAATGACGAAGAGCGTCGTGGGTACTTTATTTGGCTAGATAATCTTGAGTTCTTAATGCTCAAAATACCACGCCCTGACAAGAATATTGTACTTCGAGTTCCGGCAGCAACGGCCCAAAAACTTGTAGATAGAAAAGAAGGACGAATTTATACTAATAAGAAGCGTGATATTCATGAAGCTGATCTAAGTCATCTTGAAAGATCAGTTAGTGTATATGATGATCTATGTCAGCTTTTTCCACGTGACTTCCAACGAATTGATTGCGTCCGCAGCGGACAACTAATGGATATTGATACTGTCAGCTCTATTTTATGGAATACAGTTGAGCCACTACTGCCGGTTATCAAAGCTGGTACAGAACCAAAACTAGTTAACATAAAAGCACAACCCTATGTACAGAAGAGTGATGATGGTCAATACACAATAACACCACTAGGGAAAGAATTCCTGGACAAGGCCGTTACAAACAGTACGGGTAACGTCTATGTTTTCAATGACACACTTAGTCCTACTATGATTGCTGCTGCTATGGCTCGTTTAAGTCGCAGAAGTGATGATATGCGAATTACGATTCTAGATGAGTTCGCTGGAGCTGCCGGTAAAGACGAGAAGCTACTACAACGCGTCATTACGGCTTACGGAGATGATTCAGTTCAGCAACTTGTTGGGTTGCATATGGTTGTCGAAAAAGCGTCCAATATTCTAACTAAGAAATTAGAGTGGGGGCGATTGGCTGCCTACTTAGAGCAGTCTACCAGGTACATTTATTTTGACAAAAAAGACATAAACGGAAATTATCCTTACCATGTTCCAAGTCATTTTAGTGCTGATTTAAAAATGAGTTACATGCGAGCAATGGATAGCATTTTTGAAAACTATTCACTAATGGTCCGTCATCTTACGAAATATATTCAAGATAATTCATCGACTCCAGAATCAGAAAGAGACGCCGCTTGGAAAGGTGCTGTTCGGGCTCAGGCCTGCGATGCAATTCGTCCAGTGCTTCCGGTTGCAACCCAGTCAACAGTCGGGATATACGCATCCGGACAAGCTTTAGAAAGCCTTATCATGCACCTAATGAGCGACGAACTTAAAGAAGCTCGGGACGTTGGCCAGCAATTGCTAGACGAAGCGCGAAAAGTCCTACCTACTTTTCTTGAAAGAGCAGATAAGCCAACCCGAGGGGGAGCTACTATTGCCTATCGAGCTAATACATTCAACGCAGTCAAGGAAAAAGCCACTGAGCTTCTATCCCAGCAATACGGGCAATACGAAGATAAAGTTAGATTAAGTAATGTATGGCCTAGAAACGAACTAGACCTTGTGCCCGACATGCTTTACGAACACAGTCATCTATCGCTTCAAGAAATACAGCAAGAAGTTTCAAAATGGGACTACGCTAAAAAATCATCAGTCTTTTCCGCATATATGGGAGAGCGATTGAACCGACGTCATAAACCCGGGCGAGCGATTGAGAATGCCCACTATAGCTGGGATCTTGTCTGCGACTATGGCATATTTAGAGATCTGCAAAGGCACCGCATGGTAGATGATCTTGCCTGGCAAATACTAACTCCTCGATATGGTTATGAAATTCCAGATCTAGTTGAAGAAGCCGAACTAACAGATCTTTTCGAAGACTGCTTTGATATAAGCTTGCGCTTGCATAGTGTATTGCAGGCAGAAGGTTCAGAAGTAGATGCGCAGTATGCGGTTCTACTAGGTCACCGTATGCGCTGGAAGATGACATTCAATGCACGAGAAGCATTTCACTTCAACGAACTGCGTACAAGCCCTCAGGGGCACCCGGGATATCGTAAACTTGTTTTAGATATGCATGAAAAACTAAGCCTTGTACATCCCATGCTTGGGGAGGCTATGAAGTTCGTTAATAAAGATGAAGATGAAGAACTATCGCGTCTAGCGGCTGAAAAATATACACAGTTCAAGCTTGAGCAATTGGGTAACGAATAACATTTCTTGTATCTCAAGATACTATTTGCTATACATATAGTATGAATACAGCGCAGTCACAATCACACAGACTCCTCCTAGGCCTTAGTGGGCTGTGCTTCAGAGTTACTGAGGCCAAGACGAACTAATCGTCCTCGCACAGCCCTCGAAAAAATAGGCCTCAGTAAGAAAAAAGGCCTATTTTAAATTTTGGAGAATACTATGCACGAATACGAACAAATACCTGAAGATAAAAAAGACGAAACACCGCAAGAAGAAACCATTCGGGCAATCGCTCGAGTAGTTATTCCATATGCCGGAACAGAACCAGCACACGAAGAACCTCAAATCATGCATCAAGTAAGTGAATTTAGGGCTAATCTACCAGCCTAATCTGTTGACAAAACAGTGGTAGATAACGTACAATAGTCCTATCGTTACCAAAGACAGTAGCAGCTTTAAAGCTTAATATGCTACCGAGGTAGAAACTACTTGTTTCAGCTTTGATCAAATGTCTTTGGATATACGTCCAAAGACATTTTGTTTTTAAGCGGTAACGTGTCAAATAGGTCGATTTGACTTTAAATCTAAGAGGAGCCAATATGGCACTAACAAAAGATAAGAAACAAAACGTTGTCGATGAAGTATCTTCACTATTGAATGATTCTAAAATGACAGTCGTTGCAGCATACCAAGGTACTACTGTAAAAGCACTTCAAAAGCTTCGTAGTGAAGCTAAGAATGATGGAACAGTTATCAAGGTTGTTAAAAACAGACTTGTTATTAAAGCTGTTGAAGCTAGCGAAACACTTAAGGGAGCTGATGTCAGTGAACTTAAAGGTCAGCTACTTTACGCCTTTAACACAACTGATGAAGTTGCACCTGCAAAAGCAATTGCTGTTTTCGCAAAAACTAACCCAACAATGAAATTTGTTGGAGCTATCAGCGCTGATGGTAAATTCATGAGCGCCGAAGAAGTTACTGCGTTAGCAACATTACCAAGCAAGACACAACTCATCGCTGGTATTATCAGTACTCTCAACGGACCAGTTAATGGTGTAATGAGCGGACTTACTGGTAACCTACACGGACTTCTTCAAGCAATTGAAGCTAAGGCCTCTAACTAACTCGAAAGGAAATATTAAATGGCAGATCTAAAGAAATTTGCAGAACAGCTAGTTAATCTTACTGTTCTAGAAGTAAACGAACTCGGTACTATCCTAAAGGATGAGTACGGAATTGAACCAGCTGCAGCAGCAGTTGCAGTTGCAGGTCCTGCAGCAGATGCAGCTCCAGCAGCAGACGAAAAGAGTGAATATGATGTCATTCTTAAGGATGCTGGATCACAAAAAGTTGCAGCTATTAAAGCTGTAAAAGAAATCACTGGACTTGGTCTAGGTGAAGCAAAAGCTATCGTAGACGGCGCTCCAAAAACTGTGCTTGAAAAAGCAAAGAAAGAAGACGCTGAAGCAGCTAAGAAAACTCTCGAAGCAGCAGGTGCTACTGTAGAACTCGCGTAATACGAATCTACAAAAAAAACTAAGAGGCCACTTATGTGGTCTCTTTTAGTTTTTGGAGGCAATCAATTTTTGATTATTGTAGGTTATACTAAGTTCAAATGAATACTACTCTAAATTCACTCGCGGTTATGGTTAGTAAGCTTCCTTTCTCAAACTATAGAGGATTTTATCTAAAAAAAGGAAAGGTCGTTATTTCTGATGACGAGTTAAGTCTTGTGAGTAGATGGAGCATTGACGGCGAAAATATATATGGCTTGTTATATTCCGAAATAGATGGGTATTCAATGACTTTGCGTGGATTATGGATTAGGCATCATAACAAGTCTGTACCTAAATATGTCTTAGTTCGAAAATCTGGGCTTCGTAACGGGACTAAGGCCAACGAAGAATTACATATATTAGCCCAGTTCTTGGAAACTAAAGGCGTAAAATCACACTAAATCGTTGTGCATGACGACGCTCATGCTACAATTTAGTTCATGACTACAAAACATAAAGAAAAAAAGAGTAACAAAAAACCTTTTTCAAAAATTCTGGCGTTTATTATTCTTACACTTTTAGTACTTGTAGGTGCAGGCGTCATAGTTACATCATTGATTCTCAAGCCATATTCAATGGACGGTTATTCAATGACCCCAACTATATCAAACGGGCAAAACTTTCTGTCCACACGCAGCTATAAGAACCCTAAGCGTGGAGATGTTGTTGTCATTAAATTTCCAGCATCACTTCAAATTACTGCCCAGATTGGAGTAAAGAGAATTATCGGGCTACCTGGCGAACGTGTTGTGGTAAGGGACAATAAAGTTACAGTATATAACTCTTCAAATCCTCAAGGTTTTATCCTTGAAGATCCAAAATACAATCCGAGTAATTCGGTGACGGCGGGAAATGTGGATGTAAACATAACTAACGACAGTGTTTTTGTTCTTGGAGACAATAGGCCTCAATCGTTAGACTCTAGAGAATTTGGCACTCTACCGCTAAGTGCGATTCTCGGTTCAGTCAAGTTCGTGAGATAGACGAACTTAAAGCAATCGGAGTATTATAAGCTTATTTTCTTCTAGTGCGAACAATAATTAACAAGCAACCAACTATTGAAACGAACACCAAAACAAGTCCGGCTTTGATTGCAAAATAACTACCTTTTACAGTAAATCCAGTGCCAACTTCATAATTGCTTTTTGGGTTAGAAGCGTCATAGTAGACTCCAACTTTTGTATTATTGGGCACATTTAAGTAATCTGTCTGACTAACGTCGATGTCACCACGATACGTACTGCTTTTGCCCTTAGGACTAAATTCATATACAAGATAGTAGTCCTTGTACTCTCGACGTCCATTAAACCTAGAGTAGCGTACATCAGTAAATATTTTTCTATCTACAATACTTGCTTCAATATATTGCCTATTCTTTTCAAATTGCCTACTACGAGGGATATCGTAAATACCCGTAGCAATAAAAGCGATTCCCATAAAGCCAATCATTAATAATGCTGCAAATATAAGATTACGTAGAATATTGTCTTTTCTGTATTTTAAATTATTCTTCATATGTTTATATTATAACGCTCTTTATATATATATAAACAAGTGAGAATCGATCAGAAATAGCAGTAGATTATGTAGAATAAAATCATTGATGAAAAAAGAGGCAACTAAATGAGGTCTCTTTTTATTATAGAAGCTTATTGCTTTTGAATTTAATATGTGTGAGTATACAAATTATGACCAGTCCATATAGTAACTGTCCTGAGTACGAACCTGTTACTGAAGAAGTAAAGAAATATTTAAAATATTCCACGATGACTCTTTTATGTGAAGGTGTAAGTGATTTGCTAAAAAAGCACTATGAACTTGATTTAATGGCTATAGAAGCTCTAAAACATGATACTTCCGAGCGTGTAACCAAAAGAAATATTATTAGTGCAAAAAGATTCTACAGTGCAGAGCTACCATTAGCAGTCGTTGACTTGAATGAATTACGGATCGAAGACTACATGGATTTGCCGCATTATTCAATAACTAAGATTGATGAGTTTGGCCATAAGTACGAATTTGAGGATATTCCTTTATTTGAGGAGGAAGCATCCCACAGAGGTCTAATCGTTGCAGCTGGTAAACTAGCCATTATTCAAAGCGAGATTGGATTCTACCCGAAAGACTACCCGGGTAACCATGAATTCTGGGAAGCATAAATACATATTTAGTAGTTTATCCACAGTTTTATAATTAATATTTTTGACTTGTGTTGACTCACATGTTATTTTTAGGGGCGTAAAGGTAGTCAAAAATACTACTTCGGGGAGAGACAAAAATGGCGGATGTTCCAGAGAAACAAATAAAAAGAATGCGAAGTTTAATCCAGGAAGCTGAGACAAGTTTAGCAGCCGCTAAAGAATTGTTGATCAGTCTTGTTGGAGATGACCCTATGGTACTTAGTTCTACTAAAGACGATAACCTCGGTAAAATTATCGAAGGTGTATTCGATGGTCAGAATATGGTCGGGTCAGACGGTAAAATGTATCCTGTACCTGCTAACTATGCCAGTAAATCAAAGCTCGTCCAGGGAGATATACTTAAACTTACTATTGCAGATGACGGCACCTTTCTTTATAAGCAAATCGGTCCAATAGCTCGACGTCAAATCGTAGGTTCTCTTGAACTCCGAGATGGCCACTACTTTGTTATTGTTGGAGATCATTCGTATCGCGTACTACTTGCTAGTGTTACTTACTTCAAGGCTAAGCCAGGTGACCAGGTCAGCGTCAATGTTCCAGAAGAAGACCCAGGTGCTGAATGGGCTGCACTAGAGGCTGCACTCTAATAGACAAATAAATACAACGATATTTCATAACCTGTTGGGCTATACTATATAGACTATGGGGAGAGCATTATATCGTAAGTACCGTCCACAGTCATTGGACGAGATTTTTGGTCAGGAGCATATCACTGACACGCTACGCAATGCTATAAAAAAAGATGCTATAAGTCATGCTTACCTTTTAACAGGCCCAAGAGGAGTTGGTAAAACAAGCATCGCTCGAATTCTAGCCTACGAGCTGAACGCTATACCGTATGACGAATCTTCTACATATATGGACATTATAGAAATAGATGCGGCAAGTAATCGTCGCATTGATGAGATCCGAGACCTCAGGGATAAAGTAAATGTCCTTCCATCTCAGCTGAAATATAAGATATATATTATTGACGAGGTACACATGCTTACCAAGGAGGCCTTTAACGCTCTCCTAAAGACCCTGGAGGAGCCACCAGCTCATGTTATCTTCATACTTGCGACAACTGAATCACACAAGCTACCAGATACTATTATTAGTCGTACCCAGCATTTCACATTTAAACCAATCGATACTGAAACATTGGTATTGCAACTAGGTAAAATATCTAAAAAGGAATCTATCACTATAGATAAAGGTGCACTGACACTTCTAGCTCAACACGGACGTGGTAGCTTCCGTGATAGCATCAGCCTACTTGATCAGGTTCAAGGTATTGAAGGCAAGATAGATACCTTACAAATCCAGCGTCTACTCGGCATTGTGTCGGATGAGGTTCTTGACCAACTATTAGCTGCCTTGCAGTCCGGAAGCCTCAGCGAAATAGCTAAGCTACTAGAGTCTTTGCGCACTCAAGGAATTCAAGGAAGTGACATTGCAAAACAACTGGCACAAAAGATCCGAGATAGCATATATGTAGATACAACAATGCAATCGCTAGCAATGACCGGATTACTAAAAGCTCTTATTGATGTACCAACAAGTTTTAATCCAGATAAATACCTTGAAGTAGTTTTGTTGGAATATATTTTTAACAGTAACCCTCAGCCGCAGCCACAGCCTATCCCAGCGCCAAAGCCTCAGCAGTTAGATACTGTAGAGCCTGTACAAAAACAAACTAAGAAACAAGCAGCTCCGGAAGCTCAAATAAAGATCGAAAAGCCAGCACCAATTACTAAGCCCGTTCCTGCTAAAAAAACTACGGCTAAAAGTTCAGCTGATCACGTTGATTTTAGCGATGAGCTGTGGCCGATTATTGTTGCGGACGTCAAGAAAACAAATAGCACAATATACGGCATCCTCCGTATGTCACAAATGAAATTTGAAGATAACACAATTGAACTTCTCTTTAAATTTCCTTTTCATCAAAAACAAATCAATGAAGCAAAGAACAAAATAGTTATTGAAGAGATCATTAAGAAACACACCGGCCAATCTATTCCAATAGTCTGTAGCCTTACTGAAAAACCTAAATCAAACAATATAGATGCCATAAGCAATATTTTTGAAGGTAGTGAAGTGCTAGAATCAGGTTCATAGCCATGGACAACAAGCAACCAATAATACCACCGCATAATACCGATGCCGAAGCCAGTCTCCTGGGAGCAATTTTAATTGACTCCGACGCTATAGTAAAAATAGCTGATGTCATTTCATCAGGTGATTTTTATGATGAACGTAATGGTCGTATTTTCGAAGCAGTTACTCAACTCTATGAAAAACATAGCCCTATAGATGTGCTAACCTTATCTGATCAATTGAAAAGCAGTGGCTTTATCGAGTTTGTTGGTGGAGCTTCATACTTAACTCAGCTGACTAACTTTGTTCCAACTGCTGCCCATGTCGAACAGTATGCTGAAATAGTATCTCAGAAGGCAATACGACGCCGTCTGATACAAGTGGCCCAGGAAACAGTAACTCTTAGCTACAATGAGGAACGTGACCTACAGGAGCTTATAGAAGAGGCCGAGACAAGACTTTTTGAAGTTAGCCAGAAACATGTAAAGCAAGATATCTCAAGCGTCGAGTCAGTACTTAGTGAAAGTTTCGATCGACTAGATGAACTACATAAGGATAAAGGTAAGCTAAGAGGCATTCCAACTGGCTTTAAGGATCTAGATAATATTTTAGCTGGATTACAGCGCTCTGACCTCTTTATTCTTGCGGCCAGGCCCTCAATGGGAAAGACCGCCTTATCCCTGGGGCTTGCCCATAGTATTGCTCTTAAAGCTAAAGAACCGGTACTTATATTCAGTCTTGAAATGAGCAAAGAGCAACTAGTGGATCGTATGTTGGCTACTGAATCCGGAGTTGATGCCTGGGCTCTTAGAACTGGAAATCTGACAGACAGTGACTTTGAAAAAATAGGTAATGCAATGGGTTCTTTGTCTGAAGCCCAAATATTTATTGATGATACACCAGGTATTACAGTAAGTGACTTAAGAACAAAAGCCAGGCGTGAATCACATATC
>Ga0209087_1000320_pt1 | contig 32218 bp, 29 predicted proteins | sample S_130805_EF_Meta_FD_187321 | JGI IMG/M metagenome (GOLD analysis project Ga0209087, IMG submission 187321) | Freshwater microbial communities from Lake Simoncouche, Canada to study carbon cycling - S_130805_EF_MetaG (SPAdes) (version 2) | ecosystem: Environmental > Aquatic > Freshwater > Lake ... | reverse complement strand
CCGACTGGTCCCTCACCGAACGCCGGTTTGGACTTTTCACCCATTTTTTCTGCGCTGAAAAGTCCCAATGAAGCCGGTGACGATTGTTGGAGGAGGCTTGGCCGGCCTCACCCTTGGGCTTCAACTCCGTAAAAAAGGTGTCCCCGTCCTGCTTCACGATGCAGGCGCCTATCCGCGTCATCGGGTCTGTGGGGAATACCTGAGCGGGCGTGCAATCTCCATTATCGAGTCCCTTGGCCTGCGTCTTGGACTCGATCGCTTGGGTGCCGTGGAGTCATCCGACGTCCTTCTATCTCTGGGCTCTTCGGTTTTGTCACGCCGCACACTTCCCCAACACGCGCTCTGCCTTTCTCGATACGAATTCGACCGCTTCCTTGTCCATGAGTTGACCAAGGCCGGGGGTGATATCCAAACCGGCCACCGGATCCCTCCCCAACCTGCGGAGGGAACGGTATTGGCTACCGGCCGTCAGCCTTCCGCCACACAACACGGTTGGCGCTGGTTCGGCCTGAAAGCTCACGCGCGAAATGTGAATTTGGAAGCGGGCTTGGAGATGCACATCTCTTCCCGTGGTTACATCGGCCTCTGCCGAATTGAAAACAATCAGGTCAACGTCTGCGGTCTTTTTCGATCCCGCTCTCCCGTGCCCAATCTGGCCACTTCATGGAAAGACTGGCTAGGGGGTGATCCAAAATCTCTTCTTCAGCAAAGAATCTGCCATGCAGATTGGGACGAATCCTCCTTCAGCTCAATTGCCGCCCTTTCCTTGTCGCCTCAAAAAGCCTCAGTCCGCGCAGGCCTTCGGATCGGAGATGCCCTCACAATGATTCCCCCAGTGACAGGGAATGGCATGTCGATGGCGATCGAAGGAGCCGATCTCGCTGCAACTCCCTTGGTCGAGTGGTCCAAAAACAAACTGGATTGGGACTCTGCCGTTCAAAAAGTGGCCACGCAACTCGACGCAGCCTTCGCTCCAAGACTCCGCCACGCCCGCTGGCTCCAGCACGCCATGTTCGATCCGATCGCTCGATCGGTCGTCTGGAATCTCTCCCGGATTCTCCCCGACTTACCGTCCCTCCTCTTTCGCCTCACCCGCTAATTTTCCTTTCGCCTAATCGCTGAGTTTGGACGATAATTTACTGGTGGATTTGAACAAGCTCACGGAAAACGCGCAGAAAGCCATCGCCTCTGCCCAGGCTGTCGCGGCCCAACAGGGACACCAGGCGGTCGAGGTCGAACATCTCCTCCACTCTCTCTCCACCCAGGAAGACGGACTCATCCCTCGTCTAATCGAAAAACTCGGCGCTCAACCCGCCCGCTTCGCCGAACGGATCGAATCAGAAATCGCCCGGCTCCCAAAGGTCTCCGGCCCGGGCGTCTCCCCAGGAAGCACGATGATCACCCCCAGACTCCAGTCCCTTCTGGGGCGGGCCGCCGAGGAAGCCTCTAAACTCAAGGACGAGTACATCAGCGTCGAGCATCTCCTTCTCGCCGCCATCAAGGAGGATTCTCATACCGGAGCCGGCAAGGTCCTCAAAGAATTCGGGATCACCAAGGACAAGCTTCTCGCTGCGCTCCAGACGGTGCGGGGGGGGCAACGAGTCACCTCTGCCAACCCGGAGGCCACGTACGAATCGCTGGAAAAATACGGGCGCGACCTCACCCGCCTCGCCCGTCAGGGCAAACTGGATCCCGTCATCGGACGCGATCAGGAAATCCGCCGAACAGTTCAAGTCCTGTCCCGCCGCACGAAGAACAATCCCGTCCTCATCGGTGAACCCGGCGTCGGCAAAACCGCCATCGTGGAGGGTCTCGCCCGTCGGATCGTGGCCGGTGACGTCCCGGAGAGCTTAAAGGAGAAACGGATCGTCGCACTGGATCTCGGAGCCCTCGTTGCCGGTGCAAAATTCCGCGGGGAATTCGAAGAACGCCTCAAGGCCGTCCTCAATGAAGTGGTCAAAGCCGAGGGAGGAATCGTTCTCTTCATCGACGAGATCCACACCATCGTGGGAGCCGGCAAAGCCGAAGGCTCCATGGATGCAGGCAACATGCTCAAACCCATGCTCGCCCGGGGTGAACTTCACTGTATCGGCGCGACCACCCTCGACGAATACCGGAAATACATCGAGAAGGATGCCGCCCTCGAACGCCGCTTCCAGCCCGTCATGGTGGAGGAGCCTTCCGTCGAGGACACCGTCTCCATTCTCCGCGGACTCCGGGAACGGTATGAGGTCCATCACGGGGTCCGCATCCAGGATGCGGCCTTGGTCGCTGCGGCCACCCTTTCTAACCGCTACATCACCGACCGCTTCCTTCCCGACAAAGCAATCGATCTGATCGATGAGGCCGCCGCCAAGCTCCGTACCGAAATCGAATCCATGCCAGAGGAATTGGAGAATCTCCAACGCCGTATTCTGCAGCTCGAAATCGAACGGGAAGCCCTAAAAAAGGAGAAGGATAGCGCCTCCAAGGAACGGTTGAAGGTTCTCGAAAAAGAGTTGGCTGACTTGAAAGCCAAACGGGATGCTCTCCACGCTCGCTGGCAGGCCGAGCGGGGCGGGGTGGAATCCTCCCGCAAAATCCGCGAGGAGATCGACAAGATTCGCCAACAGATCGAAACAGCCCAACGCGCCTACGACCTGAACAAAGTTGCGGAACTCCAATACGGAAAACTCCCCGAACTCGAAAAAAAGCTGAAAGATGCGGAAGCCGCCGCCGAAAATAAGGACAAGGAAAAGGATGCCAAACCCCGCCTCGTCCGGGAAGAGGTCACGGCAGATGAAGTCGGTCAGGTCGTCGCCCGCTGGACCGGCATCCCCGTCTCCCGCCTCTTGGAGGGAGAAAAGGACAAGCTTCTCCGTCTCGACAAGATTCTCCACGAACGGGTCATCGGTCAGGACGAAGCCGTCCAAGCCGTGGCCGATGCCGTGGTCCGCGCCCGCTCGGGACTCAAGGACCCCAAACGTCCGATCGGTTCCTTCCTCTTTTTGGGACCGACCGGCGTCGGCAAAACCGAACTAGCCAAGGCCCTTGCCTCCACCTTGTTTGACAGCGAAGACGCCGTCATCCGGATCGACATGTCGGAATACATGGAAAAGCATGCCGTCTCGCGCCTTATCGGAGCGCCTCCCGGCTATGTGGGTTACGAGGAAGGCGGACAACTCACCGAGGCCGTCCGCCGCCGCCCGTACTGCGTGATCCTTTTCGATGAAATCGAAAAAGCCCACGGCGATGTCTTTAATACCTTTCTGCAGATCCTCGATGACGGTCGCCTGACCGACAGCCAAGGTCGCACGGTGGATTTCAAAAACACCCTGATCATCATGACCTCGAACATTGGCTCCCCCCTCCTCATGGAGGGACTCGACTCCAAGGGAGAGATTACAGAAAAAGCCCGCAAATCGGTCATGGGGGAGCTTCGGAAACATTTCCGTCCTGAATTTCTCAACCGGGTGGATGAAATCGTCCTCTTCAAACCCCTCACGCTCGCCGAAATCAAAAAGATCGTGGATCTCTTGTTGAATCTCCTCCGTCAGCGCTTAGCCGAACGTCGCCTGACGCTCGACCTATCCGATGCTGCCCGTGAACACATCGCCCGCGAAGGCTACGACCCCGTGTACGGAGCCCGACCCCTCAAGCGCTATCTTCAACGCGAAGTGGAAACGCGCCTTTCCCGCAAGCTTCTATCCGGCGACATCCCCGACGGCTCCGCCCTCACCCTGGCCTACAAGGATGGGCAATTGGACATTCAGGTCGGTTCCCCTAAGAAATAACTCGCATGCCCTCCTTTGACATCGTTTCTGAAATCAATATGGCCGAACTTGCCAATGCCCTGCTCATGGCCCGCAAGGAACTTGCCAGCCGCTTTGATTTCAAAGGGGTCGAATGGGAAATCGCCGAAGAAAAGGAGAAGTTGGTTCTTTCCGCCAACGACCAGTTCAAGCTCGATGCTCTACGGGAAATCGTGATAGGCAAACTCGCCAAACGTGGAATCCCCCTCAAAAATCTAGAACCGAAGGATGCGGAACTTTCCTCCGTTGGCCGGGCCCGTCAGGAAATTCTTCTCAAACAGGGACTCTCGGGTGAGAACGCCAAATCGGTCAGCCAGTCGGTTCGTTCTTCCGGCTTAAAACTCCAAGCGGCCATTGAAGGAGGAAAAGTGCGCGTTTCAGGAAAGAACCGGGATGATCTCCAAGCAGCGATTGCCCATTTGCGGGGTCTCGACTTCCCTGTTTCTCTCTCCTTTAATAACTTCCGTGATTAAATCTATTCTCTTGGCACTCCTCCTGAGTTGCTTGTCCACCTACGCAGCTGACGAAACCGTCAAAACCGCCCAAGCCGCCACTCCAAGCTCGATCGTCTGGCCGACCCAGATGGCGTCCAAGATTTATGTCCTCCCTGTAAAAATCGATCCAGCCGCGATTGCCGATGCCAAAAAGAAAAACGAGGAAGGAATTTCCATTCTGCCCTCCGACGACGAGGAGGAGACCAAAAAGAAATTAACCGAGCTCAAAACCGACCTGACGGCCGCCATTCTCGAAAAAATGAAAGATGCCGAACTCCCCGCCCAGATCTGGACCAGTTCTTCCCCTGTTCCCGCTGATGGATGGAAACTGGAGGGCAACGTGGTGAATCTCGACCCAGGGAAAAAGGTTATTGGCACCGATAACCCCGTCGTCGGCATCGTCATCTCCGTCGCCGATTCCAACCATCCCATCACCGAACCCTTCCTCGTCTATAATAGCTCGGCGAAGGCAAAGATGTCTCCCGGCCCCGGAATCAGCCCCTTTGCCAAAATCGGCAATATGATTGCCAAAGGAACTGGCCTACAGGAATCGATGCAGATCGGACGTCTAGCCGAAAGCGTCACCGAACATTTCGGCGAAGCCATGGAAAAACATGGCCTAAAGAAAAAAGACGATTAATTCGGGCTCTTCGGCAGCTCCAATCTCGGCCCATGTTTGGGACGCCAAGGATTTTGTTTAAACTCGCCGAACGATAAAGCGTTTTTCATCTTCTTTGCTAATTTGAAAAACACCTCCAGTCGGATTCCTTCCCACTCTTCTCCATATCCGCCAAGATTCTTTTCTGCCAACCCCAGAAGCCGATAGGCGGGTGCAAGACGCTGCTGGTGTACCCGGTGATCGGGATGTTCAAAATGCTTTCGCATATGGACGAAGGCACCCGCCAACTGGATCAAGCCCTGATAAAAGGCCGCCGCCCGAGCCTGCCGGCCTTCTTCCAGCCAAAGGGACTCGAGAACATCGTGGGCCTCGTAATAATCCTCACGGTTGAAATGGTGAAAATACGCGGCATATCGCACATCCCTTCCCCGTGGGTCGATCCCATCCCATAATTCAGAAATCCTACTTGCTTTTCCCGACATCCATTGACTCTACCCGATTTTTTTCTTTCGCGAAGCTCTTGCCGAACCCATGCCGATCAGTACCTTGCGCCCATGGGAGCGACCCCGGATCGAGCCAGTGCTGCGGCCAAGATTTTGGCCCAACCGTCCGACTACAAGGTGTGCGAGGGGTGCGGAAGTATTGTGCTCAAAAAGGCCCTTCTCTGCCCCAATTGCCACGCCTACCGCTTTGATGAATCTGTTTCGCGTGTCCAGCAACAGGCGGAGGTTCTCGGCTCTCGGGATGCTGCTTCCGTTACAAAAGACGACTACAACTAGTCTCCCAGCTCGTTCCGCCGACGCTGATCCGATATAATTTCCACGATGAAACTTACCTTGGGCCATAGCCCCGACGCGGACGATGCGTTCATGTTTTACGCCATGGCCAAAAACTTGGTGAACCTCCGAGGCCATGAATTCACGCATATTCTGCAGGACATCGAAACCCTGAACCGGCGCTGTCACGCGAATGAGTTTGATATATCGGCGGTCTCCTTCCACGCCTACACCCGAATCGCCGACCGGTACGCACTTCTTCCTTGTGGTGCCAGTTTTGGGGACGGCTACGGCCCCTGTTTGGTCGCAAAAAAGAAGATCGACCGGGAGACGATGAAAACCATGCGGATCGGCATCCCCGGACTCCTGACCAGCGCCTATCTTACCCTTCAACTCTATCTTGGCCTTCCTCACGGATCTTTTCAGGCTGTGAATCTACCCTTCGATAAGATCCAGGAGGAAATTCTCGCGGGGCGTGTGGATGCGGGTCTCATCATTCATGAAGGGCAACTCACCTATTCCGAAGAAGGATTCACCCTCTGCGAGGATTTGGGTGTTTGGTGGTCCAAAGATACCGGCGGACTTCCCTTGCCACTGGGTGGCAATGTAGTCCGACGAGATCTAGGTCCTGAGGTGATTGCCTCTGTCACGGACACGCTCAGGGAAAGCGTCCACTATGCCCTGAATCACCGTCAGGCCGGGGTCCGCCACGCCCTACCCCTTAGCCGGGGGATGGATGAAAAGCGGACCGATCAGTTCATTGGCATGTATGTGAACGATCTGACTCTCGATTTCGGCGATCGTGGTCGCGCGGGCCTGAAAGAGTTCTTTGGCCGGGCCCACAAATCTGGCCTGATTCCCAAAATTCCATCCTTCGGGTCGTAGACCGGTCCGTTCCTAGCGCAACACCACACCCCGTTCCGAAGTCTTCAAAAACTCAATCAACTCCTTCACCTCTTCGGTCTTCGGCCCCTTCTCGCCTAAATACTCCCTCGCTTGCGAAAGATTGTATTTGGGGTTCAGCAAAACCTTAAGAGCGTCTTTCAAACCTCGGATCGACTCTTCCGAAAACCCCTTCCTCTGCAAGCCGGTCAGGTTCACCGCCCGGGTCACCGCCGGATTTCCGTCGGCAATCATATAGGGCAACACATCCTGTACCACCTTGGTGCATCCGCCAATCATCGCATGACGCCCGACCCGGCAAAACTGATGAACCGCAGACAAGCCCCCGATGACCGCAAAATCCCCCACCGTCACATGCCCCGCCAATGTTCCGTTGTTCGAAAAAATACAATCATTCCCCACCACGCAGTTGTGTGCGATATGCGCATATGCCAGAAAGTGGTTCCGACTTCCAATGATGGTTTTTTCCTCGGGGCTCGTCCCGCGATTCACAGTTACATACTCACGGAAATCATTCTCATCTCCCACTTCAAGATAAGTCGGCTCCCCCTTGTACTTTAAATCCTGGGTCTTCCCTCCGATGGAGCAAAAGGGATGAAAGATGTTCTTTTTCCCAAATCGGCTAGGCCCTTCGAGATTCACATGATGACGGAGGACGCATCCGTCCCCTAATTCCACCCCTTCGCCGACCACACAATAGGGCCCGACCTCAATAGAGGATGCCACCTTAGCCTTCGGATGAACCACGGACGTCGAATGAACCGCCACTCTGCTCTCCTCCCTAGCGATCGATGATCGCAAACATCAGTTCAGCTTCCGAAACAACTTCCCCATTGACCAAACATTGCCCCTCCGCTTTTCCAATTTTCCCGCGAGATTTCGTTAATTCCACATGCATGGAAAGCATGTCCCCCGGCAGGACCGGCTTGCGAAACTTGGCCTTATCGACGCTCATGAAATAACCGAGCTTTCCCGCATTTTCCGTGTTCCGGAGGAGAAGAATACTCGCAACTTGTGCCATCGCCTCAATCTGGAGAACTCCTGGCATGATCGGATGTCCAGGGAAATGCCCCTGAAAGTAAGGTTCATTGATGGTCACCGTCTTCAACCCCACCGCCTTGGTATCTCCTTCAAAACGCAGAATCCGATCAACCATCAGGAACGGATAACGATGGGGCAAAATCTTCATCACCTCGTTCGTATCCATGGCCCGCTCACCCACTGGGATGTTCTCCACCGGCATCAGGGAGGATTGATACGCGCGATAGGCCTTGTACAGGGCTTTGGCAAAAAGGAGGTTCAGCCCATGACTGGTTTTGGCCGCAAGAATATGCCCGCGGATCGGCACGGGAAATAGAGCCAGATCCCCTATGATATCGAGCATTTTGTGCCGAACGAATTCCTCAGGGTACCTCATGGGTTCCTTGCTCATCACCGATTCCCCTCGGATGACGATCGCATTCTCCAAACTTCCCCCCTTGATCAATCCCTTCGCCAGAAGCGGTTCGACTTCCTCGTAAAAAACAAAGGTCCGGGCCCGACCGATCTCCTTCGCATAGTTGTTTGCACCAATCTCAAGACTCAGGAACTGCGTATGATGCGGAGTATGGTTCGCATTGGTGCAGGAGATTTTGAATCCATCATGAGGCAACGCGGCCATATAGCCTCCGTCCGGAGTGGTTACATAAACTGGCTCCCGGATCTCAAAAACTGCCCGAGGCGCATCCAGTTCCTTCCGGCCGGCTTGCCCTAACATTTCAAGGAAAGGTGCCGCACTTCCATCCCCAATCGGGGGTTCGTTCGCATCCAATTCGATCAATGCATTGTCGATCTCCAACCCCCGCAAGGCCGACAACAAATGCTCCACCGTGCTTACCTTTACACTCCCTTCAGCTAGGGTGGTGGCCCGTTCGACCTGTTTTACTTTCTCCAAAAAAGCGGGAATGGTGGGCTGATCCGCCAGATCCATACGCCGGAACTGGTATCCAGAACCCGCCGGTGCCGGCTTGACCGTCAACCGGACCTTAGCCCCGCTATGCAGGGAAATCCCGGTCAGGCTTGCCTCTTTTTCAACCGTTGTCTCTCGAGCCCTCGCCATCACGACTTTCTACACATTTCCCCCCCCTGAGTCATCCCTCGATTCCACCGCGGGGGCCTCTTCTGTTAGAGTAGGGCTACGTGAGCCAACCACTTCAGGATGAAGGGATTCTATTCTATATCCGCCGACAGGGAGAAACGAGCCTGTTGGCTGTTTGGTTGACCCGTCGCCATGGAGTTCTCCGCACCCTCGCCAGGGGGGCTGCCAAACCAGGCAACCCACTCAAAGGCCATCTCGACCTCTTTCATGAATGCGACCTTTCCTGGGAACCCTCCCGCCGGACAACTCTCCACCACCTCCGAGAAGCTAGGGTAAAAGAAACACATGGAGGATTGCGACATTCCTACGCACGACTTCTTGCTGCCACTTACTTCTCCCAAGTGATCGAACAGGTGTCCGAACCTGACGCCGACTTGGGACCCCTGCACAACCTCCTGCAATCCGCCCTCAAATGGCTTGGGAAAAAAGATCCTCATCAACATTTGGTCGAGCGCTTTGAACGAGCGGTCTTGAAGACCCTTGGAGTCAATGATGGCCGTCGGACGGCCCGCTCTTTGCTGGATGACCTCTCCCACCGCCGTCCCAATTCCCACGCCGCCTTGATGCGGCAACTCACTCTTTAGGCAGGTACGGGCACCCCGCCGGCAGGAGCATCCACCCACTTCCCGTGCTCACGAATCAGATCTTTTAAGCGATCCACCGCCTCGGCTTCGGGAATATTGAATTTTACCGGAGTTTTTCCGACATACAGATTGATTTTCCCAGGGGCCCCGCCGACGTAACCAAAATCCGCATCGGCCATCTCCCCCGGACCATTCACAATACATCCCATCACTGCAATCTTCACGCCCTTGAGATGCAAGGTCGCAGCCTTGATCTTCGCTGTGGTGCTTTGCAGATCAAAAAGGGTCCGGCCACACGAGGGACAGGCCACATAGTCCGTCTTGAAAATCCGGCTTCCCGCCGCCTGCAAAATATTAAAGCCGAGTCTCAGGCACGCCCCAGGGGCCGGTTCCCCCCGAACCAAAATGGCATCTCCGATTCCGTCGCATAGAAGCGCCCCAATGTGCACCGCCGCCCGAATCAAACCACTGAGTCCGCCTTCCGACGCATCAGGATGGAGCGTGTCCTTCAGGACAATCGGATGCCGTGCTGGAATTCTCGCCGCCAAGAGTCGGGTGGCAGAAACGGGATTCAAATTCAATCCGTCCTTCACCGCCACCAATACCGCCTCCTTCTTTCCCTCGAGGATCTTCATTTCTGCATCATTCCTCGGATCCACTTCCATTAGCGGTGTTTTTTCATGGATCAGTTCTGGTGCCAGATCCCCTAGTTGGGCCAACCTCGGCCGCAGTGCCTCTTCCACCTTCGCCGAAACCAAAACCCGTGGAGGTTCGTCCCCTCCTATCACAATCTTTTCAACTATGACCTTCGTTGTGGCCCTCTTCGTGAAACTGAAAGGATCATAGGAAAGCTTATCCTCTGCATCGAAACTGCCCTTCTCCCTTTCCTTAAGATATTGGACAAGTGCCCTTCCGACGGGGATCTCGTGCACGCTGTCCTCCGTCAAACTCACCCGGATTGTATCCCCTAATCCGTCCAGCAGCAGCGAACCGATTCCAATCGCACTCTTGATCCGACCATCCTCCCCGTCTCCCGCTTCCGTCACCCCCAGATGCAGCGGATAATTCCAATCCGAACCCTCCTTGGCCAAGGCCACCGTAAGCAGGCGGTACGCTTCAATCATGACCTTGGGATTGGAAGACTTCATCGAAAAAAGAAAATTATGGAAATTCTGCTTCCGTGCAATCCGTGCAAATTCCAAAGCACTCTCGACCATCCCATGGGGGGTATCCCCATAACGGTTCATGATTCGATCCGACAGAGATCCATGATTCGTGCCAATCCGAATGGCGATTTTTCTCTCCGCACAAAGCTTCACCAGTGGGATAAAGGTTTCCTCGATCCGAGCCAACTCCTCCGAGTACTGGTCGTCCGTGTACTCCCGGACAGCGAATTTCTTCTTGTCGGCAAAGTTTCCGGGATTGATGCGAACCTTCTCCACCCACTGCGCGGCCTCCATCGCCGCATCCGGCTTGAAATGAATGTCGGCCACAATCGGGACGTCACACCCCGCCGTCGTCAGCTCTTTTTTGATCTTCTGAAGATTCGCGGCGTCCTTGACTGTCGGAGCCGTGATGCGGACGATTTCACATCCGACTTTGACCAGATCCAGTGTCTGCTTCACGGATGCAGCTGTGTCCATCGTGTCGCAGGTAATCATGCTTTGCACCCGGATCGGGTTCACACCCCCGATCCCCACCTTGCCCACAGTCACTTCGCGAGTGACACGTCGGGCATAACGGTAAGGACTGGCGCAGTAGGTTTTCATTTTCTCTCTTTTTGGAAGACAGGCATTTCACCACTTTCCATTGGTTTCTCCATCCGTTTTTTTAACCGCATGGAATCATGATATGTCACAAGAAGAAAGAAGCCTGCCAAAAGAACGACAAAACAGGTTTGAATTCGAACGATCGTCTTCGCCTCCAATTGCCGACGCCGAACCGCTTCTACCAAGGAAAACAGGATATGCCCCCCGTCCAAGACGGGAATCGGCAACAGATTCAAAAACGCCAAATTCACATTTAAAATCACGCTGAAGTAGAGAACTTGCCGTGCATCTGTCCGCAAAAGGGAAACTAGCCTGTCAAAAATCCCCAAAGGCCCGCTCAGATGCTGTAGACCGACGCTCGAAGCCGGAGTCACCAAGGCTCGCAAAGTTCTCCAGACCAAACCCACCGCTGATCCAACCTGTTCTTGGGGAGTGGGATGAGTTACCTGAAGTTCTCCCATTTTCCAGATCACCCCTATCATCTTGTCTTTTCGATTCGTCGCCTTCTCCGGACGTATCCGCACCTTGATTTCCTCTCCTGATGGGCGGCGGATTCCCAACTCCAAAACTTCCTGTCCCGCTTCTACAGCCGCTTTCACTGCCGCCGGACTCCAGATCTTTTTTCCATTCAAAGTGATCATGGCGTCCCCAGATCGGATTCCACCTCGATCCGCTGGTCCTCCTGCAATCACTTGATCCACCCACGCCGGTTGGGCTGGATACATCTCAAATCCCAGCCGGCGCAAACCTTCCATCTCCGAATTTCGTTCCGGTAAAACCTTCACCGTTACGATCTCCTTTTGCTCCCGATCTAGTTCCAGAAGAATCTCCCGATCCGTCCCAAGGAGAATGCTTTCCACCACAGCTCCCGGCCTCCCCGCCCATCGCTCGGGACGCTGGTGATCAATCGCGAGAATCACGTCCCCAGGAAGAACCCCTGCTTTCGCCGCAGGGGTGCCTGGCTCCACCCAACCGATCGTCGTCGTCCGATACATCATGTTGGTCGGAACCCCAAAAATCCATACTCCCACCGCACAAAGCACCCCCAGCCCTAAACTGGCAACTGGACCTGCCAATGCGGTAAAGATTTTTGCCCCTGGAGTCACTGGAGGCAGATCATGAAATTCTTTTTCTGATTTCCCCTCCAACTCCTCCGCAGGACTCATCTGCGGCAACTGAACGAACCCTCCCAAAGGGAGAAGATTGACCTGCCACTCGACCCCATCAATCACCTTCCCATAAATCTTCGGCCCGAACCCGATCGCAAATCGTTCCACCACCAACCCCGCCTTCCTAGCCGCCCAGAAATGGCCGAACTCATGCGCTGCGACCGTTAACCCAAAGAGGAAAAGAGCCAAAACGATCGTCCCTGCCACTGTGACAATTTCCATCCATGGGAGACCTGTCAAAAAACTCATCCTTTCCGTCCCAACTTGGCTTTGGCTTCACCCCTAGCCCACGCATCCGCCGCCACAATGGCATTGAGGCTGGGTTTCTTTTCTGTTCGGTGCCCTTGCATTACTTCCTCCACGATGCCCCAAATCCTTGAAAAGGAAATCCGCTCCTCAAGAAATGCTTCTACCGCCACCTCGTTCGCTGCATTAAAGACCCCAGGCAGAGTCCCCCCCGCTTCTCCTGCTTCTCTCGCCAGACGAAGGGCTGGAAACCTCTTTTCATCCGGAGCCTCAAAGCTCAAGTTGCCAAGCTTGGCTAAGTCGAGAGGAGGCAACCCGCTGGGCATCCGTTCCGGATACGTCACCGCATATTGAATAGGGAAACACATGTCGGTCACACTCAACTGAGCCAGAACCGAACCATCGATAAACTCTACCATCGAATGAACGATACTTTGGGGATGCACCACCACATCCACCTGACTCATTGGCAACCCAAACAGCCAATGGGCTTCGATCATCTCCAACCCCTTGTTGAACATTGTGGCAGAATCGATGGTTATCTTTTTGCCCATCGACCAAGTTGGGTGCTTCAAAGCCTGTGCTACCGTGACTTTTTGCATCTCTTCCGAGCTACTCTTTCGAAAGGGTCCTCCGGAAGCGGTCAGAATCACCTTGCGGACTTCCTTTTCGTTGGCTCCCTGGAGGCACTGAAAAATAGCATTGTGTTCACTATCCACCGGCAAAACCTGCTTTTTTCTCTTCTTGGCCTCCGACATGACTTCCGAGCCCGCCAAAACTAGAATCTCCTTGCTGGCCACCGCTAGATCCTTTCCGCTTTTCAACGCCGCCAAGGCTGGCGCCAATCCCGCCGTTCCCACAATCGCCACCAAAACCATGTCTGCCTGGGTCTCCTCCACCATCCGGGTCAACCCATCCGGTCCGCAATAGAACTTGGCCCCCGAAGGCAGGCGGCTCTTTACGTTTTCCGCCGCCTGTGAATCCGAAACGGCCAAGGCCTTCACTCCGAATTCCTGAGCCTGTTCCAACAGGCGATCCGCGCTTTTACCAACCGCCAAGCCGACGATCTTCATCTTCTCGGGCAACGCCCGGGCAACTTTGCATGTGCTCTCTCCAATCGACCCACTCGAACCAAGAAGAATGACCCGCTTCATACTCGCCCCGTCAAAATGATGTAGCCGTAAAATACAGGCAGGGTGAAAAGCAAGCTATCAACAAGATCCAACGCTCCCCCGATCCCAGGTAGAAACTGTCCGGAGTCCTTCACATGGGCATCCCTCTTCACGACCGATTCCCCTAAATCCCCGATGACACTCACCCCCGCCAAACCGATTCCCAAAATCCAGCCATGGATACCGCTCAATACCCCCAGAGAATCTGGAAAATAGTGAATCAGAGCCAGACTCGTCACGAGCGCCAAAAGAACGCCACCCACCAACCCCTCCCATGTCTTTTTCGGACTGATCAGAGGACTCATCTTGTGCCGCCCAAAAAGCTTCCCAGCCACATAAGCCCCCACATCCGTGAATTTTGTCACCGCCACCGCATAGGTCAGCAACTCAAACCCATGCCCATTGGATGCGGAAAAAAGAATTTTTGTCGCATAGTTGAGGAGATACGGAACATAAAAGAACCCGAAAAGCGTCAGTGCCATCGCCTCCGTCGCCCCCTCAATTTTCGAATGAAAGACCCTTCTCGTCAAAGCTCCTAAAATGACCAGTAGCACCAGAATCGCTTCTCCAGAAAAAGCCGCAGGGAATCCGATGGAGGGAGAGATGACGGAAAAGAAAGTGGCAGCATACAGGAGCCCACCCGCCAGGAGTCCATTTTTCAGAAAAACCGTCCTGCCAGCAGCCCGTTGAGAAAGATAAAACTCCCGTTGCGCTGCCAACCCCACCACTGCAATCAGCAGAAAAACCCCGTTCGTGTACCGCAGGGTAACGAACGCAAGAATGATCCCCCAAAGCAAAAGGGAGGAAAGAAGTCGCCAGCCAAACATGCTCAGACTCCTCCAAAGCGGCGTTCCCTGCCGGCGTAGTCCTCAAGGGCCAAGGAGAATTCCTTCTTTCCAAAATCGGGCCACAGGACGGGGGTTACATAGATTTCTGCATATGAAATCTGCCAAAGCATAAAGTTGCTGATCCGCATCTCCCCACTGGTCCGAATCAGAAGATCAGGATCAGGAATTCCACGAGTATAGAGATGTTCAGCCACCGTCCCTTCCCGGATCTGTTCAGGATCCAACTTCCCTGCTTTGACCTCGCGAGCCATCGCCTGGACCGCTTCCGTTATCTCGACTCGCGATCCGTAACTTAAAGCCAAAATCAGATCCAATCGCGTATTCCCCTTGGTTGATTCGATAGCGGTCTCCAACTCTTCCCGTACCGCGTCGGGTAAATCCTGCTTTCGTCCAATCGTCCGTAGTCGGATTCCCTCTTTTCCCATCTCATTCAACTCCTCCCGAATCACTCCTCGCAGCAACCCCATCAATCCCTGAACCTCCTCTCTGGGTCTTTGCCAGTTTTCCACAGAAAAGGCATAGAGCGTTAAATATCGTACACCATGATCGATCGCGGCCTGCACTACCTGTTTCACCGATTTTCTTCCCGCTTCATGCCCACTTAAACGAGGCAAATGGTGTTTTTGAGCCCAACGTCCATTGCCATCCATAATGATGGCCACATGCTGAGGAACCGTTGCGCGGGGTGATTCTTTAGCCATGCCGGAAAGTTTGTTCCCGACCCGCACCCACAGAAATGATCCCCAGCGGTGCTCCAACCAACTCGGCAATGGCCGAAAGATAAATCCGCGCCTTCCGTGGTAGATTCTTCCAATGCCGCGCCTCAGTTGTCGGCTCACACCAGCCCTCGAAAATACGGTAGACCGGGCGACACTTCGCCCAATCGGATGATTCGACTGGTGGTTCAGATAAAATCTTTCCTTTGAGCCGATATCCTACGCACACCGGAATTTTCTCAAGCCCGTCCAATCCATCCAAATTCGTGATCGCCATTTCGGTTACGCCATTCAACCGAACCGCCCTCCTGACCAGAACAGCATCAAACCATCCGCAACGCCGAGCCCGACCCGTCGTCGATCCAAACTCTCTTCCCATGCCATGTAAAAGATGTCCCAACGTGCCATCCTCCGTCACAAAAGGTCCGCCTCCCACCCGAGTGGTATACGCCTTCAGAACGCCGACGACTCGTTGAATCGCCGTCGGCGGCACCCCAGTCCCCGTGCATGCCCCTCCCGCCGTACAATGAGAGCTAGTCACGAACGGATATGTCCCATGATCCACATCGAGAAATGTCCCTTGGGCTCCTTCAATTAAAATTCTTTTTCCCGAAGAGACCGCCCGATGGGCCAACGTCACCCCATCTGCCAAATAGGGGCGGAGGAACCGGGCAGCTTGAGCCATTTCCCTCACCGTCTGGGTAGCTGAAATTTTCTCCCATCCCTGACTCCGGGCCACACGATTGTGCGCCGCCACCCGTTCTCGCAATCTTCGCTCTAATTCAGCGGGAGGCAGGGCCAATTCTCCTGCTCGCAAACCCACCCGGGTGGCTTTATCCGAATAGGCGGGTCCGATTCCACGCCCTGTCGTTCCGATTTTTCCATGCCCCCTCCGCTTTTCCGACCCCTGATCCACCGCCCGATGATGAGGAAGAACCAGGTGTGCTTGAGCAGCCAAGTGTAAACGACCTCGCGTGCGAATCTTCCTTTTGGTGAGACCCTCAATCTCTTTCACCAACCCAGCCGGATCCACCACAGCCCCCCCGGCAATCAGGCAAGAAACATCGGAGCGCAGGATTCCGGAAGGAACCAGATGCAGCACATACTTTTCCTTACCGATTTCTACGGTATGCCCCGCGTTGTTGCCTCCTTGCGCCCGCAAGACCCAATCGGCTTCCGCCGCCATCACATCCAGGATCTTCCCCTTGCCTTCGTCCCCCCACTGGAGGCCGAGAACGATTGTTACGCGCGACTTCAACGCCCAACGCTCGTGTACTCAAACCCAAGGGACTTCATTTCCGTAGGATTGAGAAGGTTTCGTCCGTCAAAGATTCGTGGGGTACGCATGGATTGTCTGATTTTGTGCCAATCCAGTAAACGATATTCTGGCCACTCTGTCGCCACAATAAGTACATCCGCCCCTTCCGCCACCTGATAGGCGTCCGACACAATCTCAACACCTTGGGGTAAAAGTTCCCGGGCTTTTTCCCCGCCCTTTGGGTCGTGACACCGTAGAATGGCACCTTCAGACACCATCCGCTTGGCCAATTCAATCGCCACGCTAGATCGCACATCGTCCGTGTTCGCCTTGAAGGCAAGGCCCAACTGGCCAACCTTCTTGTCCTTCATCACCCAAAGGGAACTTCGCAGTTTTTTTAGGAACCTTTCCGGAATGGATGCATTGATCTTTTCCACCTCCCTCATCAGGCCAAAATCCACCCCCAACTCCTCGGCAATCCGTATGAATGCACTCACATCCTTCGGGAAACAGGATCCCCCATATCCCAATCCGGCATTCAGAAAAGCTCGACCGATTCTTGCGTCCGAACCCATTCCCTCCGCCACCTGCATTACGTTAGCCTGACTGGCCTCACACACCGCCGCCACCAGATTAATAAAGGTGATCTTTAGGGCCAGAAAGCTATTCGCTGCATGCTTAATCAATTCCGCACTGTTTAAGTCGGTAATCATGATGGGCGCCTTGAAGGGCTCGTAGATTGCCTTCATCGCTGCGACTGGCCGTTCGGAGTTTACTCCAATAACAATCCGATCCGGCTTTTGAAGATCCGCAACGGCACTGCCTTCGCGCAAAAACTCAGGATTGCTGACGACGTCGAATTCCACCCCTTTACGGCTGTAACGTCGGATCGTTTCGGTGACATGCTCTCCGGTTTTCACGGGCACCGTGCTTTTGTCGACGATGATTCGATATCCAGGCAGCACTTCAGCAATTTCTCGTGCGACATGCTCCACGTAACTGAGATCGACCGAACCATCCTCCTGCGGAGGGGTCGGTACTGCGATAAAGATGACCTCGGAATCTGCAACGGCCTCTTTCGTTGAGACCGTAAACGAGAGTCGCTTCAACTGGACATTTCTCCGGATCAACTCCTCCAAGCCCGGTTCGTAGATGGGAATTCGGCCTGCCTGCAGTTCCTTTACCTTGGCCTGATTGTTATCTACGCAGATGACAGTGTGTCCCGCCTCGGCCAAGCACGTCCCCGTAACCAACCCAACATAGCCAGAACCGATGATCGATAACTTCATCCGATGAACTCTATAGGAACTCGGCCTAACCCTGCTAGGGAGAACTGGAGCCTGTCGTTGGCTGACTTCCCCCTAAGCCCACTCCCGAACTGGTTGGATTCTGATTAAAGCCCAAGGGCAATTCAGGGAATGCTTTGAGAGTGAGGGTAGCCAAAGCAACGGTTTCAGATGGAGAACCCTGATTATTTCGTTGCCCCAAGGAGACCCCAAGAATCCACGCTCCAATATCACGATAGAGCCCGAAATTAACTCCTTGAACAAGTCCAGGGTTGAGTGAGTAGGTGACCCCTCCATTGACCAGCCAACTTTCATTTAAACGATAATTTGCCTGAGCATTGACTAAGCTCGTCTGCGTATTGGTCAGGACTTCGTTATTGAGTGCATCCAAGTACGAAAAACTTTCTAGGTAAGAATAACTGCCGTAGATATCAAAAGCGGGCATCACTTGCCATTTGCTACCAAGATTCAAGGAGTTGAACCCGTTTCCACTAATAGCCGTCGTCGCCGCAACCGTTCCCGTCCACCAAGGAACAGGCATTACATTCAAAACGTTGTAAAGTTCCGGCAAGGAGGAGGGAACCGTCTCAGGAGTTTGCACGCTCGCATAATTCAAGCTGGTCAGATCAGGGCGAATCGGTTGATAGCTAGTATAAATTTTCCAGTTGGCTAACTCATAAGGAGCTCCGTCTCTTTTTGTCATGACTCGATTCATCATTCCCGGGCGCACAACAAGGAGCTTATCAATAGAATCAATCGAATTATAAAGCGACGAGTTGAGCGGTTGGGACTCCGTAGTGTTCACGCGATTGTCAAATCCGGCAAATTCGTTCGGCCGAACATTAGGCTGAGGAATATAGGCCGCTTGAATAAAAGGCTCAAAAACGTGCCGAACTCCATCGATGGCCCATGCCTTGTTCTTTATGTCCGTCCAAGTCGCATAGGCTTTGGTGGAAGCATCAATTCCAAAATTAAACACGTAGCGAAATAAGGATGTATCGGAAAGGGTCTGATCGGACCCCACTGGACCATATTGCGTGTTTTGCACACTACCATCCTCCGTAAGGTTGCTACGTGTATAGACCGTCCCACGAATCCCTGCCCTTGGAGTAAGGTTCAACCATCCAAAATATTGCCTCGGGTAAAGCAGTTGATGATAGGTGTCGTATCGAAGAGCAGAGTAATCGGTTTGATCCGCCACCTGGTTCCACTGCGTTCCAAGATTATCCACGCTCGATTCCCCCTCATAAGCCAACCCAGGATTACCGGTCGGATCTTTCAGCAGTTCATTTGCATCATATGTCCCCGGAATGAACTGCCGCTTAAACTCAATTTTTGCCGACGGCTTTTGTTGTTGCGTTTGAAATAGGTTATTAATTTGAGTCCGTGCGTTGACTGTGACCGTGAAATTAGGATCTTGATACATCACATCCGCAAAGGTGTTGGGTTGCTGGTCCCGGATGTACTCTTCAGGAAAAAAGTCCTGGGTTACATACGCATCACTTAAAACATTGATTTTCGAACGAGAACTCAATGCGGGTGCATCAAAGGCAGGGGCTCGATCTGCATCCACCGGATTTCCGCCCTTCATGATCGTAGTGTTATGTTTATAAGGGAAATAGTATCGCCCTCGGGGTGGAAGCGCGTCTGCTGGACGTTCGTCTGTGTCGTCGTAAATCTGATACCCCCGATCGTTAATATACCAACCTCGCAACGCAACCTCGGTCAGTGGATGGTCCGAATTTTTTCCAGGGGTAATGTAGGTCGCTTCTGCACCTCCAGCCCAACCTCGCCTCCCATAATTCGCAACTGTCACTCCCCCCTTGAGCTTATCGGTGACTGCAAATCTATACGTTCCTATGACGTACGTCCCCAATCGAGAGACCGAACCAAAGCTGATATCAGGCGAGTCTCCCATATCCCTTTCGTAAAGAGCGAGGTAAGGAAAGTAGAAAAAGGGCACATCCCCGAAATAACCAACAGAATTTTCCACAATCGTTTTGTCCCCAGGGTAAATTGAAACCGAGGATGCCTTCGTTTTCCAACCAGGGGTTTCTCGGTTGTCCGTTGAGTAATCTCCACCCGCAATTTCGTAATGGCCCAACTCGGGACTATCGATCGATTCCCCTTCAACCATCATCTTTCCATCGAGGAAGCGAAACTTCTCCGATAACATCTTTTTTGTGCGGAAATTATAGGTTAGCAAATCCCCCCGATAAATCTGGCCCAACATATACAGTCGGACATTTCCCTTCGCTGTCGCTTCCTTGCTCTGCGGGTTAAAGTGAACCTCATCTGCCATCAAAACATCTCCCCCATACGTGACCACCACATTGTCTTTTGCATAGTAAATCCCACCTTCATACCGATTCGCCCCATCCGAAGTAATTTGCAAGGGTGGTTCTACCGACTCAGGGGCCTCCTGCGTTTGTGCCCAACCCGCACTCAAGGACCCGAAGGCCATTAAGACACAGAAAAGAGCCCTCCATGAACCGTTTATTTGCATAGGATTGCGTAAAAAGTTCTAGCGAATCTAAGCCCCCTGCCTAGTCAAATCATCAACTTGCTAAAAAGAGCAACATCTGCGAGTTAAGTACATAGTTATAAGCTATTTAAGACTCCATTCCAACATTCTTTCAATTGGCGCTTTTGCCCTCTGAATTACCTCCGGACTCAAGACAAGCTCAGGCGACATCTTCTCTAATGTCCCGAAAGCCTTCTCCAGCGTGTTCATCTTCATATAACGACACTCCCCGCACGCACAGCGATCGGTCGGCCCAGCGATAAATTCACGATCAGGCATCTCCCTCCTCAACCGGTGTAACATCCCTTCCTCCGTTACCACAACAAAGGAACGGGCAGAGGAGTCACGGCAATAAGTGACCATTTTCTCCGTCGAGCAAACCTCATCCGCCAAGGCCCTCACCGCACGAGTGCACTCTGGGTGAGCCACCACCTGCGCCTCGGGATGCTCTCGGCGGATTCGATCGATCGAAGCCGCAGTAAACTCCATATGCACGTAACAATCCCCATCCCAAAGTCTCATCTTTCTTCCCGTTTTCTGCATGACCCAATCCCCCAGATTTCGATCCGGTAAAAAAAGGATCTCCCGATCTTCCGGGACCCTTCGGACAATCTTCTCCGCATTCCCCGAAGTGCAGATCACGTCGCTCTGGGCCTTCACCGCCGCTGTGCAGTTCACATACGAAACCACGTAAAGACCGGGATGTTTCTCCAGGTAAGCCCGAAGCTCCTCCGCAGGGCACGAATCCGCCAAGGAACATCCTGCATTCAGGTCAGGCATCAGAACTTTCTTCTCCGGATTCACAATCTTCGCTGTCTCTGCCATGAAATGAACCCCGCAAAAAAGAATACAATCTCCCTTCGCTTTTTGGGCCTCATAACTCAACCCCAAGGAATCCCCCACATAATCCGCCACCTCTTGAATCTCTTTCGGTTGATAGTTGTGAGCCAAAACCACCGCATTTCTCTCTTTCTTCAAATCGAGAAACTTTTTCTGCAAAGGACTCATCCCAACACCTTGCCTCAAAACCCAATCCCGGACAAACCACCACAATTCATTTTTTCCCAATTCTTAATTCCGAAGCTGACAAATGTCCCCCTCTCCCCTTAAGTCGTATTCATGGATGAAGCACGCACAGGCCTAGGTCTTCTCTTTCTTCTCGCGGCTTTTGCTCTTTGTGGAGGAATCGTGATCTGGCTCATTATTTCAGAGGGAATTCGCCACAATCATACCTCCCCCCAAGACACTCCAACAAAGCACCACTAGACCCCTCAAAGTTTGCTTTGGTCGTCAACGCAATCCAAAGCACCAATCACTTACTCAAATGGACTTGTCAGAAGTCCATCTGTAAGTTTTTAAATTATTATAAATCAATGATTTGAGAATATTCAGAAACGGCACTTTACACTTAAAATAACGTTTTTACATATAAAATTTAATTGACCCCATATCACCTACTTGTAGTGTAATCCCAACACAAGGAGTAGTATGAAATGTCCAAAATGTAATGTCGAAGAAGATAAAGTCATCGATTCACGCCCCTGGAAAGACGGGGCCGTCGTCCGTCGCCGCAGGGAGTGTCTCTCCTGCAACTACCGCTTTACCACCTACGAAGAAATTGAGCGCGAAGACCTTCGTGCCGTCAAACGGGATGGCCGTTATGAGCCTTTTGATCGGCGTAAGCTCGTTCTCGGCTTCCAAAAAGCCTGCGAAAAACGCCCCGTCAGCCCCGAACTTATCGAAAAAACGGTCGATAAGGTGATGGAAGAACTCGAACAAAAGTACGGTCGAGAAATCCCTACCACCGCCATCGGCGAAAAAATCATGGATTGCCTCAAGAAAATGGACGATGTCGCCTATGTACGCTTCGCGTCCGTCTACCGCCAATTTCGCGATGCCCGCGATTTTGTCAGTGAAGTCAAAAATCTCGGTGCCCGCTAAAAAATCCATCCCCCACGCTCTTCCCCTCGTGGTTATCCCCGGGGGCTCTCCTGCACGCCTCAGCGAAAATTGGCTCGTCCTCTCGATCGAAAAAGCCGCCAGCCAAGCCGGACACCTCGCTTGGCCCCTCGCTCCCGAGGTCGCCCAAGCCGTTCTTCACTACCTCCGACACGACTTCCAGCGCCCAAAAATCGAACGTGAAACCCTCGAACTCATCCTGCGCCGTTCTCTCACCGGAATTGGTTGCCCCGCCATCGCCCGCCATTTCGAACTCGTATCCTTCGCCCCCTCGATCAACCTCGCCACCCTCGCCCAACAAGCCCCCCTCGAAATTCTATTCTTTCAACAGCTCTCGTCCCTCGTGGACGAAAAAGTCTCCTCTCTCGCCTCGGCCCTCCGCCTAGAAGGCCTCCGATCCTGCGTCCTCGCTCTCACCGGTTCCGCGTCATGGCGTACCTCCTGCCAACGCCTCAGCGACGAAATTGTCCACTTCATCCGCGCCCGCGCCCGAACTCTCAGCCCCTCCCTCCTCGAGCTCACCATCTGGTAACCCCTATGCCCAAAACGATCTTCGAAAAGATCGTCGACCGGGAAGCTCAGGCCGACATCCTCTACGAAGACGATCACGTCCTTGCCTTCCGCGACATCGCGCCCCAAGCCCCTACCCACATCCTTCTCATCCCTAAAAAACATCATGCTCGCCACGGGGCCGTCCCCGCCGAAGACCATCCGATCTTCGCCCATCTTTTTGCCGCCGCGCAACGTGTCGCCCGCCAATGCCAACTGGAAAAAACAGGTTATCGACTCGTCATCAATAACGGACCCGATGGAGGAGAAACGGTCCCTCACTTGCACCTTCATCTCCTAGGCGGCCGCCCGCTTGCCTGGCCCCCAGGCTAACCCCGAACTACAAATCCTTCTGCAGAATTTTCGAATTCCGCCCGCTCGCCTCATACGAGGCCTTCCGGTCCGGTGGTAACACCTCGATCGTTCCCTCGGTAAACCCACCCTTGCTCTGCAAATAATTAAACGCCTGGGTCGATAAAGCTAAAAGCTTCTTCATCCCCATCTCTTTGGCCCGATTTTCTGCGTACAACATCAGCTTCCGCCCAATCCCACTATTCTCATGCCCGGAAGCCACAAATAAACACCCCATTTCCGCCACTTTTCCCTCCAGCGGATGTACCGCTACACACCCCACCATATTTCCATCGATTTCAAAAACATTATAATCCCCGATCGCCGCCGCTACTTCCGTCCGCGTCCGCTTCGCCAACTCTTCCGCCGCCACCGAACTCCCAATCAACCGCATGATCGATCGCACATCCTTCTTTAACGCCTTCCGAATCTCCGTGTACTCGTCTGCATAAACCATCGTCCCCACTCCCTCACTGGAAAATAACTCTTCTAATAAAGCATCATCCGCCAACCCATCCAAAATATGGGCCCGACTCACTCCCTCCTTACACGCCCGCAACCCATGCTCCAACTTCGATGCAATCTCCCCACTTAGATCTCCCCTCTTTTTCTTCAACCAATCCGTCGCCTCCTCCACCGAAAGTTGCGCCGGTTTCTTTCCATTCATCGGCAAAGATCCGCTCCCCGTCAGGAAAATCAGCTTCTCCGCCTTCAAGGCCTCCGCTACCTCCAGTGCCACCCCGTCTGAATTCACCCGGTACGTCCTTCCGTCCCCATCGACTCCCATCGGAGGAATCACCGGAATAATTCCATTTTCTAACAGGGTCTCCAAAAACTTCGTATCCACCCTCTCCACCCGCCCCGTCCACTGCTGATCCACCCCGCCCAAAATCCCCGCCGGATGCGCAATCACCGCGTTCGTCACCGCACCCCGCAAATCCGCATCCGCCAGATTTTGTAAAATATCGTGGCTGTAAGAATTCGCCGCCCTCTCGGCCACCCGTAAGGTCGCCTCATCCGTTACCCCCAGACCATCCAAATTCGAAACCTTCACCTTCATTTCTCCCGCGATTTTTTTGATCCGCGCACTCGCCCCGTGAACTAAAACCACCCGAATATTCAAACTCCGCAGAACCGAAATATCGAGAAATAGGCTCGCCGCCCTCTCATCCTCCAGTACCGCGCTATCCACGCTGAGGACGAAAAGTTTATCCCGAAAACTAGGGATGTAAGTCAGAATTCCCCGTAAATCGGATGCCTTCATTCTGATTTTTTTACCATCTTCCCCCCTTGGGAACAAACTTAAGTCTTCAGACAGCTTCCCTTCAAAAAAGCCAGATTCTCCCGATCTTCCCGCTCCCCAGGCGGTAACTCCCCAATTCGTGGAATCCCCCTCCAGATTTCTTCCCGAAGAAACGCCCGCAAGGCTGGCCCTCCAATCTTTCCATGCCCCAAATGCTCATGACGATCTACCCCGGAGCCGCAATCTGTCTTCGAATCATTCGCATGGATCACCAATATATTCTCCCTTCCAATCTCCCGCACAATTTCTCGAAGCAAATTTCCCCTTCCATCCTCCGTCCGTAAATCATACCCCGCCGCAAAAGCATGTGCCGTGTCGAGACATGCCGCCCTCCGATTCCTCGGAAGGCCATGCACCAATTCCCCCCATTCCGCAAAATCCCGCGCCAACGACGTCCCCTGTCCCGCCGAATTTTCCAAAGCCAACCTCACCTTCCGGGTTTCCGAAATCTTTAATGCTTCACGAAACCCCTCCACCGCTCGTTTCCGTGCCACTCCTGCTTCCCCCTCCCCCCGACTCCCACAGTGCACTACCACCCCTTCCAACCCCAACTCCTCCGCACGCTGAATCTCCGCCGCCAAAGCACGGATCGATTTTTTCCGAATCTCTCCACCCCCAGCCACATTGATCAAATAACCCGCATGCGAACAAACCCACAAATCCTGCGCCCTCTTCCCCTTCCGAAACACTTCTCCATCTTCCTCCGGCAATCCCGGCATCTCCCATCGGCGATTGCTCTTCACAAAAACCTGAGCCGCCGTCTCCCCCATCCCCTTCGCCCTTGCCAACATTTCCTCCCATCCCCCTGCCACAGAAGTATGCAACCCCCAACGAGTCACCCCCACACCTCCCTTCACTTCTCTTCTGTACCCCGCAATTTCCAGACCGGGTTCTTCAGGGATCCACTCCCCTCATACTGAAACATCTGGCTCACCAGAAAAAAAGGAACCCCGGCCGGCCCCCGAAGATTTTGTCTCATCACAAAATCTTCCAACTGATCATCCACCATGTTGTACACGCCCTGACCCGTCGTCACCACCAGCGTCGATTCAATATTCAGCTTCTTCACCTCCAACTTTCCTTTGCCCAATTCGAAATCCATATCTGCATTTTGATCAGTCAATCCTACCCACTCCGCGGGTGCATTCATCGCCGATGCAAACGCCCCCATACCCGGCAAAACCCCCTCGTCTACCATCAAGCGCCCTGACCCGCTCCACTCGCGCCAACTACCTGTTGGACCATGGAGTTCGATCTTTCCGCTGAATTTCCCCTCATACCCCTCGAAATCAAAGTACGTTTTCACCAGTTTGGCAAAATCGACTCCTTTGATTTTTCGTATGTCCGTGACTTGCCTCTTTTCCTTCCCATCGACTTCGACCCGCACTTCGACCTGCCCACCCAGTACTCGCGCTGGTCGTTCTTTCTGTGTCTGCACAATCACTTTTCTCCCTACCACCTCAACCAGCATGTCCATTTCTGTGAATTCCAAGGGTCGCCCCGCCACTTCGTATTTCATTCCCTCTGGAGCTAAAATTGTCGCTTTTAAATTCGAACGCCCCTCCCCCTCCAAATCCACTTCCCCCTGCAAAACTACCGTCGGTCTTCCATGAAATTCGTACGGAAGCATCGTCTTCCGAAACTTTTCCCCAAACACAGTTGAAAACTCTCGAATCGGAAGTGTCGACCGCGTTCCTAAGAACTTCACTTTCTCCGGTTGAAACCCATACACAAAATCCCCCGTACCCTCCCCGCCCGACGATTTCACCTTCAAATCGTTCACCGCTAACTCCCCCCCAGCCCAAACTACCTTCCCCGTAAGTTCATCCATTTTCACTCCTTTATAAGCCAAATTCTGCGCCTCCACTTTCCCTTCCACCCGAATCAGATCCGGCCTCAATCCCGCTCCGGAAACCTGAGCCATAATTTTGGGAGGAATCGCTAAATCCAGACTTTTCCAAAAGGGCAAGGCCCCTGGCCCGAACCAAGGAACCAAACCTCCCAAATCCAAATTACTTCTGATATTTCCTTTCAAATCCGCTTTTCCGTCAAAACTCAGTTGAAAATCCAATTCCCCCTCCAACCCCTCGATTTTCAAACCCTGCACCATCCATTTTTTCCCATTCGTCACCCAAGGAAAAAATAGACTGCGATACGACGTCTTCCCCGATTGAAACTCCCCAACCCGCAACCGCCCCAACCATAGGAAATCTCGGTTCTCCTTCCATCCAAACTCCACCTGCCCCCACAATTCAGGGGGCTGGGCGCTCTTCCATTCCCGCAACCCGGCCGTTATCTCGCCACCCACCGAAGCAAATTGCCCCAAATCCGCATCCGAATGATACTCGATTCCTCCCCGCCCCTGATTGAAGTTCGCCCAGCCATTTGCTCCGATCTCCCCTTTTCCCAACCCAATCTGAAAATGCTCCAACCGCAACCCTCCATCCCCCACCGTCGCTCTTACATCAATCTGCCTTAACTCTACACCTCGCCACACATTCCCTTGCCCCGTCACTAAAATTTCCGCTTTGCCGGTCTCGATTTGCCCTACCTCCACATCAAAATCGACCTGAATCCGTGGTGCCGGACCCCCCAAATCCTTCAGCTCTTTCTCCACATCCCGCCATATTTTCGCAAAGAACTCGTTCGGCGGTGCCACCTCGCGACCCACCTCCATACCCACCCGCCCCTGTAGATTCAGATCAAAACCCAAAATCTGCCCTCGCGCCCGCTTCAACCGGATCTCCTTCGGCCGAAACTCCATGACCGCCTCCACCCTTCGAGCTGTCATCTCCACTCCGTTCCCCAAAGGCCAAGCCACATCCGCATCCCGCAATTGCGCTCCCGAGATCATGGGTTCCCCTTCCCGCCACCCTAACCAGTTCAGATTCAGCTCCACCCGACCCAACCGCAACTGCTCGATTTTCCTCCGCCCATCCCGATAAACCACCAGATCCCTTGCCACCAACCCGCCCCAAGGATCCATCGTTACCTTGCCCATATCCACTTGCAGACCTCGCAAGGCGAACTCCTGCATCAAAAGATCCTTCACCTCACGCGGTACCCCAACCACCCGACCCCAAACTGCCACCACCACAAACAGCACCCCCAGTATCCCACCCGCCCGCTGCAACCACCGCAAGGCCGACCCCGTCGTCGGGGGCCGGATCCGCTCCCGAATCTCACGGAAAATTGGGGTGTTCATCTTTTCCGATCATCGCTAGGATTTTCTACTCTAGAATCCAAAAATTGCTTTATGTCTGATAACCGAATGGAAAAAATCGTGGCTCTCTGCAAACGCAGGGGCTTTATCTTCCCATCCTCCGAGATCTACGGAGGACTGAACGGCGCATGGGACTACGGGCCCCTGGGAGTAGCTCTCAAACGGAACCTGAAAGACAACTGGTGGAAAGCCATGACCCAGCAACGCGACGATATCGTCGGAATGGACGGCGCCATCCTGATGAGTCGCTCCGTCTGGAAGGCTAGTGGCCACGAAGCCACCTTCACCGATCCCATGGTCGATTGTAAAACTTGCAAAGGCCGCTTCCGTGCCGATCAGGTCTCCGCCACTCCCTGCCCCCAAAAACCCAGCAAAATGGTCAATGCCTGCGGCGGTGAACTCACCGAACCCCGGCAGTTCAACCTCATGTTCAAAACCTACGTCGGCCCCGTCGAGGACGAACGAAACCTCACCTACCTCCGGCCCGAAACGGCCCAAGCCATGTTCGTCCAATTCAAAAACATTCTCGAAGTCTCGAGAAAAAAACTGCCCTTCGGAATCGCCCAGATAGGGAAAGCTTTCCGTAACGAAATCAACCCTCGGAACTTCACCTTCCGATCCCGCGAGTTCGAACAGATGGAGGTCGAATTTTTTGTTCCCCCCGCAGATGGAAAAAAATGGCTCGATCAATGGCTCGCCGACCGCCTTGCCTGGTACGAATCGATCGGCATCCCCCGCAGTAAAATCACCATCCTCGATGTCCCGGAAAAAGACCGAGCCTTCTACTCCCAAGGTACCTACGACCTTCTCTATGCCTTCCCGTTCGGCACCGAAGAGCTCGAGGGTATCGCATACCGCACCGATTACGACCTCAAGCAACACCAGGAAGCCAGTGGCAAGCCGCTCGAATATTTCGATGAGGAAACACGGGAGAAATTCATTCCCCACGTTGTCGAACCCAGTGCCGGAGTGGATCGCACCACACTGGCTCTCCTCTGCGAAGCCTACGACGAGGAGGAAGTCACCGATGACAAAGGAGGCAAGGAAACCCGGGTCGTCCTCCGCTTTCACCCCCGAATGGCCCCCATCAAGGCAGGAATCTTTCCTCTTCTTAAAAACAAACCCGAGCTTGTCGAGAAAGCCCGCTCCTTAACCCAACAGCTCCGCCAACACTTCGCCGTATTTTATGATGAGTCGGGGGCCATCGGTCGACGGTATCGTCGCCAGGACGAGGTCGGCACGCCATTCGGCATCACCATCGATTTCGAAACCCTCGAAGGCGCAAAAGAGGGTCCCCTTGCAGGTCAGAAAGATACCGTGACCCTCCGTCACCGCGATTCGATGAAGCAGGAACGAATCGCCATCGCCGATCTTCTTCCGCGCCTTCAGGCCGCTTTGGCCTAACGCCATGGCGCGACGTCGCCCCTCCCGCTCCCTCCTGCCCCGGGCCTTTGCCCATCTCGATCTTTCCCGCCAGCATCGCCTTGGAGCACCTGAAATCATCTACGGAGCGGGAAAAACCGTCCCCCAAATCTCAGCCATCATCCGCCGCCTCCGCTCGGCCCGCCAATCGGTCCTCGCCACTCGGATCGACCTCGCAAAAGCCCGACAACTCCGCCGCCTTTTTCCCCAAGCGAAATATCACCCTGCCGCCCGAACCTTCACCCTCACCCCTGCCCGACGATCCAAGTCTTCCCACCCCTCCCTTCATGTCGCCATCTGTGCCGCAGGAACCTCTGATCATCCTGTTGCGGAAGAAGCCTACGTCACCCTGGAATTCCTTGGGCATCGCCCTACCCGATTTTATGACATCGGTGTCGCAGGCCTTCACAGGACCCTGCAGCACCTCGATGCACTCCGCGACCACCATGCCCTGATTGTTGTCGCCGGAATGGAAGCCGCCCTCCCCAGCGTTCTGGGCGGACTCATCCGATCCCCCCTCATCGCCGTCCCTACATCCGTGGGGTATGGAGCCCACCTCAAGGGAATCACCGCCTTTCTTGGAATGCTCAACTCCTGCGCCCCCGGGATTACCGTCGTCAATATCGATAACGGCTTCGGCGCCGCCTACTCCGTCCATCGCATCGCCCTCACCTCAAGCACTTCCGACTTCCCCTCCTCGGCGGGCTCCTAGACAAACGGTAAATCCCCACTTCCGTCCAGCCCGCTTCCCAAGCACAATCCTCCCTGTGCCCACGATTCTTTTGGCTCAAGAGGATCCCGAAGTAGCCGCCCAGCTCACCGCTCTCCTCGATGACTTTTTTCCCACTGCCAATATTCAGCTCCTCAACAGTTTTCCCGCTCTCACCACCACCCTCTCCTCGGGCACCCGCGCCTCTCTGCTTCTAACGGATATCTTTTGGTCCCAAACAGATCAATCTGGCCCGCTTCTTCTTCTTGCAGAGGCATACCCCGAGATTCCCTTCGGTATCGTAAGCCGCTACGACCTCACCCAAACCCTTCTTCCCGGATTCCCCATCCCTTGGCTTAAAGCAGACGATCATCTTCCCCTGGCCATGGCAGAATTGATGGAAAACTTTTCTGGCCGAACCTTCGGATCCTATACCCTTCTTTCCCCCGCCGGACCTCACCCCCTAGGTCGCCTCTACTGGGCCAAACATCAACAACTCGAACGGCAAGTCCAACTCCTCATTCCACCCGTTGGCTCTTCCTTGTTTTCAAAAACCATTCGCAACTATGCCCGCCTCAACCATCCCTCGGTTTACTCTCTCTATGAATCCGTTCCCTCAGGCGACCGCATTTTTGTCGCGCTGGAACCTGTTCTTCACCCCTCCCTTCTTCATCTACAAAACGAAAACTCTTCCATCGAACTGATCTCGGGGGCCCGTCTCGCGTCTAGTCTTGCATCCGTTCTCTCTGAAATGGAGTCCTCATCCATTCCCGCCCGACTTCTCGGTCCGTATGATTATACTCTTTCTTCCTCCGGCACCCCCCGACTCCGAAACCCTGCCATCGCTCTGGATGCCCGTGAGGCTTCCCTTTTTGAAAACACATCCCAACTTGCATCCCTCCTCGAGCCTCTGATGCCCGAAACTCCTGCCTCAACTGAACTCCTGCAAATTCTCCGTAATCCTGGCACCTCCGCCTTCGACCTTCTTCGCCGCACCCGCGATTTCGAACGCCAACTGGCTGACGTTCAGGAAGTCCATGTTCGGAATGAAGAAATTGAAGCAGCGCAGAAAATGATTCGTGCCCGAATCATTCGCCGTTGGACGATTGCCGGCGGTTCTGTAGCCGCACTTCTTTTTTCCGCTATCGCCACTTGGGTTTTATACGATCGTCTTTTTCTGGATCTCCCCGGAAAGTTAGGCGACGACGAAATCCTTGTTCCCGCAGGTCGACTGACTCTTCCCGAATCCACGAACAATGTGCCTGCATTTCACCTCGATCGCCATGAAGTCACCATTGGCCAATATGAGCAGTTCCTAGCCGCCATGGGAACCGAACCAAACTGGAAAACATTTCTTCCCCCCTCCACTGCCTCTAGCAAATCAAACCTTTCGGATCTCGAACCAGCCGGATGGAGGGACATCCTTATTCGTGCCCGCAAAGGGGACAAATATAACAGCCAAATCCGTATCACGAGGGATACCCCCGTATTTTCCGTCGATTACCCCAGCGCTTACGCTTATGCGAAATGGAAAAAACGGCGCCTCCCCTCCAGGATCGAATGGCTCCGCGCCGCTTCTGGAAACGAAATGCGCCCCTACCCTTGGGGATCCGACCCGAAAGCCCCCGGCATCAACCTCGGCACCGGCATCCCAAAAAATACAGCCCTCGATACCTACACCCATATGCTTCCCGCGGAATCAAACCCTGCCGATATCGGCCCCTTCCAACATTTCGATCTTGGAGGAAATCTGAGTGAATGGATCGCCTCACCCAATCCTCTGACTCCATCTTTTATCGGGGGCAACTTCGAAGATACTTTTCCCGTTTCCAACCTCAAAGCCACCCGTACCGCTCCCACTCCAGCAGGATACCCATTCATCGGCTTTCGCACCGCCCGCTGAGTTTTACATTTCTACCTCACATCAAACATCACGCCTACATAGAATCAAAGGCCACTAAGCAGACTATTTAGTTCCTCTCCCGTTTTAACCGGCAACCGACACTTTTCCCCTTCACATAGATAAGCCGTTCCCTCTCTCGTATTCCTCGCTAAGCCCTGAACAAATTCACTGGGATGCTCCTCCTCTGCACCTGTAATCAACAGATCCGGGCGATACACTCTTCGAATCACTTCGAGAAATTTTTCCCGCCCCTCCCCTGCTAAAACCAATCTCGCCGGCAACTCATTCACCCGCTGCAAGGCCAACAATCCATGAGGTACAGCTTGCGGCAACCTCCTCATTCTCTCCGCCAACCAGTCCAATATCCGTTTTGCCGCATCGCCCCACTTCGCCTGATCCGTCAATCGTCCCAACTCCGCCAAAGCCAACGCCGCTACCGCATTCCCACTTGGTTCTGCACCATCATAATCATCCTTCATTCTAGCCATCAGGGTCTCGTCCGCGCTC
>Ga0209087_1000317_pt1 | contig 32271 bp, 29 predicted proteins | sample S_130805_EF_Meta_FD_187321 | JGI IMG/M metagenome (GOLD analysis project Ga0209087, IMG submission 187321) | Freshwater microbial communities from Lake Simoncouche, Canada to study carbon cycling - S_130805_EF_MetaG (SPAdes) (version 2) | ecosystem: Environmental > Aquatic > Freshwater > Lake ... | reverse complement strand
ATATCATTAGTGGATGATAGGGTAGTCATTGCCTCCCCACTAAAAATTAAATACTTAAGAGAATTTTTAGAAACTTTTGAAACAATAAAACAAGCAAAAACAGATGATGAGTCTATATCTGTATTAGTCCAGTGTGCTTTAATTGCAATGCAACAGTATTGCCCATCAATCAAAACAATAGAAGACCTAGAAGATAATCTTGTTTGCCAACTATTTATGAAGTAATTGATGTTGCAGCAGGAATTAAAATTAATGAAAAATCAGAAGACACTGTAAAAGATCAAGCGGTAGATAGTGGATCTTCTTGGGAAACATTAGATTTAGCAAAATTAGAATCAGAGGTTTTTTTAATTGGCATATGGAAAGACTATGAACAGTTAGAGTCATCAATGTCAATGCAAGAATTAACAGCCACATTAAAAATAAAAAGAGAACTAGATTATACTAATAAAAAATTTACTGCTGCTATGCAAGGTGTAGATTTAGATAAAAATTCTGGTAGCGGTAATGAGTGGGAAGACCTTAAGGCCAGAGTCTTTAGTAAAGGCGCGGTAACTGACGGCAATGATATTCTGGCTTTGCAGGGCATGAATGCTGAAAAGGCTGGTTTTGGAATAGGCATGGGGCTTGATTATGAAACATATGATTAGTAAAAAATAAGCCTGCGCTATGGTATAATTAACTAAACCTTATAAGGAGGACTAAATGGCAACTGCCACAACAGAAGAAAAAACAGTAACACTAATTGATGGTACTAAGATCAAGGTTAGACCACTTAAGATTTCTCTACTTCGTCCGTTTATGAAGAAGTTTGAGGACATTGCAAAGGTAGCAGAAGACAATGAAAAGTCCATGGATTTGCTAATGGACTGTGTTCAAATTGCAATGAAACAATACAAGCCAGAATTGGCAGAAGATAAGGAAGCCCTAGAAGAAAATCTAGATCTTCCAACAGTATACAAGATTGTCGAAGAGGCATCAGGAATTAAACTTTCTGACGCATCACTACTCGGCAGCCTTGCAAATAATTAAATAAAGAGGTGTTAATGGATGGCTGATGTAGAATCCAATATTCATGTAAATATTGATACGTCTGATGCTTTAGCAAGTCTAAAACTTCTACAACGTCAAATATCAGCCTTCCATACACAGATGGCCAAGTCTGGCACTGCAGCATCAGCAGTGGCAGCAAATCAAGCACAGAACTTGATAAACAGCATAAATGCTACTGGAAAATTCCAAGCATCAATGCAAACAGTAACATCAAGTACAGAGTCTTTTACTGATGCATTAGAAAGAAACAAGTTAAGTTCAAGAGAATACTTTAGATACACTGGCGCTGCTACAAAAACTTTTGGTAGATTGTTTAAGTCTGAGTTTGAAACATTAAATAAGGTTGCACGAGAGCGTGTAAAAGATATACAAACCCAGTATATTAAAATGGGTAGAGGGGCCAATGGAGCCCTACAAGCAATTGCAGTAAGACCGCTAACGCTTGATATGAAAAATCTGGGTACCCAGACAGCCATTGCTGCACAAAGACAGCAACTTCTTAATCAGTTATTAAAACAAGGATCAACTAACCTTCTAAACTTTGGTAAGAATACTCAGTGGGCTGGTCGCCAGTTAATGGTTGGATTTACAGTTCCACTAGCAATGCTTGGAATTCAAGCCTCTAAAACATTTATGAAACTTGAAGAACAGGCAATTAGATTTAAGCGTGTGTATGGAGAAATGTTTACAACACAAGCAGAAACAGATGCTATGGTTAAACAAGTTCAAAAACTTGCAACAGAGTATACAAAGTATGGGGTTGCAATAGAAGACACAATGAAGATGGCTGCAGATGCCGCAGCGATGGGTAAACAAGGAGCAGAACTACTTGCTCAAATTTCACAAGCAACAAGACTTGCAGTGCTTGGCGGAGTAGATCAAGCACAAGCACTAGAAACAACTATTTCAGTAACAAATGCATTTGGGGTTGCTGCAGATCAATTAGCAGGAAAAATTGATTTTCTTAACGCAGTTGAAAACCAAACTGTTGTATCTATTGAAGATTTAACAACAGCAATTCCAAAGGCTGGGCCAGTTGTAAAACAACTTGGTGGATCCGTAGAAGACTTAGCATTTTTCCTTACAGCAATGAAAGAAGGCGGAATCAATGCATCAGAAGGTGCTAACGCACTTAAATCTGGTCTTGCATCTTTAATTAATCCATCTAAGAAAGCAAGCGATTTCCTTGGAAATCTTGGAGTTAATATTAAAGGAATTGTTGAAGCAAACAAAGGAGACATTAAAGCAACAGTAGTTGGGTTTGCACAAGCACTTGACACTCTTGATCCTCTTAACCGTGCTCGTGCTATTGAGCAACTATTTGGCAAGTTCCAGTTCTCAAGACTATCTACACTATTTCAAAACGTAACAGCACAGGGTACACAAGCAAATAGAGTGCTTCAACTAACGCAGGCAACCACAGAAGAACTTGCAATTTTGTCACAGCGAGAATTAGATAAGATCCAAAACACAACAACATATAAATTTAAAAAGTCAATGGAAGATCTTAAGTTGGCTATTGCTCCAGTAGGAGAACAGTTCTTAAAAGCACTGACACCTATTGTTGAGTTTGTTGGAAAGATTCTTGATAAATTTAATAATCTTGGTGAAGGTAGTAAAAAGTTTTTAACTATATTTACAGTTGCAGTTGCAGGAGTTGGGCCAATTCTTCTTATGACTTTTGGTTTGATTGCAAACGCTGTTGCCAATATAATTAAAATGTTTGCAGGAATGAAATCTATGTACAACAGAACTGGTAGTGCAAGCAAGGTTTTGGGAGAGCAAACAAATTATCTAACTAAAGAACAACTAGAAGCCTCAGCAGTAGCAGCATCACTTGATCAAGTTCACGTAAAACTTAATCAAACATTTACATCTGAAACAACAGCAGTTAATATGTTGGCAAATGCATACAGAAGAGCCATTGCAGCCCAGGCAGGATTTACTGGACCACCTGCTGGTAAGAGAATGCCTAAACTTAAATATTCTACAGGAACAACAAGAGTTCCTGGAACTGGAAATCAAGACACCGTATTTTCAATGCTTACCCCTGGAGAAGCAGTTATTCCAGCACAGGCTGCACAAGATCCAGCAAATAGACCAGTAATTAGTGCAATGATTGCTGGCAAAAAAATGCAGGGGTATAACAAAGGAACGGGAGATGCTCAAGAGGTTCCAGTAAAGTCAACAAGAATGGCTGGAGAAACACAAAAGTTCCATGTCGGTGCAAAAAACAAAATGCACATTGATGATATTTTAAAAACACCAATGTCAGAACAAAAGGCTAAGACTTTAAGACTTTACAAAGAAATACTGCTAATGCAAGGTATTGATCCAAAGATTTTAGTTCAAGATGGACTACTATATGACTTTAAATCTGGATACAACCAAGCCATGTCAAAGGATACAGGTATCTCATTTCAACAATGGGAAGAAGAGTGGATTAAACGAGGCCCAGAAAAATGGAAACCATCTGGTATTAATGCCTTTGATGCAAAAACAATTGATTCACTAATCCTAGAAACTATTCGTGGAACTGACCCAAAGAAACAACCAACTCATGTAAATGATGAACTTGTAAGAAAAACACTTTTTGAAACTATTCCAGCAAATAATCCTAAAATTGCATCTTCCCGTACTTTTGGTTTGATGCAAGCGCTACACTCTAATATAGCAAGTTTTAGCGTTCAAGAAGGTTTTGGTAGTAAAGATCCAGAGTCTACAAGAAAAATATTAGAAAGAGCAAAAGGGTTGGGTATCATCAAAGACTATGAATATGAGCCTGGCAAATCTCCAGATAAAAGAAGAATTGTTCTTATAGACCATGATGGAGTAAAGACCTCTCCATTTAGAGGACCAAGCGGAGATAGACTAGGAACTACATCATCAATTTTTTCTGGGTTTAGAGAAGCAGCATTTGGTGAAAGAAATAAACAATTAGACCAGTTAGAAAAAGATGTTAAATCAAGTCCACTTAAAGGTTCTAAGCCAGAGACATATAGTAAACAGATAACACCAACATCTGGAAGAAGTTTTACTGCCCTAAAAGGTTTGGGTGGAGTATATGAAATGGCAGATGGAAAAAGAGTTTTTGTAAAACCTGCAAATAGTTATAGAGAAGCCCTTGCAGAACAGAGAGCAACTACTATTGCTAGAAATGTCCATGGCCTTAATGCTCCAGAACAAACAATTAAAACAATATTAGATCCAACAGATACAAAAGGAAAAAGAAGAATTGTTGTTCTTGAATCTCCATTTGATCCAAGATTTGATCCAGAAAAAATGTCTAATACTTTTACAAAAGAAGAATACATTAAACAAAATGTTGCAGCAGCACTTAGAGCAGATAAAGATTTAGGAAAAGGAAATTTATCTGGAAATATTCTTGCCGATGTTGGTCCAGCAGGAGTTTTTGGAACAGCATCTGGAAGTAGAGATTTTGTTGCCAATCTTCCTTCAATGGAAGAACAAGCCAGAATTAATCTAGGAATAGATACACCGCTTCCTGGCGGAGGTCGTAAAAAGTTCTTCTCTGAAGCAACTGCAAAAATTGCAAGAAGTATGACAGCAGATGAATATCATAGAGCAATGATAAATGAAATAAACACATCAATTCCAAAATTAGAGAAAGTCATAGAAAGTTTTGGTATTACAAATCCAAAAGAGAAAAAAGTTTATCAAGCCATGTTGGATAGGCTTAAAGAAGGGGCCAAGGTTGACTGGAGACAACTTCATAAACTTCACAGTTCTATTGCAGTAAAGCCAGATGAAGTTTTGCAAGATACTAAAACTGGTAAAATAACAAAACCAAAAACAGCAAAACTTCCAAGTGGAGTCAAATCTTCTGCTGGCTCAAAAGATACACGAATGACACAAGAGCCTGCAGGCAAGCGTATTGTTCAAGCACCAAAGCGTATTGGAAAAGTTATAATTCCTGGAAAAGCAAACGCTCCAGATGCAACAACTCTTACAACAACATCTCAATCGGCTGCAGCAGCATCAAGAACTGCCCTGTATGGTGGTGGAACAATAGATGCAGATGCAAAATCTTTACGTCGTCAAATGGAAAAACGTCAAAGAGCAGAAGCAAGAACACAGGCAAAAGCAGCAGCATCAAGAACTGCCCTGTATGGACAAAAAGTAATAGATGCTGAAGAAAAATCTTTTAGACGTCAAAGAGAAGCACAAGAAAAAAGAAGCAAGTTAGCAGAAAGAGTTGCATACCGACAATCAATTATTAGTGAAAAAGCAGCAGCAGAAGCAGCAGCAAGAACACCATCTGCAAGGTTAAAAACATTTGCTCGGGCTAAAGTTGATAAATATAATACAAACAAACAAGCAAGAATAGAAGCAGGAAAAAATCCAAGAATGGGTGCAGCAGGAGCACTTGGAGTAGCCGCTGGTGCTGCAATGATTGGCTCAATGGCACCAGGAAAAGTTGGAGAGATTTCACAAAAAATAATGATGCCATTGATGGGTCTATCAATGGTTTTACCAATGATGAAAAGCCCGATGTCAGCACTAGCAGTTGGACTTGTAGCAACTGTAGGATCTTTTGTTGCCCTAAGAATGGCATTTGATAAGGCAGCAAATGAAGTTTTAGATCAAGCAGAAAAATTTAAAGGAACCACTTCTGCAATAAATTCAATTGCAAAGTTTGGTGGCAAAGTAACCGCATCAGAGCAGATGGATTTAAAAAGAAAAAATTCTTTTTCAATGCTTGGTCCTGCAACTGGAAAAACAACATATGGAGAAGCATATGCTCAAACAGCAGAGGGTAAAGCATTAACAGCAAGAATTTCAGAACAAAATGCTAAAGGTCAGGGAGGACAAGCAGCAAAAGATTTAACTGGACAATTATCAGCATCCATAATGTCTGGCGCTATGGATATGTCACAGGCAAAAAGTTTGGCTATGAATGCTGCTAGACAAGCAGGAGATATGTCTATAGGTATTAAAGTTATTGGTCAACTAGAAACACTGCTTGGACCAAATGGAGAAAGGCTTGACAAAGAACCTTTAAAAGTTCGATTGGAAATGGTTGCTGAAAATTCTAAAAATATGAAAAATAATATTAAAAATATTAATAATGCTAACCCAATAACAAAACTTGCTGGACAAAAAACTATGCAAATTGCTGGCATTGGTGCATCTGCTTTAGGTGGCGCAGCAGCAGGTGCAGGTATAGGAACATTTATTGGTGGACCAATTGGCGCAGCCATTGGTGGAGGAATAGGTGCAGCAGTTGGTGCTGCATTTGGCTACTTTACATCAAAGAAGTATGTAAAACAAGCAGCGGTATTAGGCGCTGCAGCAGCGGTAGACGCAAAAATTGCAATGGAACAAAATAAGCAAATGCTTGATTCATTAGATATGTTCTATCAAAAGAAAATTGAACAGTTAAGACTTCAGGGAAAAATTAATGAAGCAGAACAAATGCAAGCAACGTATATTAAAGAAAGAAATACTTTAACAGACGCACAGGGTTTACTTCAAGCAGATGTTGTTTCACAATATAATTCTGCTGGAGGTCTTCAAGAATCAATGATGAATGGAATGAAGAAAGCAACCACCGCTAAATATAAAAATGATCCAAATCAATTAGCCTATGTTGATGTTGTTAATCAGCAAGCAGGAGATTTAAGAAAATCTGGAGCAATTAATAGTGGTCAAGAGTTTTTAATTCAAGCAAAAATGGCAAGTGGAGATATTCCTCCTGCAGTATTTAGAAGCCTTCTTCAGATGGCAACAGACAATAAAGATATTGCTCCAAAGATGATGAACATTATTACTAAGTTTAGTGGTGCAACATCAGAGTCAATTGGAGTTGCAGCACAGAATATTCTTGGATCAAATGGAGTAGTTAATAAAACAGTTCAAACAAAATTTGTTACAAGAGTTGAGGCATTTGAAAAAGATTCAGACGCTCTTGATTTTGCAAAGAACATAATTAAATTAAATAATCTTAATGCAGTAATTCCATCAGATGTCATGGTAAGTTATTACACAGATCCAAAAAATAAGGATGCTTATGAAAAGTTAAATAAAATTCTTGATACTATTGAAGGAAGCAAAGATTTAACTGCAAAAATTGTTTATGAAATTATGCCAGAAATTAAAGGCACAGCAGCATTTGATGAAGCATACTTTAACACTTTAACAGAAGATCAGCAAAAAGTTTATACAACAACAATTTCTTCATTAATTAATGTTCCAGAGCCACAAATTATTGAAAGCGAAGATTTTAAAGCATGGCGTAAAGAAACTGGTCCAAAGGGTGGAGCAGGAGTTACTGGAAGTAAATCTTTTATTGTTCAAAAATATATAGAAGCCCAAGGAAATAAGGCTGTTACAGATGGAGTAGCGGTAGGGGTAAAGGCTCCAGTGACAGCAGATGCTTCTAGTACAGGAAATAAAGTGCAAGCATCTCCACTAGATGACCTAGTAAAAAAACTAAGAGATGTACGAATGAACCAGATTAAGGTCACAGAGGGCTGGAGTGCCTCTCGTAAGGCTTTAGATAAACTCTTTGGTGGCAAGAAGACCATTGATGTGTTTAGCGGTATAGAAAACGATATTAGGAAGTTAGGCGGTAGTCAGGATTTTATTGAACTAATTGTTGGCATGGATCCAAAGGAATATGAGAAGAGAAAAAACTCGCTATTTAAATTTGATAACAAAGGCAATATTATTTCTCTTAAAAATGATGCTAAGAATATTCAAGAGGCTATGAACTCAATTGCTATGGGTGATTGGAACTCTAGTATGGAAGCAGAGTCTCAAGCCCTTGCTGACCAGGGTAATGCATTTAGTAGAATAGCAAATTTAGGAGTACCAGTAGCAGACGCATATGATTTAATAACTAATAAAACTATAGCACAAGCAATTGCTAACGGGGTAAATGACAAAACTTTAAAAACTTTAATTGAAAGATATAAAGGTTTGACTGAAGTACAAGAAAAATCAGCAGCAATTCAGGGAGTAAAAACAGACATTGCTCAATTCAAAAAAGACAGAATTCAGGAAGCAAGAATAAAAAGTCAGTATGATCCAACAACTGCTTTTGCTATTTCCTCTGATGATAACCTTAAATTAATGGAAAATACAATTAGCACTGCTCAAGCAAAAGTAGATAGCCTAATTAAAAAGGGTGCAACTAGATCACAAATTAATGCTGCACAGGGTGATCTAAATACACTAGTAACTGATTTTAACGAAAGATTAAGCCAGTTAAAAAATACTATTGGCTTTATGCAAGATATGTTTGACAAAGGATATAGTAATGCTATGCAATCTTTTGATACACAAGAAACAGCGCTTAATATACAATTTAAGTTAGATACTAAAGGAAATGATAAAACCATTAGAGAAGCGCAAGATCAAATTGCAGCAATTCAGTACAAAGTTGATGACAAAGAAGCAGCACTAAAGTCTATTGCAGATCAAGAAGAAAAGATTAATGAAAAGTATGATGAAAGAATCAGCGCTTTAGACGAAATAGAAAAAGCAAACTCTGCAATATCTAGTCAACAAAAGGGACAATTAACACTTGCAGAAGCCCTGACATCTGGAGATATTGCAGCAGCAGCAAGGGCTGCTCAAGATATGAGATCCCAGGCAGCAGCAGATGCACTTACAAAACAAAAAGATGCTGTAGAGCAGTCTAGAAAGTATGAGTTGGCTGGAGTTCAAGCCTATGATCCTGTTACAAAAACATACAGAACCAGAAAAGAACTTGAAGCAGATATTAAAAAACTACAAGATGAGATCTTTGATTTAGAAGAAAAGAAAATTGAACCAGCAGAAGAATTAAATAGGCTAAGACAAATCCAGTTGGATAAAGATGTAGCAGGTCTTACAGTTCTTGGAAGAACAAAGGATGCATGGGAAGCAATTAAAAACCAGGTAGATCTTGCACTTATTAAGAGTGCATCCTTTGTAGACTCAATGGGTCTTGCCATAAGTACTCAGTCAAAGTTAATTGCAGCATATGCAGCAGAAACTGGTGGCAAAAATGGTGCATTTAACAATCAAGGAGCATTTGTTCAAGGTGCAACTAATCCAGAAACAAACCCTGCAACCGATGCATCAATAATTGCAGCAGCAGATGCAGCAACCGCTGCAGCACTTGCAGCAGCAGCAGCAGCAGAAGCAGCAGCAAGGTCAGCAGCAGCAACACCAAAGACATCTACAGGAAATGTTGGAAATATTGATGCTGTAAATCAAATTGTTAATAATCAAACAACAAGTCTTTTAGATTCAATTAAGAGTGGAAGCGCTCCAGCATTTACTCCAAGTCAAATTGCAAACCAAATGGCTGATACATTAATGAAAAATCCAGCAGCGCTTGCTGCTTTGGGTGGCGCAGCGGGGGTTGCTTCATCTGCAAGATACACTGGTCAAGCAATTCAATATGCTGCACAGCAAGCAGCAATAGAAAAAGCAGCCTCAACTGCAGCAGCAATTAAACAAGGTACAAGTGGCGGAAGTTATTATGATAGAAGAACTGGTGGTCTTGCTACAGGAGGACTAGTTCCTAAATATTTTGCAGCAGGAGGTTTTGCAAGAGGAACTGATACTGTACCAGCAATGCTAACTCCAGGAGAATTTATAATGAGTAAATATGCCGTAGATGCTCACGGTATCGATACTATGAAATCTATTAATAGTGGACAGCCAACTGGCGGGGCAGTGTATAATAATACATACACACTAACTGTTAATGCAAAAACAGATGCTAATCCAAATGAAATTGCAAAAGCAGTAATGTCAACAATTAAACAAGTTGACGATAGAAGAGTTAGGGGGGTTGTATTAAATGGTAGATGATAGAAGATTCACCTATATGCAGAGCCGAAAGAAATACAATAGGCCTAGCGGGATGCTCTGGTCTGAAAACTCTGGTACCCTAATAAATGGTTTGTATGTTCCAAATGGTTTTGAAATAGGAACCCATGCTGCTGATGATGCAGATCCAGAACTGTTAGATCAATTTTTAATGCTTACAGACGACAATAGGTCTCCCCTAGATTTTTCAGATGAGCGTATTGAAAAAAGGGAAAGAATGATTAATGGTCGTATGAGGTCATACCATACTGCAGATAAGATGAAGATTAGTACAAGTTGGACAATGCTTCCTTCAAGGTCGCATCCAAACATCCCTGGATTTGATCCAACAACAGGAATATCTCCTTACAAGTCATATACAACAGATGGCGGAGCAGGAGCAGCAGATATGCTTGAATGGTATGACGGTCACAAAGGTTCTTTCTGGGTATTTCTTGCATACGATAGAAAAGGAATTTTTAAAGGAACAGAAAGTCCATATGATCATTTACAGCAGTATAACCAACTTGTAGAAATGTTTATATCAAGTTTTTCATACTCTGTAGAAAAAAGAGGAACTAACTTTGATTATTGGAATGTCTCTGTTTCCTTGGAAGAAGTATAATGTTTGAAGATAAAGACTTACAAAATTTCTTAGAGACATCACCTACAATAAGAAATAAGTCAATTATAACTGCTGAGTGGAATATGAATATTCCAACTAACATAAAACAAATAGGAAACTATAGATACAGACCAACAAAAGTTCCAGCAGTTGTATATGCCTCATTGCCAACCAGTTTTGATGTTAATGACATAGGAAATTTCTATACAGGGGCAACTGATGCAGACGTTGTAGTCGATGGCACATTTGATAATGATGATATTCCAACAACACTATTAACTAAAAAAGAAAAACTAAAAACCCTATATTCTTTGGAAGATTGTTTTGCACAGTTTAGACCAAGGTCTGGAATAAATAAAGCAATGTTTTTTGAGAATGGAAAACTACACCACCCCAACCTTGTGATGGCAGATAGACCTAGATACTATATGCCAGACAAAAATGATAAGTTTAAATACTGGACATCTTATAGAACAGAGTCTGGAGAAGAATATGGCATTGCATCAAAGGTTACGGGCTCACAATATTCAATAGAAGATGCAGTTCCTTTTGTTGTTTATAAAGAAAAGATTCCAGCCAACAGAGTTGTTGTTAAGATGCAGACTCACACAGGAACAGAAAATTTAGGACCGTTTTCTTCTTCCACAGGATCTTATGCAGATCCCTTTTATGGAGAATTAAATCAAAAGACTCCCAGTAAGTGGAAGATTCAACTTTTAAAAGATAATAATTGGGTAGATACCATATCTTTTAATCCAGCAATTACAAGACGAGATGGTTCTCCTATAATTAAAAGTGACGGTTATGTTGAAATTGCTTATGGATTAATTGTTCCTGAAGAGTGGAGAGTAAACTTTGTTTTAGCAGAAACTTATACAAGCGTATCCTTGCTACCAGAGCAGTCAGTTATTGGCTATGCATATTTGATTAAACCAAATAGTACAGATCCTGGAGTCTATCATATCTGGGATGGGCTACAATACGTATTACTTAAACCAAAGTACGGATGGTACATACAAGATGAAACAGTTGATAGACTAACAAACTTTGTAACAGATGCAACATCTCCAGATGTATTTATTAAGACCTTAGACGGCAAACAACAGTTTAGAGAGTTTGAATATATCAGTGGAATAAGAATTGTTGTAGAAACAATGAACAAAAAAGATTCAACGTTTGATCTTATTGAGATTTCTCCAAGACTTGTTTTAAATGTTTCAGATAAAACTGTTGACTATTCCATTAATAAAAGCGCATCAGACCTAGGACTGTCTGGATTACCAGTTGGGCAACTTATAGCCTCAAACGGAAACATTACTCTTTTTGATCATGACCAGGCATTTAACACTAACAACGCTAACAGCATTATCGCAAATTATATTTCTAGACATGTTCAGTTTAAATTTTATGAAGTAATAGTTGATGTTGCAGGATGGGACTACTATGTTCCAATTAAGACACTATATTCAGATGGATTTCCTAAACAAGATTTAATGACAAAGCGTGTATCTATGACACTAAGAGATTTGTATTGGTATTTTGAATCAATTACCGCCCCTGAAATATTAATGACAGAAGTTTCTGTTAGTTCTGCAGTATCTTTACTGTTAGACCATATTGGGTTTTCTAACTATACTTTTAAGAGAGTGGCAAATGAAAAAGAAATAGTAATCCCATATTTCTTTGTTAGCCCAGATAATAGTGTGGCTCAGGTTCTTCAAGATCTGGCTGTTTCAACTCAGACAGCAATGTTCTTTGATGAATATAACAACTTTGTAATGATGAGCAAAAACTATATTATGCCAACTGCAGCAGAAAGACCAACAACCTTTGCGCTTATAGGAACAAAAGACTTTGTAGAAAATAGAGAAATAAAAAATAAAACAAATAAGCCAAAGTTGGCAAATGTTATTTCTGTATCAACTCAAGAAAATTCGGTATATAATGATGGTGCAATTAACTATAGTACAAGGTATATACAAAGATCTGTAGGGTCAATTAGACAGGCAAGCCTTGTAGATAATGAAAGATACTACACGTATAAGCCAGCATTGCTTTGGGAAGTCTCTGGAAGCCAGAATACAAAATCTGTAAACAATGAGGTTGCAACTCAGTCTGCCTATGTTCTTAGTGCTATCCCACTAAACTCAAACCTATCTATAGATGTACCAGAAGTAAAAAATAATATTTTAATTAATAATACTTTTAGTCTTGGTGAGGCAGTATATTGGATAACTAGATATAACGGTTACTTTTATTCTCAAGGAGAAATTATTAAATACGATGCAGTGCAATATAATGTATCTGGGTTTGGCAATGTTTGGATAACATCAACAGAAGACTATCAAAACTATTTTGCAAAACTACCGTTTAATGGAAAAATTTATCCAACAGGATTAGTTAGAATTTATTCTGAGCCAAAGTATGAAGAAGTATCTGGAATTGTAAAGTTAAAAAATGGAGAAGTTAATAAACATGGAAGAGGACAGTTTGGGACTCAGGTTGTAGCCCATAATGCTGGAGTGTCAGACTATTGGAAATCAGATGATAATGTTAAGGGATGCTACATGTCATCAGAATATTTATTTCAAAAAGATTTAGTTTTGCCTACAACAACTGTTGCCTCTGCTGGAAAACTAACTTCCTCTGGAACATCATCCGATGTTTTATCAAAAACATCTTCTAGAAATGGTATTATTAAAAACTTTATGTCAACTTCTTTTATAGGAGAAATTAGTACAGCAACTGCAGTTCAAACTGGAACACTTCAGGCTTCAGCACTATGTTTAAATGGGCCCAACTTTACGACTAAAGAAAAGTCAAGAGACTTTATCTCATATGTTTATAAGTCTTTAGAAACAAACAAATATAAACATTTTGGAACTAGAATGAGAATTGTTGGTAAAATAGAGAATACTTTAGAAATAGGACAAACACCAAATGGATCTTCAACCTATTATGTTGTTAATGGAACCACACCAGATAAAAATATAAATATTTCTGGTGGCTCTGGAGGACTTTCTTTTATGGTAAACCCAACAACAAATGTTGGCTATTACTTTGAAATTGCAGCATTAGGCCTAGGGAATTTATCTAAAGATGAAAGAGAAAGCGTTAGCAATGTATTTTTTTACAAAATTAAATCACAAAACGGAACGGCTATACCAGTAAAACTTTGGGAAGGCCTTGGAGAAATTACTGTAGACGATGGAAAATTTACGGGTCAAGCAAGAATGGTTGCAGAAGAAAATCCAACAGTCTATGATCTAGCAGCAGAGTATCAGGATATTGGAAGCACAAGAAGATTTTACTTATACTTAAATGGAAAATTAATTAAAACTGTTGACGACCTAGATCCTATCCCAGTCTATTCAGGTATGGCGCTATTTTCAAGGGGATCCTCAAGAATAATGTTTGAAAACGTATATGCACTATGTAACAACTACTCACAGAATACAACCTTTTCCCTTGGCGCACCAGTTAACTCTGTCTTTGGAGATTCAGACATAGATGCCAATGAATCATTTAGAAAGTATGCTCTGAGTGGACTAATTCAAAGCACATACCTATCGGGCATAGGAACTTCTGAAGCACCAAAATATAATATATATTTTGAAGAGTTTGGAAGCATTATGAGAGAGGCAGCAACATTTAATTTTAAGTACGATAAAGCCTTCCCAGCACTGACTGCAAAGATATCCCCAACATTTAATAAGATTAAGGGATATGTTGTTTCAGGATTTAGAGCAGGATCTTACGGGGCAGAGTTTATTATTTTTAATTCAACAGATACTGCAATTAGTTTAGATGAGACAAGTGGTAATTACCTAAGAGTTCAAGGTATAACATTTACACAGCAATCGGATAACAGATTAAGTCTTGATGATTATTTTAATAAAAATTCATTAGAGTCTAATCCGCTTTTTGTTGCAGACAAATTAATTTCAAATCCATATAAGTTTAAACAAGATTATCAAGACATAAAATTAAGTCGTATGACTTACGGTAAAAAAGATTTTTCACTCAACACCCCATACATTCAGTCTTATGATGAAGCAAATAGTCTTATGAAATGGCTTGTTGAAAAAATAACAAAACCAAGAAAGTCTGTTGGTGTTAAGATATTTGCAATTCCAACTATTCAACTTGGTGATATTGTTACTCTTGACTACGAGGAAAATGGTATTAATATGGTATCTTCTCCATCAAGTAGGTTTGTTGTGTACAACATAGACTATTCAAAAACTTCAGATGGACCTGATATGACATTATTTTTAAGTGAGGTCGTGTAATGACAACAAGTGCAACTGCAAATCTTCCAGATCCAAAATCTTCATCAAATAGTAATGCAATAAAGATTGCAACCCCAGATTTAATAATTCAAGGGGAAGAGGTCATGGCTATTGAGATAATGACTGATCTCATATTTGAAGACATCGGTGGTCAAGAACTTGCAACAATATCTAGACATGATCTGGTCAATGGACAAAAAGTAGTTTACAATCCTATAAAAAACCTAACAGATCTATATTTACAATATAACCCAAACAATATTTTAAGATTACAGTCATCAGACTCATTCTTTAAGTCTTTATCTATCTCAGTAATGGATCATCTTCCAGTTTGTGGCAATGGGTATGACCTTATTCCAAAGGATGGTATTACAGATAAAACAAAATGGACAAAAGTTCCAAACTGTAAGTCAATATATATTGACCCAATAAGCGGGGACCTGGTGATAAATCTTGTCAATGTTAAAGAGGGAGAGCAGGCAGAAGTCCAAATGCTAACAAGCGGAGAGGTTTATGATGCTACAATATACAATGGAGGAAATTAAATGATAACTAATACAGGAAAAAATATTCTTGCTAAATATCTTGTTGGACAGACTGCATCTTATGCATCTCATATTGCCGTAGGATGTGGACCAAAACCTTTGCTTTCGGATAGCGCTTCTGTTGATTACTCAAGCAAGCAGTCCCTTGATTTTGAAATGTTTCGTGTTCCAATTATTTCTAGAGGATTTGTAGATGAGTCTGGAGTCTCAAAGATTGTATTGACCGCAGAACTTCCAACACAAGAAAGATATGAGATCACAGAGGTTGGTGTATTTTCTGGAGCATCAAACCCTGTTGCAGGATCTACAGATAGTAAGACTATTTATTCTTTTTCTGATGAAGAAGGCTGGAAGTATTCTTCTCAAGCAAGCGAGATCCCATCAATTTACGGACCACTAGATGATCGTGTTGTTAAAATAATAAAAGCAACAGCATCTGGAACTACTTTAACATATACAACAGATGCCTCACACGGTCTTTCTATAGGAACTGAAATATCTATTTCTGGAATATCTCCAGCAGCGTTTAATTTATCAAAGGTAAATATTGCAACTGTTCCAAACTCAACATCATTTACAATTGTTTCTTCAACTGCCGTAGTAGCAACTTTTGTTTCAGCAGGATATTTAGTTAACGATGTAGAGACAAACATCATTAGTCAAGCCTATCCAGTCTTTAAAACAAATGCAGATAACAAAATTTTTACCAACTCCGATAGAGTTGAAAGACATGAAAGATGCAGATTTTTAAATAACATATTTGCTATATCTGGAAATAATTCTAAAATATCTGTAGATGCTAATGGACATCTAGATGCAATAAACCTAACCACAACCATACCATCAAACTTTATACAGTTAAGCGATACAGCAGTTGATTTTAGTAAAAACTCTCCTACAGACGAGTTGAGACTTGCATTTTCTGTTGTGAATAAAATTGGTAAAGTTGGAACTAGCACAGTATCACAACCAGAATCAGTCAAAATTATTGTTGAATTTTCTTCTACTGGAACTTTTAAAAGTGGCAAGTGGGCAATTTTTGAAGCAGTCGTTAATAATACAAGTAATGATTTTTCAATCAATAGATATTTTGTTATAAAAAAACAACTTCAAGAGTTACAAAAAAGTTCAGACTTCTCTTGGTCAGAAATAAATACTGTAAGAATATACGCCTCTGTAATAAAAAGCGGAAGCGCAGAACCAACAGAAGATTTCTATGTTTGTTTAGATGGACTTAGACTTGAAAATGTTACATCAACAAACTCTGTATATGGTTTAACTGGATACTCTGTTATAAAAACCACAGATGCAAGACCAATCATTAAATCAGCAAATACTACAAACTATATTGAGTTTAGATTTGGTTTGGATGTGTTATAGTGGCAGACAGTGGAATTAAAAATGTTTTAGTTAAAAAAGAATTTTTAGGCAAGGTATCATCTGAAAATGGCAGAGTTATAAGATTTAGAATAGTTGCAGAGGACAAGAATAGAAAGTCTGCCTGGTCACAGATATTTTTTGTAAATGGAGAATTAGTTCAAGTTTTGCCAGGAGATATATCTGTAGTTGGAAATACAATTCTAGTAAATTGGTCTAATGGATCTAATCCTGCAGAGCAAATTAAATATGATATTTTTGCTCAATACGATACAGCAAGTGCAGTTCATGTTGGCACTACAACTGGAACTAGTTTTTCATTTTTAAAAACTGGAACCCCAACATCAGTAAAGGTTTTAGTTCAATTGGCATCAATAAAGCCAGTAATTAGCACATCTATTAAAATCTTTGATTCTGGATCAAGATCAGCAATCACAGGTCTGAGTCTGGTATAATTGTATTATGGCAATATTACCCGTACCAGAGCGTGGACAACCCTTAGACGTAACATATATTTATCAGATTGTTAAGGCTGTTAATGATTTATCTTCTCAAGTCTCAACCTCAACAAATAAATATGTGACATTAGATACGCCTCCCAATGGTCCACAAAGTGCAAAAATTTCAGAGTCTAGAATTGTTGGTGTTTACAAGCAAGTAACAACAGGACAATCAAAAATTGCAGGGGCTACAGAACCTTGGTCTCATTCTTTTGGAACAGACTTTAAATTTGTTCCAGTAGTTACAGCAACTGCAGTAAATGTTGGAGGAACAGATGCAGGAAGAGATGTAACAGTAACAATAAATAGTATATCAACTTCAAGAGTAGATGGAATAGTTAAATTTAATACTGGTGGAGATACAACTGTTGGAATTAATATTCTTATTGTCGGAATACCAAATTAATGATGTCTTGCAAAAAATGCAAAGGTAGAATGTTTATAGATAGACAATATACCGAAATTAATCACTTAGAAGTATATTGCATGAAATGCGGATTTAGAGTATTCTTTCATCCACCTAGCCACACTATGGAGGGGCAATGGTTACTAAAAAAGGAACAATCGAGAGCGAAAAATATAATGAGTCACCTGTAATACCAGGTAACAAAAAGGTTTGGTTTCTTAATGGAAGCCTAGTTAGAATACATCATTACAATCACTCTAATGGAATAATGTCTGTTTATAATATTATAAAGGATCAAATTGAAAGTTGTTTAATTAGTGATTTTAAAAATAAGAGAGAACGAGCATACACTGTTGGTCAGACTGCTGATTTAGTTAATCGTCATAAAAAATATATGCCATCATTAATGAAACGAGGAGTCATTCCTTTTCCAACGGGATCTCAAAAAGGTGGAGCAAGAGGGTTCCAAGTAAGATCATACTACTCAGAATCGCAAGTAAAAGAGATACGTGATATACTTGCTTCATACCATATTGGTAGGCCAAGAAAAGACAAATTAATAACAAACGATATTACGCCCAGCAAGCAAGAGTTGACACGCAGAATGGGCGATGGTATACTTACTTATAGGAAAACAGAAGATGGACGGTTTGTTCCAATCTGGAATGAATCTATTTAGCGAAGGGTATAAGATGGAAAACGAAACAACCAAGGTATCAGTAACATTAGGATACACACTTAATCTAGGAAATTTTCAGTCACTTAGACTTGACTTAGGTGTCTCAGATTCTCGTAAGAATGGCGAAACTGTTGATCAGGCTTTTGAGCGTGTCTACAAGTTTGTTGAAGATAAACTTACAGACAAGATAAAAGAGGCACAAGAAGAGGCTGCTGAAGCATAATGGCCGAACGCAAAGACCGAATGGCTTTGCTTTCACGCTACAGCAAGTTTCATACTGCAAGGTATGAGCAAAAGCCATCACTTAATTTAAATGTAGAGCAGTGGGCCTCAGACGCTCTTGTAGAGTCGTACGGAATCTCTGTATGCTACGATATACTTGAGTACTACTTTTCAGTTGCAGAAAGCCCCTCTTGGAATCACTTTGCATATAATGCAGAAAAAATATTGCAAGCAAAAAAAGATAAAATAAAAGATAGTTTAGAAAGAGAAGAGCGCAGGAAAATGGCTAAGGAGTGGCTAAGTGAATAATACAGAGTCAAAACTAATTACGGCAGTCCTTCAAGATAAACAAATGCATGTGCTTCTTCAGGCTAATGTTGATAATCTTTTAAGAACACACGGGGATATCTGGGAGTTTATTCGTTTATATTTTGAAGCCAATTCCACTCTCCCACCTTCAGAATTAGTTACAGAAAAGTTTAGAGATTTTGAACCAGTTTTAAATGTGGGAGCAACAAAGCATCATCTTGAAGAACTTCAAGGAGAATATTTAAATGATAGCCTAAAAGATATCCTTAGATCAGCAGCAACTAATGTTCAAAATAATCAAGGAGTTGTTGCACTAAATGACCTAATTACAAAGACCTCAGAACTAAAAAAGAATACTGCTTCAATTCGTGATATTGATGTTACAGATCTTGAGTCAGCAGTTGCTTACTTTGAAAATGTTAAGAAGCAGCAGGCACTTGGTTTGTCTGGAATCAAGACAGGTCTTCCAGGGTTTGATAATTACTTACCTGCTGGAATTATGCCAGGGCAACTTGGAGTATTTCTTGCTTATCCAGGAATTGGAAAGTCTTGGCTTGCACTTTACTTTGCTGTTCAAGCATGGAAGCAAGGCAAGTCCCCAATGGTAATCTCTCTTGAAATGTCTGAGACTGAAGTTCGTAATCGTGTGTTTACTATTATGGGTGAAGGTCGTTGGTCTCACAGAAAAATTAGTAATGGTGAGATTGAGATTGAAATGCTAAAGGAGTGGCATGCAAAGAATCTTGCAGGAAAACCAGAGTTCCACATCATATCAAATGATAGTGGTGGAGAGATTAACCCATCAGTTCTTCGTGGAAAGATTGATCAGTATAAGCCAGACTTTGTAATCGTTGACTACCTTCAGTTGATGGCTCCTAATCAAAAGTCAGAAAATGAAACGGTACGAATGAAGAACCTTTCAAGAGAACTTAAATTAATGGCTATTGGTGAAGAGGTTCCTATTATTGCTATCTCATCTGCCACACCAGATGATGTTAACGACCTCTCTACGGTACCCACACTGGGTCAAACGGCATGGTCTAGACAGATTGCTTATGATGCTGACTGGGTGCTTGCATTAGGCCGTGGAACAAACAGTGATATCATTGAATGTGCATTCCGTAAAAACCGTAATGGATTTATGGGAGACTTTTTGGTCCAGTGTGACTTTGACAAGGGATACTATAGATATAAAGACTTTGAGGATAAAAATTAAGATAAGTAGTTATAATATGGTATGTCACAAAAGAACAATGGTTCATACCATCACAAGCCAATTAAGAGGTTTTACCTTGATGGAATAATCCATGAGGATTCAATGATCGGAAGACTTAAAAATGAGTATATACGGTTATTAACAACAGAGATGAAACTTAGTGGATATGTTCCAAGACTTGATCTTGACCCAGACTTCACTATAAGGTATAATGAGATAAAGAACTTTTTTGAATTTGAGTTATCAGTGCAGGCAGTCTACGCAGGGAAAAGGAAAAGCGAATGGATATCAGGAATAGACGGAACCAATCCAATCTTTATACCGCAGACCAAGTCCGTAGAGTCCTTACGGGATCTGGTATAGAAATTGAGTCTGACCTGTCAGATAACTACATAATATTTTGCCCATTCCACAATAACCATAGAACCCCTGCAGGAGAGGTTCATAAATCAAATGGCTTGTTCTTTTGTTTTTCTTGTCAAAAGACGGCAGACTTTATAGAATTAATAATGCATACATCTGGAAGAACTTATTTTGAGGGAGCCAGATATATCAAATCAAAAGAAAAATTAAGCAACCTTGTTGACGATATCAACAAAAGTCTAATAGTTGAAGAAGAGTTTAAGCAATTTGACATAAATATTCTAAAAAGACTTTACGGGAATCTGGTAGCACTAGATAGACCAAAAAATTATTTCAGATCAAGACATATAGAGATGGAGTCTTGGATAAAGTTTTCTCTTGGGTATTCTGATAAACAGGATATGGTTACTGTTCCAGTACATAGTCCAGATGGAATCCCAATAGGCTTTGTTGGCAGATCTGTTGAGGGCAAAGATTTTAAAAATACTCCAGGTCTTCCAAAAAGTAAAACATTGTTTAACTTGCACAGAGTAAAGAAATCTGATAGAGTGTATGTAGTAGAATCATCATTTGATGCAATAAGGCTTGACCAAGTAGGTCTTCCAGCCGTTGCCACACTAGGGGCAAATGTATCAAGTACACAAATAGAATTGCTTCAAAAGTATTTCAATAACATTATTGTTATTGCCGATAACGATGAGGCAGGAGGAAACATGAAAGACAGAATAGTTGAAAAACTTTCTTCCCGTGTTTCTGTTATTAAACTAAACAATAAATATAAAGATATTGGAGACATGCCAGACGAAGAACTCAAGAAGTTAGAGTTCCAGTTTGACAAATCTATATCTCTTATGCTAAACTAATATAACAAACAAAGGAGAAATAATATGAGCGTAGTAAAGGGACTCAAAAACATTAATGCCCTGCTCGACAAGCCAAAGTACGAAAGCGACGGACCAAAGGTTAAGTGGCTAAAACTTGCAGATGGCCAATCAGTTAAGATTCGATTTATCGAAGAACTTGATGAAGATTCAGCAAACTATAATGCAGATCGTGGACTTGCACTTGTTGTAAAGGAACACGTAAATCCAAAAGACTATAAGCGTAAGGCTGTAGACACAATTGAAACAGAGGGTCGTGACTGGGCAGAAGAGATGCACCGTAAAGATCCAAAAGCAGGATGGCGTGGTCGCCTTCGATTCTATTGCAATGTTCTAGTTGACGATGGAATTGAAGCACCATATGTAGCAATCTGGTCAATGGGGATTAGCAAGCAATCTTCATTTAATACAATTCGTGAGTATGCTCTTGAAACAGGAAGCATCTCAAACGTACTATGGAAGTTAAAGCGTAACGGTCAGGGAACTGAAACCAATTACACACTAATTCCATCTGCTCCAGACAAGGAGCCATTTGCTTGGGGAGATATTAAGCCTTTCCCACTTGAGTCAGCACTAAAGAAAATTCCTTATGCTGAACAAGAAGCGTACTACTTGGGCTTTGATGGCCCTTCCGTAACTTCATCAACCAACGCTGATTGGTAATATGAACTACGTCGGCTTACATGTCCACACCCATTTTAGTTTATTTGATGGGATTGCTACTCCAGAAGAATACGTTGACCGTGCAGTTGAGTTAGGGATGCCTGCAATAGCCATCACTGACCACGGTACTTTATCTGGGCATAGGGAACTGCACCGTATTGCAAAAGCAAAGGGCATTAAGCCAATTCTAGGTCTAGAAGGATACATGTGTGCAGACATATCTGATACACGAGATAAGTCTGAAAGAGAAGGTCAACAAGATCTTGTCTATAACCACATTATCCTTCTAGCCAAGAATCAAATTGGTTTAGAAAACCTAAACAAGATTAGTGAACTATCTTGGACAGACGGTTTCTTCAAGAAGCCAAGATTTGATTTTACTATTCTAGAAAAGTATAAAGAAGGAATCATAGTAACCTCTGCGTGTCCGAGTAGCGTACTTGTAAAAGCACTTGAAGAAGAAGAGTTTGCTCTTGCCAAGAAATATATATATTGGTTTAAAGAACGCTTTGGGGATGATTACTATATTGAAGTCATGCCTCACAATGAAGCAAACATTAACAAATATTTAATTGAACTTGCAGATGAGTTTGGAATCAAGGTTGTTGTCACACCAGACTGCCACCATGTTGATTCGTCACAAAAAGAAGTTCAAGAGTTTAAGTTGCTTATGAACACGCACGGCAAATTTGTAAAAGATGCAACATATGAGAAGTCAAAGAAAAAAGGCAACATGATGGAACGCCTTGATTATCTTTATGGCGAAGACCGTCAGATTACATTTAATAAGTTTGATATTCATCTGCTCTCATACGAAGAGATTAAAGTAGCCATGGAATCGCAGGGTATTGATAGACCTGACATATACTCAAACACAATCTTATTAGCAGATACAGTAGGAGACTACGGCATTCAAGAAGGTTTAAACCTACTACCAGTACAGTACAAGAGTCCTGATAAGGAACTTGCAAAGGCTGCTATGGAAGGTTTGGTAGAGCGAGGTTTGTCAGAAAACCAAGAATATCTTGACAGACTTAAAGAAGAGTTACAGATTATTAAAGACAAAGAGTTTGCTCCATACTTCCTTGTTGTAAGCAACATGATTAACTGGGCCAAGAAAGAAGAGATCATGGTAGGCCCTGGTAGAGGTTCGGCTGCTGGCTCTCTTGTTTGCTATGCTTTAAAGATTACAGACATTGATCCACTTGAGCATGACCTTTTGTTCTTCCGTTTTATTAATCCAGAGCGTAACGACTTCCCAGATATTGATACAGATATTCAGGATACTCGTCGTGAAGAAGTTAAAGACTATTTAGTTAGACAGTATCGACATGTTGCATCTATTGCTACATTCCTTCAGTTCACAGGCAAGGGAATTGTTAGAGATGTTTCAAGAGTGCTAAACATCCCACTGTCCGATGTTAACAAGGTTTTAAAAACTGTAGACACTTGGGATGATTTCTGCACATCTAAATCTACAAGAGAGTTTCGTGAGAAGTATCCAGAAGTAGAGGTTTACGGAGAGCAACTTCGTGGTCGCATTCGTGGAACAGGAATCCATGCTGCTGGTGTTGTAACTGCAAAAGAACCAATCTTTAGATACGCACCACTTGAAACAAGATCTTCAACAGGCTCTGATGAAAGAATTCCTGTTGTAGGTGTTGACATGGAAGAAGCGGAGAGAATTGGTTTAATTAAGATTGATGCACTTGGTCTTAAGACCTTGTCTGTTCTTAAGAATACAATCGACATAATCAAAGAGCGAGATGGCAAGAAGATTGACCTTCTTAAGATCAAGATGGATGATGCAAATGTTTACCAGATGCTTTCAGATGGATACACAAAAGGTGTGTTCCAGTGTGAAGCAGCACCGTATACAAACCTTCTTGTTAAGATGGGCGTTAAGAACCTAAACGAACTTGCAGCATCAAACGCTCTTGTTCGTCCAGGTGCAATGAATACTATTGGAAAAGATTATGTTGATCGCAAGCATGGTCGTCAAAACATATCTTACACACACCAAGTACTAAAAGAATTTACGGAGGACACTTATGGCTGTATTCTTTACCAGGAACAAGTTATGCAAGCATGCGTACACCTTGGCGGTATGTCCATGTCGGAAGCAGACAAGGTTAGAAAGATCATTGGAAAGAAAAAGGATGCTAAAGAATTTGATCAGTTTAAAGAGAAGTTTGTAGAGGGAGCGTCTAAGTTTATTGCTCCTAACGCTGCTCGTGATTTGTGGCATGACTTTGAGGCTCACGCAGGGTACTCATTTAATAAGTCCCACGCAGTAGCATACTCTACGCTATCGTACTGGACAGCATGGCTAAAGTACTATTACCCACTTGAGTTTATGTACTCAGTGCTAAAGAATGAAAAGGATAAAGATGCGAGAACTGAATATCTTATTGAAGCAAAAAGAATGGGCATTAGCGTTAAGTTACCTCACATTAACGATTCGGATATCGATTTTAAAATTGAGGGTAAAGGCATTAGGTTTGGACTCAGTGCTATCAAGTTTATATCTGACAAGATTGGTGAACGATACATATCAGCACGACCATTCCGTTCGTACAAAGAACTTGAAGAATTTACATTTACCAAGGGTAACGGAGTAAATAGTCGTGCACTCCAAGCACTAAGAGTTATTGGTGCTGCAACCTTTAATGATAATCCTAGAAATGATCAAGAAATTAAAGAGAATCTATATGAGTACTTAAACCTTCCAGAGTTTAATATTACAATACCTTCTCACTATTATGCATTTATTCAGGACATTGTTGACTTTGAAGAAAAAGGATCATATATTTTTATGGGTATGGTAAAATCAATTAAGCGAGGAACAGGATGGTCACGAGTTGAAGTTTTGGACAAAACTGGCAGCGTCGGCATATTTGATGATGAGAATACAACTATTGAGATAGGTCGTTCTTACCTGCTTCTTTGTAATGATAACAGGATTGTATCTTTCATCCCGTCTGATGAAATAAAAGAATCTTCTCATGCTCTTGTAAAGTTCTTAAGTTATAAGCAACTTCCATACAAGGATGATGAGATGTTTGTAGTTTCATTTAAACCAAGGATTACCAAGACTGGAAAGAAGATGGCATCTCTTACACTTGCAGACACAAGCAGAGATCTTCATTCCATCACTGTATTCCCTACATCATTTGCAAAGGCATACATGAGTATTGAAGAGGGAAAGTCATACAAGTTTGATTTTGGCAAGACTAAAGACGGAACCGTAACATTGGAGGATGTACATGTCAGTTAGTATAGAAGAAGCATTAGCACAACTTGATCCTAAGTTGAGGAAAAGATTAGGCAGTGGAGTAGGAGTTAACTATGAGTATCAACCTACACCTAGTTTTGGGTTAAACCGTGCTCTGGGTGGTGGTCTTCCTTATGGTAGACAAGTTCTTATCTGGGGATCAAAGTCATCTGCAAAGTCCTCTATGTGCCTTCAGATGATTGCTCTAGCACAAGCAGAGGGCAAACTGTGTGCGTGGATTGACTCAGAAATGTCATACTCAGAAGATTGGGCTAGAACTCTTGGGGTAGATCCAGAAAAATTAATTTATTCACAAGCAAGAACTATTAGTGATATGGTAGATGTTGGTGTAGGCTTAATGAATGCTGGGGTTGATTTAATTGTGGTAGACTCTATTACATCAATGCTTCCAGCAATCTATTTTGAAAAAGATACTGATGAGATGAAGGCCTTGGAAAATACTAAACAGATTGGAGCAGAGTCCCGTGACTTTAGTAACGCATGGAAAATGCTTAATTATGCTAACAACAAGGTTAAGCCTACTCTTCTTGTTCTTATTTCCCAGTCTCGCAATAATATTAATGCTATGTATACTAGCCAGCAGCCTTCTGGTGGTCAGGCTACTAAGTTTTATTCTTCTTGCATTGTTAAGTTATTTAGTTCCGAGTCCGACAATCAAGCGATTAAAGGAAAGATTAAGGTAGGAGATAAACTAATTGAAGAAAAGGTTGGCAGAACTATTAAGTGGGAACTCCAGTTCTCAAAAACCTCTCCAGGGTTCCAGTCTGGTGAGTATGATTTTTACTTTAGAGGTGACGATATTGGTCTTGATACCATTGGCGACTTGGTCACTACAGCAGAACTAAACGGTATTGTAGAGCGTACAGGTGCTTGGTATATACTTCCTGATGGCACAAAAGTCCAGGGTAAGGAAGCATTTGTTAATCGTGTTAGAGAGGATCTTGACTTGCAAGAATCAATTAAGTCAAAATTAAATGGCTAGGTTTACTGTATACCAAGGCCAATGGGTTTGTCATACATGCAAAGCCATAGTTCCAACACTAAGATGCTATGCAGATGAAAAGATGTTAAGTTGGATGTGTAAAGATAAGCATCTTACAAAGGTTTATTTAGGAAAAAGAAAGAAGAGCGACTTTGACGGAGAAGAGTGAGTCCAAAAGAATAGGTGCTAAACAGCATAAAAACTCTGGACGTAACACACAAAAAGGAGATGCTTCCTGGAAAAACTTTGTCGTAGACTTTAAAGAAGTTGGTAAGTCATTTACTTTAAACAAAGAGGTTTGGGCCAAAGCCACAACAGATGCCATTAAGAATGGCAAAGACCCAGCCATTGTTGTTGTAATCGGCGAGGGTAACTCAAAGGTAAGACTTGCTATAATTGAGATGAGCATCTTAGAACAACTTACAGAGAATGGTGTATAATAGTATTATGAACACAGGACACGAGCCAAAAATAAAAGTAGTACCAAGAATTATTAAAGACTTCTTTACTGATGAAGAAGTAGAAGTTTTGCAGGCAATAGTAAAGTATCAAAAAAATGCTAAAGATTTAGATGAGTTTTATGCTCCATTAGTCTTGCCAACAATGGCCCGAATGCAAATAGAAGTAATGTACCCAGAACATATAAAAAGAAAACTTGAAAAATTTGCTTCAGAAATGGTCGGGGAAGAAGTATTCATGTTTCACAACAGTTACTTAGATTATAGTTTAGAACATAATCCAGATGTAAATCCAAAATTACCAGTCCATTATGATTCAGACAACTATTTTACTAAACTCACAATGGATTATCAATTAGATGCCAATATAGATTGGCCAATAGTAATTGAAAACGAAAGTTTTAATCTTCAATATGGAGACCTACTTGTATTTTGGGGTGCAGGTCAGGTTCACTGGAGAGAGCCAGTAAAATTTAAAGAAGGAGATAGAACTGAAGTTCTAACTATGCATTTTTCAAAAAGAGAAGATTTTGAAAAATTAAATTTTGTTGCCAGATCACCAGAAGAAAGACAGAAAAGACTTGCATTATGGAGATCAGATCCAACATTTTTAAAGTATAATGAAAATTTTTTTGCAAAAGAAAACAAATTAAACCAATAAACCTAAAATAAGGAAAATAAATGACAAACGAAAGCACCACAATTGATATGGTAAATGGTCTTGCAGAAATTGCAGACTACATGCAAGACGAAGAACTTACTACAGCACTTGCCTTTATTGCTAAAATTATTATTAAACCAGATATTCCTTTGAATGTGGCACACATAGAAATCGTAAGACTTCAGGCTATTGCAGCAAAGATGGCTTTTAAAGCAACTTGGATGGCAAATGTTGATAAATCAGATAGAGGCAAAAAGAATCTTTATTATACGGCAGCAGAGTCGTTAAATAATTTAGTGTCTGCACTAAAGTACATAACACGCTAATCTGCTATACTTATACTAATAGAAACGAGAAATAATGACAAAGAATTTACTACATACGGTTATGATCAAGCCAGAAGAAAAGCCAATTCATTCAATGGACATAGCAGCACTTGAGGCAAAGATTAAAGAAGGCTATACGATTACTCGTGTAGACAAGCATACAACAAAAAAGACTTTTGCTCCATCAACTATTGCTTACGGGCATGGTGAGTGTGCAAGATACTGGTATCTAGCCTTTGATGGACAGATGTTTGAAGATAATGCAGATGCATATAGTGCAGCAAATATGACTGCAGGAACCTTGTCACACGCAAGAATTCAAAATGCAATGCTAAATGCTGGAATTGTAAAAGTTTATCGTGATGAGAATAACGAAGCCACTACAGAGTTTAAAATTATAAATGAAGATCCTCCTATCTTTGGATATGGTGATGTCATGTTTGATTGGCAAGGCCAAGAACTTATTGGTGAAATTAAAACAATGATGAATGAAGGGTTTGAATATAGAAAGGCATCAGGCAAGGCCAAAAATGGTCACTTAATGCAGTTGCTTATTTATATGAAGATCTTAAAGAGACCAACTGGTGTAATGATTTATGAAAACAAAAATAATCATGAACTTCTTTTGATCCCTGTAGATGTAAACGATCATTACCGTCGGTGGGTAGACCAGGCATTTGATTGGATGAGACTAGTTCGCAAGACATGGGAAGACAGAACCCTGCCAAACAAAAACTATAGATCAAACTCCAAGATATGCAAGTCATGCCCAATTAAAAAAGCATGTGAGTCTGCAGGACCAGGCGTGTTAAAAATAGCACCCTTGGAGATTCTCGGTGAACAATTGTAGATGCTGCGACAATCAGTTTGAGCCCACAGTATCTTATCAGATATACTGTTCTTCACACTGTAGAGATATCGCAACAAAAGAAAAAATTGCAATAAGATATTTGCAATCAAAAAGGCAAAAGAGAAAAGGTAAAACAAGACTTTGCAAATCATGTTCAACTCCTCTTTCTATATACAACGACGATCTAGTCTGCTCCGCTTGTAACGTAAATCCTGATGCAGTTGTTAAAGCAATAAAACAAATAAAAGGAAAAATAAATGGTAAAAAATAAGTGGGGGATAGAAGTTAAGCCACACACAATTTGCGCTATTGATGCTAGTACTAATAGCCTTGCCTTTTCTTTGTTTGCTGGAGAAGATTTAGGGGCAGTTGGTAAGATTAATTTTGAAGGAAGCAATACCTATGAAAAAGTTATGGATGCTGGACAAAAAGTAAAAGCATTTTTTGATTACTATGGAGGGTTTGAAGCAATAGTAATTGAGCATACCGTATTTATGAATAGTCCAAAGACAGCAGCAGATCTTGCACTTGTTCAAGGAGCAATTCTAGGATCAGCAGGACAATCAGGAACAAAAGTTATTGGTAAAGTTTCTCCCATTACTTGGCAAATTTTTATGGGTAATGGTAAAATATCTAAAGATGAACAACTACTAATACGATCTCAAAACCCTGGAAAGTCTGAATCATATTATAAGGCTCATGAGCGCATGCTTAGAAAAGAAAGAACAATTAAATTTATTAACACAATCTATGATAGAACTATTACTGATAATGATGTTGCAGATGCTTGTGGTATTGGTCACTGGGCTGTAAGAAATTGGGGTAAAGCAATTGGACTTGACAAATAGTATCATGGCTGCTAAACTATATACAAGTGAAACCTTTATGCGTAAGAGATATCTTATGGATAAGAAGACACCAGAAGAGATTGCAAAGGAGTGTGGAGTGAGCCTAGAAACTGTGTATGTCTACCTTGCAAAATTTGGATTAAGGAAATCAAGACGATGAGTAAAGTTGAAAAAGCATTAGTAGCACTTGCCATAGCGGGTACTGTTGGTTTTGCATTTGCATTTGCTGCCTTAAAAGGAATTCCAGAGGCATTTGATTGGGAAGATGATGAGTGAAAATTTAAACATAACCGTTGACCAAGTAAATAATCCCTTACATTATACTTCTGATCCTTCTGGTATTGAGTGCATAGAGATTACTAGACATCGCAATTTTAATATAGGTAATGCCTTTAAGTATTTGTGGAGAGCAGGTCTTAAGGATGAGCAAAAAACTATTCAAGATCTTGAAAAAGCAATATTTTATATTAAAGATGAAATTAATAGGCTAGAAGGAAAACATGTCAACTGAAGATGATCTAGTTAAGCACCTTGATCAGGTTAACTTAGTAGTAGAGGAATATTTAAAAGGTAATGATCCAACAGTAATTTCAAAACAACTGGACATTCCAAGACAGAAAGTTGTCACACTTATCAATGAGTGGAAAGTTATGGCCTCTGCTAATGATGCTATACGTGCTCGTGCCAAGGAAGCCCTTGCTGCAGCAGACACACACTATAGCAAGTTGGTATCTCGTACATATGAGGTTATTGATGAAGCATCAATGACAAATAACCTTAGTGCAAAGACTGCAGCAATTAAACTTGTAATGGATATTGAGTCTAAGCGTATTGATATGCTACAGAAGGCTGGCCTTCTTGAAAACAAAGAACTTGCTGAAGAGATGATAGAAATTGAAAATAGACAGATGGTTCTTGTATCAATATTAAAAGACATTGCGTCAGAGCATCCAGAGATTAGAGATCAAATTATGAGAAGGCTTTCAGATATTGCAAAAAAGGATGAAGTAATAACGGTTGTACTTGATGCCTAATTTTAATGATTTTTTAGAAATACTTAAAAACAATAACTTTGAAGAGACACCAGTAGACGCCAAAACATTTGTTGAGGGCGACGCATACCTTGGTCAGCCTGCACTGTCTAATATTCAATACGATATTGTTGAAGCAATGAGTCAGATATATCGCAAAGAAGACCTTATTGATATAATGGGAGAAGAAAAAGGCACAAGATACTTTGATAAATATACTAAGAATGAGATTATCCTGCAACTCGGCAAGGGATCTGGAAAAGATTTCGTATCAACAGTGGCCTGTGCATATATTGTATACAAACTCTTGTGTTTAAAAGATCCAGCAAAATACTTTGGTAAGCCATCTGGAGATGCTATTGACCTTATTAATGTTGCTATTAACGCACAGCAAGCAAAGAATGTTTTCTTTAAAGGTTTTAAAAGTAAGATTGAAAAGTCTCCGTGGTTTGCGGGAAAGTATTACGCAAAAGCAGACTCTATTGAGTTCAACAAATATATCACAGTTTATTCTGGTCACTCAGAAAGAGAATCTCACGAGGGCTTAAACCTTCTTCTTGCAGTTCTTGACGAAATCTCTGGCTTTGCATCTGAAGTTGGAACAGGCAACGAACAAGGTAAGACTGCTGAAAATATCTACAAGGCTTTCCGTGGATCAGTTGACTCTCGCTTTCCAGACCTTGGCAAAGTTGTTTTGCTTTCATTTCCAAGATACCCAGGAGACTATATCTCAGAAAAGTATGATGCAGTTGTTGCTGAAAAAGAAGTAATTGAAAGAACCCACGAGTTTATTATTAATCCACTGCTACCTGAGACAGACCCAAACAATAAGTTTGAAATTTCCTGGGATGAAGATCAAATCATTTCATATAAATATCCAGGAGTGTTTGCACTAAAAAGACCTACATGGGAAGTAAATCCAACAAGAAAGATTGATGATTTTAAGATTGCTTTTATGACTGATCTTGGAGATGCAATGATGCGCTTTACATGCGTACCAACCTTTGCTTCCGATGCATTCTTTAAACAACAAGAAAAAGTAAGAGCCTGCATGACACTTAGAAACCCCGTAGATAACTTTAGAAGGTTTGACGAAGCATTCAAACCAGATCCAACCAAGAAGTATTATGTCCACGCAGACCTTGCCCAGAAGCACGATAAGTGTGCAGTTGCTATTGCACATGTAGAAAAATGGGTAAACATACAAGTCATTAATAACTACGAACAGGTGGCACCAATTGTAGTCGTAGATGCAGTAGCATGGTGGGAGCCAAAGGTAGAGGGTCCAGTTAATCTTTCAGAAGTTAAACAATGGATACAAAACCTTAGAAGAATAGGGTTTGATATTGGCATGGTTTCCTTTGACCGTTGGCAGTCGTTTGATATTCAAAATGAATTAAAACAAGTTGGAATGAGGACTGATACTGTTTCTGTTGCTAAGAAGCACTACGAGGATATGGCTATGTTGGTATATGAGGAAAGACTTGCCATGCCTGCAATTGATTTGTTATTTGAAGAACTAACCCAATTAAAGATAATGAAAAATGACAGAGTTGACCACCCACGCAAAAAGTCAAAGGATTTGGCAGATGCTGTGTGTGGAGCAATATTTGGGGCAATATCACATACCCCAAAAAATATAGATACAGAGGTGGAGATTCATACCTTTAGAGATAGATCTAAAGAAGATGATGATGATATATTTGACAGACCACCTCAAGATGTGGTAAACTATAGACCTATGCCAAATGAAGTAAAAGATTATTTGGATAGATTAAATCTACTATAACAAGAAAAGAGATAAAATGAATTCATTCAAGAAAGTATCGCTAATCATCGCTGCAGCCCTGACTAGCACAATGC
>Ga0209087_1000315_pt1 | contig 32390 bp, 31 predicted proteins | sample S_130805_EF_Meta_FD_187321 | JGI IMG/M metagenome (GOLD analysis project Ga0209087, IMG submission 187321) | Freshwater microbial communities from Lake Simoncouche, Canada to study carbon cycling - S_130805_EF_MetaG (SPAdes) (version 2) | ecosystem: Environmental > Aquatic > Freshwater > Lake ... | reverse complement strand
AACTTGAGGAGATCCGCTTTCACGCGTGATTCAATATCGATGCCATGATCCATAATTTCAAGATAGAAATTTTCGGCGCCGAAGATGTCTCGATAATCTGATGCTGCAGCCATTGCTTCTTTAAAAGCACCCATGCGAAGGCGAGTTTGAATTTCTCCACCAGGACAACCAGTTGTCGCTATTAAACCTTTTGCATACTTTGTTAGTAACTCACGATCCATACGTGGTTTGTAGTAATAGCCTTCGAGGGATGCCAGGCTAGAAAGTTTAAAAAGATTTGAGAGACCTTCATTGTTTTCAGCAAGAATTGTCATGTGCGTATAGGCACCACCACCAGAGACATCGTCTTGGCCACCATCGGCCCACTTCACTCGCTTCTTTTCAAAGCGAGATTCAGGTGCAACGTAGGCTTCGATTCCGATGATTGGCTTAACGCCAACTTTCTTTGCTTGCTTATAGAAATCAAAAGCGCCAAATACATTTCCGTGATCTGTCATTGCAATCGCCGGCATCTCTTGGCGTGCAACTTCTGCTACAAGATCAGCAACCCGCGCAGCACCATCGAGCATTGAATACTCGGTATGAACATGAAGGTGGGCAAAAGATGACATTGGTGGTGAGGCTATCTCTTACGGAAGAACTGCGCTGGAAAGCAACGCCAGAGCATTTGTGAGATCAGCAGGGTAAGGCGCGTTAAAGGTTAATCGCTCACCAGAAAGTGGATGTGTAAGTTCGAGAACCATGGCGTGTAACCATGGACGAGACATCCCAAGAGATGCTGCAAGTGCGGGATCTGCGCCATAAGTAAGGTCTCCGACTAGTGGATGGCGAAGCGCAGAAAAATGCACTCTAATTTGGTGAGTTCGTCCTGTTTCCAATTCAACTTTAACTAAAGAAACTCCGCGATAAAATTCGATAACTTCGTAATGCGTAATGCTTTCTTTTCCATTAGCAACAACTGCGAAGCGATGATCTTCTTTTGGATGGCGATCAATTGGTGCATCAATAGTGCCTGTGCTTGGATCCATATGACCTTGGATTAATGCGTGATAAATCTTTGTAACGGTACGAGTTTTGAAAGCATCTTTAAGAAAGGTGTACGCCTGATCTGTCTTTGCTACAACCATTAATCCACTTGTTCCAACATCTAGCCGATGCACAATGCCGGCGCGTTCTGCCGGTCCACTTGTAGAGACTGTGTAACCAGCTGCGATGAGAGCACCAACAACTGTCGGGCCTTCCCAACCTGGGCTTGGATGTGCCGCGCAACCCACTGGCTTATCGATAACAACAATTGAATCATCATTATAAATAATTGATAAACCAGGAATTGGAGTCAAAGGAATAGGTTCAGAGTTTTTCTCTTGCGGCATCAATACTTCAATGATTTGTCCTGCAGCAACTTTGTCCGACTTATTCATGGCTTTACCGGATGTGGTGATATCGCCATCTTCGAGTAGACGAACAACTGCTGTACGAGAAAGTCCAAGAACTCTTGTTAACGCACTATCGATACGTTCGCCAGCAACGCCCTCCGGGACTGACAAGGTTCGAGATATTCGTGACATTTTCAACTCTTGCCAATCTATTTATCTAGAGGTTTTATTGGTGCAACATTTCGAATTGTGAGAAAAATTGCAAGAAGTGCTGCCATCACAATAGCGCTATCGGCGACGTTAAATACTGGCCAACGCGGCAATTGAATCCAATCAATAACATGACCTTGCAGAAAACTAGGCGCTCTAAAAATACGATCGGTGAGATTGCCTAGGATTCCGCCTAGAACCAGACCGCATACCGCGGCCCATCCTTTTGAAGTTATTTGTGTGGCGTAACGTGTGATGAAAACTAAAACAATGAGAGCGAAAATTGTAAAGAAAATTGTTTTGCCAGTTCCGATGCTAAATGCTGCGCCGGAATTTCGAATAAATGTCAGTTGAAGAAAGGAGCCAAGTACTTCGATATTGGCTCGAGATGACAAAACTTTCTCTGCCCAGACTTTGGTTCCAAGATCTGTTAACCACACAACCCAGGCGATGAGATAGAGCGAACGCCACGGGCGCATTCTTAGCGCCGTTCCTCTTTCTGCTTGCAGAGCATGCAGAGTGTTGCGCGTGGGAAAACTTGTAGACGTGCCTTACCAATTGGTGAGCCGCACTCTTCGCAATTGCCATAAGTTTTTGTATCAATGCGTTCAAGGGCGCGCTCAGTCTGCAAAACCATGTCGCGTGCGTTAATGACAAGTGACATTTCATGTTCACGTTCAAAAGTCTTGGTTCCGGCATCAGCCTGATCATCTCCGGCGCCATCTCCCGCGTCTGCAATCAGCGCGTCCATCTCTTTCTCAACTACAGCAAGATCTGCTTGCAAACGCAAAAGCTCTTTTGCTAATTCGCTGCGAATGGCTTTTAACTCTGCGGCACTCCATGCTGCTTCATTCTCAGAGACAACGATTGGCGAAGGTGCCTGCTTAATTGGCTTCAGTGGCGCAACTTTCTTTCCACTCTTTACAGGCCGTGCTGGCGGTGGCATAACGAGGCGACGTTCTTCAACGACTGGGGTATTTGCTGGCGCCGTAATTGTTTTAACGCTGACAGTCTGGGATTTTTCATCCACGGTCAACGTTGTCTTTGAAGGAAATGGGCGACCAGGGTTTTTCTTTACCGCTTTTGCAGGTGCTTTCTTCGCAGCAACTTTCTTAGCGGGTGCCTTTTTTGGTGGAGCTTTCTTGGCTACCTTTTTTGCAGGGGCCTTTTTAACCGCTTTCTTAGCGGCCTTCTTCACTGATTTTTTAACCGGTTTCTTTGGCACGCCGCGCACACTATGCGGATTAACGCATGAGTACCAACTTCGCCACGAAGAAAGTTACGTATGAGCATGGAATAGACTTCCGACCTCATGGTATTTCGCCCGATTTCAGCCCAGATCGATCTTGCCGCAATGGAGCACTCGATCCTTGATTTCTGGCGCACCAATGCAATCTTTGAAAAATCTGTTACTGGTCGAGAAGGCGCACCTACGTGGACTTTTTATGAAGGTCCTCCCACTGCAAACGGTATGCCCGGAACTCACCACATCGAAGCGCGTGTATTTAAAGATGTCTTTCCACGTTTTCACACAATGAAAGGCAAACAAGTAGTTCGCAAGGCAGGTTGGGATTGCCACGGATTACCTGTTGAAATTGCAGTAGAAAAAGAGCTGGGCTTTAACGGCAAAGGTGACATTGAAAAATTTGGAATCGCGCAATTCAATGACAAGTGTCGTGAATCCGTAACTCGTCACGTTGATGCATTTACTGCGATGACAAATCGCATGGGATTTTGGGTTGATTTTGACGAAGCGTATTGGACGATGGCGCCTGCTTATGTTGAAAGTGTCTGGTGGAGTCTTGCTCAGATTCATAAAAAAGGTTTGCTTGTTCAAGATCATCGCGTTGCACCATATTGCCCGCGCTGTGGAACAGGATTATCTGATCACGAGTTAGCGCAAGGCTATGAAACAGTGACAGATCCATCTGTATTTGTTCGCTTTCCAATTACAGCTGGGCCGCTCAAAGAGTTGGGTGCAGCTCTACTTGTATGGACAACCACCCCATGGACCCTAGTTTCAAATACTGCCATCGCAGTTAATCCAAAGGTTAATTACGTCATCGCTAAAGTTACGCACGAAGAAACTTCAGAAGTTCTAGTCATTGCAGAAGCACTACTGGATAAATTACAGGGCGAAGTAGAAATCCTTAAAACAGTTCTCGGCAAAGATCTTGAGCGAACAACGTATTCAAGACCATTTGATTTTGTTGAGATTCCAGATGCCCACTTCGTAGTGCTAGCCGATTATGTAACAACTGAGGATGGAACTGGATTGGTTCACCAATCCCCTGCTTTTGGTGCAGATGACTTACAGGTCTGCCGTGCCTATGGATTGCCAGTTGTTAATCCAGTCGCACCTGATGGTCATTTCTTGGCAGATGTAGAACTTGTTGGTGGAATGTTTTTCAAAGATGCAGATAAGCCATTAGTTAAAGAGTTGAAAGCTCGTGGATTGCTCTATCGCCACCAACCGTATGAGCACTCATACCCACATTGCTGGCGCTGCCACACAGCACTTATCTATTACGCACAACCATCGTGGTACATCCGCACCACATCAATTAAAGATGAACTTCTGCGCGAAAATGCAGCAACGAATTGGTACCCAGAAACTATTAAGACTGGTCGCTACGGTGATTGGCTCAATAACAATATTGACTGGGCGCTCTCTCGCAATCGCTATTGGGGTACACCGCTTCCAATTTGGCGATGTGAAAACAAGCACGAAGTGTGTATCGAATCATTAGCAGATCTCGGTGCACGTGCCGGACAAGAATTATCAGCACTTGATCCCCACCGTCCATTCGTTGATGACATAACTTTTGCGTGTACCGAATGTTCACAAGTTATGGTTCGCGTTCCTGAAGTGATTGATTGTTGGTATGACTCAGGTGCAATGCCATTTGCCCAATGGGGTTACCCGCATCAAGAAGGCAGCAAAGAAAAATTCGAAGCCTCATACCCTGCCGATTTCATCTGCGAAGCAATTGATCAGACCCGTGGTTGGTTCTACACACTCATGACAATTGGAACTTTGGTCTTTGATAAATCATCGTATGAAAATGTTCTCTGCTTAGGCCACATCCTTGATAAGGATGGTCGCAAGATGAGTAAGCACTTAGGAAATGTTCTAGAACCAATGGCCCTGATGGATCAGCACGGCGCCGATGCGGTTCGCTGGTACATGTTGGCCGCAGGTTCGCCATGGTCTGCGCGTCGAGTTGGCCACGATGCCATTAGCGATGTTGTCAGAAAGACGCTTTTAACGTTCTGGAACACAATCTCTTTTCATTCACTCTATGCACAAGCATCTAACTTTGATCTATCTCAATCTCCAGCACGCAATACACGTCCTGTTATGGATCGTTGGATAATTTCTGAATTATCAATCCTGATTAACGAAGTGGAGTCATGTCTTAGCAACTTTGATTCACAAGGTGCTGGAAAAGCCCTGGCTCAATTTATTGATGATCTTTCAAATTGGTATGTTCGTCGCTCACGTCGTCGCTTCTGGGATGGCGATGTTGCTGCCCTTGCAACTCTGCATGAGTGCCTATCAACTCTTACACAATTACTTGCACCAATGGTTCCTTTTATTTCTGAACATGTCTGGCAAGAACTTGTGCGACCAGTAGATCCAACAGTTGCTGATTCAGTTCACTTATCTGATTTCCCGGTTGCTAACGCTGCAGATATCGATACAAAGTTATCTGCACAAGTTGCCCTGACTCGCAGAATTGTTGAATTAGGAAGAGCTGCTCGCGCAGAATCTGGAATTAAGATTCGCCAACCGCTACAACGTGCACTCATCGCAGCAAGTGGCTGGGCGGCATTGCCGGCAGATATGCGCGAACAAATAGCTGATGAATTAAACGTTGCCGATCTTGCAGATATTGCTGACGCCGATGGCGATCTTGTGGACATTTCAGTTAAGGCGAACTTTCGTACTCTCGGTGCCAAATTTGGCGGCGAAGTACAAGCAATAGCCAAAGCAATTGCTGCGCTGGATGCCACAGAATTAGTTAAGAAGCTTCGCGCCAAGGGCACAGCAGATGTTGGCACTTGGAGCATCGAACTAGAGGATTTAGTAATCACCGAAGTTCCACGTACTGGTTGGATGGTTGCTAGCCATGAAGCTGAGAGCGTTGCGCTAGATCTGACACTCACGCCTGAATTAATTGCTGCTGGAAATGTGCGAGAAGTGATTCGATTTATTCAAGAGGCTCGTAAGACAAGTGGTTTTGATATTTCAGATCGCATTCATGTGAAATGGAACGCGCCCGATGACATTGCTAGCGCTGTCCAAGCAGCCGTGGATCACATCAGCGCTGAAGTTTTAGCTACCGAATTTACTCGTGACGCTGGCTTGCCAACGCTTGAAGGTGAGCTTGGATTTAATGCGCAGTTACAGAAGAGTTAAATAAGTAAAACTAAAGGCATCAACATCTGTATTGCAAAGAACAATACGATGAAAGATAAATCAAGTGAAACTCCACCTAAACGCAGTGGTGGAATGAATCTACGTACGAAGTTCATTGGGCGATCAGTGATTGCATAAATTGCCTCAACGAAAAACAAAATAACGCCACTTGGTCGCCAAGATGGTTTAAACATACGCACGTAATCCAGAATCAAACGTCCTAGCAAAGCGAATAAGAATAATTGCAGAATTAAATGAAGTATCGAACCGATACGTAACATAAGGAAAGTTTCAGCTCTGGTTAAAGAAGCTTGCTTCAGCAGCTGCTGCTTTGTCTTCGCTACTTACCTTGACGTTTGCAGGTGAGAGTAGGAAAACTTTTGAAGTCACACGTTCTATTGTTCCGTGATGACCGAATACAAGTCCGCTTGCAAAATCTACAAGGCGCTTACGTTCTGATTCATCCATGTCAGTTAAATTAATGATGACTGGATTACCAAGACGATAGTGCTCACCGATTGTGCGGGCTTCGTTATAAAAACGTGGATGCAAAGTAATGATGCGATCAAGTGCTGGAAGTTCTAATTGTGGAGCTGTATCAGTTGTGACAACACTTGATACGTGACGTGGTTCGCGTGTGCGAATGCGAACGTCGGGAACGCGAGCAGCAGATGTTTCTACTGAATTTGCGATTTCAGGATCATCAACTAAACCAAGGTAGTTTGCGACACGGCGCATTGCATTCGACATGGTTAAAAGGTTACTGGGGTACCGGGCGGGAACCGAGGATTGAACTGCCAACTCGGATATGTGTCGCACCATGGATAATCGCCGATTCAAAGTCATTACTCATGCCGGCAGATAAGTACTTTGCTGCGGGGTAAGAAGCCTTGAAATCACTATGAATCTGGGCCAATTTTTCAAATGCTTCATCACTGCTTACATCAAGTGGGGCTACGGCCATCAGCCCCATGAGATCGAGGTGGGAAGAGCCCATGGCAGCATCTGCTAACTCTGATAAATCAGAAGGCTGCGCACCTCCCCGACCCTGTGCGCCATCTAGTGACACTTGTAAGAAAACTCCGATGCGATGTGCGGCGACTTTATCTAGTGTCTGAATATGTCGTAGTTCATCAAGTGAGTGAATCACATTGGCCCACGATGCAATTGACTTTAATTTATTACTTTGAATCTGGCCCTGAAAATGCCATGTCCCAGGAACGGCAGATGCTTTAGGAGCCGCATCTGCATCTCGGTTTTCTCCGTAGTGATGAATATTTAAACTCGCCAATATATGCACATCGCTGATTGGAAAAGTCTTTGTTACGGCAATCAAAGTAATTTCATCACCAGGTCTGTGTGCAGCTTTGGCAGCAGCCTCAATTTGGCTCTGGACTTTTGCTAAGTTGCCCGCAATTTCGTCATAACGAGAAGTCATAATCTAATTAAACCTGCCTGACGACCGGTGCGATGGGATTTGCGATAAGAAAACAGATTGCCATCTTCTCGTGTGCAACGAGAGTCAATGTGACTATCAATTGAAAGTTTCGCCAGATCGGCAACAAGGGCTGCGGGCAGGTCTAACGCAGGTGTTCCTGTTGAGGTTTTGCTTCGGGCACGTGGATGAATTGATACAACTTCTTCATACGTCACTTGATCCACTTCGTAGCAAGGACCGCAAATAGATGGGCCTAGATTTGCGGTGATCTCATCTGCTCCTAATTCGCGCATGATGTCAACGGTCTTTGCGGCAACGCCGTTGACCAAGCCACGTCGTCCAACATGTACTGCTGCGATTACGTTACGACTAGATAGCAATAGTGGAATGCAATCGGCGACCAATACCGCCAACGTAACTCCGGGGACATTTGTTACTAAAGAATCGCATGTCAGGCTTTGATCTGTTGGAGCCGAAATTACTTCTACGTTATTTCCGTGCACTTGGTTCATGTACACAGTCTTGCCATGTGCCTGCTCGATTACATCTCTGTTGCGCAACACGGTCTCTGGCTCATCATCTACGTGCAGCGCCAAATTGAGGGAAGAAAAATCGCCTTGGCTATATCCGCCAAGGCGATCGGTGAAGAATGTAAAACTCACTCTTATTTCATGAAATCTGGAACATCAATTTCATCTTCAGCAACGAGTTCTTCGAAAGTAACGCGAGGACGAGGTGTGAAGTCAGATTCAAGATCTAGTGCCACGGCCAGTGGATCATTGCTTGCAACCGGATTGGCATTGCCGGCCAATGTTGCTGCATTAATAACGGGAACTGAAACCTTCTTAGGTTCTCCCCCATCAAAGCCCGCAGCGATAACAGTGATGCGAACTTCATCACCTAGTGCATCATCGATGGTTGTTCCAAAGATGATTTTCGCATTTGGATGAGCAGCTGCCTGAACTAATTCGCACGCTTCATTAATTTCAAACAAACCTAAGTCAGAACCACCGGCAACTGAGAGAAGAACTCCCATAGCGCCGTCTATAGATGCTTCTAATAGTGGACTAGAGATTGCTAACTCTGCTGCACGGATTGCGCGATTCTCACCACGTGCTGAACCAATTCCCATAAGGGCTGATCCTGCGCCAGTCATAACAGTTTTCACATCTGCAAAGTCAAGGTTGATTAATCCTGGTTGTGTAATTATTTCTGTGATTCCCTGAACACCAGAGAGCAATACTTGATCTGCACTCTTGAATGCATCTACTGCAGTAATTGAACGATCGGAGATTGCAAGCAAGCGATCATTTGGAATAACAATAAGAGTATCTACTTCAGAGCGAAGTGCTTCGATACCTTCATCTGCTTGCGCTGAACGAATTTTTCCTTCAAAACTAAATGGCTTTGTAACAACGCCAATTGTTAGTGCGCCAATTTCGCGTGCAATCTTTGCAACTACTGGCGCACCGCCTGTACCTGTTCCGCCACCTTCACCTGCGGTAACAAAAACCATATCTGCACCGCGCAAAATTTCTTCAATTTCATCTATGTGATCAAGTGCTGCTTCGCGACCTTTTTCTGGTGCAGCACCTGCACCAAGTCCACGAGTTGACTTGCGACCAATATCTAATTTCACATCTGCATCACTCATTAACAAATGTTGTGCATCAGTATTAATTGCAATGAACTCGACGCCTTTGAGTCCGACATCAATCATTCGATTGATTGCATTAACTCCACCGCCACCAATACCAACTACTTTGATGACAGCTAAATAATTCTGCGGTGAAGCCACGGTACTCCTCCTTGAGAACGGTAAACCTCGAGTTGAGACTTAGTGTTCCCTTTAGTTCGTGAGGTGAAAGTAAAGCGAATTAACTCTCTAAGCAAACATCGCCACGAATTATTTTTAAATTATTTTTTACTTAACAATCGGTGCATGTGGTGCAGAAACATCGATTGTTGAAATATTTTTATTTTCATCAAGGGCTGCAAGTGCTTTAAATACTTTGATTTTTAGCTCTTTGTCATCGGCGCTACCTAGTCGAAGTATCAACTCTTTATTTGGGCCTTTGATTGCCACCGAGAAATCTGCGGCAGATCTGGCACGAAGTGAGGTTATGTTCTGACGAAAATCTTCGGGTAATGATGTGAAGAGTTCTATGGCCAGCAAACCAACCTCTGCATTTGGGGCAGTGACCATGGGAACCTCGGCTTGCGTTCCAATAGGGTCAAATACTGCACCCGTTGAGTCAATATAGCGACCGCCAAAAATCCCAATTGGAACTCGTGCATCTATTGTGATGGTGACTGAACTTGAAAACCAATTTCTTGAAACATCAGCGCTTTTGACCCAATTAACACTTTCAATGGTGTTTGCAATTTGGCGAGGTTCGATTCGGGCCAGCTTAACTCCATTTAAATTTCCAGTTTTTTTCTCAACTGCCAAGATTTGAATTGGGTTGGTTATCCCAGCGAACTCAACTTTTTTAACAGTAAAGACTGATGACCAACCCAATAGGTAGGTAAGCGAAACAACAACTACAGCGCTGATCAATATTTTTACAAGGCGTGGCATAGAAAGTTCTACTTGTTTGGGAATCGTTTTGTTAAACCATCAACGATGATGGGACCGAGTGATGAAACATCTCCGGCACCAAGTGTGATGATCACATCTCCAGGTTTTGCCATTTCGATGATTGCATCTGTGGCATCGATAAAGTTTGGGATATAGGTTCCATTAGACATTTGTTCTGCAATAACTTCTGAGCTAACACCTGCGATAGGTTTTTCGCTGGCTGCATAGACTTCAAGCAAAATGACTGAGTCGGCAAGTGAGAGTGAAGTAGCAAATTCGGACATAAAAGCTTGAGTGCGCGAATAACGATGCGGTTGAAAAATAACTAACACTTTGCCATCGCCCGCGTATCTGTGCGCGGCATCAAGTGTTACTCGAATTTCAGTTGGGTGATGTCCATAATCATCTAGAACTCGTATGCCATGAACTGTGCCTTTTAATTCAAATCGCCGACCTGTTCCAGAAAACGAAGCAAGACCTGCAAGCAATCCTGCCGCTGGTAAACCAAGGTGTAAACCAACTGCAAGGGCAGCGGCTGCATTATTAATATTGTGCCGCCCTGGTACATTCATTTCTAAATGCCCTATGGACGTACCCTTCCAGAGCGCACGCGCACGAGAGCTTTTTGCAGCCAGTTCAATCTGATCAATGCGTAAATCACTATCGGTATTTTCACCGTAGGAAATGGTCAATATCTTTTCCACTGAACGCCCTAATGCGAGTGATCCAGGGTCATCTGCGCAATACACCAAGAAACCATCGGGTGAAATTGTGCGGGCAAACTCATCAAAGGCTGCTGTTACATCTGCTGGAGTTGCAAAATAATCAACGTGATCATGTTCAACATTTGTCACGATTGCACCAAATGGTTTGTACTCAACAAAAGAGCCATCTGATTCATCCGCTTCTGCCACAAAGTATTTGCCTGTGCCCCTGTGAGCATTTGAGCCTGAAGCACTCAGTGTGCCGCCAATAGCAAAGGAAGGATCGACACCACAGGCTTGTAGAGCCACAGTGAGCATCGAAGATGTAGTTGTTTTCCCATGTGTGCCTGCCACAGCAATACTTACTGATTCACTCATGAGCAGAGCAAGTGCTTGCGCGCGTGTATAAAGAGGAATACCTAATTGCGCCGCAGAAACTCTTTCAGAATTATTCTTTGAAATAGCGTTTGAGTAAATAACAAGGTCAGCGCCATCTATGTGCGAAGCGCTATGTGAAGAAAAAACCTTTGCACCGAGTGCTGCCAAAGCTGCAAGTACGGAAGAATCTTTTTCATCCGATCCGCTGACTTGGGCGCCGTGGGTAAGTGCGATGCGCGCTAGGCCACTCATGCCCGCCCCGCCGATACCAATAAAGTGAATTTTCTTATCGGCGAGTTCGGAGAGTGAAAACATTAATTACTCCCCTAGTGAGAACTCAGCACATTTTGCATGAGAGCCGTAATCTTCTCATGAGCAGTGCTATTTACCGTGGAAACCTGCGCACCACGTGCTTGTGAAGCAGAAAGCAGTGAATCAATGTTGGCTAAGAGCCATGATGAAGTGAAATCCTTCTGGGAAATAACGCGTGCTCGTCCAAGGCTGGCTAAGTGCTCTGCATTGGGAAGTTGTTCTCCGTTGCCGATAGCAAGTGGGATAAATAGAGCAAATTTTCCTAAAGCCTCAAACTCTGAACACGTTACAGCGCCAGAACGTGAAATAACCACGTCAGCTGCAAGATAAGCAGTTGCCATTTCTGCAATGTATGAATGTGGTTGGTAACCAGATTGAGCACTCGGTAGTGCATTTTTTCTACCTAAAGAGTGCATCACCTGAATTTTCTTTTCGAGCAAAATTGAAAGTGATTGCGCAATAACTGTGTTCATAGCTTGAGATCCCTGAGATCCGCCGACTACAAGAACAAGTGGCATCGCGTCATCAAAACCTAGTGTGCGCTTTGCTTGACTTCGCACAAGGTTCCAATCTGAATGAGAAGTTGTGATGATCTCTGTGATCGAACTCTTCAGTGGCATTCCGGTAATCAATGCTCGACTAAAGGGGCCACGATTAACAGGGGTGGAAACGGCGAGTACCGATGTAAAACGCGTTCCTAAACGATTGGCAATACCAGGTCGAGCATTTGCCTCATGGATAACTATTGGGACACCACATGACTTCGCAGCCAAATACGAAGCTGCACTGACATATCCACCGAAGCCGATGAGAAGTGATGACCCTTTAATAATTGAACGAGCCTGCATTACGGCTTGCAATAAATTTAAGGGTAGCAAGAGAACACCTAGTGAAAATCTACGAGCAAGCACAACTTTCTTAATTGTTCGAAGAGTAAATCCTGCGGCCGGTACCAATGAAGTTTCTAATCCTTCTGAAGTCCCAATAAAAATACATTTATCTGCTGGATTTTCCTTCATCCACTGACCAGCAACTGCGAGAGCGGGTTCAACGTGACCAGCTGTTCCCCCGCCTGCAAAAATAATTGTCTTCATCGATTGGTTTCCAGATCTGCCATCGCAGCCGGATCACGCCTTGCCGCGCCCAAAACAAAACCTAAAGCAAAATAAGTTGCAACTAAAGATGAGCCTCCGTAGGAAACCAGCGGCAAAGTAACACCCACAACTGGAATCAATGATGTAGCAGAACCAATATTCATAATTGTTTGAAACGCAATCCAAGTACCAATTCCAGCGCACGCATACTTTGACATTGGATCACTTGCTCGTAGAGCAATTCTAAAAATAGAAAAAATCAGTGCGCTAAAGAGTAGGAGAATTATGAAAGTTCCGAATAAACCTAACTCTTCTCCAATAACTGAAAAAATAAAATCTGTATGTGCTTCAGCCAAATTTCCCCATTTTTGACGACTGGCACCTAGCCCCACTCCAAAGAAGCCACCACTTGCCAGTCCTAGCAAACTGTGAGCAGGTTGCCACCCTGCGTTCTTGTAATCTTCAGGTGCAAATGGATTGAAAACTACGAGTAAGCGTTGCGCTCGATACGGCGACATCATAATTGCGAGAGCGATGAGAGAAAATCCTGCGGCAGTTACTGCGCCGAATATTTTTCCTGAAACGCCAGAAACCCAGAGCAAGCCAGCCAATATTGCAGCAAAAACTGCTGCGGTACCCAGATCTCTTCCGAGCATGATTAAAACCATTACTAAAATAAAACCAGGAGTAATCAAGGCAAGAACATTTGTCATATGACGACCAGCGTGTTCGCGCGTGGCCAGCATATGAGCCGCCCACAAAATCATCAGAAATTTAACAATCTCACTCGGTTGAATATCTATAAAACCTAGGCTGATCCAATTTCGATTACCGTTTACTTCTTTTCCTACTCCTGGAATTGCAACAATTATCAGAACAATTCCTGAAAACAAGAACCCAAACCGAGCTAATTTTCTCCATCGATCTAATTTTTGTCGAGATGCTAAGTAACCAAGTGGAATCGCGATGAATAGAAAAAACAACTGGCGCCCAATGATAGAAAAAGAATTTCCTTTATTCTCAAGGGAATAAATCGAAGATGCTGAAAAAACCATAATCGCTCCAAGAATGCTTAGAGCAAGGGTGGACCACATCAACATTTTGTAAGAGCTAGATGGCTTTGCTAAGAATTTTTGTGTGGTTTCATTCACTGGCAATCACCTTCTTCACTGCTTGTGCGAAGCGATCGCCACGGTCTGCGTAATTTATAAATTGGTCCATAGATGCGCATGCAGGGGCTAATAAAACGGTGTCGCCTTCGACAGCTAACTCACGCGCTGCTGCAACTACATCTTCCATCAAAGAGTTTTCAGCAGATCCAATGTGATATTGCGCAGGTGTATCAATTTCCACGATTGCTACATGTGGCGCATTATCTCGAAGCGCGTTGGCAATAAGTGATTTGTCTTGGCCAATTAATACGGCTGCTTTGATGCGCTTGCTGCAACGTTTCACTAACTCATCCATACGAGCGCCCTTTGCAAGGCCCCCGGCGATCCACACAACAGATAGCGCCGACATAATCGATGCACTAGCTGCATGGGGATTCGTTGCTTTGGAGTCATTAATCCACGTAATCCCACCAGTGTTCAAAACTTCTTCAATGCGATGGCGTCCGGGAGTAAATGCTGCAAGTGCGCTTCTGATGCTTTCGTGATTAACCCCGGCAGCTCTTGCTAATCCCGCTGCCGCAAGTGCGTTTGAAACATTGTGCGGAACAGTGGGTTTGATTTCGTTAAGTTCGCAGATCATCGCTGCTTCTTGTGGATCCGCCACAAATGCACGATCAACTAAAAGCTCTTCGACAACTCCAATTTCACCTGGACCTGGTGTCTCTAAAGTGAAGAATACTTTTCTGCCTTTCCAATGAACGGAGCGTTTAACTACCTCTGAATCATCTGCGTTTAGTATTCCTGTTGAGCTCGAATCTAGAAGTGAAATCTTCGTACGTGCATACTCTTCAAAATCTCCATGCCAATCAGTGTGATCATCTGCAATATTTAGAAGTGCACTAGCAGTGAATTGAGCGTTCTTCATCCAATGAATTTGAAATGATGAAAGCTCTAAAACTAGAACATCGTATTTTTCTTTACTTTCGACAGCATCAATAACTGTGTCACCAACATTTCCGCATGCAATCGCATGTAAACCGCCTGCGCGCATGGCAGCTGCTGCCATTTCAACGGTGGTGGTTTTGCCATTTGTGCCGGTGAGTGCGAACCAGCGTTGATGCGGTGCTTCCTCTGCTTTGATCATCCAAGCAAGATCAATTTCATTAGTTTTAGGTATGCCAGCATCTTCTAATTTTCGAATTAATGGATGGCTTGGTTTCCAACCCGGTGAAACTACAGCACTCTCCCACTCGCTCACATCAACATTTTCTGTCAGCAGAGTTGTAAAGGCACCCTCTTCGATTTTTTTATCATCTGCTATAGCAATAATTGCGCCCCTACGCGTTAAAGAATTTGCCAGTGCAGTTCCGGTTACGCCGCCACCTAGGATAAGAATTCGATTCTTCGAAAAATTAAGTGGCATCTGAATCTTCTTAAACGCTTACCCATTGAGCATAAAACAGACCCAATCCAAGGGCAACGCTTAATCCAGCAATAATCCAAAAACGAATCACAATTGTTACTTCTCCCCAACCAATTAATTCAAAGTGATGTTGAAGTGGAGCCATTTTAAAGACTCGTTTTCCACCAGAAATTTTAAAGTACAGAGTTTGAATAATTACAGACATAGTAATAATTACAAATAATCCGCCCAGAGGAATTAGAAGCAATTCGACTCGCAAAGTGGCTGCAAGGCCAGCAAGTGCTCCACCGAGTGCGAGTGAACCAGTGTCTCCCATAAAGATTCGCGCAGGAGATGCATTCCACCATAAAAATCCTGTGCAAGAGCCAGCAAATGCTGCTGCAAGAACTGCTAGGTCCAATGGATCGCGCACTGCATAACAATTATTGGATGTAACCAGTACGCAGCTCTGTCCAAATTCCCAGACACCAATAAGAACGAAGGCTAAGAAAGTCATAACGGATGCACCGCTAGCTAGACCATCTAAACCATCTGTGAGGTTAACTCCATTGCTGGTAGCCATAACCATTAATGCAATCCATAAAACAACGAGCACTGGTCCGAGAACTATTGAAGTTTCTCTGACTGTAGATAAGTTAAGTGAGATTGGCGTAAGCCCGCCAAGGTCTGCGAATTGAATGCCTAGGTAGCCAAAGAGTGAAGCGATAATCGCTTGGGCAACTAGTTTTTGTTTGCCGCTTAACCCGAGAGATTGTTTGCGCGAAATTTTGAGATAGTCATCAAGAAAGCCAACAAATCCAAGTGCAACAACTAGTCCTAGTACAAGTAATGCTGACACCGTTGGTGGGCGACCTGAAAATAGATGAGCAACGGCGTATGCAACGATTGTTGCAACGATGATGATGATTCCACCCATTGTGGGAGTACCGCGCTTAGTGTGGTGTGAAGTTGGGCCGTCATCTCTAATAACTTGGCCAAAACCACGCTTTGCCAAAATACGAATGAGCAATGGGGTGCCAAAGAGTGAGAACAACAGAGCGAACGCCCCTGCAATGAGAATAACTTTCACTTTTTATCCTCTCTGCGCATTTCTTTCCACGAATCTTCAATACCTTGGTTGAGTATTTCAAAGTGCTCAGATCGTGAAGCTTTCACAAGTACGACATCCCCCGGTTCGAAGTGCGAAACGAGTGAGAGTGCTTCAGCGATATCTTCGCAGTAATGAAGCGTAGTAGCACTCTGTGCTGGAATGCCTTCAGCAAATGCTCGTGTTCCAATACTCACAAGATGGTCAATACCAAGTTCGTGTGCATGTGCTGCAACGGATGCGTGAAGGGCGTTGCTTTGTGCGCCAAGTTCATGCATCTGTCCTAAGAAAGCCCATGAGGATCCACCGCTTTCTTGCGTAAATAAAACTAAAGAATCAAGTGCTGCATTCATGGACTCTGGATTTGCATTGTATGAATCATTAATTATCAATAAGTCTTGCACATCAGTGATTTGCATGCGCCACTTACTCGCAAGATCTGCCGTTGATAATCCACTAGCAATTACTTCAATAGGAATATCAAGTGCCGTGCACACTGCTGCTGCTGCGAGTGCATTTGATATTTGGTGTGCACCAATTAAACGCATGCCAACCGCTTCTCGACCTGCTGGAGTCACAAGGTCAAAGTGCGGACGTGCTTCTCTCATTTCAACATCGGTTGCACGAACATCGTCGCGAGAATCTTGGCCAAAGTAAATAACTTTTCCTTTGTGCAGCGAATTCATGGCTTTTGTATGCGGATCATAAGTTCCAAGGACTGCCATCGCATCTGGTCCTAGCCCTTGAATCATTTCGCTCTTTGTTTCTGCAATTTTTTCAACGCTTCCAAATTCACCTAAGTGCGCAGTACCTACTCGTAGAACAACTCCAACATTTGGTTTTGCCATTTCACACAACGCGGCAATATCGCCTTGATGACGAGCTCCCATTTCGAGGATGCAATATTTAGTTTCTGCATCACATTCAAGGAGCGTAATAGGAGCGCCTAGTTCGTTATTAAACGACGCTTTAGTCCACACGCATTCTGCGCGACTAGAAAGTATCGATGCCAATAAATCTTTTGTAGTTGTTTTGCCACTGGAACCCGTAATCCCAATAACTTTCAGATCTGGCAACTGCTTGCGAACATAACTAGCTAGGGCTCGCACAGCAATTAGTACATCTGAGACAACCACACCATTTCCTTGTACTTCACGAGTTGTCATAGCGCCTGTAGCACCTCGAGATTGTGCGTCTTGGGCAAAATTGTGACCATCTGCTGCTTCGCCAACCAGAGCTAAAAATAGTGAACCTTTGCTCGCTTCTCGTGAATCAAAAACTGGAGCAGCTGAGATTACTTTGGTTGAATCACCAAATGTTTTTCCGCCAACAATTTTCGCAATTTCTTCGAGAGTAAGTGCAATCATTTCTTAGCCTCGATAGCGTGTGCTAAAACCAAACGATCATCAAATGGTTGTACCACTCCGGCAATTTCTTGACCACGTTCGTGACCTTTTCCCAACACAATTACTACATCACCAGGTTGGGCAAGATTCACAGCTAATTTAATTGCTTCTGCTCGGTCTTGCACAATAGCGCTGGGCTCTGAAATCTTTAATCCGTGCGTCATCTGTTCAAGGATTGTCTTTGGATTTTCAGAACGTGGATTATCGCTAGTAAATATTGCAATGTCGCTGCGCAGGGAAAGTTCCTGGCCCATGGCGCTGCGCTTAGAACTATCTCTGTCTCCACCGCAACCTAATACGCCAATAACTTTCTTATCCGTCATTTCGCGGGCAGCTGCCAAAACACGTGCGACAGCGTCAGGACTATGGGCGTAATCAACAAGTGCTGTGAAGTTTTGACCCAAACTTACGGGTTCAAGTCGACCAACTGCTCCGACTAGATGTGGAATCAATGTTGCTATATCTATTGGATCAATACCTGAATCAACACATATTGCAACAGCCATAAGTAAATTATCGAAATTGAATCCACCTCGAAGAGATGTACGACTATCAATCAAAACTCCACCTACGCCACGGATTGAAATGTCACTGTAGTGAATTCCCTCTTCGATTCGTGTGTAATGCCATGTTGCATCTTCATTAAAGCGTGAAAGCGTCTGCACTGGTAACTCTGTATTTGCCGCCAAAATTTGACCGTATGAATCATCGATATTTATAAACGCATGATCTGCATATTCATAAGTAAATAACTTTGACTTGGCTGCGAAATATTCATCCATGCTGCCGTGAAAATCTAAGTGATCTTGAGAAAGGTTTGTAAATCCAACGGCTGCAAAATAGCTTCCACGAACGCGCTCTAGGGAAATTGCATGGCTTGAAACTTCCATAACCAAGTTACGGCAATGACGCTCTCGCATTGTGGCAACCAGTGACTGAAGTTCTGCCGATTCAGGAGTTGTGCGAGTGCTAGTGAGAACTTCGCTTCCTATGCGTGTCTCTACTGTTCCTATTAACCCGCTTTCTTGACCCGCGCTTTGAAAAATTTGATGACACAGAGTGCTTACTGTCGTTTTTCCGTTAGTTCCCGTAATTCCAATGCTAAACAAATCGCGCATTGGCTCGCCATAAAACCAAGAAGAGAGTATGCCTGCGCTTTTGCGTGGGTTTGCGACAATGAGAACTGGTAACCCTTTAATTAACTTTGCGCCCTCATCATCGGTTAAAACTGCCACCGCTCCTGATTTGATAGCATCCTCTGCAAAAGTTGCACCATGAACTTTGGCACCGGCGAAAGCACAGAATAGATCTCCTGGTTCAACATCATTACTAGAAGATGAAATTCCTGTAACTGCAATCTTTTCTAGATCACTTCCAGATAACTCTGTACTGGCGCTGAGAATAGAAAGTACTGATGAGAGTGTTCTTTGACTCTGCGTTAATGGGCGAATCATTGTCCTGAAGCTTTCGAAACGAATTTGGAACTCTTATTGAGAGCGGCTTGCGTTAATGCTACGGGCTGAACCACTGTGTTCGTCGGAGAAATATGTCTGGATTGCAAAACAAAAGACATAACTTCTTTAAATACTGGACCACCCAATGCTCCACCCCAGTGCATGCCTTGTGGGTTTTGAATGGTCACGCTGATGACGTACGCAGGTTTATCTGCTGGAGCAAAACCAATAAATGAGGCGGTGTAACCGCTATAGCAACGACAGCTATCGTTAAAACGTTCTGCTGTACCTGTTTTACCAGCAACTCGATATCCAGGAATTGCAGCCGTTGGGGCAGTTCCTTTGGCAGAAACAACACTTTCCATCATCAAGCGAAGTTGTGCGGCCGTATCTGGGCTTAGAACTTTTTCTGTTGTGCGTGATTGTGCGGGAGTGAAGTTTCCTGATGAATCACTTGTGCCTGCAATAACAGTTGGTGAAACGCGAATTCCATCATTTGCAATTGTTGCAAAAACACTGGTGGCTTGCATTGCAGTTACAGAATATCCATGACCGAAAGCGATAGTTGGAGCAGACGTTCCAGACCAACTTTTGACTGGATGCAAAATGCCTGAAGATTCACCTGGTAATCCTGAACCAGTTTTTTGGCCTATACCGAACTTACTCAAATAATCATGCAAAGTATCGTTACTGAGAGTTTCGCCGATTTGAATAGAGCCGGTATTACTTGAAACAGCAAGAATTCCTGTCGCAGTTAACTTCTGCGTTGGATGGCGCTCGTGATCATGAAAAGTGGCATCGCTTCGTTTTAAAGAATAAGGAACGTTAAAGATACTAGTTGGAGTAATTTTCTTTTCTTCTAGTGCGGCAGCCATGGTCATAACTTTGCCCGTAGAACCTGGTTCGTAAACCTCTTGCACAGAATAATTTCGCATTAAGTTCAGTGAAACATTTTTGGTGTTATTTGGATCAAAAGTTGGTGCGGTCGCGTGAGCCAAAATATGGCCTGTCTTTGGATCCATGACAATCACAGTTCCACTTAAGGCATTAGATTTTCGAACAGCATCTGAAATTGCCTTTGAAGCCACCCACTGCACATCGCGATCAATTGTCAGGCGAATACTTGTACCCTTTTTAGCCGAAACTATTTCTGATTGTGATCCTGGTATTTCAGCTCCTGCTGCACGAGCGTATGAATAACGTCCAGCAGTGCCCGTAATAGTTGAATTCATACTTGATTCAAGTCCTGTTGCACCAATGCCATCGTTTCGAACAAATCCAATAAGGGAAGCCAGCAATGAGCCAGATGGGTAATCACGAATATATCCACGCTCTGCAAAGAAGCCAATGATCCGCTGATCTATTTCGCGTGGTTGCAGCGCTGCATTGTGCGTAGCCATTGCATCGATGAGTGCACGCCAAATAGCAGGTTGGGCATTAGGTAAAACCATGCTGTATTTAAGTTTTCCGGTGATTGCTGTTTGTACTTCTGCTACAGGTAATTTAAGAATCGGTGCTGCAAACGCTGCAACGCGGGCAGGGTCTGAAATCTGAGTTTGATCGACGACGATATTTATTGCAGCAACGCTTCTAGCAAATGTGACTCCGTTTATATCTGTAATATCTCCACGCTTGGCAGGAATAGAACGTGTATTTTGCATTTCATCTACCGCACGGATCTTGTAATCCCCTGCTTGAATAACTTGAACCTGAACTAGTCGAAATGCAAAGAGAACCATGAATGAGAGTGCAAAAATTGTGAGTACAACGAGGCGCTTCTTCGCTAGATTTAAATTACCCACGTGGCACATCCAGATTCAAAAATGTCGGTGTGAGCGAAGGTTTCATTCCTAGCATTTTGGCCTGGTGGGCCAACACCGCTGGAGATGAGACACGTTCAATTTCATGTGAAACCGCTTCATATTGATCACTAGATAATTTCAAGTCAGCTTGTAGTTTTGATAATTCAAAAGCGTCTTGTGCCAATAAAGTATTGATAAATAGCAGCGCCATAAGAAATGAGGCACCGAGTGCTGTAATAAATAAGGCAAAGAAACGGCGATCGGCTTGCTTGCCAGCAGATGCATCAGCCACAATTCGAAGGGCTGCGCGAGTAGATCTTTGCGCAACACGTGAAGTTGTTTTAGATATCGCTGGAGCTAGTGCTGTCATCGCCATTTATGCAGCCACCCTTTCAATTGCGCGCAATCGAACTGAAGCCGCTCGTGAGTTTTCCTCGACCTCGGAATCTGTTGGACTCTGGCTGCCATTAAAAACAAGAGTGAACTTTGCGGCCAACTCTGCAATTTCAACTGGAAGTCCTTGTGGTGTTCCAGATGTTGTTGCTTCTTGGAAAAAGTTCTTAACGATTCGATCTTCAAGTGATTGAAATGACATAACTACGAGTCGGGCGTGAACATCTAGAAGGTTGAGTGCTTGTGGAATTGCGCGAGTAATCGCACCGAGTTCGTCATTGGTTTCGATGCGAAGTGCTTGAAAGGTTCTCTTCGCTGGATTTCCACCCGTGCGTCGCGTGGCAGCTGGAATGGCGTTTTTCACAAGTGTTGCCAGGTGAGATGTCGAATTAAGCGGAGCTTTTTCGCGCTCTTTAACTATCGATTCAACGATGCGAGTAGCAAATTTCTCTTCACCGTAGGAGCGCAAGATTCGCACTAGTTCACCTGGTGCATATGTATTAACAATGTCGGCGGCTGTCTTACCTTGGCTCTTATCCATTCGCATATCTAGAGGTGCATCGTGTGCGTATGAAAAACCACGTTCTGCCATATCTAATTGCAGTGATGAGACGCCTAAATCAAAAAGAATTCCTTGCACATGCGAGTAGCCATATTTTTCTGCGACATCCGAAATTGAATCAAAAACACTGTGGTGTGAAATAAATCGTGCTCCGTAGTGAGAAAGTCGTTCACTCGCCATCTCGATCGCTTGCAGATCGCGATCAATTCCGATGACAACTAGGTGTGGGAATTTTTCGAGAAGAGCTTCTGTGTGACCACCCAAACCAAGAGTGGCATCAATAACTACAGGCTTTCCATGAGAGGCGATAGCAGGAGAAAGTAAGTTGATACATTCATCGCGCATTACAGATACATGGTGCGCATTACTTGCTTGAATCATCTTCTCCCCCAATCGTTTTTTATTAAAGTTTTTTTCTTTTCTCTCATCTCTGGTCACTGCCGGCCGACGGATCGTTTTATGCGGCGCCGGGGAAGGGGCGCCGCAGTCGTAGGGTCGGCAGTGGCCACAAATGAGAGTTATTTATTAAGGACTAGAACAGTCCTGGGAACACCTCCTCTGAAACATCAGCAAAACCCTTTTCACGATCTGCTAGATATTGATTCCATGAAGTTGAATCCCAAATTTCAACGCGAGTATTTGCGCCAATAACTACGCACTCTTTTTCAAGTGCTGCATAGGTGCGCAAACTCTGCGGAATTGTTATGCGACCTTGACGATCAGGAATTTCATCGTGTGCACCTGCAAACATCACACGTGAGTAATCACGTGCAGCTTTTGCAGTAACTGGTGCTTGTCGCAACGTTTCAGTGATGTGTGCAAATTCAGTTGCAGGAAAAACATAAAGACAGCGTTCTTGTCCTTTTGTAATTACTAGACCAGGAGAAAGTTCTTCGCGAAATTTCGCGGGAAGTATGAGGCGGCCTTTTTCATCAAGACGTGGTTCGTGGGTACCCAAAAACATCTGTACTGGCCCCCTTCCCCAAGGTGTCCTACGTGAGCGTGAAAATACGGCTCATTCCCCACTTTACTCCCTTTTTCTCCATTTTCAACCACCTATCCCCACAAATTTCCCCCGCACTCCCCACCTGCTCTATGGAAAAGGGCACAAAAAAACCCCCCGAATTCGGGAGGCCTATGAGCGAGCGCGTTTAATTATCGAAGTTACGTCGATCCCACCGTTCTTCCAGGCGCGAGCGCAGACCTGTGTTTTTCACCTTTGCAGCGCCTTTAACACCTTTGCCAATGCCGCCAATGGCTGAGAGCACTGTGATGAGCCCGGTAAGAGCGATCAGAAAGCCCAAGATTCCAACGGGAACAGTCTGTGAAATAAGACCGCCCAAAATTATTGCCAAACCTGAGAGCAACGCCCCGACACCAGTTAAGACTCGGGTGCGACCTGGAAATGTGCGAGTACCTGTCAGAGTTGAAGATAGACGTGGATCATCCGCCGATAGAGCTTGCTCCATCTCGGCTAATAACTTGCGCTCGCGATCTGATAGTGGCACGAGGCCAACAATAGAACATCTTTGCTTTGTGGGCTACTCATCGTTTTCGGCTTCAGAATTTTCAATCAGGCGCCCTGGACGCACACTCGAACGCCCAAATCTGGCGCGGGCACGATCAATAGCGCGCTCAGCATCTCGCCATCCCTTATCTCGAGCCCCTAAAACCATCTGTTCTGGGGCGGCGCTGACAAGATTTTCAAGACTGACTCCAACAAGTCGCAAACGTGCTCGTTCTATCCGAAGGGCGGTATATAAATCCTTTACAACTTCATAAGCCTCGTGCGCACTATCTGTAGCAAGTGGCAGAGTTTTAGATCTGTTAATGGTTGTGAAATCTGCAAAGCGAACTTTGATTGAAATTGTTTTTGCAAATAATCCTTTGTCTCGTAATCGCGCGGTTGCTTTTTGAGTCAGCCGTAAAAACTCTTGCAGTATCTCTTCTGGATTATCTAAATCATGTGCGAATGTTTCTGCAGCACTGATGCTCTTATCTACATCTTCAGGAGTCACATCACGAAAATCGCGGCCCCATGCTAGTTCGTGCAATGTTTCACCAGCTGCTTGGCCTATTGCTCTAATCAGAGTTGCACGTGGCAAATTGGCTACATCTTCAACGGTGCGAAGTCCGAGTTGTTCTAGCGTTTCTGCAGTCTTTGGTCCGACTCCCCACAGCGCAGATACTGGCAATGGGTGCAAAAAAGTAAGTATTCGATCGGGTGCGATTTCTAATAAGCCATTTGGTTTGCAATGTCCGGATGCAAGCTTTGCTATGAACTTAGATGGTGCAATTCCAACTGAGCATGTAATGCCCTCTTGCTCAAATACTCGCTTTCGAATCTCGGTTCCGATCTCGCGTCCTGTGCCGAGTAAACGTCTTGCGCCAGTTACATCTAAGAATGCTTCATCTAGTGAGAGTGGTTCTACTAGCGGTGTGAAGTCGGCAAATATTTTCATTATGGCTTCTGATACTTCTGAATACCGCGCATGATTTGGCGGCACAAAGATTGCATGTGGCGCCATTCGTTGTGCGCGACCAACTGGCATTGCAGCCCGAATTCCAAATTTACGGGCCTCGTAATTTGCCGAAAGAACAACCCCGCGCGCACCTGCGCCAACTACGAGTGCTTTGCCGCGCAGTGTTGGATCATCGCGTTCGGCAACGGATGCATAAAACGCATCCATATCCACGTGAACAATCGTGGCGTATGTACTCATATCGCCAGCGTACTTCTCTGTGCGTTCCACTTTTCGTAAGCAGCGCGCAAGTCCCATATGCCTGTTGCTCGAATGGATATTCCACGCGCTCCCGTGCGTCGTGTGACACCACGCAATAAGACAAGTTCAGATGTGTAGATCGTTGAGAGATATTCAGTGGCTACATCACTAAAAAATGTTGCATCGCTACAGCCGTGGCCATCATTGAGTGTAAGAAATATGACCCGCTTCCCAGAACGTACAGGCGGAGTTTGAATGGATACACGGACTCCAGCAACTAGAACAGTGGACGCGGATCGCACTGCAAGTAAATCTGAAGATTTGATGGCGCCTATCGAATTAAGAAAGTGAGAATAAAACTCGAGCATATGGTGAGTAATGTCCATGCCGAGTCGTTTTACTTCGTGAGCAACTTTTTCATTGCTACCTAAATCTGGCAGACCACTCGCTTCTAGTGCAGGGGCCTCAAACCCTAAGGTCATCTGCGAACGCAGCGCGTTAGGCATTGTTGGACCTTTTATGAGATCAGAAAAATGAAGTAATAAATCTCGACGATTGATCACGCCAGTATCGGTAATTGCATGTAATCGATCAAATGCACCCGTAAGGATTAAGGATTCGATGATGGGCTGGGATGCACCGGAGCGATAATAAAAATCTGCCAAATCTTTATATGGTCTAGCCGCAATAATGTTTTCAATCTCTTCGGTGCTAATTCCATTAATAGTTGAAAGCGCAATACGAATACTTTGGGTGCCATCTTCTGCAATTTCTACTCGGTAGCTCTGATCCGAATTATTAACATCAAGGGGCGCAATTGAAATACCCATCTGTCGTACTTCATCCAAGATCAACCGCTTGGGATACATGCCGGGATCGTGAGTAAGAACGCCGGCTAGAAATGCTGCTGGGTAATGCGTCTTAAGCCATGCAGATTGATACGTTGGAAATGCAAAAGCTGCAGCATGCGCCTTACAAAAACCAAAGGATGCAAATGCACGAAGAACTTCCCAGACTTCATTGATTACTTCTGGTGAATAACCGTGTTCAGTTGCAGCTGGATAAAACCAATCGCAGACCTTCTGTTGACCTTGGCGATCTCCGAGGGCTCGGCGCATTTCATCAGCGTGCGCCAATGAGCAGTGCGTCATAGTGGCGATGATGGAAATAACTTGTTCGTGAAAGACAACAACGCCTTCGGTATCGCGCAATATTGCGTACAGATCAGGATGAATAATCTTGCGCGCACTCCAGCCATGTCGCGATTTTAGAAAAGGCGAAATCATGTCACTCTTTACTGGACCGGGACGAAAGAGTGAAATATCAATAATCAAATCTGTAAAAGTCTGTGGCTCTAATTTGCCGACGAGTTCGCGTTGTCCTGGGCTTTCTATCTGAAAGATGCCGATTGTTTTTGTGGATTGAATAAGTTCGTATGTATGCGGATCATCAAGTGCAATCGCATCAATATCTACCTCTTCGTTATGGACTCGAGAGATTTCGCTGAGCGCATAGGAGATGGATGACTGCATGCGCACCCCAAGAATGTCTAACTTAAGTAAGCCAACATCTTCGACATCATCTTTATCAAATTCCACCATTGGATAACCGCTGGCATTTCGTTGTAGCGGTACGCGATCGAGTAGTCCCCCGTTAGATAAAACAATTGCACATGGATGCATTGATAAGTGCCGCGGCAAACCTTCTAGGCGTCTAGCCATTGTGATAACCATCTTTGCTAAAGGCGTCTTAACGTTTTTTTCACGCAAGCCATATGGTGATTTAGCAATGAGATTAATTTCAGCAGCCGGTAGTCCTAAGGCGGCACCTGCGTCACGAATACTCTGACGAGTGCGATAGGTATCAAAACTTGCAACAGTTGCACATCGCGATTGATTGCCAGGAACATCCCACCGCGGATCTGCATATTTTTGAAAGACCAGATCATAAATTTCTAAACGACGGTGTGATTCGACATCAATATCAATATCAGGCAGAGCCCGGCGAAGTGGTGAACAAAAGCGTTCCATCAGTAATCCATGTGCAAGTGGATCAACTCCTGAGATACCAAGTAAGTGACAGATAAGAGATCCCGCTCCAGAACCACGCGCCGATACACGAATGCCACGTTCGCGTGCCATGTCTGCAATGTCAGCGACGGTAAGAAAATATGACTCGTAACCAAGGGTTGCAACTGTTGCGAGTTCGTCATCAAGTCTTTCGCGAGCGTTTTTAACTGCTTGTGTACCGCTGTATCTCCAATTGATTTTTGCCTCCGATCTGTGACGCAAGAGTGATCGCATCTCTTGGGCATTTTCTACTCCAACAACATGTGCTTCAGGTAAATGAATCGAACCAAGACCAATATCTCGTGTGGGTGATAGCAATGTTTGTTCTGCCCATGCACGCGTTGTAGAAAGAAGTGCACGTGCATTGCGTTCGCCCCCTGCGCGTGCAATTTCATCAGCGAGTGCGTGCATCTCTGGTGTTGATTTGAGATATGCCTCAGCATTTGTTCGCCCTATATGACGAGGATGTAGCGGAACTAGTTGGCGAGCACAATCCAAAATATCTGCAACTGGTCCATCTTCTGGTCCACGCATTCGTGCAGCATTTGTAATAACAGCATCAATATCGTGATCTCGAGCAAAGATTAGTGAGCGGCCTGCATGAGTAATAGATCCAGGACCATCGCCTTTTGCTAGGTGTGAAACACATTCGATTGCATGGGCTTTAAAGTAATCACGGGTCTTATTAAATATAGCTAGCGCGTTATCTGTGCGATGTGCAGCAATTGCAGGTGCAATAGGTGCATCAAGCCCGTGTAGAACATAGAGCTTGTCTGTGTATTGCCCAAAGCGTTCAAGAAAATCAAGGGTTAAGACAGGTGCACCAGTAGATAAATTAAGCGATGTCATGAGCCGGACAAGGTTGCGCCATCCCCCATCGCTACCGGCAATGATGGTTAATCGAGGTAATTTTTTCTGCTCTTCTCCGCGATTCATCTTGAGATCAATAGCAAGATTGACTCCGATGATTGGAGCAATGCCGTATTCAAGACAGGCTTTTGTAAATCGAATTGCACCTAAGAGACCATCGCGATCAGTTAAGGCAAGTGCGGGTGCTTCTAGTTGACTGGCACGTGCGACAAGATCGCCTGGTTGTGTAGTGCCGTACTTAAGTGAGAATGCACTGGCAGTATGTAAGTGAATAAAACTCATATCGCTTTAATAATCCATGCACCGGTGATGTCATCTCGTTCGAGTTCAAATGTTTGCAATGTGCCAATCGGTGCAGCTTCTACTTTCCATACTGCGCGCGCTTGATCATCGGGGTGAAAGTTGCCATCACTAATTCGGTTCCACCAACCACCTGCTTCGCACCACCGTGAAAGAACTGCGTGAATACGAAAACGCTTTCCAGCGAAAGTGAATTCGATAGGACCAGAAGTGCCATCAGATAAAACTTCACCTGGTTGGGCAATCTGGGCTCTTACATGCACGGCGGCCATCGCGGGACTCTTTCTTACTAGGGTGTGGATAATTCGAACAGATGTTCGAAAAATAGTCCCTAGGACTGACAGGCGCAAGCCCCGTGTGCGACACGCTTAGAGCAAGCGTAGATAGTTGAAGTTTCAACTACTTTGGCATACCTTGGACTTGTTAGTTCACAGCACATACCTACAGAGGAGAAACATGGACGTAGTAACACTCATCGGTCGCCTGCTATTTGCAGCGCTATTTATTGGTTCAGGCATTGGTCACTTTGCAAAGCTTGAAGCAATGACTGGATATGCAAAGTACAAGAAACTTCCTGCTGCAAAGTTCGGAGTTCTTATCAGCGGCCTCTTCTTCTTACTCGGTGGAATTTATATCGCCATCGGCCTATGGGTTGATCTTGGTGCGCTATTAATTGCTATCACGGTAATTCTTGCAGGAATCATCTTCCACGCATACTGGAAAGAAACCGATGCAACAGCAAAGATGAACGAGCAAATTGCATTCAATAAAGATCTTGCACTTGGTGGAGCAGCACTAATCCTGTTCGCACTTATTGCAAGTGGAACAATTTCTGGATCAGATTTTGGTCCACACGTAGGAAACATTAGTTTCTTCAGCAAATAAGCCGTACTTACAAAAAGCCCTCAGCGCGTGCTGGGGGCTTTTTGCTTTACTTAATAACTCGGGAAAGAAAACCAGCAGCAACAAGTGCCAGTATAGGAAAACCCATTGCTATCGAAATAGAAGTACCTTCTGCGAGGAATCCAATAATTGAAGGTCCAATAAAGAATCCAGATAGACCGATCACAAATGCACGTGCACTAGATACGGAGGGCGCTATTCCAGGAATCGAACTTGCTGCCAAAATAAAAGCCGGAAACATTGGTCCTATCGCTAGGCCGGCAATAACAAAGCCTAGGTTGATAATCACAAGGGCTACTAACGGATGCGCATCTGACAGTGGTACTGCAATTGCAATACTTGCAGCCCATCCGATTGCTCCGAAATAACCACACATACGTACTAAACGTGCTGGACCAAAGTGATCGAGTGCGCGATCACCTAGAAAACGTGCAGTAATCATTGCTAGAGCAAAGGATGCATACGCCGAGGCATTAATGCCTTTTCCAACTCCCATGTCATCTCGTAATAAAAGTGCTCCCCAATCACTTGCAGATCCCTCTGCAATTAACGCAGCCAATAAACCAAATCCGATAAACCACAATGACGTGACAGATTTTCCAAAGAGTGCGATCTTGGCGGTTGTTTCATCCTCACCTTGATGGCCATCTAAATTTTCAGGAATTAACCGAGCAACGCAAGGTAAGAACGCTGCGATACACAGAACTGAAACAGCACCCAAGTTCACTTGAGGAGAAAGTACGCGTGCAACCGAGCCACCTAAAACAGTTGTTGAAAAAGCTCCAACACTCCAGAGTGCATGAAAGGAAGACATACTGCGGGCTTGCAGAATTTTTTCGACAGCCACTGCTTGTGTATTGAGTGCAACGTCGGTACTTGAATATCCAAAACCCATCAAGAAAAGTGCGAAGGCTAGAAATAGTGGAACCGTTGAAAAACCAATTGCACATAAGCCAGCAGGTAGCAATATTGTTGAAACAAAGAGAACTCTTCGTGATCCATATGTGTGAACTAATCGACCTGCTAATTGCGCTCCGGTAATAGACCCCAATGAACTCGCAAGCAGGACCAAGCCGAACTGCGCATTATTTAAACCATTAGCATCTTTAATTTCAGGAATTCGTGCGACCCAACCCATTGATGCAATACCCATGATGGCAAAGCAAGCCCACAGCGCACTCTTTGATTGCTGCGCAATCTCAACGGGTGTGAGAATTTTCATTGGGTAACCCTACTATTCTTACTCTCATGTCACTGCGAAAATCATTCATTGCACTATGCATTATTGCTTTTGCATCGACTCCCCTGGCACATAGCTCTGAGCCACTTTCGCAAGATACGCGGATGAATCTAGTTAAAACATTCTCAGGAAATTTAAGTCCTAAATCAGTTCTCTCTTCCGGAACTGGATTAGTTAGCGCACACAACATGATGTACAACCACACGGTCTCTATTTTTGATTCAAAAACTTTGGAGTTACTTTCTACAGTAAAAGATAGCGTGGATCTCAAATCTTTTGGATACACAAAATACAGTGGCACATATCGCGGTGCTCCTGTTGAAGGCGCGTTCTCTCCCGATGGCAAATATCTGTACTTCACTAATTATGCGATGTATGGCAAGGGATTTTCCAAAGAAGGCCATGACACGTGCTCACCTGCTTCAGGCTATGACACGAGTTTTCTTTCACGAATTGATCTGAGTACCTACGAGATTGATGCGGTCTACCCCGTTGGATCAGTACCAAAGGTTGTCAAAGTTACTCCCGATAACAAATACATATTGGTCTCTAACTGGTGCTCTTACACGCTCTCCGTTATTTCAGTTGCAGAACAAAAAGTTGTGCAGAGTATAAAAATCGGTCGCTATCCACGTGGAATTGTGGTGACTAATGACAGCGCATTTGCATACGTTGCTGAAATGGGCGGCAATAGGTTGCACCGCATAAACCTTGCCAACTTCGAACATACATACATTCCGATTGGATCAAATCCAAGAGCACTCGTTCTGTCTCCAGATAATAAAACTTTGTACGCCACATTAAATGTCTCCGGACAAATTGCGGCTTGGGACTTGGTTGCAGATAAGTCACTTGGAAAAACTAAGGTAGGAAATGCTGCACGTAGCCTAGATATTTCATCAGATGGAACAGCACTCTTTGTCACCAACTTTAAAAGTGGCACAATTTCAAAGGTACGTACATCCGATCTCAAGGTTCTGCAAACCATCAAAGTCTGCTCTGAGCCAATTGGAATCTCCTATGACGCACCCACTGCACGTACGTGGGTTGCTTGCTACAAGGGTTCGGTCAAAGTTTTCGCTAATAATTAATCTAATGCTCTAAAGTTCGCCTATGTCTGCGATATTTGAAAACTCTTCAGTTCAGCGCGTGCAATCACTGATGAAAGAACTTGGTATGAGTGGTGAAATAACCGCACTGGCTGATAGCGCCCGAACAGCCAAAGAAGCAGCTGATGCATTAGGTATCGAAGTTGGCCAGGTTGCATCATCCATTGTTTTCAAACTAGATGATGAATCCCCACTTCTTGTGATCACTAGCGGTCGCCATAAAGTTGATACTGACCTTGTTGCAAAAAATTTAAGTCAAAGTAAATTACATAGAGTTGATGCAGATTACGTAAAGGAAAAATCAGGATTTTCAATTGGTGGCGTATCTCCTATTGGTTGGGTATCGAAAGCAACAATTTTGATTGACAAAGCTCTGGATGACTATGACGTCGTGTGGGCAGCGGCCGGGCATCCGCATTCTGTGTTTCCAACGACGTATGCCGAACTGATTGCTTGCACTGGTGCAACATCTATGGTCGTAGGCGACTGATCATGATTACCTTGGGAATGGTCACAATTGTGATCGATGATTATGACGTTGCTATTTCACATTATGTGAATGATCTTGACTTCAGCTTAATTGAAGACAAGGTAATCTCTCCTGAGAAAAGATGGGTCGTAGTTGCGCCAAGCAAAGAAGGAGCACGGATTCTTTTAGCTAAGGCTGCAAACGATCAACAACGATCTGCTATCGGCAACTCAACAGGTGGCCGGGTTGGCTACTTTATGTATACGACCAATTTTGCCGAAACTTTTGAAACCTACACTTCCCGAGGGATTGAATTCATTGAATCCCCTCGCCAGGAGGCTTATGGTCAAGTTGTTGTCTTTAAAGATCTGTTCGGAAATAAATGGGATTTGATTGAGCAGAAATGAGAGACATACCAAATGGATGTAGGAGAATGAATCTGTGAAGAGATTATTCAGTGCGGCAGTCTTGCTCTCATTCATTTGGAACTTAATTCTGGTTCTAGGAGTAGTTCTGAACATGGATTATGCATTACCTAGAGCTGCAGGTGGACAATTCGAATCTTTTCCAACATCAATAAGAATTCTCTATGTCAGCCAAACTTTCGTACTTGTGTATCAAGTATTTATTTATCTTCAGTTATTGCAAAATAGGCCGGTCAAGCCAATCTGGGCGCCAAAACTCTTTGCCTATCTGGGTCTAGTCAGTATTTTCATGAATGCCATTTCACGTTCTTCTCAAGAACAAATTAACGTAATCCCAGCGGCAATCATTTCTGTGGCCTTTTTCATTGGTTCAAAACAGGTTAGAGATAAATGATTTTAGATAGTGAAAAATTCAACGGTCCAGCAGGAAGTGACGCTGTAGTACTTATTCATGGAATGGGCTCTGCTGCCACTGCGTGGAAACTAATAATTCCTGAATTAACCAGACACTTAACTGTTATCACTCT
>Ga0209087_1000314_pt1 | contig 32423 bp, 50 predicted proteins | sample S_130805_EF_Meta_FD_187321 | JGI IMG/M metagenome (GOLD analysis project Ga0209087, IMG submission 187321) | Freshwater microbial communities from Lake Simoncouche, Canada to study carbon cycling - S_130805_EF_MetaG (SPAdes) (version 2) | ecosystem: Environmental > Aquatic > Freshwater > Lake ... | reverse complement strand
TGAATTTTTCTAAATATAGCCATAAATATGAAAGCCGACCAACTAAGAACTTCGCAAGGGTTGATGACGACCCAGTCCTTAATCAATCGGCAATATTTTATTTTCTTAAATATCATCATTTGGCTGCGAAACCGAAACAAACTTAATTAGCTTTTAAACTAAGTAAAAAATTAGTTATTAACATAGTATTTGCTAAGTTGTTTGCTGGATTTGTTTGGTTTCATTGAGTACTCCATGTACTTCCCTGCCGTTCCAAACTTGGTTTTAAAGTGCTTAACCTCTCCAGTAATGTTGCAGCCTAAGTTTCTAAATTCGCTAACTCTTGCAGCTAATTTCATAGTGCCAGTTAACTTAAAAGCTTTCATCAAATCAAGTTTAATTCCTGAATTTAGTAGGCTGAATATTGCAGCCTTTTGTGATTTTGGTTTCATAATATCAAAAGTTGTTTTTTTTGTAAGTTTTGCTAATTTGATAGGGACTAATTTTCCCCATGTAGTAAGTGTTTGTATTTGTTGAATGTGTTTAAAAATGATTTTTGATTGATAGATAACATAGAGTCTACAAAATCTCTGGAGTGAATAACAGTTGAATGATCCTTATGCCCAAATGCGTGTCCGATTTCTGATAGTGAACCGAGCTGGTTATTCCAAGCTATGTAGCGGCCAATGTGTTTAACCTCTATTAGTTCTCGTTTTCTGCAAGTACCTCTGATGTCTTCAAATGTATATCCGCTAATCTTTGCCAATTCGTAAATCATCATTTCAATTTCGTTCAGATTGTCTTTGTTTTTGGCATCCTGTATGTAGATGCACCATTCGTTTAACGTATTAAACTCATATTTTTTGGCTAAGTGTTTTAAAAATGGGTTATCAAATTTCATCTGTACCTCCATATGTTTCGTTATAATATAATTCAGCTCTACCTTTATTGGTATCAAAGTTTGTTCCCATGAATTCGTAAGAGGCATCAATTATCTGTTGCTTCTCTTTTTCAAGGAATATTTGTTTAACAAAAGTTGGCACAGTTATATCAATTGCTCCTAAATTATCAAATAATTCTTGCATTGCTGTTTTTCTATTGTCCATATCTTGTTATTTCTTATTATTTAATTGTTCAATAAATTCAATTACAACTTCACACATTTTAGATGCTGAATAATCTCTACGTTCAGTTATTTCTAAATAAAGAAATTCTAATATTTGTTCTTGTTGCCATTTAGAACCTTCAATTTGCAATCGCTCCATTTCTTTGGCTTGTTTTAATTCATCTGCATAATCGTATTCAATTCCAATCATGTCTTTTTTAATTTGGTTAAATAACCATTCTACTGCTGTTTGTTTCATTTAAATTTTTCTATTAAGTTGTTGTAAAATTCGTTTCTCATTTGTATTACTGATTCTCCTCGTTCAAGTAGTAAATCGCTCCAGCCTTGCTCTTTTTTTACCTTAGTTATTATCATTCGTTTGTCGTAATTTACTGGATAAGTCAAACCATTGTCACTCATTCGGTTTGTTTCAAGTAAGTAGGCGCAAATATGCCATTCTGGACGGTCATAAAGGAACATATACATTTGACATTGATGGAACTGTTGCTCGTCTATCCCTTCATGCAGGTAATCTAACCAAGCTTCTAAACTTGTTGGACATTTAAAGTCCACTCCCCATTCAGGTGCGATGCAATCAGCTGAGCCTCCAAATTCCATGTACATCTCAAAGTTAGGTTGATACTCGGCATCCTTGCAAAAGTGCTGCTGATAGTATTCAAACGCTGAACTTTCTGCTAAGTGTCCATGTTCTGTCTGCCAAGTTCCTTTTTCATCGTAGAATTTAAAGAACATTTGATTTGCTAACTGCTTAGCGTAAGTTCGCTGACCTTTCTCGGCTGATCTTTTAGGGAATAAAACTGAGCATTTACTGCCAGTAATTAAACCGAATCTATTGTTGTCAAACATTTTTAAGCTTTTTGATTTTTTACTCTTAATGCCTCTACTGTTTCGCCAAATGCACGAACTTTTGCAGCATAGATAATGATTGATTTGCCTGCCCAGTGTTCAATGTAAGGAGTGTCCAGAATTTTAGTAATGATTTTAGCATTGGTCTTGTTTATAATCATTCCTTTTTGACCACCCTTAAAGTAAGCAACGATACATTCTTGAGTACCTTCAGCGGTCTTTACTTGCTCCTTTTGAACCTTCTCAATAGTTAGTTTAAGTTCTTGATTTGGTTGTAGGATTTCTGATCCTATGTAGTTTGGATTAGTTAGCTTCTTCCAATGAGTTAATTTTTCCATAGAATTTTAAATTAGTGAATTGGTTAATTTCTTGATTGATTTTTTCTAAGTTATTGTTTTTTATTTGCCAGTTTTCAAGTGCCTGAGCCATCTGTGAGTAATTCTCCTCAGTTTCATACTTGTCTACAAATCGCCTCGCCTGATTGTAAGTTTGCCAAGCTTCTACCAGCTCTTCAGATGCTTCAATTTGCCTTAATCTAATTACGAGTTTTTCGGGGTATTTAGATTTAATTGGTTTGGTCATAAGTGAAGTGGGTTAAGTAGTTAATTTTTTCAGATACTTGCCTAATAAGTAAATCGGCTTGGATTTTTTTGCAAATGTTTGAGTCTTCAATTGCTAATTGTCTTAACTTGATTAGCCTTTGTAAACGATTGATAAATAGTGTCATAGTTCAAATGAGTTTAAATTGTTTGATGTTGAGTTTTTAAATCCGTTTAAGTAGTCAATTCTTGTTTTAACCTCCTGCATTTTTAATGCGTGTTCAACAAGTTTATTAAATGCTGGTTTTAACTGTGGGTTAATCAAGCAAAATTCGTTAACCTCATCTGCTAACCATTTTACTGGTGAATCGCAATAATTAGTATCCATTGTTGAAAGGGTTTGAAATTTGGTAAATTAAATCTTTAAAATCATTGATTGCATCTTTATGATTCTGCTGGTTTTCATGCTCCATTTGTTTAAGCTCAGTAGCAAAATTCCAAAGGCCCAAACTCTCGGCAAGTTGTAAACAAGTAGGGAAGTCTTTTTGACCCATTGCATACCAATTAGTGATGGTTTCTTCTGCGAATTCTTCTAAGCTCATTGTTCACCTCCTAACTTTTCAATTTCGTTTTCCAATGCCTCTAAAATTGATTTGTCTGCGTAAGTCATAGCTCGCATCATTTGAACCATAATTCGCATAATTTCATGACTGGTAGCATCATCGTCTAATTCTACTGAATGCTTAATTCCATAAGCTTCACAAGTAATTTTAATTTTGTCCATGTTATTTAAATTTTAAAAATTGTTTAATTGCATCGGTTATGAGTTGATCCTTTGTGTAGATACCCTCATAAGCTGAGCGTGATTGATTAATTTTGTCCTGGTGAATTGAAATCTGTCTGATTAATTCTTCGCTTAGCCTAAAGCTTTGTAGTCGTTTTTTTTCTGTCATATATGTAAAGGTTGATTTGTGTTACAATAATTAAGATTGAGCCTACCAACATAGGTAAAAAGAATTTGTAAGGTAGGTAAGCAGTTGACTGGAATAAGGCCAAAGCTAAAAGTATATAAAGTAGTTTTTTCATGTTAGCAATTGAAATTAATTTTTTGATAAATGGCTATTTGTGCCATTCCATAATGACTGGTATTAACATATTTTAGCCAAGTAGTTACTGAACTTACGCATCCACAACAATCCCATTCGTGTCCACAACGACTACTATAACTATTTTTTCTGCAATACCTATCAAGTAGTTTATAATTCTTCTTGTTTAATGGTAAATTGATACATCTAACAGATAAGTTAAAATCAATGTCACCTTCCAAAGAAATCCATTTATTTGTTTTCATATTAGTTGATAGCTTTAACGAAATCTGAAATTGAATAAATTTTAAAGAATGACTTTTCAGTTCTTGAATTTTTACACCAATAAGTAAACTTAACTCTAACTTGGTCATCACCTACAAATGAGGTTGGTTTGCAAGTTCTGCCGTTTAACATTTTGTTTGAAACTTCTTTGCCGATTGTGATTTGGTTTTTCATAATTAGTTATTTTTAAAGTGGTTAATTGTAGAACGAAGATAGTATAATGGTTTACAATAGCAAACACCTGCAAACAAAATAGACAAAATAATTCCCTCACTTTTTGTAAAGTGCTATAAATCAGTAAGATTAATTTTTATAAAATAATGATTAGGCCTAAAATAACGGCTGAAGTGGTAGCAATTAGGCTAAGTTTTTGATGAAGTTTTAATTTAGATTGAAGTTTAGAGTTTTCTTTTTCTAAACTTTTGGTTTGATACTGGTATTGCTCGGCTATATCTCTGTAATTTCCTACTTTTCTTTCAAGAATTTCTATTACCTCTTTCTGTGTATGAGCAATGATACTGTTACTTCTATTCTGCTCCATGATTGAAAGTATTTTTCGCATTTCCGAGTGAGTCAAATTTTTGCAGTCCTGACTTAATGCTGTCAAGCAAAACGCTATCAGGAATAAGATAGATATAAATAATTTTTTCATTGGTTTTAATCTTGGTTTTGTAAATTAAAGAATCATATCTCTTTATGATAGTATCAATTCTGAGGTTATCATTTAGCCTATTTTGAATGGTTGTATCGTTGATTTGTTGGGCTGGTTTAAACTTATACCAATTAGTATAAAACAATCCAATACACAAAGCTAAAATAATAAATAAACTAATTGCTAAATTACTTCCTTTTCCCATTCTTTAAGTAATTACCAGTCTTTTGTTTTTGTTCCCATTCCTTTTCAACTTCAGTTACTAACTTTTTTCTTTTTAATTCGTGTTCAGCAATAGCTTTAATCTGTTCAGGAGTAGCTTTGTATTTCAATAATGATTTCATAGTAGTGTAGATAGTAAATAGCTAACCCAAATAATACACAAAACTAAAATTATTATGTCTTCTTTTTTCTGTTGGTTCACTTGATTACTAAAATTTGTTTGCGATTTCCTGATGCCTTAAAAGAGATGTGCAACCAACTAAAATCGTACTCGTTAATTAACTGGTCAAAGTCTAAAGTTTTGGCTAATTCAAATAGTTTTTTGTTATCTGATTTGCTACCAGTAGTGATGTCTATTGCTTGTCCTTTGGTGTGTTGACTTAATGGACTTCCACCTACCAACTGATTCAAACTTTGACTTCTAAAAAAAGAGTTTACTTTGATTGGTTTTCCCCACATTTTTCTCAAAGGTTCAAAACAATTTTCTGCAACCAATTTCATATTGTTTAATTCATGATCATTAGGTTGGTTACTAATACCGTTTCTTATCGCTGTTGGTGATAAGGTAGCCTCTTCGTAAGTTATGTGTTCGCTAATCTTCATAATTTTCATAATAAATTTCAGTTAAAAATCCTTCTGTCAAAATTAAAGCCATTCTTCTTATGTTATCTATTCTGTCCTTATCTTCTCTACTTTGCATAGAGTAATCGTAAGCTTCACAAACTACCAAAGCGACTGAGCAAATATGGATAATTTCGCCCCTTGTTTCGCATGCTTCGTAGATGATTTCTTCATTTACTGTTTCCTCAGATAACTGTTCCATTGATTACCTCCTTTTGATATACTTGACCTTGATTAATTAAAATAAACCCATGTAACCAATCATTTATTGGCATGTATGCTGGTGATAAATCGCAAAGGCATCCAGTTGAATAAGCATAGTAATAAGGTTTGCCAAGTATCATTCCAGCATCTTTGCTCTGTCTATGAAAATGACCTATAATAAGTGGTCTATTAATCTTTAATCTTGCCGTTCGTGCTGGGTTAATCCCTCCTGATTTCATCGGTAATTCATGACCATGTAGAACTGCGATATCCCACATGTAACACCATTGAAGTGAATCAAGTTGAATGATATCTAATTCACGCAAACCAAGTAGTTCACTTAACATGATGTGTTCTATATCCAATAATTCAGGAGCTTTCAATCTGATCCACTTGTCAAATCGCAAATCGTGATTGCCATATTTGTAGATAATCAACGCAGTTGGAAACATTTCACGAAGTCCTTTTAAAAACACTTTTGCACAATCAATTTCGTACTTTACCGAATGTTTTGTAGTAGTATTTTCGTGCTTAGAGATTAAAGCAAAGTCCAAAAGGTCTCCGTTTATGTAGATAGTATCAACCTCCTCTTTTAAACCATATTCTAACGCAGCAAATAAAGCTTTGTCATCGTGATAAGGTAAGTGAATGTCACTAATAATTAAAACTTTGTGCCTATCTTTAGGTAAGTAATAAGGTTCTACTTTTTCGGTTTCTCCTTTGGGTAATTCCTCTTTTAATTTCGCTAAATAATCAATATGTTCTTTTGCAAAATTTCTGTTGATATCACCATCCGAACCTCTATAATATCTAATTACTCTTCTTACAGATTCAACACTTTTAAATTGTGCTGGATTGTCTGAATAGATTTTTTTAGCTAAAGTATTATTTGGGGTATTTGGATAGTCTTTTAAATATTGGTAAATAATATTGTTTGGTTTTTTCATATATAGAGTGATATAAATAAAAGACTCATTATGGTAGTTACAATCGGGAATGCTAAACTCTTAACTATTAAAAAAGCGACTATGTTATACTGGATAAATTTGCATAAATGCCAAGCATCCCAAAGCATTGGAAAGTATTGAAAAAACAAAGGCTTTAGCATCTCGCTCCTTTCCCTTGAAAAGAATCTACCTAACTTATAGTAAGCATCATGATGAGCTATTGAATCACGAATCGCATCTAACCATACATAGAGTAGTAATAAAATCATTCACTCTTATTTTTGATTAACTTTTTTAAAGCTCCTTTCAAATCATCGGGAATAACCAATAAGCATAAACCAATAACTCCAATGCTAATAGGATAGTAAATATCAATTTGTGTTTTCGGCTCATACAATAAAGGATAACCTATCAAGAATAGCGAATAAAAGAAACAAACAAACCCACATATCGTAGTGATTGGATGATTTAGAATTGAGATATTTTCTTTTATTTTTTTAACCATTTTTTGAGCATTTGAGAGAGCTGCCAAAGCGAAATAATAACCGATAAAGTAAACGAAAGAAACTGAACTACTGGCAGCCAATGAGTCATAAAACCAATAAAAGCCAATGCCCAGCTAACTATATTAAGTTCTAAAATTTTATGATTCATTATAAGTTATTATAATAAGTGTTCATTGTGCCATAAAAACTTGATGCTTGAGCTGCTAAGTCACCTCCTATGAATGCCATTTTGATTTGAGAGCTATTGTAAACAGTACCATTTGCTGTTCTAAACAAATGAAAATTTGTAGTGTCTGTATACCAAGCCCCTTTATAACCTCCACCACTTACTGAACCATTCAAAAATAGTCTTGCATTAGTTGAGTTTACATTAATATGACTCATGTTATTATTAGCCACTACTGCACCATCATAACTACTTCCGCTTAATTGACAGCTTTGTAAATTTCCTGCTGATGATTGCCATAATCTATTCTTAGCATTATCTGCACCCATAAAAGGAGTAGCTGGTCCATAAACAGCAGTACCTACAAAAACCCCAATTGAAGAATTTGGGTCTTTAAAATTTGTTCCTGAATTAGCAGCAAAATTTAAGTTAATTGCATTACTTCCACTACCAGTAAAACCTTGATTAGTTGTAAAGGTTGGCAATGAATTTACAGCAGTACCATAATTCGCTGAAGGGTTTTTCCAGTTAATTAAAGCAAATGCACTATTACCATCAGTAGCTAACATATAAAACGCATCCAACTTATCCCAAATACCATCAGTTTTCAAGTCAACTATTAACTGATTTTGTTTAGCTTGTTGTGAACCGCTTGGTAAAGTTGCTCCTCTGCTTGTGCCGTTCGCTAATACAGCAGCATACTCGGCAGAAAATCCGCCAAAGCTACTACCATTTCCAGCTACAACTGTTCCTAAACCTAAGCTAATCATTAGCCTAATATGTTATAGCCGTAACCAATAACTGAACCTGAGCTTGGTGTAATTGATGCAATCGGGTCGCCATTAAAAGCAGGAATTAACATGCCTTGTTTTAAAGTCTTTCCGCTCAATCCGTACTGAGTCAATAGATTCTGTCCGCCAACAGTTGACAAAGTAGTCAAAACGCAATCAGCATTTACTACCAATACGTAAAAAGTATTCCCAGTTGAGGCAGCATCAATGAATTTACATCCATTACCACCTAACATTCTTTGTTCTAATATCATAACTTAATATATTATTTTTATTTTTTATTTTAATTTGTTGGAATTAAGCAACTATCGTAAGGATTAGCTATGTTTAAAGTAAAATTACAAACCCATCCTGCTACCTCATCTCCATAACTATCCTTAATAGGAGTACATGAAATGTTTTCCTGCATCTCAAAGTAGCTTCCGTAATAAGTAGATTGCTTGATTTTAGCAATCACATCTGAGATAATTTGTAGCGTATCACTCAACACATCCCTTTCATTGCTTAGGTCCTTTAAAACAATGTCTATTGCAGTCAATTGTAAGTTTAAACTAAATACCTTACTACCAAAATTAGAAGGTCTTACATCGCCCCAAAGCAAAGGATAAGATAAGGGCGCACTCGCTCCCAAATCTGCGACATCACAAAAAGTAAAGTTACCATTTAGTAAGGCGTTACTTGTTGCTATTTCTTGGAGTAGATTGACTACTTTGTTTAGGCTGGTTTGCATTGAGGTAAATTCTTAATTTTTCTAAATTAGCTTTGTTTTTACTTCCTTTTTTTCTCATAGTTTAAGTTTTACGTCTAAAGTTTCCTTGATACTTCACGCTTGGCGGTACTAAATCCCAATCAATGTCTGGTCCTAAGTACATACCATTTTGATAGTTATTAGAATTAGGATAAATAGTATCTACATTTGCGTTTTGTTGGGTCAAATATAGCGGATAAGTGCTTGTATGCGCTAACAAAAAGTTACTTAATCTCTCTGCATACCATTCAGCTCGGTTCTTTGTGTAGTCTAACAAGTATCTCAAGTCATCCATTGAAGCCTGATTACTAAATTCTGAATTCTTAGTGGCGATATTTTTATTCTGGAACTTGAAACTCAATGGCAAAATTGACTCATAAATGCAGTATTTTACGAGTGTTGGCGTAATATAAGTATCCAATAAGGTTACATTAGCAGCACTTACAGTATTGCTTGATACCTGAGTAACCAACTGATTGTAAAGCGAAGTACCTAATATAGGTAATAGGTAAATATTTTGCGCCTCTTTGATAGTTGGAACTAACAATTTCGGGTCAACGTTTTCGCTGATTATAGTTTCTTGTTTGAGAGTTTCCTCACTTATAAATAATACTGTTGCCATTACTTTTTCTTAACTAAAATTGATGCCCATTGATGTCTGCAATATGGTAAGTGAATGTCGGTACCGGGTTTAGTATACCAGCCTCCACGTTTTGTCCAAACATTTCTTCCGACTCTACCTGAAATTTTATTAATCTCATCTCTTGTATAGAGTTTATTCAAGTTTAATAAAGCTTTACAGAATGCTCTGTTTTTACTATCATTTGGTCCTTGATATTTATACCTTACTTCGTACTTTTTCAACTCGTCTGCAATCTTTCCAATTGCACTTTGAGTTGGTAAAATATTTATGACGTTCCAAGCTCCTTCTGTTAAAGTCAAAACTTTTTTAACTTTTAAAGATTTGATTAACTCGTCTAATTTACCTTCGCTAATTTCTAAGTTTACAGCTAAATCTTTTTTTGAAATTAATGGGTCTTTTTTAACTTGACTAATTAACTTCTTTTCTTCTTCAGTTAACGAGTCAATTGCAAAAGCTAATTCGTGCAACTCCTGTTCATTGAATTCTAACTGGGATTCAAAAGTATAATGGTCCTCAAATACTTCTAAACGTCTACTTTCAAATTCCAAATATTCCTCAGCATCTACTCCATATTCTGCGAAAACTTCTATTTCACTTTGCTCACTAAATGCTGCTTGAACTGGTAATGGTTGAGTTAATTTTGGTAATCCACCCAAAGCCCTTATCTCGTCATCGGTTAATTTGTCAAGAATCTTAGTAGCTAATAATGGACTGAATGAACCTAACAAATCAACTACTCTTGAATTCTGGTCTTTTACTGGTTGTATTGCAGGAAGTCCAGCCATATCTCTTAACTCATCCTTAGTAGCAATCTCAAGCATAGTAGTTTCACTAAACTCAGGACTAAATGGTTCTAAAGGTTGTACTTCGTAAGGTTGATTAATTCCGTTTAAGCCTATAATGTAGTTGAATAACTCTTCAAAGTGTTGCTGGTCTGGTTTGATTTCATTTTGTTCAAATAACTTGAACGCATCTACCATCTCATTACGTCCGCCTAATTGTCCTTCAACACGAATACCCATAAAAATAGGCGATGTAACACGATGAGCTACGAATATTTCTTGTTGAATAGTGTCGTTTAGTATGTCAAATTGTTTGTCTAATTCGCTCGGCTGTAAAGAAATTACATTTGGAGCTTTATCGCTACCATCAGAAAAGTTAATAATCCATCTACCAGCGTTATCAGTGCTGCCATGTTTGTTATTTATTCTTCTTACTAATGCTCTTTGTTCTTCATCAGTTGGGATACCGTTGTTAAAGTTCAAAATTCCACCAAAGAAAAAGTTATTTTGAAGATTTGCTCTGTGAAAGTTTGCTACCTCAACATCACTTTCAATGTAAGGTATAGCACCGATGTAATCAGGCAAAGGATATGTAGATAAGTTAGGTCTGTATTCTCTGTAATAAAGAATCTGAACACCCTCTCTTTTTTCAGGATTGAAAGCATCGTACTCTACAACTTTTGGTCTGTAATCTGCCCAATTATCCGAGTAATAAAATGAACTATTATCTACATTTGAACGAATCTTAGCAAAATCCATGTGATAAACTTGAGCTACCTTACCCGATAGTTTAGACCAAACAATCTGAAGTGCATATCCTCCGTATAAACGCTTATCTAAAACAGTTTTATTGAATATATCACTTAGAGTTTCAAATGTATTTGGACGTACTAAAAAGGCCTGAGCTTTTATTGCTTGTTCAGTAACTAAACCTTCTTTGATTTTTAAGCCACATCCATAAGTATACTTTTGTTTTGCAGTTAAAATAGCGTTGTGTTTAGCTGAGCGGTTGAATAAATCAACTAAATAAGCTGGATAGTTATTATCCTCGCCATAGTTTACATATTCCTTATTCTTGTCCTTTTCAAATATAGGAACTTGATAAGTACTTACTGGTTCGTTATAAAAAACAAATTTACTTTTACTGTCTGTCATAAGTTATAATTTCAATATCAGGATTATAAGAGGTTACAGTTAGTTCATTGAATCCGTATAATAATTTACCTCGTTCTAATAATTGTTCGCTTGTATTTGGTTCAGGGTTATTTTCAAAACGAGTATAAATTGAATACTCATAATTTCCAGTATCTTTTAAATAAACGATTCCTTGTTCTAAATTTTCAGCTGCTTGATTAGTTACCAATTCAATATAAAAATTGTCAATTCTTGGATAGTAAGTATTACGATTTTCAATGAATAACCATTTTGTCTGTTTAGTTACTTGCGAATAAATTCCAAAATACCCATTTAATAATTTATCCCAATTGCCGACGTTTGGCATAGTTATGTTTTCGCTTCCGGTTGCAAATATTTCGTTTAATCCAAAATTAAGATGAATCATATATCTATATATTAAAATCGTAAAAAGTTATAAAATAGAAAAGGCAACCATTTCTGATTGCCCATTTCTACCTATGAAAAAACTCTACTTAAAACTTTTAAATTTTAGTGAAAGCTGAAGTTGAAGTTAAGATTTGCGCTGGTTGAGCTTCCATTCCAGTTAAGGTAATTTGAGTTCCGTTGAAATCTCCCATCGCTGCTCCTGAAGTATGTGAACCAGCACTAACTTCTAATCCGTTTACTTGTCCTAATAACCAAAATGTTCCGTCTTTTTTCTCAATGATAGTCAAAACTCTTGCTTGAGCTAAAGTGTACCATCTGTTTCTATCAGCTTGGCTCATCTTAGCGAAGTTTGCTACTACTGTTTGAGTATAAAACACATTTCCGTTTGCTGGTGTTGCTGTGATTTCTTCTGTGAATGAGTCAGCTGCTTGTGGCATCAACTCATACTTGTAGAAACTTACTCCACTTACGTTTGAGATTCCACTTGCAGTTGTACTTGTTATAGTAGCTGCACTCGGTAATCCGTTTGCGAAGTAGATATTTTTTAAACCTCCTACTGCGTCTTTGCAATCAAGAGTGTATCCTGCTGTTACTGCACATGGCATAATTTTTTTCTCCTTTTATTTTTATAAAAAGAGGGTAAGGCTTGACTTTTTCAAACCTCACCCCCTCTTAGTTAATTAATTAAGAACCTACGTAGTAAACTACCTCAGCTGGGAATGCGATTTGAACACCAGCTTTGAACTCCGCTACATAACGAACTTCCATTGCCTCTTGCGCCCAGAATAATTCAAACTTAGACTCTTCGCCTAACACATCGCAACCGAAGAACATGTTTGAAGTTCTTAAAGCATAGATTCTGCCAGTACTGTTCAATCCGTTTACACCGATAACCTTGATGTTAGTTCCAGGAATAACGATTTCAAAATTACTGTTTGAAGCATCTGTGTTGTAGTGAAACAAGTTAGCATTAGTTAAAGCTAATTGGTAAGTTCTGAAAGTGTCAATACCGCACATGATAACCGTATCAGGCTTATCAATCAAAGCAACTGGAATAGCTCTGAAAATACCTTGCATGATTGCATTCACGTTTGAAACTGTGATGCCTCCTGAAGCTGAGTAAGGAGCTCCAGCCATAAATCCTGAAGCGTTAGCAGCAATTGCGCTACCTGAAACCGTAGTAATAATTTTAATTAACCCATCAAAACGAGCTAAAGCATTGTCACCTGAAGTGGTGTCACCCTGCCAAAATGCTCTCTCCAAATTTTGAGCAATCAAACCAGTTTTTAAATCTGTGAATTGTTGTTCAAATGGAATTGATTTAGGATTAGAACCGTTAGGCAATACTAACTGAAGGTAAGTGTTTTCTAAAGTTTTAGGACACAAAGACTCATGAACTCTGATTGGTGAAACAGTCATTGTTCTGTTTGTGAAAGTCGTAGTTCCTGATGCTGAGAATCCGCATGAAGTACCTGATTGGAATACAGCGTCTGTATCCATCACGTTAACTTGTGAAGCTGATTTTACATTTGGCATTTTTGTAGCCAAAGAAATTGATTTTGCTGAGAATAAAGACTTAGTCAATAATTCTCTTTCATTGGCTTTTACATAGCCTGTAATACTGGTAACTGAGAATGCCATTTTATTATTTATTTAATATGTTTATAATTTCGTCTAACTTGTTATATTGATTGTCTTTTTCAGCTTTAAAGTTTACATTGAAAGCTTTTGTGTCAATCACTTCTGAAGGTGCATCAGCTAACTTCTCTACGATTTCAACTAACTTAGAAAAAGCCTCTTTTTGTGAACCCATTTTCTCTTCAGTTGCTCCCATCATTTCTTTCATTTTTGATTGAAGTTCCATGATCATTTCTTCGCACTTCATGATTTTAGCACCCATTTCTTCAATCATTGGCATATAGTCTTCAGCCATTTTTTGTTTAGCTTCTACTTCAATTTCAACTGGTGCTTCAGGCATTTCAGCTGGAGTTTCAGGCATAACCAAAGCGGTTACTTTCCCGTTCTCAACTGTGATTTTTCTGCCATCTTGTAACTCGTGCTCTCCGTCTGGTGCAGGAACTTCTCCTGACTCACTTACTACCATAACACTTGTACCTTCAGCCAATGGTCCTTCCCACTTAATAATGGTAATTCCATCTGCTAACTTTGCCTCTTCAAAAGACATTGTATCTTCTGAAAAGATTTCTTTTAATTTGCTTAATAGCTCTTTTACGTCGCTCATATTATTTGTATATATATTTTGTTTATTCAATTTTAATTTATCAACAAGGGCAATAGCTTGTTCTACATTGCTAACTAACTCAACTTTTCTATCTGTAAATAAACCCTCAACTGAAAAGCCTTTGAACTTGCCTGACTTGATATAGTCATTCCAAATCTCCTCGTTATCTACCTTGCAGGAAATAAACCAGCTACCATCTGGTAAATCTTCAAATCCTTCAGGTGCTTTAATACCTCGCATTGAATCAATAATAAAAGACTCAATTAAGTAAACTCCTTCAGCTAACATATTCTTTTTGTGCTGAAGATTAAAGTTGCTATTGTATTGGTTTTTAAAGTAACGCTCTACTATTTTTTGAATCGTACTTTTAGTGAAAACCACATTATATTCTTCGCCATCTTTACCCCTTCTGTAAATAGGTTGGTCAGGAATCATAGCAGGTCCTGAGATTATTTGTTTGTCAGTTGTCTTAAAACTAAATCCTTTCTTTTCCCACTTAGCATAACATACCGCAGCTGCTTGTTCTTGACTCATTCCGCCATTAACCTCAACTCCGATACAACGACTTACAAACTCGTCTTGGCTTTCTCCTGCTTTTGGCTCAACTATAAACTTTTCCCCGATTGTTCCAAGTGCCTTAACTACGTCTGCGTTGTTGTCGTAATGCTTAGAGATTCCTAATTCGTTAACCTTCTCTACTTTTGCCTTATTTGAACCAGTAGCAAAAACTTTTGATTCTGGAATACCTAACTTATTAGTTAACTCTAACATCCCCTCTTTATCATTACGAGCTGAGATGACATATAAATCAACTCCTTGCGCAATTAATCTACTCGCTAACTCTTGACCTCTTGAAGTACTTAAAGTATCATCATAATCAATAGAGATTTTTTCAGCTGCTAAGTCAATCTGTTGTAATTTTCTACTTGCCCACTCTACCCCTTCATCACCTCCCCAAGCTAACCACATCAACGCTCCGCAGTCTTCTTTAGGGTCGCCTTTAGAATTCTCTCTGTGACGTTCAAAACCTGACATCCTTGCTATGGTTTCTCTACTGATATTTTCTCCTTTCGCTAATTGGTTGGCTCTGGTCCATCCAACTGGAGTGCCACAATTTAATTCGTATTTGTCACGTAATTCTAAAGCTCTTTTTGCGTTCTCACTTGCTGCCTTTGGATAGTCGTTGTAAGTTTCAAATTCACTTTTAAAAGCTACCCAGTCGTATTCAATTGCTGGCGAATCTACCAAAGCAATAAAGTCAACTCCAGTTTCTTCGTCTTCATTTATAAGTAGTTCGTATAAAGGTAATTTAGCCATATATTTAGATAGTTTATTTTAATTAAGTTTTAACCTATAACCGCCTTAGCCTTGATTGCATCAACTTTCTTTTGAGTGTTGGTTATGTCTGTTTCAGTTACATAGACTTTTGTAGCTCCAGTATTGTTTACGTCCAAAGGGGTTGAGTTGTCTATACGAGTGAATGAACTTGATGGGCGTGTCATTGGTGGCGCTGAAGGAACTGAACCTCCAGAACCTCCACCCGGTACCTGAACTGATAGAATTTTGTTAACTGTTGCTAACCCTGAGGCTATTGCTGCTGCTGCGGCTGCTGCTCCTAAAGCTGGTCCTACTACTGGAACTCCTGCTAAACTTGCATACGCACTTTGAGCGGCCTTATACGTGTCTATCGTAGTAGCTGCAATTGCTAAAGCCTTTCCTTCTGCGGTTGTTTCGCCTAATAAACTTGCAAATGTTTTTAGGGTATTAGATGCTGAGTCTAATGCCTTAACTCTGTTTGCTGCGGTTTCATCATCAATTTTCTTTTGAGCATCTGAGGCATTCTTTGAAATGTCAACTTTCTTTTTAGCTAAATCTAATTCAATTGATTCGGTATCCTTTGAATATTTTTGAGCGTTTTGAAGTTTATCGTTTAACTCTTGTAACTCTAAATCCTGCTGTTGCTTTTTTAATTCTTGATCCGATAAGTTTTTTTCAAGTAGTAAAGCCTGCTGTTTCTTGTAATAGTTTTCAGTTGCTTTATTTTTGTCTTCAAATTCTTTGTCTAATCTTTCCTGCTCCTGCTTTTTTGAATCCTCAATCTCTTTTGCAACTGCCTTCTCTGCTGCTACCTTTTGATTGTTTAGACTTTCAATAGACTTAACTACTTTTCGTCTGCGCATTACTGACTCAGCCTCAAGTTCGTTTACTCTTGCTATTGCTTCTGCCTCTTGTGCTAAGGCCTCATCACTTGCTGAACTTAATTTATTTCTTTGGCTTATAGCATCTGCTCTTTGTTTAGCTATTTTTAATTCCTTAGCGGCTAATGTTTCCTCTCCTGCTGCAACTTCTTGAAGTGCTTTAATTCTATCTTCAAAACTGGCTGTATCGTCTTCCATTAATAGACGAGCCGCAGCCATTTGTTTTTGCTGTTTGCTACGTTCTACCCTTAAACTTCTTTCGGCATCCTCAACTCCTTGTAAAATTGTTTCAATTCGTGCAGATTCTTTAGCGGCTTTGGTTGCCTCTGCTGATATTTTCTTAATTTCATCTATTGCGCCAACTACTTTGTCTGTTACGTTTTCAACTCCGAGAGCAACTTTTCCGACTGCATCAGTAGCAACCTTTCCAGCTGCCTTAAATTCTCCTTTAAATAATAAAATTATCGCATTACCTAAAGCAGGAACTAACTCAATCAACCCCTCAAATCTATTTGTAATGTTTTCTTGAATTAAATCTGCAAAATCTTTAAGAGCTTGTTTCGGATTTTCAAATAAACCAATTAAAGCCTCTGCGAATTTTGATAATGAATTTAAAACTACATCAAGCCCAGTCTTTAATCCTGCTAAAGTTGAATCAAATCTATCAGCCCCATCATTGGTTGAGGTAAAAGCTTTAAATAAAGTGAATAAAGTTGCAGCAATAGCGGCCAAAACTGCCCCGATAGGATTAGCTACCAAAGCATACATGGCCTTTCCAGTATCTTTTAAAGCTGATATTACCCCACCAATCGGACCGGGTAAATCGCCAAAAGTATCTTTAGTTTTCTTTACAGCCTTTGAGGTTTTCTCTGTGGTTTTTTCGGTCTCTTTGAGGTTTTCATTTAACCCCTCTGCGGATTTACTGACTTCGTCAATCTGTTCTGCACTGTCTCCCGTTTCAACTTTGGTTATTATCTTAACTTCATTTCTTGCCATTCAGTACCTCGTTTTCTGTTTTGATTATTATACTTAATATAGATGAATCAGCCGAATCAATTAATTTAACTAAGTCGGCTAACTCGCATTTTTCTATAAGCTCTTTGAATTTATCCAGCATTTGTGTTGTTGTTTAATATGATTGACCAATTCCCATTAACTGGAGCTACCCAAATTGTATGCTTAGCTTTTATTTTGAAACTTGAACCACCCTCAATTGTTTGCCCAGCTATTGGGTAAGCAAATACATCTGAACCTTGATTATGAATTACTATTATAGGATAACCCGTTTTTGGTTTGCTTATAGTTGCATCAGGTAAATATAGTCTTGTCGCTCCATCAACTAACCAAATCTTTTGTGAGTAATCAGTAAAAACAAATGAATCATTAGTATAAACAATATCCGTATAAGTCTTTTCTCGGTCAATTAAAAAGCCAGTATTGCTTGACTTGTCTAAAGTTGGCAAGTCTTGAATTGGCAAATTAGCCATATCGGTTGTAAAAGTTCCGCTGCCTCCGTTTGTTGTTGTAGTTTGAGGTATAAAATTAGGAGCTGTTTTGATTTTTAAGAATTCAATTTGTACTGGCTCATTTGAATTTAAGTCGTATTCAACCTGATGAAGTCTATAAAACTGATTATCTATTTTGTAATACTTTCTGAATGACAAATTAGCCAATTGATTAGGGCTTAAGTGAAAGTATCCGCTGACTAATTTTGAATCTTTGTCAGTAATTTCAGTAATTGTTTTAAGCCAATAAGAATTGTAAAGGTTAGCCGTAGTGATGTCAGGTTTACTGCCATAAAAATAAGCTTTTGCAAGTGTAAGCTCTAAGCTAAATGTAGGTGCTACAATCTTGTCCAACATTCCTGCATAAGGATACTGTGTATAGTTCTGAATTGCTGAAGCATTATAGTACAAATTCCAACCTTGACTTGTATTGACTAATCCTCCGTATTGAAGAATTCTAATATTATAAACTGGTAAATTGCTTGAATCAGTTGATGGGTCTTGAGGTCTTATTTTTGGAATTATCCTATCGTTTGTTTTTGCATCAGCTGAAGGAGTCGCACTAAAACCTAAATCAATAAATTTAGAATCACGAATAAAATCATTGTTTATAGTAAAATTAATTTTACTAAATGGCTCTCTATACACATCTTCATAGCGTTTATTAAACTCGTCAGAATCGGATTTGTAAGTCATCTCAAAAACCCTAAAGTCAAGTAAGCCCATAGGTTTAATTTCAAGCTCCTGCGATACGTCTAAATAGTCTGTTAAGTCTTCGTATTCGTCTAAGTAAAATTCATCTCTTGGTTCAATAATTAACTTCTTGTAATCAATCTTATCTACCTCAACATATAAGTTGAACATCTTTATCAAGTACTGAAGGAACTCGGTTTGTTTTGTCTTTTCGGGTAAGGCTGATACTATGTCAATCGTTTGTCCTTCTTGGTAATTGGCTTGAGGGTTTGAGTAAAAATCAAATCCAGTTTGAAAGTTTAAAGTGAATAATCTTGCATCAGCTCCAACATAACTTTCATAGTATGCTACTGCGTAAACTTTATCTCCAGCTTGTATGTCAAATAAACCTGATTCAATTTTTATTGTTCCTGAATTCCCTACCGCTGCTGTTCTGTAATCTGTCGCAATTTGAGCTAAAACACTTCCGCCCCTATTTACTCTTATCCCAAAATTAAACTTACAAAATCCAGTACCCGTTCCAGTTATATTTATTGTACCTTCAATTGCAAATCTATATTTCCCTCCTAATCCAGCTGGGCAAGTCCACTCATGATTAACTGTGCTAACTCCTGAAGGGTTGGTATCGTTTCCGTTGGTGTTAAAAGCTATTTTGTAAACGTTTGATCTATACTGGTCAGAACTTGTAAAACTCAAACCCGTTGAGTTAGTCATTAAGAAAGTACGGTCCTCTACCTCTCCTTCAGTCATTCTAAACTCTCCACCACAATAAGGTACTATTAAATTCTTGAATCTTTGCGAATTGAAAAAGTTAGATTCATACCTATAACCAGCTTGAGCAAAAATAGAGTCTACTACTTGTTTTACATAGACTGCTGGATACATAGTACCAAAGTTGTAATCGTTTTCAGCTGATGTGTTTGAATTGCCTCTGTCAATAAGTGGGTAAACATAACCAGCCCCATTAGGTTGTCCGCTTGCATTGAAATTCACATAGGTAGTCCCGTTTTTAATGATTGACGTAGCCCATGAGTTCTGAACATTTGTTTTATTCCATACATGATCAAACTCTGACAAGTCCAACTGAGCCAAATTTAATTCTCCTAAATCTTGAAATAAGTTAGCGAACTTTCCAATTATTACGCACTCGTATTCAATAGCCCCATCTACATTTTTAATACTAACCAATTGTATGTAACCTATTAGCTGAGGTATTCCTTTTCGGTAAAGTATCGCATCTGCTTTTAAATTAGGATTGAAATCAGGGTTAAAATTTAAGGTTGAACTATTTATTGTTGAGCGGTCAAGATTAAAAATAGCCGAGAATATTTGATGGTTATTTGCGGTGCCGGGTATGGTTAAACTTTTTGAATAGTCGCTCTGTCTCTTGTCAGGTTCTCTAATATCAACTATTGATTTATTGATAGGCATTGGAACGCTATCGTAAAGGTCAACATTCCAAGTATTATTCACTATACCTGATGAGTTGTAAGCTATTATTTTTAATTCGGTTTGGTTCATAGTGATTGTCTGTAATTGTCAAAAGTATATTCAAGTGTCAAACTTAAACTGCTCAACTGTCTGTCGTTAACGTATTGTTTTTCCTCGTAATTAGTTTCTTTAATGTTTACGGGTATGTAGGTTGCTCCGTACTCCATCATGACAACTGGACTAAGTACTAATTCTTTTAACCCAATCCATTCAGCATCGGTTAAGCCATCGGAGTTAATCTGAATCGTATCGGTAAACTTAGTGTAGTAGTTCGTTTTACCTCTAAATGTTTTTGCATAGTTGAGCGGTTGAAACTTCTTAAACATTTTCCTTTCAATGTCCGTAAAGTTTCTGCTTACCTTAGTAAAAGTAAACGCATCAAATCCACCCAAATTATTCAACCAATGTAAACGGATAGGCGAATACTTTTGGCAGCTCTTGTCAATTACAAATGTTCTACTGAAATAAGTTATCGCTCCACTTCCGCTCGTGTTCTGCCCGTTCACTCGGTAATAAACTGCATCTGAATAATCAAAGGCAGCATCATAAACAGTCTTGTAGTATCCAGTTGAGTTACCTGACTTAGCCACATTGATTGAAACAATTGACCCAAATGTTGTAAAACTTGCATTTGATTGAATTAGAGTCGTAAAGTTTTTATCAAGCACCTGAACATTGATGTTGCTAAACAATCCTTCTCGGTCAAATACAGTTAAAAACCTTTCTTCACCGTATCTTAACTTCTCTTGGTAAGTAGTTTGGTTCAAAGTCTTTAGTGAGCTTTCAGGAGGTCCAATGTTTAAACTTGTAAAGGCCGTTTTGCTCCAGTCTAAAAAGTCAAAAATCGCATTAGTTGAATGAGCATTGCCACCACTTGTATAATAGTTTGCTAAGTTCGGATGAATAGTTGGTATTCCTGAGGCATTGTTGTAAACCTCACCGAACTCTACCCAATAATCCACCTTTGAGCTTGTGCAATGTTTGATACCAGAACTGTTATAACTTTGAAAGTCATAAGTCACATAGTTGCGTAATACTTCGCTAACATCTAAATTTAGAAAGTTTACTCCCGGTTGTTTAGGATAAGTTAACCTTGCGACTGGGTTAGTTTGTCCAGTTACGTTTATATCAACCAAGAATTGAAAACCACTTGCACTTGCATTTGTACTTTCTATGTTAAAGGCTAATTCGTTATATACGTTCTGCCAGTTATTTGGATAGTCGTTTATTGTTATCATTTGAATTTATTTATTATCGTTACTGAAATAGAACGGCCCAAAGCATCGGCTAAACTTTGGGCAAAGGTCTGGATGCTTTTTTCACTCAGCGCATCGTCAATAAAATAAGTCGGCTCTATACCTTCTCTTTTAATACCCATTCCCATAGCATAAGCCATCTTAGTCTTTTCGTCTATTTGTTTTTTAGCTCTTGCCGATTTAGTTAAGTTCCTTGTTTGTGAATATCTACTTTGAATCGGGATGCCTCTTTTTGTTATCCACTTTCTGAGTGACTTGTTAAAGGCTGGGCTAACTGATTCTTTTTTGAATGAGTAAGGCGAATTGAATTTGTTTCTGGTACCGCTTACCCCTTTGTTCAAAAAGTCACCATAATAGTTCATATCAATAGCCATACTAAAAGTAGTTCCGTTTGATTCAATAGGTAAAGTGATTATTGATTGGACCAAATCCGAGTCAGCATAGTAAGCATCCCTTTCAGTTAGGTTAGACTTCATCGCATCAGACAAACTATTAACAAACCTTATTACAGCCTCCTCAATTAATGAGTTGAACTCGTCTGACTCTGTTAAGTCAGTTCCTAAATCGTTCAGTAAATTAGTGTAGTCTTGTTCTTGCATTCTGTCGCTTTATCTCGTCGGTGTGGTCTATGTGGTAACTAACTATGTTTAAAAATTCCTTTAGGCCTAAATTAAAAAAATAATCCCATTTGGTCTTGTCATGTCCTGCAAGGTTATCTATTGTGGCAACCCATCCCCACTTTGTGTTAAAGTTCTCAACTGGCTCTCCATCTCCTCCGATTTGCTCAGGAAAAAGTTTAGGATATTGTCCGATAATTTGCTTGATAGAGTGCAAAAAAAAAGCATGATAGGATAAGCATCTTTGATTTTCATTTGATTCAAAAGTAGTTCGCTGATCTCGTCGTGTTCATCTCCGTTATACTTTTTTACTTTTCCAAATCTCCAACTTATCGGCCTAATACAACTTGCCACAATCCTATGTATATTGTCTAATGGATTAGACTTCGCAAAGTGAGTAATATCAATAAATTGGGCTGAACTTATTTGGCTCAATCTGTAATCAATAAAAAACCATCTACCGCCTACCTTAATTCTTTTTTTATAAACTGTCTTAATCGGTTGGGTTTCTAACTTCTCAAAGTCTGAATAAAGCTCAATCACTTGGGCTGAAGTCATACCATCAAAGAATTCCTTTTCCACCTTAAACAAGATTGAAAGCTTTTGCCTCTTCGCTTCCAAGTCGCTTCCCTTCACTGAGTTTAGCTCTATGAAGTCCTTTAAGGTTAAATTGTAGTAAATGCTTTTCATTCTATCTAATATATTTTTTTAGGCCCTAATTGTAACATATTGCCCCCTTCTATGTTCTTGCAGTTTCATCAATGCTAAATAGCGTGTAGCGTCAATTAAGTGGTTATTAAAGTCTACTGGTTCGTTCACTATCTTTCCTGCTTTGTCCGTTTTCCATTTGTATGTTCTAAACTCTTTTTGTAGGTTGTTGCCTATCAAGTTAAGTCGGTACCTTCTAAGAATGTCAATTGAGTTGATGATTGAGTCTTTACCTTTTTGGGTTGGTTTGATATTGAATCCTAATCTATACACTTCTTCAATACTTTTAGGTTCGGCTGAGTCGGCAAATATTTCTTTCCGAGCTATGCCCATGTCCTTCAACCTTTCGGCTATGTCTTGGTTGGTTAGCTTTCGTTCATATAGCTCCTCTCTGACATAAAGTTCCTGCTCATACTTCCAAACGCTAACTAATGCAGTAGGGTCAGCTGAGAATCCCCAGTCTAAACCATAACCCACAAAGTTAGCGTTATCTGGTACCGCTAATTGATTGGTCCAATTATTGAAGACTAATCCCATTAGTTGGCCTCGTTCACCTAAACCAAAGATTTTCCAATACTCTGGGTCGGCTTGTTCAAGACTTTCAATCTCCTTTTTAAGTGCATCAGGAAGGTGGGGATTGTCCTTGTATGTCGTAATGATTAGGCCGCAATCTTCTCGGGTTAATACTTGGTCATAAATCCAGTGTTCAAAGTCTGAAGGGTTGTAATCAATGATAACCTTGCCAGTCGTTCTTAAAAGTAACTGCCTCCAATCTTCAAGGTCTATCTCATTGGCCTCATTTACAAATAGGATGTCTCTCTTTCTACCTCGTATCTTTTGAGCATCGTCCACGCTAAAGAATTCAATAAGGTTTTTATTAAGTAGGTAGGTGTTTTCTGACTTATTATGGTCCGACTCGTTATAGTACCCGATTGAATTAAGTATCTCTATAAAGTCCCTCATTGCAGATGATTTCAAAGCAGGAAGTGTTTTCCTAACTATTGAGATGGTCATGCCTTGATGCTTTAGACATAATCGGATAAGCCATTGTAAAGCTGAGTAAGTTTTGCCAGTCAGGAACGTGTGCCACCTTGTAAGGCAAGCACACGTTTTGTATTTATATTTTTTTCTAAAAAAACGAAGTTAGGGTTAAACATTAGTTTTATTTAATAAAAGGTTTCTACCTTCATTTAAAGATAACATTGATTCTGTATAAACTTCTAAGTTTATCTCATTGGCAATATACATGTTGTAAAGATTTTGGCACATAATACCATAAGCCTCAAATTGATTTTCAAGATTTGGCTCATAATTAATCATTTGCTCTAATAAGAGTGCATAGCTAATCGCTTTTGTAGTTGGTTTCATATTTTATTCAATTGGTTTAGTCAACCATTCAGGTAGTTTATTGACATTAATGTTCTGTTCAGTCTGAACTCGCTCAGTTAGGCCGTTTAGTCGTTGAGTTATGCTTGGATTGTACACCCCAGCTAAGCCACCTTGTATCTGGTCTTCTCGCACCTCTTTCTTTATATATGAACAGATGGCTACAAATTCGCTGTATCTTTCATCCAAATTACAAAAATAATGGCTCAAATCGCTTATAATGCCTTCCTTGAAACAGTAAAGTTCAAATCCTTCTATTGTTAAAGCTCTTTCTCTTTTCTCATATACTGACTTCCCGTCCTTACCCACAAATGTATGTTTCAAAATGGGATTTGATTTTGCCTCTTTTCTATACTTTTCAAATAGTTCAAGCATAACTTGAGGGCTTTCTATTGCTTTTGGTCTACCTACTGACATTTTTAAATACCTCCTTTCTTAATTCGTTTATCTTTAATATATTAAAATTAGCAAATATTTCTTGATATAGGGCTTCGCCTAAGTCTTCTCTCAAGGCTTTTGAGTCTATCATCTTCTTGATGTTTTTAAACCAATCTTTTTTATTTGATGTTAGGCAGTTAATTCCATGTTTGGCTATATTGGTGTAAGGGTATTGGTCTGAAACTACTACCGGTAGCTTCTTTGCACCCATCTCCATCATCTTTAACTCGGATTTACATCTGTTAAACTCGGTGTCCTTTAAAGGTATCAATCCAACATCCATCAAGTCATAAGCACTTGCATAAGTATAAACATCCATTCCGTTTATTCTGCAATATTGGTCTTCTGCTATTCTGTAACCTGAAGTAAAAATCTTTTGATATTCTTCCCAAACTTGCTGCCCTTCTGTAAATCCACTTAAAACTACTCTATATTTCTTACTCGTGTCAGGATTTGAGTTAAGTTGCATAAAAGTGTCAGTCAGCATCATGACATCATGAAAATGAGTTACTGAACCACTCCAGCCTATATGCACTTTATCAGTTTTAAGGTCCTTAATTTTTTGGTCAGGTTTAAATTGAGCTTGATTGAAATCAATAGCATTTGGAATTACAAAAACATTAGGGTTAAATTGTCTAACTTTTTGAGCAAGATACTCAGTTGGTACTGTTACAGCATCAGCCATTTTAAAGTTATAGACTATTTGTTCAGCAGTTTTATTTTTAACCCAATCCCTTTTCATTAAGTGGTCATGAGGCAGCATCCAATCATCATCTCTGTCAATAATAACGGGAATGCCTAACCTCTTTAATTGCGCCCATAGTATTTCCTGATGCCCAAATTTACTAATTACTGAACTTGTATAGATTAAATCAAACTGTTGTATATAAGAATCAGGCTGATGGTCTATTGCTTCAACTGAGATGACTTCGTAGCCTTCCCCTAAATTATCAAATGGCATTAGTAAGCGGTGGTATTCTACTCCCGTTATTGGCTTTGGTATAATTACAAGTATTTTCATTTTTCTGCTACTATTTGTTCATGACCTACTTTGAACCTCTCAACTGAAATTGGAATAAATCCAGCTTCTACTAACATGTGCTTCATGTGGTTAATATCGTAAATCCATATATGTTCAACTTCATTAAAAGACCTTTCCTCGTATAGACCATCTTCTAAAATCATTGGAGCTTGAATAATTAACCTTCCCCCATTAACTAAAAGTCTATGGCACTCTTCTAAGAATCCTTTTCCGTCTTCAATGTGTTCTATTACATCAAGTGCGATTATATTTGAAAATTGTTCACTTTCCCAATTGCCAGTAATCTCAGGAAAAAAACCGAAGTGTAAGTCTGAATCTTTTGCAAGTCCTTGAATGTCGTTCTTATATCTTTCGTCTATCTCAATACCACTACATTTAAACTCTTCTGATAAGTCACCTAAAAGGATACCGGGTGCGCAGGCTATTTCTAAAACTTTTTTTGGTTCAATCTTAGTCAAAGCGTTTTTAACAAGTAGGTTCTTTTCTACAACGTTTCCAACTTGCTGGTGAATAGTTGAATGATTCATGTTTGGTGACCAGTAGTCGTTAAAGTAAATGTCCTCTGGTTTGTGGAAGTGGTTACTTTTGTAGCTTCTTTTTTCTAATTGTGTATAGTGACTTTTCATATTAAATTATTTAATGCGTGTTTAAATCCGTTCTGATTGAATATGTCGTAAAACTCCCCACCAGCAGGAATAACGTTTGGACATCCAAAGTAAACCTCTAATATTCTCTCTGTTTGTAACTGCTCAGCTATCGCAAAACACATTGACTGATTGCCAATAAATACTTTTGATGATGAGATATAGTCTTTTAACTCATTGAAGTCGTTTACTTTTAGATGTTCAAGTCTTGGCAATGTCTTTTTCATTACCTCAAATTCATCCTTAGTGCCTGCAAATAATTGTTTTAAGTCGTAATCATTCAAGATTGAGTAGTCTATTTGTCCGTTCTGGTACCGATTAGTTCTGTTGATTAATAAAAAATCCTCTTTAGGCTTATCTGAATTAAAGATAGGACCTTCAATGTCAAATATTAATTCAGGATGAGCAAAATAATACCATTTTTTAATGTCTCCAGATCCTAAGTTTAAACCGATATTCCTAAATTTATCTAAGTCGTAATCAATTTTTTGTCCATTGTAAGGCATAACATCAACTATAAAGTCACAACTAAGGAGTAAAGGCCTCAACATTTTAAACATATACTCGTTTAGCATCACATTGCCGAGTGGGTGTCCTGCCATAATGTGTCTTAAAGGTTGATTCAAATGCAAATAAAGTACGCCTAAAGACTCATTATCTTGACAAGCCTTCCTAATTGCGTTTAGTGAATAAATAATATCGCCAGTATTCCCGCTGTGTTTAAACTTTAGCATTTCTTTTTCTTTTAGGCTGAGGAACATAATTATCAAACTGAATAAAAACTCTTGTTAGTAATTCTTGAACGCATGATTGACATCCTAAGTTTCTTGGAGCTGCTCCAAACATTTTAGACCAAGCTTCCTGAACCAAGTTAAAATCAATGTTAGTAAAAATAGAATGATGTTCATTTTTGTAGATTTCCCACTTAGGTTTTAAAGGAAGGAGTAGTTCATAAATTTCTTGATTCATTGAGTTATTTTTTTAAAGATGATAGAAGATAGCACCGCACATAAACAAGCGTAACCAAAGGAATATAAATTAGGTTCTTTGATAATAAAAGTAATTAACCCAATCCAAAACGAAAGGCAGTAACCGCAGCTCAAAGGTTTTTTAGGATAAGTATTAAATTTCTTCCTCCAAAAATCTATTATTGTCTGGCTCAATACATACCCGACCGAACCAATCAAAATGCAAGTTATTAAATTGTTCATGGTGTTTTATTTTTAAATAGTTTATTGTTTGTAAAATAGAGTGCCTAACTGCTCCGTACTTGATGTCTACCAGATTGCTAATTTTTCTAAAGTCCCCAAATTGGATGTAAAGTTTAAACAGCTCTCGGTCATATTCTTCAAGCTCGGCTATTGAGTTTTCAATGTCCTGAGTAAATTTCTCATTTTCATTCTCAAAATCGCTGCTTTCAAAATCGCTTTCTGTCTTAATTTTTTCAAAGTTATTTGTGTTATTTTCAAAATGCTTGTATTTCTTGGCGAATGGTGAAGTGTAAGATACATAAGAGTTGCTAACTATCTTGTAAAAAAGGTAAGTAAGGTAGTTGTTTTTATGCGCATCAAGTATCTTTTGTTCGTCTAAGTCGTATAAAGTTAAAATACATTCGTGCAGTAAGTCGTCGGTGTAGTATTGATGCGATATTTTCTTGCAAATCTGCATCGGATTTGGGCTATTGTAGAACTGAAGTATTATTTCATTTTTACTCAGCATAAATTCCGATAGTCTTATTACCTAAGTTTCGCAAATAAATCCGATGACTGGTCATTAACTCGTTTTCTTTCTTGTATTCCTGAACTATTTTAAGAAACTCTTTAGCGTTTAAAATAGACTGTTTGATGTCTTCTTTATCTAACTTGATTTCTCTATACTCTTCCGGCAGTTTAGTTACTAATTTTAACCAATCTTCGCCAAATTCTCTAATTAACCCTTTTGTGTAACCAATTTGGTTACCTGACTTGTATAAGTTGTCCGCTACCGATTGAGAATAAATATTGTGAAGATTAAATCTAAGACTCGGATAAGCACCAACAGAGTAATAATGCCCAGCTTGATCATTTGTTTTGTAAGGTCGGCCTGAACTAATGCAGTTAAATCCAGCATCAATCTCTCGCACTATCTTATTGACGATTATTTGCAGTTCTTTTCTGTAAGTGCTGATAGTCTTGGCTGCTTCTCTTAAATCTTTTTTAATCGTGGTCTTTTCTCTTTTCTCATTCTTAGCCTTGTTCTTTTCTGCTAACAAGATAGCGCAAGCAGGTGAGCATACTTGTTGAAGTGGTTTTAATGGTTCAAACTTAACCTTGCAGATTTTACAAGTTTTTTGTTTCATTAGAAAGGCAAATCGTTTTTCTCAGTTAATGCAGTCTTCTTTAAATTCTTTGCAGTACCAACAAACTTTCTTGGTTGCTTTGCTTCTCTCTCAGCTTGGCTTTGGTTAATGTAGGCCGTCAAGTCATTACCGAATTGGTCAGGTTCTTTCCTATCAGTTACGCAAATTGAAAGGTACTTCTTGCCATTTTTTGAAGTAAAGATTTTTTCTTGTGGGATGTCCGATAGACAAAGGTTTATATTAATTAGCATTTTTATTAATTAGTTTTTTAAAAGTATGCAGGTCTTTCCCTGCGGTCAATAAAGCTTAAGACTTACCAACGATGAATGGTACTTTATGTGCTTGTTCGCATTGCCCAAATCAGAGAATATTATAACTTGGGTTGCTCATCGTGTCATTATGTAACAAATTTAAATTTATTTCTGTCGGAGTTTTTAACAAGTTTTTTACAATTCAAGTACATTTATTCGTGTAGCTAAATCGTAGTTGATTTGCTCCAGTTCAACTATCTTAGCCTTAGCCTCGTCCAATTTAGTTAGTGCGTACATTTCAGCGGTTAGCATTTGGGTTATAGTGTCGTGAACTTTGTAAAGTAACTTTAACTGGTCAAGTTTGGCGTTCCTTAAAGCCTCATCAGGTATTTTTGAAATCTTGTTTTCGGAATCATTTAGGAAGTTTTCTAAGTCTATTACTGCTTGAATTCTTTGAGGTCGCCTGCCTATTCGTCTTTCTATGTCTGCCATTGCGTGATTGGTTAAAGTAAAATTAAATTGTCTATCTTGTTGTTGCTTGTAGTATTCGTAGCGTTCAAGGTTATTCATTTTTAAAATAGTTTAATATGTGGCAAATTACATCAATAGTCCAGCCGTTACCAAGCATCTTGTATCTTTGCGAGTCACTTACACAACTTGTATAGTTGTCTGATACTGTTTGTAGTCTTTCGCATTCAATTGGTGTTAATTTTCTGATTCTTTGATTAACAACTATTTTTTCATCAGAAGATGTATTTGTCAATTTTGGTGAAATTCCATCTGTATCATATATCCTATTTGATTTTTCAAACACACCTTCTCTTTGTTCAAAAGAAACAATACTTTCATCAAATTCATCTGTTTTTATTTCAAGTAATTCTTTTAAATCAAACCAAATATCTTTGTCAGGAATTGAAAAAAATAAATCATTTCTGAACCAATGTTCAACATTTGATTTTGGAACATTAAGTTTATTTGCAATTTCTTCATTTGTAATTTTCTTATGTGATTTCAAACATTTTTTTAATGATTCAATATCAACTTCAAATTTTCTTTTATTTACTATTTCAGGAACAATATATTTAATGATTTTTTTTTTAAAAATATGTGTTGAATTTGAATCACTTACTCTACAACTGATGGTAATTGATTTGTCTTTATGAATTTCTTTATTATAACTATCCAATAAAGTTCCTTCTTCTAAATTATTAATATGTTTTTTAATTGTTTCATTTAACCTTCTATTATTACTTTGTATTATTTCAACTGCATTAGTATTTCCAGTATCTAAACAATAAGTCTTTCCATCGTTTCTACTTAATGGGCCAGTTCCACCTTTATTAGTTGTACTTGATCTTGGCATTATATTATGAACTATTAACTGTTCTTCTCTTCCTCCCATGCGATTATATGCAGCAAGTAAACATCCACTTTTTTCTTTATTTAAAGTATTATTATTTTTTTTCGTACATCTAATTAAAGCCTTCTCACTTAAAAAATATTTTTCATCAACTTCAGATTCTAAAATATCTTTGAGTAAAATTCCTTTGTCTTTTGGCTGCTCAATTATACTTTCCAAATCTCCAAATAATCCGCTTGGTTTCATTCCGATATTTGTCCAGTAAATTCTTTTGCGATTCTGAGCCGAAACTAAAGCAGAATTAATATGAATTCCTTTTACTCCGATTGCTCTACTTAAAACAAGTTCCCATTTTTCGCCCATTTCAACATTTTCAAGCAAAAAATAGATATTAGGATTTTTAGTTCTAAGCTCGTTTAATAGCCTCATATATTCCCAAAATAGATAAGACTGCCCTTCAAATTCAAAACCTTCAGATTTCAATTGTAAATAGTGTTCTAAAGTAAGTATCTCTTGCTCATCCTTTGTACTCATTCCTTTTCGTTTACCAGCAAAACTGAAAGATTGACAAGGTGAACCTCCTATCAATAAATCAATTTTAGGTAGTTCGTATCCATTTACATTTACTACTGAACCGAGTTGAATAGTATTAGGATAGTTGTGTTGAGTTACTTTTATAGCGTGTTTGTCTATTTCACTTGCAAAATAGTTAGTAATTGTAAAACCGCATCTGTTGAGTGCTTGTTGACCGCAACTCATTCCATCAAAAAGTGATAATATATTCATAGTTAAAATGGTGTTTCTTCGTTTATTCCTGCAAATCCAATAAATTCTCCTCTTTCTTTATATTCTTTACCTTCTCCAGCGTAGCATATTTTACCTTCAATTACTTCTAAATACCTTGATTTTCTCCAGTCAAATTCAAGCATTTCAAAAAGCACATTTGCTCTACCTAATACATCAGGCTTAACCTTATTAAAGTATAGGTCAACTGTTTGTTTATTTCTGTCTGGGTAATCTACTGTAATAATTACTTTACCATTACTATTCCATGCGCTACCTCCTTTGATGTCATCTGAATCTGGTACCCTCCTTTTTGGTTTGCTTCCATCCTTCATCATTATTTCCATTTTTTTAGGGTGTGCAATCGTCATAAAGTGTTTACATTTAGCCTCTGCAAGTTCATTACGATAGCTTAAAACATAATCCAAATATAAATCCTCTCTACCTCCAAATGGTTGCATATCATGAAATAAATTTTTCCAAGAATCAATAAAACAAGTATTAATTGAGCCGTTCTTATCTTGGTAATCTGAAGCAAAATTCCACAAATCAATTGGAGTTAATGGTCTTTTAGGGTCGTCCTTTTGAGCAACTAAAAAGTAAGTGTCAATCCATGCAGTAGCCTTAATTACTTCAGCATTACTTATTGAATTCTCATAACCTCTAAAGCTTCTCCGATAATACTTAACTAAAAGTTTTCTTCTTATTTCGTTATATGAGCCAATATCAGGAGCATAAAGTAAGTGCCTTAAACCAAAAGTTTCAGACTGATAAAACAAAATTTCCAGAGCGAATTCAGTTTTCCCTGAATGAGGCAACCCAGTTATATCAGTAACACCATCCAAAGCGAATTTAAATACTCCATTAAAGCATTCAAACCCTGCATAGTTAAGTTGTGTACCACCTGACTTGTGATATTCCTCAAATTGTTGAGAGCGTTTAGAGTAATCAATTATTTTTACATTCATAATCCTCTTTTTTCGTTCCACATTCTTAAATTATACTCTCTCTCGGTTTCTTCTCTTTCAGGTTCTTTAACCTCGTCAAGCCAGCATTTACCATTTAAGTAAGTTAATGGGTTTTTACGGAATTTAATGTCTGGAGTTGATTGTATGTAGATAGAAAGTTTAGATTTTAAAATTTCCCTTTCTGTTTCAGATAACTTTAAATATTTTTCTTTACATTTAGAAGTATCAACTTTCTTTCCATAGTCATCCCAGAATTGATTAAAATTATAACAACTTTCTATTTCTATTATTTGTTCTTCTTCTTTTTCTTCTTCTTGTTCTTCTTGCGATAAAGTTTCCATACTCTTTACATAGTCTATCAATACAGTATCCTTACAGTATTTAAACTCAGTATCTATGCACTTTTTTACTTTTGGAGAGCTTGAATAGTTATATTTTAACCATTTACCTATTGCCAGTTCTTTAGTAGATTCATTGTACCTTATTTTACCTACTTTAATAAAGTATTTTAATAGTACTGATACTTTATCAATAGAGTATCCTAAATCATAAGAAATCTGTTTTAAAGTAATTTCATAAACTCCGCATTGCCGAGTTCGTTCATTTGTTAAAAGATACAAATAAAATAATTTTTGGTCTTTATCTAAGTCCTGAATAAAACTATCTGACCAAAAGGATGTGTGAATTTTTCTAAATATAGCCATAAATATGAAAGCCGACCAACTAAGAACTTCGCAAGGGTTGATGACGACCCAGTCCTTAATCAATCGGCAATATTTTATTTTCTTAAATATCATC
>Ga0209087_1000312_pt1 | contig 32485 bp, 35 predicted proteins | sample S_130805_EF_Meta_FD_187321 | JGI IMG/M metagenome (GOLD analysis project Ga0209087, IMG submission 187321) | Freshwater microbial communities from Lake Simoncouche, Canada to study carbon cycling - S_130805_EF_MetaG (SPAdes) (version 2) | ecosystem: Environmental > Aquatic > Freshwater > Lake ... | reverse complement strand
AATCATTTCTGAATATGTAGTGTATTGTTTTCATTTTCTGTTCTTATTTATTTTTAATTATATTACAAAGATATATATTGTTTTCTAAATTTTAAAATTTATTATAAAAAGCTATTCCATAACTTCTAGACTTATTATATTCTTTTAAGAAAGTATCATATTCAAAATTAAAAGCCTTACATACTCTTTTAATAAAAGATACCATATCTTTTTTGAATTGTGATTCATTTTCTAAATTTTTTATATGAAAAGAAACTTGATATCCTTTGGTATCTTTGTCCATTTTAAAATGATTAGTTGCAATTTCATCTGATATTCTATAAAATCCATTTTTATCTTTTCTTTGGTCTGATGTTAAATCTTCTGAATCATATTCTACGGAAAATAAACCATACTTATCAATATACTCCAGTAACATATCATCAATTGTCTGTTTAACACTATCAACTGACTCATTAAATTGTAAAAATCTTTTAATCATTTCTTATATATTAAGAAATGATTATATATTTTAGCAGAGGAAATGGGACTCGAACCCACACACCAGGTTACCCCGATGACCGACTTTCCAGGCCGGACCGATACCAATTTCGGATGACTCCTCTAAATTTGTGGTTCCAATAGGATTTGAACCTATACGTCTCTCGGTTCGTAGCCGAGTATTTTATCCAGTTAAACTATGGAACCATTATTTTCTATATCAATTTTTCTTATTTTTAATTCTTTGAATATATCTGATATTGTACCCTTTGAACATTTTAATTTTACAGATATTTCTTTTTGTGACATACCATTTGTGTACATATCTAATATTAATGATCTATCAATTTTTCTTCTTAATTCATAATTATTGAAAGATTTCTCAACTATTGTGTCAATATTTTCATTAAAAAATTTAACATCACAATGTTTAATTAGGTGACAATTGACACATAGTAGTTCACAATTTTTAAATTCCTTTATAATTTTCTTTATCATATCATCTTCTATATCAAATCCATCTCTAAATTTATAAGTAATATTACCAATTGTTAGTTTTTTATATTTAGTATGATGAAAGGATAGAGATGATACACATTTATTGTAACCACATTCAACACAGGAATTGCTGCCATATAATTCTAGCAAATTTATTTTGGCCTTTCTATTCCAACTATCTATATTAATATTATGATGTAGTTCACGATGACAATTGTGACATAACACATCACATTTTTTTATTTCCTTTTCTATCTCTGACCATCGGTACTCTTTCATTTCAGATAATTTATATTCTTTATTTGATTTATGATGGAATGTCAACTTAAACAAATTATCCTCTCCACAACTCATGCACTTCCCTCCTAGATATCTTATAGCTTTTAATTTTTTAGCATATTTATTTATTTTTGAATTTATAACTTTAATTCGCTAAGTTCGACTTTTATTTTTAATATATACTTAAAAATAAAAGTCGAACTTAGCGGAAGCGGTGGGTGCCGACCCCACTCGCCGGATATTAACCGACCTATCAGTTTAGCAAACTGATCTCTTTGCCAACATTGAGTACGCTTCCAAATTTTGCGGAAGTAGCGAGAGTCCAACTCGCACATGCCTCACGACACTTCAACGTTTTCAAGACGCCTAACCTCAGTCCACTGGGTACTTCCATAATTTGAGGAGAGTCAGGGATTCGAACCCTGGGATCCCGAAGGACCTCCGCTTTTCAAGAGCGGTGCAATAAGCCAGCCTCTGCCAACTCTCCATATATTTGACCCCTCGGTGAGATTCGAACTCACATTTTCATCCGTTATGCGTCTCTTGTTTCGAAGACAAGGCCATTACGAGAGGTTATAAAACAAAAAATCCCCGAATCGTTTATTTTGATTCGAGGATTTCGTGTATCTTTAGTTTTAGCAATACATTACCATCTTCGAATCTTATTCGAACTGCGACTTGACGATGATGATGTATTGATTATTGTTTTCATGTTATTATTATATATTACAAATATACTCCTTTGTTTTTAACTTTCCTAATTTTTTCTTTAATTTCCTAAAATATTTTGTTTAAAAAATTGTTTATTATCATCTAAGCATTGTATAACTCCTTCTATTGTATCACATTTGAAATACATTATTTCAACTGGTGATCTATTAAGGTGTATCATTACAATTTCCTGCCTCTGATAATCTTGATACGTTCGGAACCGGGCATCGGTATATTAATCCAAATTGTAAAATACACGGAAAAAAGTAAATTTATTATTTATATATACATATAAATAATAAATTTCAATTATGAATTATATTCAGACCTATGAATCTTTTTTAGATATTCCTTATAAACTACTCAAGTTAATTAATAAAATAGGAGATAGATCTATTTTTTCAAAAGTTAAAAATTGTTTAGTCAATTTGAAGGGAATGTCCTATGACGAAGCATTTGAATATATGTGTGAACTTTTTGGTAAAAGACCTGATAAGAACGAATTTATGTCATTACTGCCTCAAGCTACTAATGAATCTATCATGTCAAATATCATAGAGCGTGGCAAAATTGTATTATTTTTTATTGGTTTATTTTTAGTACTTGCATTTTTAAGACTTAAATTAGAGAGTTCTTATAAAGATGAGGTTATAGATTTTTTACAGCATACTGAAAATGTAACTAATATCACAATTACTGGATCTGATCCATTCGCTGAAAGAGATGATGATGTTATTAGTCTAAAATTTGAAGGTGAGAGAGATGGAAAAAGAGTGTCGGGTGTTGTTATTGTAGGTGGATCAGCACTTTCATCAAATGGTAATACCTATCAGGTTAAATACTATAGTGAGTAATTTTTATTTAAAAAAATTTAGAATCTTTTTGTATAACTTTTAAGTAAATAAAGTTATGCCAGAAGCTCCAGAAATTTGTATTATGTCTGATTTTATCTTATATGTTTCAAAATATACGAAGTAACTTTTTTAATCAACACTCTTGCGAGGTAAAGTTTCAAAAGAGATAGTTTTCTCTACCACTGAGCTACATCTCCAAATTTATTTGCTGGAAGGGTAGGATTCGAACCTACAACCACGGCTTTAAGAGAGCGAAGTAACTCTTATCATCACTATTAGTTTTTACTAAAGATACCCTGTAAGAGTATAATTACGTGCTCTAACCAATTGAGCTACCTTCCAATTTGTGGACCCGGTGGGACTCGAACCCACGGTGTGAACTTAATCAAACGGATTAAGAGTCCGGTGCAATCGCCGCTATGCGACGGATCCAATTTTATTTTTTAATTCTGATATGTATTTCTTTCTTTCAACATAACACATCTTCTTGTAATCCGACCATTTTATCCTCAAAATAGTCCATCCTTTATCCTCAAGATACTTGTTTCGTTTTAGTAATTTGTTTCAAAATAGCTATTGACTATATTTTCATCTAAATAATGTGCCTACATATTAGTGTCCCTGGTGGGATTCGAACCCACGATGTGGTAATTAACCAAACGGTTTAAAAGACCGTTACCCTCAGCCGCTAGGTGACAGAGACATTGGTCCGCCCGGTAGAATTCGAATCTACGATGTCACAAGGAGTCAGATTAAAAGTCTGATGGTTTCAGCCACTCACCCACGGACGGATATTATGTGTCTGGAGAATTTAAATATCGACGAACACATTTTTGTAATCCCGGTGAGAGTCGAACTCACTTTTAGCCTGGTTAAAAGCCAGGAGCAAAGCCACATTTTGCTACGGAATCATTTGTTTTTTATTGGCAAATGGTCCGTATATGTGGAACATTTGCCTATCGTTTACATTTTCGCTTTATAGTCATTGTTTTCATTTTATTATTAATTTTTTAGCACGTGATGTAGGAATTGAACCCACCCATCGAGGTTTTGGAGACCTGACCGACACCTTGTCTGTATCACGTATTTTGTGGTGTGGGTCGGACTCGAACCGACATCCCTGGATTTTCAGTCCAGTGCGAACTGACCATCTGCGCTACCACACCTTTTGCACACTCGTAGGGATTTGAACCCTCAGCCAATCGTTAGACCCCTTTCGGAGAGCGGGTTGGAGCCGCCTGGTCACGCCTATGAGCGAGTGCATATATTTGTGGTGAAGAACGGAATCGAACCGATCTCTCTGGGGTTTCAAGCCAGTGCTAAACACGTCTCAGCTACTTCACCAATTTGGGTGTATGACCGGTAACGATCCGGCTATCTCCACTTTCACAGAGTGGCGGGTCAACCATTTTCCCCTCATACACCATTTTGTCTGTAAGATGGGACTCGAACCCATATCATCTGATTCACAATCAGAAGTCCTGGCCTTTGGACGACCTACAGCATGTTTAAACAAAAAAAAAGACCGAATCTTTTGGATTCGGTCTTAATATCTTGATTTGTCTATTATCTACACTATTAACTTAGGTTAGATTTAGGCAATTCACCATTAGTACCGAATCGGTGGCTAAACCACTTAAACGATTTACTAAAGTTTTTATGTTTATGAATTGCGTTCATCTTTTCTTGTTTTTAAATTGTTATTGTATATATTAAAAGTTTTAAGTCCCTTTTTGACTTTTTTATTATACTACAAAGATAAGTTAAAGTTTTAATTTCTCCAAATCTTTTTAATATTTTTTGTAAATATTGTTATTCTCCACGTTGGGTCGCAATTTGATTGATATCAGGGATTGTTTTCATAACAACTTTACAAAGATAAGGACATTTTTTGAATATCCAAATAATTTTTGAAAATTATCCTCCGTAAGCAGCTGTAACAGTATCATTATTTACTCTAAAGTTGATTCTATCATTCTTTAGATCCATAGTTAACATATATTGTACACCATTTTCTTCCACAATTCTGTGTATTAATCCATGAGTTGATGCTTTCTCTATAGCATCTTTTATTGATAAACCAACCCATTCCGATTCTGTTATAATTCCAAAGTTTTTAACACTCATATTATTATTTATTTTTTTTTATATAGTAAAACCGTTCTCTTCTTTTAGCTCATACAAAGCTTTTTGATAAGCATCAGACCTATCCATAAAGTCTTTGTGTTTATTGAATCTGATAAATAATTCATCATATATTCCTAAAACATATGCTTCTGTTATAATTTCTTCTATAATCTCTTCATTAGTTACCGACATAAATGGAAGTTATTTTTTATTATATATCAAAATAAAAATGGGTTCCTTTATAAATTAGGAACCCATTTAGTGTCCTTTAATCTATTGGACCGACACCATTTGTCCTTTCTATATTCATCCTCTCTATATCATATATTATAAATATATTTGAATATAGGTGGTTCACAGATTTTTACCGGAGAGGAATACAGTTATTTCGCTGCTACTTACCACCATAAAGCTTTGTGACCTACCAAGGGTTTTTTATTAATATTATAATTCCTCTCGATCACAAAGTTATTTTTTATATTTCAACTATTGTGAAAGTTTTAAATTGTTGAAAATTTTATCTATGTCTTTCTTAATTACATCAAGACTTTCAATTTTATCAAGATTATAAATAAGTGCTATTGAAAACTCAGTATTTACTTTATCCTTTAAAGATTCTTTGATTAAACGCTTAACTCTATTTCTATCAACCGCTCTTTTGAAAAGTCTAATAGGGGCTGAAACCATCACTTCTGGGTTGCCAGAAATAAACTTAGCGTTAATAGTAGGTGTGTAGATTTTTTCACCTTCACTAAATAACCTATCAATAACTTTTTTATCTTTTAATGATTTCATTTGTATCTTTCAATTTCTCTTTTAGTTTCTCTTTCTTTAATTGACTGGCGTTTATCCCATAGTTTTTTACCTTTAGCCACACCAATCTTTACTTTGAATCTACCTTTGGTGATGAAAAGTTCTAATGGAACAACTGTAACACCGTTGTCTTGAGTTAATTTAACTATTTCACGGATCTCTTTTTTATTTAGAAGAAGTTTTCTATCACGTCTTTCCTCGTGATTCATATAAGATGATTCTTCATATTTACTAATGTAGATATTTTTAACAAAAACCTCATTATCCCAAACATAACAAAAACCATCACCTATATTGGCATTACCTTGTCTTAAAGACTTTACTTCGGATCCGAATAATTGAATTCCGGCTGTGAAATCTTTCAGTATGTGGTATTCAAAGTAAGCTTTTTTATTTACTATTTTATTCATAATGCGAATTGTGCGGTTTGTGTTATATCAAATACTTTATCAAAATGATTTTTATCTGACTTTTGATTATACTTATAGTTAAATGGTAACTCAAGTTGAGTTGCTCTTTTTTGTATTAGTGGTTCTTTTTTTCTATATTCTTGAGCAGTCATACCAATCTTTTCTTTTAGGTCTTTTACTGGTACATCTACTTCCATTTCTCCATAAGAATCAAAATTGTTGATTAACAATTGTTTTTCTTTTGGAACAATATATTTTAGTTTTACCTTTATTTTTAGATCTACTAACATAGTCTTACAAAGATAAGGAATTTATTTAAAATAAAAAAACCATCTTAAAGATGGTTTTTTCAATTAATTATTGAAGATGATTTTCAACCATTGAGACAATCTCACTTTTTGTTTTCACACCAACAAATCTATCAACCACTTCACCATTTTTATAGATTAAAACAGTTGGAATATTTCTAATTCCCAATTCTTTAACCAAGTCACCGTTTGCATCAGCATCCAGTTTACCAACTAAAACTGATTCACCAAAATGTGCACCAACTTCATCAATGATTGGTGAAAGCATTTTACAAGGTCCACACCAAGTAGCCCAAATGTCCACCACTACTACACCACTAGCGATTCTATCACTAAAATTTTCGGTAGTTAATTCTGTAACGTATGTAATCATAGTCTATTTTATTTTTTAAGTTTAATATATATTGTATATGAAATCCGTCATTTGTTTATTTTTTGTTCTATTATCCTTTAGCGTTTATTCACAAAGTGATACCACACTTACATTTAACACTTCTTTAGGTGGTAATGTTACTGGTGGAAATTTTATTTCTTATAGTGGAAACATAAAATCTGAATTAGTTAAAGATTGGAAAAAATCTCAGATTAATTGGAATCCAAGTTTTGAGTATTCTAAAATTTCTACTAATGGTACTTTACATTTAAGAGAAAGAGAGATTTATTCATCTCTTAATTTTAATAAAAAGTTTAACTCATTTAACTTTTATTTGTTTAATGAAATGGAACATTCTTTTCTACAAAAAGTTGATTTAAGAAGTTCACTTGGTGTTGGGTTAGGTCACAAAATAGTTAAAAATAAAAACTGGGACATTAATATTTCAGAAATGATTATGCCAGAGTTTATGATGTCTAGCTTTGGAAACTTATATGATAACTTTTCAATTCGTTCATCTACAAGACTAAAGATAAAATGGTCAAACTCAATTTATAAGTTTAACTCTGTTTCATTTTTTCAACCAGCCTTATATACAGTTAAATCATCTAATGGTGATCTTGTGAATATACCTTTTAATGATAATCTAAATTTTAGAAGTAATACAACAATTGAGGCTAAAGTATCAAAAGTAATTTCTTTGGGTGTTGGTAATTCATTAACATATGAAGCTTATTCTCACTCTATAAACAAAGAAGTCAAACCTTTAGATTATAACTTTTATTTCTTTTTGAAGATAAATTAAAAAAGACGGTCGATGACCGTCTTTTTCTTTTTAATTTTATGTAAACATTTCGTCTAATAAATCAAATTCTCTCTTAGAGTTCTCTATTAGAATGGCTCTACCATTTCGGATTTGACTTTTAATAGTTGATAGGTTTTTCCCCAATTCATCTGCGATGTCTTTATAAGCCATCTTTTTAATTTCTCTCATTTCAATTACCTTGCGATAAGGCTCTTTTAATTCTGAGATGTGTTTCTTCATAATCTCAGCCTTTTTATCATTTAAGTCTGAAATATGTTGCTCACCTTGTTCTTCTGGGATAAAATCTTTTAGTGTAGTTCCTTCTTCATCAAGTTCAACATCAATAGATATTGTCTTTCTTGTAGATTTGATGTCTTGTAACATGATGTTACGAGCGATTGTAAATAGCCAGGTTGAAAATTGAGCTTTTTCTCTCTCATATTTATCAATCTTTTCAAAAGCAGTCAAGAATGATTCTGTAGTTACATCTTCTGCTTTTTGTGAATCTCCACACATTTTAGATGTGTAGTAGATTAGTTTTGGATAGTACTTCTTGTAAAAAAACGTGAAGTCGTTTCCTGTTCTTTCTTTGAAAATCGTTTCATGCTCTGAAAATGATTTAATGATTGCCTTTGATTCTTTTTGTTCTGACATAAAATTCCGTTAATTTTTTTTAGATTTTCATCTATTGCTTTCTATTGCCGTAAATATAATATACCGAGATATACTACAATATATTATATTCTATATATCCAAAAAGTTTCACTTTCACGCAGGATTATACGGTCTTTTTTTATATAAAAAAGTTACAATTGTTTAGTGAGTGATAAACTTTTTTTGATAATTTTTTACAGCCTTTTTTAAGCTTTTATTCGCCACAAAAATAGAATCTTCTTTGATACCATTTCCAGGATAGTAAGATCCAATTTTATAGACCTCAAATTTATTTGAATACTCATTGAAATGTATGGCTACTCCATATCCGAGTTTTTTAATTAATTTACGCATGTGTTGTTTTTTAATTGTTATTTTAATAATTTTTTCATCTCTTTCTTCTTGTTTGAACCTTTCATGTATTTTTAGTTCTTTTGTCCAAAATTTTAATCACATCGTCTGTATCATTTAACATATGTGATGATTCATTAATTGCGATGGTTAGTGCATCTTTAATTGTTTCTAATTCTTCTTGTGTAAATTTCATATTTTAAATAACCATTTTGTATTTTTCAAAAACTTTTGTTGCCATAAAAACATATTCCTCAAATGAACTTTGATTAAAATCAGTATGTGGTGGAACTTCCATTATATATCCTTCGATTTCAACATCTATGTCTTGTGGATCATCTGATTCATCCAACATAATACCATATGCAATATAAGTGCATTTTGTTAATCCGGTATTAGGATTGATTATTTGTATATCTTGAACTTCTCCACCATCTTGATCATAAACTTCACATGAATAGTCCTTTTCTAAGAAACTCATATAAGATAACCAAATATCTTCTGGATATTGACTAAAATCTGGTATTAGAAATAAGGGATGTCCTTGATAAAAGAACTTATCAAATTGTTCATCTTTTTCTTTAATAATTCTTCCACTTAGTATTGGGTTGTAGTTAAATTGCTTCATATTATTTTAATAATGTTTCTAATTGTTCAACAGTCATAATTGTTACACCAAGTTCCATAGCCTTCTTCTCTTTAGAAGAACCAGAACCCACTGCTTTCATAATAAGATGTGTAGTTGTTTTACTTACACCACTACCAATCTTACCACCACGAGATTCAATAACTGATTCTAAGTCAGCTCTACGGACACCAGTGAATACAAAAGTCATACCATCTAAGTCATTTGACACTTTGACAGATTCTTTTTTCTCTTCAATTTGAATAGGTAAGTCTTTGATAAAATCATTGAACTTATCATATCCATCAATATATGATTGTGCTGAGATTTCAGCAAATCCTTCAATTTCTAATACTTGATTAATGGTTGGTTTTGTTGTGAAGTTTTCTAATAAAGCCAACTTCTTGCTACCTAATCCTTTGAAGATGCCAGTTGCGTGTTGAAGTTTAGATAGACTTACTCCTTTGATTGATTTCTGAATAGAGTTATAAACAATAACAGATTTACGTGCTCCAAATCTATCAATCTTTTCTAAATCTCTTGGGTTCAAATCTAAGATATCTTTAACTGATTTGTAACCAACATCCCATAATTGTTTGATAACACCTTCGCCAAAATTTTCAGCTTCAAGGATTTCAAAGAAACTAACTAATTGTTTGAACTTTTGTTCATCGGTTTCAGTAAGTGTTACTAACTCAACGCCATTTTCATTCCAATCAATATTTGGAACATCTGGCATCACAAATTCAACTGGTTCAATAACTTCTGCAATAATTGGAATAACCATTCCAGATCTCTTTACTAAGACTTTAGCACCAACACCAAGACCCATATCTTTTACAAAACGAGCATTGTTGCCGGTTACATTAGAAACAGTAACACCATCTAAACGAACTGGATTAATATGTAAAGTTGGTTTTAGATATCCTTGTTTAGAAATGTTCCAAGAGATGCCAATAATTTCGGATTCAGCAGATTGTTCAAAACTCGGATGTTTGAATGCACGTGCCCAAACAGGATTGTTTGAGGATGTCTCACGACCTAATTTATCTTGTAAAGAAAGGTTGTTTACTTCAATAATAAGACCGTCAATTTCATATTCTGTTCCAAATTTATGAAATAAACTAATAAGTAAATCTTCTGTTAGATCAGATATCTTACTGATATGATATTGAACTTTAATTTCTTGGCAAGCATTTAACCCTTCTATTAAATCTTGTTTTGTGGCATAATAATCTTTTGTAGTAACAGCGCCATATTTTATGTAACTACAATCTGTAAGAGAAGGTCTTGCATCTGGTGAGTTAAGTAGACCAGCAACAAGATTACGTGGATTGGAAAAATCCACTGAGTATTTATCTAAAAAAGTTTTCTTAGACATCATAACTTCACCATATGTGAAGTCAAAAGACCTTAAAATGTCTCTATGAGTGTTTGAAGAAAGATGATTTCCAATCAACTTATAATGTTCATTTGACTTTTGCCCAAATTCACCATCACCACGAGTGAAAGATTCATCTGTCTTTTCATTTACACATAATGAAAGACCATCAAATTTTGGAGTAATAATAACGGTCTCTGATTTTGAAATACCTTTAAGTCGACACCAATCGTCAATATCTTCCATTGACTTAATCTTATTCATTGAAGCCATTTCAATTGGAAGTCGGCTTTTACGAGATTCATCTTGAATTTGATGTCCTACGTTTTTAAGTAACTCATTATCAGGATCTAATGAACGAAGTTCATCAACTAAGATATCATATTGTGCGTCAGACATAATGGGATTTCCCAAACGATAGGCATCATTTGCCTTAATTATTTTTTCAACTAATTGTTTAATCATAAATACAAAGATATGTAATAAATTTAAAAAATCAAATTATTAAATGAAAATTATTAATATCATAACCCGATGTACCAGATTAGATAATATTAACAAAGTTAAGGAATCTATTTTTAATACTCAAAAATTTGAAGTAAAATGGTTTGTATTATTTGATACATCCAGTATTAAACAAGTAGATAGTGAAGTTTTATCTAATCTACAAGAATCCGGTGTTAATATTAAATTCTTAAATGGTGAACCTGGTGATTTTGGTCATAACTTAATTAATAAAACAATAGACCAAATAGAATCTGGATTTATTTATGTTTTAGATGATGATAATATTCTACATGAAAACTTTTATGATAGATTATCCGAAATTATAGACAATAATCCGGATAAAGGGGGATTTATTTTCAATCAAAAAGTTGATGGTAAAGATTTTACAAAATTGGATGTTAGACTTGCTTCACCAGAGAACACGAAAGTTCAGTCTATTGATATGGCACAATTCTTATTAGATAGAAAACTAATTGGTGAACATAGAATTCCGTTTAGGATTTATATGGGTGATGGTATTTTTATTGAAAGTCTGCTCAACGAGAATAAAGATAGTTTTTTGTTTATAGATGAAATATTGTGTTACTATAACTTTTTACAAAAGCCTAAACTAAATTCACTTCCAAGAGTTTTAGTTGTTGGATTAGAAGAACCAGTTACTTTGAATTCAAATTTTATAGCTGATTTCGAATCTACGGAAATAAACACAATGACTATTAAAGATGATAGTAACATTGATGAAGTTATACAAAGCTTTAACCCAGATTCAATTATAACTATTGGCGAAAGTTTTTCAAAGTTTCCAAAATTATCACATCATTCATTAGATGTTAGAGGAAGATGGTTACATTTCAATAGTATTGATGGTGTTGGTGATTCATCTTACCAATGTGCATCTGGATATATCTTAGGTGATTATGATCCAAACACACCATTGATTAGTTTCTTCACACCAATTTATAATACTGGTGATAAGTTATGGAGAACTTATGAATCAGTTAGAAATCAAGACTATACAAATTGGGAATGGGTCTTAGTTAATGACTCAAGTGATGATGGTAAAACACTTAGAGTTGCTGAAGAGATATCTAAAATAGATTGTAGAGTTAAAGTCTATGATTTCAAAAAAAAATCTGGTGGTATAGTTGGTGAATCTAAATATAGAGCTGCTTCACTTTCTAATGGTAAGTATATTATGGAGTTAGACCATGATGATTGTTTAACTCCTGATGCTGGTAGATTGATGGTTGATGCTTTTAAGATGTATCCAGATGCTAAATTTGTTTATTCGGATTGTGTTGAGATTGATGAAAATCATAACTCATTAACTTATGGTTCTGGATTTGCTTTTGGGTATGGTTCATATAAAGAAGAGCAGTTTGGTGGTATAACATATAAGGTAGCAAACTGCCCTAATATTAATCCAAAAACAATTAGACATATTGTGGGTGTTCCTAATCATTTTAGGGCTTGGGATAGAGTTTTCTACCATTCAATTGGTGGTCACAATAGAAGACTAACAATTGCTGATGATTATGAACTGATTGTTAGAACATTCTTAAATACAAAGATGGTTAGAATACCAAAGATGTTGTATTTACAATTCTATCACAATTCTAATACACAAGATATTACAAGAAAAGATATACAGAGAAGAGTTAGAAGTATATCTAATCATTATAACTCACAAATTAAGAAAAGATTTGTTCAGTTGGGACTAACTGACTGGGCATATGATACTAATCCCGGAAATCCATTAACGGTTGAAAGTAGATTTAATGAGCAAGAAGGATACGCTAATTATATTATGGGATTGGATAAAAAGGTGGAATACAATTTTGGTGTATTAAATTCATCACCAATGTTGACTATATAATCTGTTTTAGAATAATCTCTCTTTTATATTGTAAATCCAAACTATTTATAATATTTTTCCAAAAATCTGGATTAAAAGAACCTTTACTAATAATAAAGGTTTTTTCATTTACTATGATTGGATATTGTTTAGAATGGTATTTATCTGGATGGTCTTCTATTGAAGAATCATATCCAAAACAGAAGTAGCTACCATTGTAAATAGAGATATAAATTGTGAATGTGTCTGATATCTTCCAGAAATATGTTTGTAATTTAGATAGTTGATCTTTTGTTCCACCAATTCCAAAGTCTCTTACTGTAAAAAGTATTTTTAGACTTTTTGATTGGTAGTTTGATTTAAGTATTTCTTTCTCTTTATATTTTAAATAATCATCAAGTAAAATTATTTTCTTACCGTCAATTAGTTCATTGTATCTATCATAATCGCATACCACAAGTGGTTGACACTTTTTAAAACCTAAAGTTTGTATTTTTTTATGATAGTTCACACCGCAAAGATAATAAATATAAATGAGAAAAGTGAAATAATTAATATATAAACAAAAATAAACCATTAAGATGGCTGTTCAAAGTTCTTACCATACAGTAGCGGAGCAAGTTATTAATTTTAATAATAATGTTGTTGACTTACTTTCAAAAATAAATCAATTGATTACTACTACCGATCCTTCGGTTACAGTTAATGTAACTGACCAATCTGGTGTTGCCAGACAATTTAATTTACCTTCATTTGGGTACTTAAAGGCTGAGATTGATAGATTAAATAATAATGTTAATTCTATTTATAGTATCAATGATGCGGGTGCTCTTATACAACCATCTAATGGTACTAAGTTTAGAAAGATTGTTACAGTTGATTTGAACAGAGAGCCAAATGATATTAATAACTTGGCAACATTAACTACTTTTAAAACACAAAAGAACTGGTTTTTTGATAGTTTGCTTAATCCGGAATTGTTTATTGAATTGGACTTGAGTGGTCAAGTTGAGAATAATGTTAGAAAAATTTTATGTAGAAGATATATTCCTGAATTTGCTAAAGATTCATCTGGTAACTTTACACCACTTGGTCAATCAGCACTTAATAGTTTTAACTCATTATTTAGAAATAGAAATACATTTACTTTGAATGAGTATGAAACTTGGCATCAAAGTACACCAGGTTTAATTGAACCATTTAATCCAAACTATGATGAACAAATGTTTGATTTAGAACCAAATGTTTTGGAATATGATGGTGTATTTACAGTAATTAAAATTGAAGAAGATACTCTTAATAAGAAACTTTGGTATCATGTTGATACATTAAACTATGTTAGAAATGTTATCACAAATGGTACAACAACACAAGAAACAAAACAATTGGCTATTAATGATGAGATGATTATTAATACTCCAATTTCCACAACAAGATATAAGATTGTTGAAATTTCAACTATATCCTCTAATCCAAGATTGAGATTTGAAAGAGTCGAAGGTACTGAACCGATTCCGGTTGGAGTTGCTACTCTTAAAATATACTCACCGGTTATTTATAACAAGAAAGTGATGGTTAGTGTTGGATATAATGAGAGAAATGTTGTTTTTATTAAATCTCTTAATATGGATAATTATATTCTTTCTAAAAATTGGAGCAAAGGTGTTGGATATTGGACAAGTGATTTAAAGGATGTTGATAGTGGAATCTCAATGGAACAATATTACATTGATACTGTCTATGATTATGGTGATGTTCTACATGACTTAGTTGCTAAAAAAACACCTAATAAACTGGCTGGAACTCCTAATATTGTTACACTTAATACTGATAACTTTAAGGTTGTACAAATCAATAAACATTTAACAGATACTCCGGATTCTAACTTAATTAAAAATAAACATGGTCAACAAAAGACACTTAAATCTGAAGTTAAACAAATTTTAGACGCTATTTCTGAAAAGAATAAACAAATAAAAGTTACAAGATTTACATCTGATTCGGAAAGAAAGCAATTTAATAATGAATTAGATTTATTACATAAGAATAAAGATAGTAAGGGTAAATTATTATCCTCTGTTACTTCTGAAATTTTAGATTTATCTAAATCTCCAGTTACTAAAGTTGAACCTATTTTTCACGTTAGAGGTTTTTGGTCAATACCAGAACCGGTTATTACAAGAGGAACTAAACCACAAGAGGTGGTTCAGTTTAGAGTTCAATATAGATATTTGAGTAAAGATGGTAAAGAAACTCCGGTTGAAACATTTAAATTGGCTGATGCAACTACTGGTATAAAGACTGGCGCATTTTCAAATTGGCAAGAAATTAAAACTGATGCTAGAAAAAGAACATTTGATGGTTCTACTGGTCAATATTCTTGGCAAATTGAGGATGTTTCAAATGCTGATACACCTAATATAAATCAATTAGATATTCCAATCAAATATGGTGAAAAAGTAGAAATTAAAGTAAAATCAATTTCCGAAGTTGGTTGGCCGGATTCACCAGTTGAATCTGATTGGTCCGAGACATTGACTGTTGAGTTCCCGGATAGCCTTAATAATGTACTCAATGAGAATGATTTTATTCTTAAAGAAGCTACTAGAGAAGATTTGAGGGTAACAGTTCAAAATGATTTATCAGCAAAAGGATTAGATGAACACTTATCTGAGCAAGTTACTGTAAATAATATTACATATGCTCACTCAACTGATAAGATATTATCTGGATTTAAAGATGCCAATGGTGTGTCAATTGGTTTATTTGACTATTTGAGTGCACTTGAGACTAGAATCAAATCACTTGAAGAGAAAATCAAGAGAGTTAAAGGTGAACTTGAAGTTGTTATCTTTAGAAATAGTGAGCAATTTGTTGCTAAAAATGGTAGTGAATTGGTATTCAATGTTGAATGTGAAGATTATTTGGATCCTTATAGTGAAACTGGTGTTGCAACTGGACGTGTATATCAGAATAATATCTATGTTATTAAGGACTTCTTAATGAAAATTAAAAACAAGTCAGTGGAAACTGCTCTTGGTTTATTATCAAATAGATTATATTCTGCTTCAAGTAATAGTGATGTTTATAACTCAGCAAGCCCTCAAGTATTCTGGGTTGATCAACAAAATGAGTTATTATGTGATAATGCTACTGGTATTAGTAAAACACAAAGGGATAATCAATTCATTTGGATGGTCAACTATGATAATATTAATCAAACTACAGTTACTAAATTAGGTGATAATATTGGTAACTCATTTGTCACACTTAGTAATAACTCTATAACATCAAAGTTATCATCAGTTGAGTTTAACTTGGGTTATTCTGATAACTCAATCTTAACATTTGTTGGTAATAATAACTCACTTTTAGATCCATCAAAATGGATAGATACTACAGTTAGTGTTGCTTCAACTACTAAATTGTTATCTACAATTCATCCACAGATTCAGGGGTTGGATAAAATACAAGAAACAAATTCTGATAAAATAAAATCAATAGATGGTGGTGACCAAAATGATATTAATGTTCCTATTAACATCTATTTTAAGATGAATGCTCTTGATTCATCACAATCTGGACTAAACTATCAATATGTTAACCTTAATAGTTCTAAGTCAACTGTTAAACATATTAAGAAATTGAAGTTTTTATTAGAAAATGAAGTTGATAATAGACCTTTTGTTTTTACAATTAAGTTTGTTCTTAATAGAGCAAAGGTTGTTATGAAAAAATCATTGGTTTCAACACCAACAAGCTTAATATCAAATAGATAATGAATAGTCACGCTTTACTTAGAACGAATGTTGGGTTAACCACAAATGTAAAATTAATGGTGGGAACTACCTATAGTCTTTATTTAGATTCTATAGTATCAACTCCAGAGTTAGATATCTCCAAATATAAGAAGATGCAATTCAATAGTAAAAACTATTGGGATGAATTGGTTCCTTATTTTTTCAAAAATACACCTGCTGACATTGCTTATAAGGTCAAGTATGATGATGACAATGATAACATGGCAACTGAGTTCTCTAAACAATATGATGACTTGTATAACTATGGTGCGAGAAATATAATTAATAATAAAGATTACTCGGAAGAGTATGAATATTTTGCTCCATTATACATAAGTAAATCATCTTTACCTACTAATTTTATAATTTTTAGAATTGATGGTCCGGGATTGGTTAAAATTGATAAGACCAACTTTCACTCTGAAATAATTAATAACTTAAAATGTATTAAGACATTTGATTTAACAAGAAAAAGTCCATTGGGAGAATGGTTAGAACTTAATATAACTAAAAATAAATCTTTTCCTCTTACTCCATTCTATATGAATTTTAGAAGATTAGAGTTCTCTTCTTGGTTTGGTGTTGACTTTGAAGATGGTGGATATGGTGAGAAATCTTTTATGTTAGATAGAACCTTGGAAGAAGAACATACTTATTATGATTTTGAAAAAATGGTTTATGATGGATTTAAAAATAATAAAGTAATATTTCCGCATATTATCAATTTTAGTTTTTTATTTGATGATACTCCAGCTACTCCAAAATCTATTAGAAAATGGTCATTGAACAGATATTTAGGATTTTATTTAGATGATATGGAATTGGTGACTAGTGTAAGTCCATATATGTTACCAGTGTTAAAGGATGATGTTATAATAGATGATCGCAATTTATTATATAGTCCATCTACTGGTAATCCATTTTCACAAACTTGGAAAAAAGAAGACTATCCTTATATTGAAATAGATGGTAAGTTCTATAAAGTAGAAAAGTATTTTGAAAAACAAAGCTCACAATTACAAAAAGTAAAAATATCAAATACTTCTTATAGTGAATTGCCATATGAACCAGAAGTCACTAAATATAAAGTTATTAGTAATATTAAATTGGGTGGTAAAACAAAAGCTGATATTAATAAGAACCTAATTTATATAGATTCTATTTACTCAGATAATAAGATGACTTATTATGATACTGCTACTCCATATGTTTTAGATGGATTTGATGATGCTGATGTTTGGTTGATTGAGATTGATAATAAATTACATAATCTTATTAAAAAAGATGATGGTAATTTCTACATTAAAACTGATTATGCTTTTTCTCAATCAGGTGATAAATTTGAGTATTGGATAAATGATCCGGATCCTAATTATAGAAAGTCAATAAGTTTGACAGTTGATTCACAGAATCCACCTAAGAGATTTAATATCTATAGATGTAAGTTTTCTGATATCAAAGATTTTGATACCGATATTGTTGAAACTAAATTTTCAAAGCATGAATATATTCATAAATCTAAGATTACTTTAACTGATGAAACAAAGATGTACACTATTAATCAAGAATCAACATCTCATCCTAAAGATTTTAATGATTATAAGATTAATGATTTTGTTGTTAATATTCCAGTTGCCTCTGAATATACTGCAAATGGCGAAATATTTAGATTGGTTGATGATAAGTTATCAACACTTTGGCGTAAAAATTCCGAAAGAGTTAAGTGGGGATTTCAAAATTCAGTTTCATCAAATGATTACCCATATTTATTAAATAATTCATTTAGTGCTGAAGATTATAACAGAACAACAAATACATTTGATCCAAATCCACATAGACATGAAAGAAATTTAGATTACTTCTTAACAATTAATCCATCATCAAATGATTATTTACATCATAGTTTACACATTATTGATGATGAGGTGATAACATTCTATGATAATGGTTACTTAGGTGGTTTAGTTTATTTTACTGGAGTTTCAAATATATCAGCTTTTAGTATAGGTGACTCTATTCTTATCGAACAGTATCCGGGATATTTAAATGCTTCATATAATACAACTGCTACTGTTACTGGTACTTTCTTTGATTCATCTGGGTCACCATGTGTTGCTACTAATATACCATTTGGTCTTGGTACGCCACCAAACGGTGGTACTATTAATAATCTTAGTAGAACAAATTTTGCTCTAGATAGATATTTGGGCGTTAACTATAACTTAGACTATTTTTCTTACTATTTTGGTAAAAGGTCGGAATATGATTCTGGCAATCACGTTACAAATACCAAAAAATGGTCGTACTTTAATAGTGGTGATAATTCCATACCAAATGTTACTTTATTTAGAGGTATTAAATTTAAATTGTATGATGTTGATGGTGTCAAAGTAACAGATAGTAAAATAGAAACTGTGAATGTTAAGACATCCAATCAATATGATGGATATAAATTTGGCGTACTTTTAAGTAAAAATAATTATGTAGTTGAATCTTCACCTAATGATGTTAATGTTGGTATTGTTAATCAAACAGATAATATCCTAAGATGGAAAATCATAGATGATTGGAAACATGATAAGATATATGAATCTGGTCAATTAGTTAGATGGAATGAAATTATTTATCAATCATCAACTCAATCACAGATTATAACACCGTCTATTAACCCTAGTAATTCTTCTGATTGGAGTTTATATTCTAGTAAGACAATTTTTTGGTCTCCTTTATATGACGGTACTTCTACTGCTAATAGTAATTTAGATACATCTTTATCTGCTGATTATCCACCATTGGTTTATAATTCTGGCGAATATTACTATGCAAATTTTGGCACTAGTAGTAATTTCTGGAATCCAACTTCTGTTTATGCTACAAATAGTGTTGTTCTTTATAAAAATAATACTTGGATATCAAATATTGGTAACAATACAAGGGTGCCGGGTATGAGTGAATATTGGTTGGATCCAAATGGAACAATTTCTAGAAATGGCACAACTTATTCTTTATATTGGGAACAATTTGACTCATCAACTAATTGGACTATTGTTGAACTTTGGAAATCAACATATATATATGATACTACAAATAGTAATTGGAATGGTGTTACATATCAAGGACATTATGTGATTTATGAAGATGTTGTCTATGGTACAACTGGATCACCGGATTCAGGTACTATCCCACCACAAGATCCGGCTTGGTTTAGAGTATATTCTATGTCTCCAAATACAACCTATAACTATGGAGTTTCATCTGTTACCTTATCTGGTGCAAATGATAATAACATTATAGTAATGAATAATAGATTATATTGGTGTTATGATGTTGCTAATTATAGTTTTGGTAATGTTAATAGAACTTTAGAAGATGGAATTAATATTTATATTAATAAAAAGTTTAAGAATGTTTTAGTTAATATCTATGTAAATGATAATACACTTGATAAACTATCAGATGTCGATAGAGATGATCTTTATTCTGATATCTATTCTAAGTTAACGGCCCATAATTTTATGGATGCCATAAATGATTTGGATAATAAATATGATTTTAGTGATAACATTAGATATATTATTATAAATGAGGATTCAACAATAAGTATTTATGATTTTAACAATCTTAATAGTGTTTCTAAATTGCCAGTTTTATTGACTTGTGAAAATCCAGATGAATTTTTAACAAAAATACAATCGGTGGTTGTTACACCATTAACTTTAACTGTGAATGAGATAAAACCTAAAAGAAAATTAGATTCTGGGAATGTGACATCTATTGATCAAATAAATCACTTTTCTGATATACATTTAGCAACAAGAATAGATAGAAGAACATCTGAGCCAGCAAAGGTTCCTAATTATCATGGCTTGAAAAATCAGATATATCATAAGATGTATAGACATAGTGGGTATTACTCTCCAATACTACATGATATTGAATTGTTTAGAGCTCCGGGTCTTACACATAGTTATGGTAACTATAAGTTTGATACTAATTTAACTTATTTTGGTACTATTAAAGAAAGAATTGTATCTAAAGTAAATAGAAAGAAGAATATATTGAAGTTGAAGAATAATCCAAATATTAAATCTGTTTATCCTATGTTGGATGAATATGGATACCACCCAACTGATTTCTTTATATTTAAGTCCACTTGGGATATGGAGTATCATATTGAGTGTGTTGAAGTTCCACAATTGGCTCCGGTTTTATCTAATCAATCTTTAGCTTATATTTCTATTGATAATAATACAAATAATAATAATTTATCACAATTATAATGAGAAGAACATATATAAGTCCCGAATTTCAATACCAAAAAGTTTATGGAACATTTAATATGATGGAGCATAGTTCATTTTTTGGTTCTAAAATGTTAGAGATAGATGATAATATTTCTATTAAAAATGATACTATTATTTACTATCAACTTGATAGTGGAGAGCAGTTAGATGCTGCAGCAGAAGAAAGTTTAACCACTGAGTTATCACCAATTGTATATAATGCCGTATTGAATAAAGGTAGTGGCCATAAATTAATGATAGATGATTCTCAAAGTGAATCCGATAAAGATGGAAAGGCTAGGTGGATATTAGATATTCAAATACAAAGTATATTGAGAGATTACATATTTGCTAGTATGAAGAAGTATAGAACATTTGAAGGTGTTACTAATAATATGACTGTTAACAATAGTGTTAGTGCTGCTATGAAAGAATATATAGATAAAAATGTACTTAATAGATATAAATTTACTAAAGTAGAGCTTTTCTTACAATCTGTAGATTTGCTAACAATTGGTGGATTAAAGTATGGTAATACTTATGATTCTACTATAGAATCACCATCAACTATCTATACAAAATTTCAATCTGATACAGATGCTAATGATTTAGATATTAGATTGACTTTTTATCAAGATAAGCCAGCTAATCAATATGCTTTTAATTACTATTTTAATCTTTATTTCGAAAAACTTTAAGAAATTATTTTCATATATAAAGTATGGAAGAATTTCAAGGTAATGAGCAATTATATAGAAACTTAATAGCAGTTCTTAAACTATTTAAGAATAGGCCCTATCATTTAGCCAAATATCTTATTGAAAATGATGCTTTTAATGATAAGTTTGTTAAAAAACTTATTGAGAGTGATAAGTTAAATGAAATTGGACAAGAAGAAGGTAAAGCTCTTGTTAAAGCCGTTTATTTCATAGATATTACACATATGACTGATTATTTTAATTCATTTACAAATGAGATTAAAACAAAAAGTAAATCTATAAAAACAATTACTAAAGAATTAAATGATAAATTAGACCAATGTCTAAAAGAAGAAAAGTATGAAGATGCTATTCGCATTCGTGATTATATGATTAAGAATAACATTGAAAGAACTTCTAATAATAATTTATAATTTTAGTAAACTTTCTAAATAGTAACTAATACAACAATACATAACTCTTAAAAACAAAAAAATGGGTAAAAAAATTATTTATGGTGATCCAAGAAGAATGGATCTTGACTTATTCACTGATGTACTTGATGATAATGCAATCATGCAATCACTTGAAGAAAGAAAAAAATTACAAGCACTTTATGATAGATATGAAGTAAATGTGCCAAATCAAGGACAAGTTTCCAGTGTAAAGTATGTTGGTATTTCCGGAGATTATTTCACTTTTGATGGTGGCTTCAAAGACTATGTTCGTATTGAAAACCGTCCAAGTGAAGCTAAGTATCTTAAAAATACTAATATTGGTGACTCTGTTGATGTCTTCATCGCAGATGTTAATGAAAAAGACTTTATCATTAAAGGTAGTTTAGCTGAACTTTATGAAACAAGAGCCCGTAGAACTTTAACTAACCTTGCAGAAGGAGTTTCGGTAACAGCTTATGTTAAAGAATTAACACCAGCTGGATACAGTGTGGAGATTCAATTTGAAGGTGTTACTTTACTAGGATTCATGCCAAACACATTGGCTGGTATTAACAAGTTATCTTCACCAGACGCAATTGTAGGCCAAACTTTTGAAGTTATGATTGAATCATTCTCAAAAGATGAAGGAACTTACATTGTGAGTCGTAGAAAATACCTTCAAACTTTAATTCCACAAGCAATTAAAGAATTGAAATATGGCGAAGTTTACGATGGTAGTGTAACTGGTACAACACAATTTGGTGTCTTTGTTGAATTTAATGAGTGTTTGACTGGTATGATTCACAAAACTAATATCAATCCAGATTGGGCTGAAAGAATTCACCAAATCTCTCCTGGATTTCAAATTCAGTTCTACATCAAGGAAATCATCAAGGATAAGATTATCTTAACTCAAATCCTTCGTGAGTCTCTTTGGGACACCATTAAAGTTGGTCAAACTATCAATGGTAAAGTTAAGGATATGAAGCCTTTCGGAGCTTTGATTATCCTTGATGAAGAAACCAATGGTTTGGTACACACTTCAGAACTTGAAAAGACTTCTCGTAGGTTAACAGCTGGTGAAGATGTTAAAGTAAAAGTAATTGCGGTTGATAGAATGAGCCGTAAGATTTTCTTGAGTGTTGCGTAATCTGAGATAATATCTCAAATAAAAAAGTCCTGACTTGTAATCAGGACTTTTTTTATTTTAAATATATAAGTAGTAATGGCAAGAACTAAGATATTATCTGATAAAAAACAACAATTTGGTCAATTTATGACACCTGTTGAATTATCATATGACATTATCTCTAAATTAAAATTCAATAAAACTGATAAAGTTTTAGAACCATCATTTGGTAATGGATCATTTATTGTTCCACTTATTGAGAAGTTTATCTCACTCTATGAGGGGTCTATTGAGAATAGATTAGAGTGTATATTAAATTATAATATATGGGGATATGAAATAGATGGAGAAATGTATGATGAATGCCTTTCTAAGATACATCAAAAGTGGAATTATATTCCACAACAACATAATCTTATTTGTTTAGACTTTTTAGTTGCTAATATTAGAGTTGAATTTGATTACGTTGTTGGTAATCCACCTTTTGGTGGTACAATAAATCCAAATTTTCAAGGTGACTTAGAGAGATTATTTGGAAGAAGAGATGGTTTGAAAATTAAAAAGGAAACATACTCCTATTTTATAGTTAAATCAATAGAATTATTAGCAGATGATGGTAAATTAATTTTTATTTGCTCTGATACCTTTAAGACCATTAAAACAATGGAAGGTCTGCGTAAGTGGATTTTTTCAAAAGGTTCTGTTGAAATTAAATCACTTACTAATTTCTCGGATGAAACTAATTATCCTATGGTGATTTTAGAATTTAATTTAGACAAACACCACAATTTTATTTTGGTTGATGATTCTAAAATTACTATTGATAGTATTCAACTAACTCCTAATTTTAGTTGTGCTGTTGATAGTGAACTATCATCTATGTTTACTGGACCTACAATTGGTGATTATATGTTGTGTTCTGGGGGGCTAACTACCGGTAGAAATGAATACTTTATTAAAGAAATAAGAGAAGATAACACTATTGTAGAAGAATATGAGTTTCAATTGTATGATGATATTATAACATTAGATAATGAGTTCAATCGTGCTAAGAATAATAGACTTTCAAATAATAAAATTAGAGAGATTAAAGAAAGACAAGCGTTTGGTGAAACCAAAGTGAATGTTTTGATAACTAAAGTTCACCCAAAAACAATTCAATTGCCACATCAATATTATAAATACTATAATGTTGCAACTTCCGAAATTCTATGGTCTAATCCATCTAAAGTTATCTTTTGGGATAATGATGGTGAAGTTGTTAGAACATTTAAGAAAAATGGAAACTGGTATTTAAGTGGTATGGGTGGAGAGAAGTTCTACAATAAAGAAGGAATGACTTGGCAACTTATTTCAAGTAGAATTAAACCAAGATTCTTACCAGAAGGTTATATTATTGATAATAGTTCACCAATTGGTATATTAAAAGATGGTGTTATTAAAGACGAATTATATTTTATAATAGGTTGGGTACTTAGTGATAAGTGTAATAACATTCTAAAAACTGTATTAAATCACACTAAGAATATACAGAATAAAGATATAGAAAGATTACCTTATCCAACTTGGGTAAGTGAAGATAGTAAAAAATGGATTTCCAAATACATTCACTCGATGATTATGAGTAAAATAGATGGAAATCCAATTAATGAGACTGATGTTTTATCAGAAGTAAATAGGATATTTTAATTTAATTTATCTAAAATAGATGATAATGAATTTGTGATAATAGAATTGAAGTCGTCTGGTTTAACATCAAACTGATTTCCTGTTTTATTACAAGCCCATTCTATGATACTCATATTGTTTCTATTTGTATCTAGTGCAGCAGACATCAATATTTTAATCAAAAGTGTTTCTTTAGCTTGGTCTTCATACTTATCAATTTTTCTGATGCTCTTATCAATCGAGATAACACCGGTTTCTTCATCAAACAAAGTGTTTAATGATATTTCTCTTGATTCTTGTGGTGTACACTTACGGAAAGAATATGTTTTATAAAACCTTGTTGATCCTTCAATTTGAATTTCTAATTCAGTCCAGATTGATCCACCATAGCTTTTGTGTTGAAACTCTCTTATATTAGTTACTTTGTATATTTTACCAAATATCAGTCCTTTGTGTGAATTTCTCACATAAGAAACATAATCACCTATTTTAATAGGATTTGTTGTACTGATTCTTGACTGACCATATTCGGTTTGTTTATTTTTCCATTCATCAGAAGTCCAATTAATTTCGGGCAATGGGTCGCCATTTTCCAATTTAAAGTTTCTAATATTTAGAGTGCAATTATTGGTCTCATTTAGCTTGATAACGATGTGTGGTCGAAAATACTTACTATTTGAGGTGTCTAAATTTTTTAGACTAAGGACTTCATAAGTTGCTCCTTTTACTAATCTCTTGGTGTTTCCTGTACAGATAACTTTCATATTATTAAATATTCATTATTTTTTTGAGTTCGATTTCTGTGATTGAGTCATATCTTTCAGATAAAAGCTCTCGTAATTGTTCATAGTTGAATTTATTTGAAATTAGTTCATAGATATCTCTTTCAACTAATTCCTCAACTAAATCTTCTTTTGTTCCTAAACCAAGTTCAATTAACTTTCTATTTCTATTTTGTTGTATGTCAGTCAATAAATAAGACAATTCTTCACATATAGATAATTCATTTTTTAACTCTAAAATTTCTTGATTAGTTGCCCATACCTTAATAACTTGTGGTATGTGAGTAACATTATCAACAATATCTTTTGCTTCCCTAAGTCCTAAATTAGTAAATTTTTTTATAGATTTTACCAATTGTATTTTATTCTTGCCAGATTTTTCAATGGTTAAAGTAACTGGGTAATATCCAATCTTACTTCTTCCCTCTTCGGATACAAATATATTATTAGTCATAATGCAAATATAATTAAAAATTATTAAAAGAACAAGGATAACATTTATACATATAATATTAAAAATAAAAATATATTATGTCTGAACAAATTAACGAGTTTGATATGTCTCAATTATCAATGGAAGAACAAGAAAGAATGGATGAAATCAATGAGCTTATCAAAACTGAAAAACTTGATCCTACAACATCTATGAACATTTTAATCAATGCTGTACAAGTATCATATGATAAGGAACACTTCAATGATTTAGATAGATATCTAATTGCCAAAGCACTTACTTGTTTCAAGGATTATGTTGATGCTGGTGAAGACTTCACTATCAATGTTAAATAAGAAGTCCACTAAGATTTCCTTTTTTGATTAGAGCTTTATTTATATTATTTATCTGTGCTTCAACTCCAAATTCACTTGATCCTTGTTTAGAAATTCCGTAGTTATGAATTACATAATCTGATTTTCCATTCTTTTCCAATTCATCCATTTCATTATCTAATATATCATCAATGGTAAGTGGTGGAATAGAAGTAAATATGGTTAACTCTCTTCTTCTCTCAGTTTTTGGTCTAAATACGGAAATATTAAAGTTCATGAATTTTTCTATCTTTCTTTCAAAGATAATAGATGATTTGAAAATGGTGTAATGAGAATTATAATTCTTGATACGCCATTTTTCATATGCCTTAACTAAGTCTAGTTCAACAACATCTAATAGTTTATCAAATTCTTTATTGGTGTTAATCATTTTAGTGTCTAAAAGACACATTTTGTAAATATCATTTCCAAACCTTTCTTTTATTTTTCTGATGTGTTTTTCTGAATAGTTTAACATAAACTTTAAAACAACATCTGCGTCAAATACGGGTACACCTTTAGCTTCAAATATTTCAGCAACTTCATTATAACCAGAATAGAAATTACCTGTTAGTCCGACTTTATACATTTTTATAGAGTATTTAACACAAAGATAGTAATTTTTTTACAAACTCCAAATTAATATATACCTATATGATTAAGAACTGGAAAAAATTTAATGAATCTAATAATTCTGTTAGTTATGAAATGCTAAGTGAGGTTATTATGTTTAGAAATAATTCACATATAGATGATATTCCAGACCTAAACAAAAAAATAGACCATTTTGTTAATGATGAATTGGGTGAAGATGTTGATGATTTATGTCCAGTTTATATAGATGAACACAAACAATTTAGAACTAAGTTAGAAGACTTAATCAATAGAATAAAAAAAGATAGTAAGTTATCTAATACACTTATATCACTTTATAAAGAAGTAGAATCTGAAATGATGGGGTTTCCTAAATTTTATGAATTGGAAGATTTATTCTTAGAGTTTATTGATGAGGGATGGATTGTTAATTTTACAATTAAGCCAAAAGTGTCATTTGAAATTGAAGTAACGAATGATATGTCAGATATTAACATATCATATGATGACTATATCAATTTTCAAATAAAGTCAAATAGTATCTTAAAAAGATTGCAAAGTCATTTTAATGTTGATTGTGATATCACGGACACTAATTATGATAAGCAAGGAAATAAAAATGTTGGATCAATTACATTTCAACTTACTACTCGTTAATTATATAAATTAAATGAAATGGTCAAACCAAGATTTAGCATTTATACTTTACAATAATAGAAGTGTCGAAGGTGTTGTTAGACACTTTATTTCCAGTAATATTAACCCATTTAAGTTAGTAAATTTAGAAAAGAAATTAGATTGGTCTAAATTCTTTTATGAAAACAATCAAAGATTTGTTGAAATAGAATCTAATAAATTGGATTTAGATGTTGATGATATTACTGTTAAACCCGAAGAGATACAATCACTAACTGATGTTGTTCTAAAATCACACAATGAGTTATCTGGAGTTGAACTAGAATATCTACTAAATAGAGGAATCACACAAGATATAATTAATCAATATAAAATTGGTGGATTATCTTCAATTAAAGATTACAATCATTTAGTTATATTAAATGCTACTTGTCATCCTGTTCTCAAACCAGTATTAGAAGATGGAATTGAAGGTGGTGGTATTATTATACCATTATTTGAGAATGATAAGTTAATAAATTGTGCTATTAGAAAACTTTCGGATATCGGTAAATTAAAATACTCACTTGCTTGTCCTGATATACCAGTTTGGGGATTAGATGATATTAATGAGGGTGATGAAATTTGGATATGTGAGGGGTTATTTGATATGATGGCACTGAGAAGTGAGGGTAAGAAAGCTGTTTCGGTATCAAGTGCTATGTGGTCTGGTCTACAGTTATATTTTCTATTGGAAAAGAATCCAGGTCTTATTAATATTTTATGTGATAAAGACCAGGTTGGAATGAAAACTGGTGCTATACTTACAAGATTTTTTAATGTTGAAGGATTTAGAAGTAAAACTTGGATTTGTAAATCGGGAAAAGATGCTGCAGAAGTTATTTTTGAGAAAAAAATTGGAATGGTTGATATAGAAATTATATCTATAACAAAAGAAATGATTGGAAAACAAGATGATTCATTTAATTTTCTAAAATACTTAGAAAATCGCAAGTTTTAATTAATATATACAATAAAATTTACCATCAAACCATGAACGACAGTGATTTAGGATATGACTTAGAATGGGAAGAAACTCCGGTAGTAAAAGCTCCGGTAATAATTCTTATAGTAGAACAAGAACAAGAAGAAAATGAACTTGAATTTGCATGATTAAGAAGTATCAAAAATTTCTTGAAGAGATAAAAATTAGTAAGAATCTAACTACTGAGGAAGCCTTTTCTGAATTTATAGAACAATTGAGAGAGTGTGGTGATCATTATAGCCAAGAATTGAGACAATTTTCTCACTCATATAGTGATTCTGCTCAAAGAAATTTTGACCCAGAAGAAGACTTTAAATTGGTTGATGATTATATGTCCAAAAGAGGATTTGATTTGGAAACAGTTCAAGCATTAGCTGAAGAATATGGTAGAGATTCTTTTAACATAAGAATTGAAGATTTAAATCCAAGTAGATGTGCTCCAATTGATTATTATCTTTATATTATAACAGAAAAGACTTTTCCTTTACAGGGATATGAGTGGAATTTTGGAAAAGATGGTAATATGGGTGGTGATGTTTTGGATAATGAATATTTGATTAGATTTGGATATGGTTGGCATAATACTAAATATGGCAAACTGTGTATTGAGCAAAATTTAGGATCAGTTAATAACTTTATTAAAAAAGTATTAGAATTTATTCCAAGTTATATATTGAATAAGTTTATCAATAATAATAAGTATAAGTTATTTAAGTCAATGTATGGTAATGATTATAGAGATTTTGTAAAGTCTTTTATGGATGTTTTTTTATTTATGGATGATAGTTACTATGTTCATTTAGATGAATTGTATGATATTTGTAAACCACATTTTAGCTATGAGATATCCTTGGATAAATTTTATGATTTGATTTTGACCGCTATAGAAGATTTGAAAAGAGGAGAAGACTTCAAAATTAATGTAACCCGTAGAGGCGATGAATTTAGAATATCAACATGAGTTATAAAATAAAAGGCAAAGAATATACTGACCAAGAAGCTTATGATAAATTCATTGAGGATTTCTGTGGATTGATTGAAACATATAAGAGTTATGAAGTATCGGATGATGCTTTAATACCACGTTTTTATGGAAATATTATGGCTCAAAGTGATAGAGATCCTATGAGAGATGCTGATGTGGTTGAATCGGATTTATATGATGAAGGTTGGACTGATGAGAATCTTAAAAAACTATTTACTCAATTTAGAGAAGACTTAATGAATGACCTAAATAGTGAAAGTAGAGGTGGATTTGATGTGTTTTTATACAATTGGACAAATGGTGAATTTCCATTGGGTGGTGGTGAGCTAGACTCACGTAATCATGAAGAACTATTAATTAAATATTCTTATGGTTGGAATAAAACTAAATATGGTAGATTGTTATTAAAACAAAATAATCTTTTAGATAATTTTACAGAATTGGTTGCTAATTCATATAAGGAAGAAACACTTACTAATCATATAAATTATCTTATGTCACCGGGTAATGTTGTTAATAATTATATCGCAAAAGATAAAAGAAAAAACATATTTAAGAAAATAGACCAGTTTATTAAGGTTGATAAAAATGTGATAACAGTTAAATATAAAAAAATAGTAGATACTATTAATTTGATCATGTTTATTAGTTTTGATAATAATCCAGAAGAAATGTATAACTATTTAGATTTTGTACAGGAGTTAAAAAATGAAACTAATTCTGAATTGAAAAGAACTGATCATTCATTGGATATACATATAGACACGCCAAATGATGATGACTTGGTAATTACTATTAATTAAAAAATATTTAAATAAATGATAATAAATTTAAAATCGCAAACAGACTTAGCTGGATTCTACATAGTATATGAAGGATCAACAAACTTAGAAAAGAAGGGCATCTATGGAATATCACACTTGATGGAACATTGTCAGTGCAAGAACTTTGATCACCTAAGAGAAGACCTTGAAAAAGATGGAATAGATTGGAACGCGATGACAAGTCAAAATGAGATAATTTTTTATTTTACAGGACTAGAAGATAATCTAAAAAAATACAGACATCTACTTGTTGACTTGATCACTGACTTCAAAATATCTAAAGAACAATTTGAAAATGAAAGGAATATTGTTCTACAAGAATATACTGATTACTTTGGTGACCAAACTGAATCACACTTACTAAACTTATCAAGAAAATTGTTTAGTGATTATGATCCTATCGGATTGAGACAAGACTTAGAAGGTTTGAAATTCATGGATTGTCTAAACTTCTTTGAATTACAATACGCTAATCCAAGTAAGATTATCAATGTTTCACCGTCAACTAAATTTAAAGCTGATATTCAATTTGCTGAAAGACAACTTGATAGAAAGTTACAATTTGGTCCTTATAATGATGTTGTTTTAGAGAAAATGAATGACTTTGGTGATAAGGCTTCCTTAATTATGATGTCTCCATTGGTTGAAACAGATTTTAACTATATTACATTTATTAATGCTATGTTATCATCGGGTCTTTCTTCACCTTTATATGAAGAAGTAAGAGAGAAAAGAGGATTGGTTTACTATATTAGATGTGGTCAATCAAGAATGAATAAGCAAGGTATTACAACTATATCAACACAAACTGCTTCAGCTAATGTTGAACAAGTATATGATGCTGTTAGAAGTGTTCTAAAGAATCCTGATAAATATTTAACTCAAGAAAGATTTGATACTATTAAAGAATCTTATATTATTAAGATGAAAAAAGATAAAATTAACAGATATGCTAATGTTAATAGATGGATTAACCCAGAAGGGTGGTCAATTAAAGAGATATTAGACACTGTTACTTTAGATAAGATTAGAGAAGTTTATGATAAAAATTTTGACTTTGATAAATTTTACTTATCTTACGACAAAGAAGAATTTGGTTCTTCTAAATAAGATTTTAATATATAAACAAAATTAAATAAGTTATGAATTTACAAAATTTACTAGACAAATATTCAATCAAAGCTAATATTAATATGTTACTTGATATGTGGAATGAATCACATAGACATTTTCACACATTGGACCACTTGAATGATATTATCGACCAAATCAATGAGAATTATGGTAATGGTAAGATTGATGAGAAACAAAAAGAAAAGTTATTATTAACTGCTCTTTTCCATGATATTGTTTATGAGCCAACTAAACAAGATAATGAAGAGCGTTCTGCTGAATTCTTTATGAACCTTTGTGAAGATAAAACAAACAAAGACATTTTAGAAATTAGAGATGCTATTTTAGATACTAAGACACACGCTTCACAAACTCCACTTGCAGAAACATTCAACAAATTTGATATGAATGTTATTGAAAGAGATTTTGAATCATTGTTGAAATGGGAAGATGGTATATTCAATGAGTATAAATCTTATGGTAATGAAGCTTACAAAATGGGTCGTCTTAGCTTTTTAGAATCTTTATTGGATAAATATCCACAGAATACAGAAAACCTTCTAAAGTTAATTGATTGGGTTAAAAATAATTATTAAATCAAATGGATAATCAAGAATATGGTGTTATTTATCTAACTGTTTGTCCTAAAAAAGGCACACCTGCTGAGTGGATAA
>Ga0209087_1000311_pt1 | contig 32523 bp, 48 predicted proteins | sample S_130805_EF_Meta_FD_187321 | JGI IMG/M metagenome (GOLD analysis project Ga0209087, IMG submission 187321) | Freshwater microbial communities from Lake Simoncouche, Canada to study carbon cycling - S_130805_EF_MetaG (SPAdes) (version 2) | ecosystem: Environmental > Aquatic > Freshwater > Lake ... | reverse complement strand
TCTACTCCTTTAGGGATATACAAATTTTGCTTAAGTGGTAATAAAAAAGATTGGACTAATGGACTATGCCCAGCAACTACTCAATTTGGGAATACTGAAAAAATAATTAAAGAAGTTGGGTATTTACCAATACAAAAATCCATAACTTTACATACATTTTAAAACTTAAATTAAATCAAAATGGACAACAACAAAACTTTTGCCGAAGGAATTAACTTCAAAAGAAATGACAATGCTCCTGATTTCGTAGTGGGCAAATTGACAATCAAAGCTGATGCAGCAATCCAATTCATTGAGAAATTCTCAAAGGACAACTGGATGAACTTAGACATCAAGAAAGCTAAGTCAGGGAAATACTATATTGAACTTGATACCTATCAGAGTAAACCAAAGGCAGAAGTGCCTGAAGCTGATCTACCTTTTTAATCCGGAATATATAATAATTGTTTAACTGTGTTTTAATTCTCCTGATGTTTCTACATTGGGAGTTTTTTTTAATATAAAAATAAATTTGGTGTATTGAAATAAATGTTATATTTACAAATCTAACTATGAAACTACTGTGAAAGCTTGCAGGAAATATATTGAATCAATGTACCTCAATCCAAAGGTGACTGAATTACTCAGTAAGATTAAGCCGGTTGAACTCCAGGATGACTTAAGACAGGAACTTGCAATGGTACTTTTAAACTATAACTGCAAAAAGATAATAGAATTGAACCGAGAGGGAAACCTGCTCGGTTTTACTTTAAGGATACTTTGGAAGATGGGTACCGGCACAAAGGGTGAGTTCTTTAAGAAATACAAAAGAGCTGATATCATTGAGAATATAAACTACTTCAATTCAATCTATGGGAATGATTATACCATTGATGAGGATTTGTCAAACTATGCTATTAACAAGCTGAACCATAAGCTGACTATCAATGCAAATGAAGCTCACGAATCAATTATATTTAAAAAGTATGTTGAGCTGAAGTCCTGCACAAAGGTTGCTGAATACTTTTCAGTTCCTAAGAAACATATCTTTTTAGTGGTTAAGAAAACAAAGGATGAATTAAAAAAAGCTATAAATGATAATTTATGACAAGACAAACATCAATAGAATGGCTAATTGAACAATGCCCACGAATTGAAACAATAGTATCAAATTCAGTATTAGAACAAGCCAAAGAAATGCATAAGCAAGAGATAATAACTGCTTCAAATGGATATACTACAACAGAACTTTTAGGAGTTACAAAAGGAGAATATTATTATCAAGAAACATTTGGTAGTAAAGATATCAATGGGAATGAAATTCAATTTATAAAAGTAGTAGAGCAACAACTTCCCCAACAAGAAATATCAGACGAGGAAATAGAGAAAGAAATAAGCAAAAGATATATGCACCCAACACAAGATTATGCTTTTAGAGATGCTTGTAAATGGTATAGAGAACAATTAAAACAACTATAATTTGGCAGTAAAATGAGTTTTGTGCCATTTTATAGAGAACATTTAAAACAAATCTTATGAATGAGTTAATATGGATTCCATTGGGTGCCTGGCTATTTGCTTACTACTTTGTGAATGTTGCCGGTATTCCTTCAGCATTTAAAAAAGGGTTTGGAATGATGCCTCATAACAGGATCAAGCCATTTGATTGTGTTACTTGCTTATCGGTATGGTCAGCAGTAGCACTTTACTTGTTACCTATTCAGATAACTTATTTTTTGATAGTAGCTTTTGGGGCAGGTTACTTAGGAATTAAAATGAAATAAATTTAAATAATATGGAAAATAAACAAACTGCTTTAGAATGGTTTGCTGAGTATTTAGGTGTAAACTCAGGTGATGCATTTGAACAAGCTAAAATTATGGATCAACAACAAAGAGATGAACTTGGAACTTATTGGCATAGAGAAGGAATGCACGATGCTTATTTTCCAAAAGTGTACCCCAGTGATGAAATAGATGGGTTAATTAGTTCAATAGTAAATTGATTTACAACTACTTATAATTTTTATAATTTAAAAACAGGACTTGAACCTTAATAGTATGATGTATGGACTTAATGAACCAATAAGAAAGGAATCACTTTTATCAGGGATAAAGGAAACCGATTCAAAACTAATCTATGACATTGACTTTGAGTACATCAAAGGAATGGCTGAAAGGATGCAGTTAAATAGGGGGAAATATCCAGTAGGTAATTGGACTAAGCCAATAGATGTAGAGTCCCTTAAACAAGCTTTATTTAGGCATACAATAGAAATTATGCAGGGCAACTATTCAGATGAGCAGAAGTTTGGTCATTTGTATGCAATCGGTTGCAATGCTTTTATGATAATTAATCAACTTAAGAATGAAAATTTATGAAGATACTTGGTTTGAGTCATCACGAAAGTGGGTGTGGGTTTCATCGTGTAGTTTTGCCTATGGCTTATATGAATGGGATAAAAGGGTTCGTTACCAATATACCTACTTATGAGAAGTTAGAGGAAGGTTGGGACATTATCCTATACAATCGGAAGTCAGTAATGGATCAAGATTGGGATGAGGTTAAAAAGCAGATGAACTGCAAAATAGTAATGGATATGGATGACGATTGGATTCTCCCTGCAAACCACATCAACTATAACTCCTATGTTGATTTTAAGCCGGTTATTGAAAACAACCTCAGGGAAGCTCACTTGGTTACTTGCACAAATGAAATCTTAGCAGAAAGGATTTATCCCTTTAATAATAATGTGAAGATATTCCCAAATGCTTTGCCTTATGGGGAACATCAATTCACCGACTTTAAAGAAGAAGATGAAAGAGTTAGGATATTTTGGTGTGGTGGAGCAACTCACGAACACGATATGGCTATCCTTAAATATCCATTTAGAAGATTGACTGACTTTTCTTCTAAAATTAAAATGGTGTTAGGGGGTTATACTGATGGGGATCCAATTAGTAAAATGATATGGGATAAAATGTTCAACTCATTTACTGCAAATGGTTCTTTGCCTTGGGCAAAAGTATCAGGGTTAGCTCCGACTGAGTATATGAACTTATACAACTATGCAGACATTATGGTTGTTCCTTTAGAGAATAGTCCCTGGCATAGCTGCAAATCCAATCTTAAACTATTGGAAGCAGCTTGTAAGAAAGTGCCTGTTGTAGTGAGCAAAGTCAATCCTTATGCTTTAGATACTGATGCCCCGGTATTTTGGGTTGAACATCAATCGGATTGGTATAAACATTTAAAGTTTTTAATTAACAATAAAAATGCAAGATTAGACTATGGCCAAAAAATCTACGAGTGGGCAACCAAAAAGTACCACCTTAAAGACATCAACATTGGAAGAAAATCCACATTTGAAAACCTTATCAACTCATAAACATATTTATGACTTGTATGCTAAGTGTGGGGAAATAGTTTGCTTTCATCACCATATTCAAGCTGAGGTATTAGAAGCTTATAGGAGTTATGATCCACATTATCGTTACAATAATAGCTGTCCGGTTTGTGTTGCTGAGTTTTTAAATACTGTTTATAAGTGGTATGAATCAGAAATGGCTAAAATTAATAACTCAATTTAAAATAGATGAACACATTTGTACATTCAGGAGCTACTGGGGATATGATATTCTCACTACCTACAATCAGGGCAATGGGTGGTGGTAAATTAGTTATTTCAAACTTTGATAAACAAAGGTCAGAATCGGTTAAGAAACTAATTGCAATGCAACCTTACATCACTTCAGTCGAAATTGGTGATGGGCATTTTGATGGGTATAATCTAAATAGATTTAGGGATTATGCAGGTCACTTTAATAATTTAGTTGAAGCTCACTTCAGAGGTCAGAACATTCCTGTTGATCCTGAGTGGAAGAAAGGATGGCTATCCTTACCATACAAACCAAGCACAAATGAGAAGTATGCTATAATCAATAGAACTACAAACTATGAGGATTGGAATTTTGATTGGGCAAAGGAAGTAGAGTATTTAAAAACAATAGCTGACAAAGTTTATTTCATAGGTTACAAAGATGAGTATCATTTATTCAACAATACCTTTGGAACTGACATCGGTTATATTGAGTGTGACTTTTTAGAAGGAGCTCATTTAATTCAGGATGCAGTAATGTTCACAGGATGCTATTCAGCTTGGAGCACTATTGCAATGGGATTAGGTGGTCAATATAGATTAGTTCAAGCTCCAGGTCATACCTGTTCATCATTATTAGAACCAAGAGAAACAATTATAAATGTTTAACAATGTATAGCCAAGCAAACCAAGATGACTTTGTAATTCATATGATGAATGGTAAAGTCGGTGAATATTTAGAGATAGGAGCTTCACATCCTATTGATATTTCCAACACTTATGCTTTAGAGCAGTTAGGGTGGACCGGATTAAGTATTGACATCAGCAATGAATGTGAGCAGATATGGAAGGAGAAAAGAAAGAATCCTTTAGTGATTGCAGATGCTTTGACTTTTGAATATCCTGCTAAAAAGAGGATTGATTACTTACAAATTGATGTTGATCCTTCAGAGGTTAGTTACAAAGCACTACAACAGGTATTAAAGAGTAAGACAAGATTCTCAATAATCACTTATGAAACTGATGCCTATATGGATAAAAGGTTTATAATGCCGAGCAGGGAACTTCTATTGAATCAGGGTTATACTTTGATTGCTCCTGATGTTCTTTGTGGCTTTGGTCCGTTTGAGGATTGGTATATTGATGAATCAGTAATTGATGCTAATTTATTTAAAACATTTAATAAATGATATTACTTGCCGGTCAAATAGAATCCATAGCCACGAGAAAGGATAAGACATTAAAGGTCACCATTGGAACTCAGGAGTTAAGTCCTGCTCAGGCAAGTGATGTGTTTAGTTTGAATCAGCAGTTTTGTTATATTGGGATGAAGTCAGAACCATTCTCAAAGCAGGAATCGGAATTGCTTGATTCTTTAAAGTCAGATTTAGAACATCAAAAAACTCCAAGTCAAAGATTAAGAGGAATATTATTTAGATTATATGAACAAGATAATAAGGGATATAAGGATTTCGGCACATTTTATGTTGCTGAAATGGAAAGAATTATTGAGCACTTTAAAACAAAAATAGATGGCTAACGAGCAGAATTTAAAACCATTCAAAAAAGGGTTTGATCCTAAGAGAAACTACAAAGGAGCTCCGAGAAAATTGGTATCTCAAATCTCTGATATTGGATATTCTAATTCCGAGATAGTGGATTGCATTAAGAACATCACAGCACTTACTGAAGATGAGATTAAGCAAATAGTTGATAATAAGGATTGCACAGTACTGGAGAGAATGATAGGCAAAGCTATTTTAAAGGACTTAGGCAAAGGTTCTTTGTGGAACTTAGAGATTGTTATCAATAGAGCATTTGGTAAACCTAAGGAAACTCAGGCAGTTGAGAATACCGGCAAGATTGAAGTAGTATTTATTAAAGGCAAAACAATATTATAATGAAATGGAATGCTTTGAATCATTGGAATCCTTCAGATGGTCCTGAAAGTGATGATGAACTGAATGATTAAATTATATGCAAAAGGATATGAAAATAGGCACTTTGTGCAAATTATATCTAAATGCATATTATAATGTGTATTATCGGATATTTACCGATATAATGCATAATATATTACACAAAATCAAACTAAAATGTGGATTATAATACACATTAAACAAAGGATAAAATGAGGATTGAACTTTCAGAACCACATATTAACCAACAAAGAATACTTGATAGTCAATCAAGATTCCGAGTTATTATGTGTGGCCGAAGGTTTGGTAAATCAGAACTCAGTCAAATTGAAATCATATCGGAAGCACTTAAAGGCAACCAGGTTGCTTACATCACTCCTACTTATAAACTTGCTAAGACATTTTTTGAGAAACTAATTAAGGTAGTTCAGTTTGAATACAACAAATCAGATTTAGTTATTCACTTCCCAAATGGTGGTTCAGTTGAGTTCTTTACCGGTGAAAGATTAGACAACCTCAGGGGTAGGAAATTTCACTTTGTAGTTGTGGATGAAGCTTCATTCATTCCAAACTTAGAGGATGGGTGGTTAAACTCAATCCGACCTACTTTGACCGATTATAAGGGTAAGGCATTGTTCTTATCAACTCCAAGAGGTAAGAATTATTTTTATCAACTCTACTGCAAACAAGATCAGGATTGGGAAAGCTTTAAGTTTACAACTTATGACAATCCCTATATTGATGTAGATGAGATTAATGATGCAAGAAGGCAATTACCTGAGGCAGTATTTGAGCAAGAGTATATGGCTAATCCTATGGAGAATGCAGCCAATCCATTTGGTAATAATTTTATTACTTTATGCACTAAGCCATTGAGTCCTTTAGAACCTATGTATTATGGGATAGATTTGGCTAAGTCGGTGGATTGGACAGTTATCATTGGACTTGATATAAATGGGAATGTAGCTTACTACAATCGGTTTCAAAAGGATTGGGCAACAACTAAGGAAACAATACTAACTTTAGACAGGAGTAAACCGATAATGATTGATAGTACTGGAGTGGGTGATGCTATTACTGAGGACTTACAAAGGTACTTTCAAAGGATGTATGGGTTTAAATATACATCACAATCCAAGCAACAATTAATGGAGTTACTTGCTTCTACAATCCACAAACAAGAGATAGGATTCCCTGAAGGACCAATTAAGTCAGAGTTGGAGATATTTGAGTATGTGTATACTTCAACAGGGGTGAGATACAATGCTCCGGATGGATATCACGATGACTGTGTTAATGCTTTAGGGTTAGCTAATAAGTGCAAGAATGACCACAAATTATCAGGTGTTTATAGATATATTTAATTTAAAGGATAACAAACTCAAAAAATCCCATTATAGTATGATGACTATTAAAATGTTTCAGGACTTATTTACCATTTCTCAAACCGAGATGGAAGAAATTGACAAATCAATCTTGTTGGTTCAAGCTTACACAGGTAAGAGTGAATTTGAGATTAATAAAATGTCAGTTAAGAAGTTTAACAGGTTATGTCTAAAGATTAAGAAAGCTTTTGACAATGTAGGTAAGCAAATCACTAAGGGCAAACCTAAGAACTTGATTAAGGCAAATGGTAAATGGTATTGGTTAAACTTTGAAATCAATGAAATGACTGCCGGTAGGTATGTGGAAACTGCAACCTTTGGAGCTGATATTGTAGGAAACTTGCATAAGTTAATGGCTACAATGTGTACTCCAATGAAATGGAGTTGGAAGGGTTTGGTTCCTGATAAGTACAAAGCAGAGAATCATTCAAAGTATGCTGAAGATATGTTACAGGCAGACTTTGACCATTGTTACCAAGCTTGTGTTTTTTTTTGGGCAGTTTTCAACGAATCAATGAGAGTTTTACAGTCCTCTTTGGAGGGAGAGCAGATGGAGAAAGAAGTGTTGAACCAGCACCTGATGAATTTCAAAAAAGTTATGGATGGATGTTTAATGCCAAATTGGTATCAGAATTTGAAAACATCAGTTTAAATGAGGTATGGGAGTTGAATGTTTTTCAGTTTTTAAATGATTTATCTTACATAAAAGTAAAAAATAAGTACGATGCCGATAAGCTTCAGCAAAGCACGAGACAGGGCAATAAGTAAAATAGGTACTTCAAGAGATGAGTTTCAATCTTTTGTTGCATCCAATGTATTGGAGCAATATGGTGTTGAATTTAAGAAAGTGCTTGAAGATTTAATGAAGCAAAGGCAAATTTCAGCAAGTGGTGAATTAGCAGATTCAATAAATCCTTTAGTTGATAATGAGGGCAAGAGGTTGACCATTACAATGCTTGATTATTATGACTTTGTAAATGAGGGTGTTAGAGGAATAAAGAGTTCAAAGAATGCTCCTACAAGTCCTTATACATATAGAAATCCACCAAAGACAAATTCAAATGGTCAATTTCAAAAGTCAATAAAACAATATATCTTATCAGGGAAAGCTAAGGTTAGGAATACTGAAGGGGATGCAGCAAGAGGAGTAGGACTTGAAAGAAAAGGTATAAAGTTTGCAAAAAAGAAATCACTTATTGATAGCCAAGTAGATACTCTTATTTACAATATCAAAAAGTATGGTATCAAAAAAACTGATTACTTCACCGATGCTTTTGAGAAGGTGTTTGCAAACTGGGAACAAGATATGTCAGAGGCATTCAGTGAGGATGTGGCTTTAAGTTTACAATTAAAAAGTTCAAAAAAATAGTTATGGCTTTAGTTTATACAACAACCGATGGGGAAACAACTGATAACTTAGGTTCAACAGTACAAGATACTTTATTTTGCTCTGCTTTGTCAAATGCTTCAGGGATGCCTGATTTTAAATATGTATTTGATGTTTATGCAAATGGGAATCAATTAACAAGGGTTAAACTTTATCCTGATCCTATAAATGCAAGAGGTTACTTTGATGCAGGTCCTTCAGTAAGAAATGAAATGGACTATGGATGGGTAACTGCTTGTATGGTTGAAAGTGATGAGAATAATGAAACAGGAGCATATAATAGAGCATTGATAGTAGAACCAAATCAAGTAGGGCAGGTTGCTATTAGCTATGACATAAGATTTGGTGAGGAGTATATTTCAGGTGGAGCTTATGTATCAGGAACTTATGTATCAGGTGGGACATTGGTTACTTTACTTAATCAAGCTTCAGGGCAAAGATCAGTTTATAATTATTCAGCTCCCATATTTAATCGGAAATCAATAAGTATAAATTCATTTAATGGTAAGTTCTTAACTAATAGACCAAAGAAAGCTAATTGTAAAATAGATGGTGATTTACTAATTCCATTTAAACTTGAGAATAGCACAAATTGGTATATCGGTTTTAAGATAGTCCAATACAATCAATCTAATACTGCTTATAGAACATTCAATCAATATACTGATTATCCAGTTTATACTGAATTAATGAATGAATTTTTTCAAGTTAATATAGGGCCAAATGCTTTAAATGCATTATTGACTTTAGCAAGTAAACCATTAATAATTGAAAGCACTAAATATTATGATGTTCAATTAATTAATATTGAAGATGGATTTATAATAAGTGAAACATTCAGAGTTTATCTTGACTGCAATCCTAAATATGATAGTATTGATTTACACTTCTTAAATCAATGGGGAATGTTAGATACTGCAAGATTTGACTTAGCAAGTAGATTGACAATGGATATAGAAAGGAAGTCATTTGCTAAAAATGATTATTACAATTTAGGAGCTACAAAGTCATATTTCCCAAGACAAGAAACCAAAATTAACTATGGCAGTAAAATGAATTGGACTTATAAGCTTACAATGAATTACCCTACGGATGAGGAGTATATATGGTTAGCTGAATTAATTGCAAGTCCTATTATTTATGCAAACTTACCTGAGATTAATGATGGGTATCCAATGCCGGTAACAATCAAAAATACTAACTATGAATACTCAACTAATCAAAATAATGGGTTGAAGGTATTGGAAATTGAAGTTGAATTGAATCAAACAAGATATGGATTTTTAAGATAAGATTATGATTAGATTATTTATAGAAGATCAAGAGCTTGATGTCAATCAGGGATTTACAAATCAGATAACTTATGCAGTAGATGATTTGCAGAATCTTGATAGTAAGGCAACTGCATTCAGTAAAACAATAGTCCTTCCAGGTACTGCTAATAATAACCGATTACTTGGTAATATCTTTGAGTTTGGAGCTGCTAACTTTACTGTTGATATCAATGATAATGTTGGATATAATTTCAATGCTTCTCGTTCAGCTAAAATGAAAATGGAGTATAATGGAGTTCAGGTTATTAAAGGGACTTTGAGATTGTTGGAGATTATTATTGATGGACATTTAATAGAATATGAAATAGCTTTATTCGGTGAGCTTGGGGGTTTCTTTGCACGATTAGGTAATAAGAAAATAGAGGAACTTGACTTTGCAGATTACAATCATTCTTACACAGTTGCTAATATTACAAATAGTTGGGCAAATGCTAATCAGGGATATGGTTATTACTATCCATTAATTGACTATGGTAATGTGAGTACTGACAAAAAAAATTATGACTTCAGGGCATTTAGACCGGCAGTATTTGTTAAAGAATTATTGGATAAGATAATTACAGGCAATGGTTACACTTGGGAATCTAACTTCTTTAATACAAACTTTGCTAAAAGATTAATCATTCCTAACAATCAGGAAAGATTATTAGTAAATAAAACTCAGGCATTGAGTGCTACTGTATTTGGTACTTTAATGAGTTTAAACCAAGCAATCCCTTATATTAATCCAATCGGAGACACATTTACTCAATCTGATTTTATAGGTGGTAGTTTCCCAACAAAATTTATTTATAATGCAACATCATCATCTTTTAATGTTAATATAAATATTCAGGGGACCACAAATATTACAGAGAATAATAAATATTTAAATCCATATAGAGTAGCTTTAACTTATAATATTTCTTTAAGATTAAATGGAACTATAATAAATACTCAAACATTTAGTTATAGTACAACACAAAGAAATCCACCATTAAACCCAGCCGATCCAAATAATGTAGCAACTTATACCTTCCCTTTTGCTTATAATTATACAGGGCAATTAAATTTAAACACAAATGATGAAATAACTATGACTGTTAATACAGTATCATCTTTTAATATTATTAGTGTTTATACAAGATTTAATACTCCTAATGCATCAATAAATATACAATCACAAAAACCTATTTTATTAACTCCTTCAATAAATGATACTATTCAAATCAATGATACACTCCCTTTAAATGTAAAGCAAAAAGATTTCTTTGCTTCTATTTTAAAAATGTTCTATTTGATGGTTACTGAAGATAAGATGAGGGAAAGGCACTTTATCATTGAACCTTGGGTAGATTTTTATGACAACAATAGAACAACTTATTTAGATTGGTCGGATAAAGTTGATAGGAGTGAACCGATAAGAATCAAACCAATGTCTGAGCTTAATGCAAGATTCTATCAAATGCTTTATAAGTCAGATAATGATTGGAAAAATGAGGAGTACAGGAAGCTTTACTCTGAAGGTTATGGGGATAGAATCTATGATAATGGATTTGAGTTTGCAAAAGAAACTGATAAAACTGAAGTAATATTTTCAGCTACTCCTTTAATTGGTTATACTATTAATAATGTTGCAGTAGATAAGATTGTTAGTGCTATTTACAAAAAGAATAATGGACTTGAACAACAGGTAGCTTCTAATATTAGAATCCTTCAGGCAAAGAATATTTCAGGTAAATCAAATTGGTTTATTCAGGAAAGAACTCCAACAAGTGTAACAAATCTTTCATCTGCATTGACTACTTATGGCTATGCAGGACACTTAGACAATCCGGATGCTCCCAACTCTGATTTGAACTTTGGAGCAACAAAAGAACTTTATTTTACTTTGGTTGCAGGAGCTTTATCCAATAACTTATTCAATGCTTATTACTCATCTTATTTAGCTGAGATAACCGATAAGAATTCAAGATTGCTAACAGTCAAAATGAAATTAACCGAATCGGATATTTACAATCTTGACTTTGGTAGGTATATTTTAATTGATCAGGTTCTTTACCGATTGAGTAAGATTATTGACTATGCTCCAGGTGAGATTTGTAAAGTGCAATTATTAAGAGTGATTTCAACAAACTATAATTAACTATGAACTTAAAATATTTTGAAAATATAGATGGGAGTTGGTTAGATATTTCAGGGCAAGCTGGAGCTTCATTGGAATATAGTAGTGCAAGTGGATGGGTAACTTCAGGTGGTTATAAAAAGTATGTAGCACAACTTACTCAATCAGGTGGTGATCCTCCAGTTGCAACAGTATTAGAAAATACTTTGGGATTTGTTCCTGATTGGGAAAGAGGTGGAGCTGGTACTTATGGATTTGATTGGGATGGGGATTTCGTTTACACTAAAGCTGTAATTTATATTAGTCCATTATATCTTAATAAAGATATTTATTTTGATTATTTAGCTGATTATGATGTGACTTTATATGCAGGAGGTAATGATGGATACATAAGTAAAACAACATTTGAAATAAGATATTATAATTAAAATATTATGGCTAAAAAAGTAGTCGCCTTAGAGGCAACATTTAATGCTTCAGGAGCAGAAGGTAGTGTAAAAAGTTTAAAAGCTCAATTAAGGGAAGCTCAGGCCGATGTGCAAGCTTTATCTGACAAGTTTGGAGCTACTTCAGAGCAGGCAGTAAATGCAGCTAAAAAGGCAGCAGGGTTAAAAGATGCTATTGGTGATGCAAAGGCATTGACCGATGCCTTTAATCCTGATGCTAAGTTCAAAGCATTTGGAGCAGCTATTCAGGGAGTAGCCGGAGGATTTGCAGCACTTCAGGGAGCACAGGCATTATTTGGAAGTAAGAGTGAGGAGCTTGAAAAAACATTGCTTAAAGTTCAGGGAGCAATGGCTTTAAGTCAGGGTTTAAATTCTTTAGGTGAAGCTGGAGATGCTTTTAAGACATTGGGGAAACAAGCAACAGATGCATTTAATAAAATTAAAGTTGCAATAGGTTCTTCAGGTATAGGATTACTTGTTATTGCATTGGGAGCAATTTATGCTTATTGGGATGATATTAAAGCAGCAGTCAGTGGAGTTAGTTCAGAGCAAGAGAAATTAAATGCTAAAACAAAAGCTAATCTTGAAGCTCAGAAAGAAAAACTTAAAAATATAGGATCACAGGATAATATTTTAAAACTTCAGGGTAAAAGTGAAAGGGATATTCTTAAACTTAAAATAGGACAAATTGATGCAGTTATTAAAGCTACTGAAGCTTCAATAGTACAAGCTAAAATTACAAAGGATGCACAAGTAGAGGCATCAAAAAGAAATAAAGATATTTTAGTAGGTATATTAGAATTTATTGCAGCTCCAATAAAATTGGTTTTAAAAGGTATTGATGCAATAGGAAGTGCAGTTGGTAAAAACTTTGGACTTGAGGATAAATTTTTTGGTGGTATATCTAAACTTGTTTTTGATCCAGAACAAGTTGCTAAAGATGGAGATAAAACTATTAAAGAACAACAAACTGCTTTAACTCAATTAAAAAATGATAGAGCAGGATTTCAGTTGCAAGTACAAGCAATAGATAAAACTGCTTCAGATACTGCAAAATCAAATAGAGAAAAAGATGATAAAGAAAAAGAAGCTGCTGATAAAGAAGCTGCTGATAAAGAAAAAGCTCGTTTAGATAATATTGCAACTCAAAACAAAACAACTGAAGATCTTATTCAAAGAAATAGATTAGCATCTATAAAAGATGCTTTTACTAAACAACAAAATGAAATTGAAGGGCAAAGACAAAAAGAGATTGATGCACAACTTGATTTAGTTAATAAAAAATTACTTGGGGAAGAGCAATATGAAATAAATAAAGCTAATATAAATGCTTTTTATAATAAACAACAACAGGATGCACTTGATGCTCATAATAAGACAGTAGAAGAAAAGAATAAGGCATCTAAAGATAAACAAACAGCAGATGATATTAAAGCAGCACAAGATAAACAAAAAGCTCAACAAGATATTAATAATATTGAAATTGCATCTGCTCAGGAATTAGTTGGAATTTTAGGAGGATTAGGTGAAAAAAATAAAGGCATACAAAAAGCAGCTTTAATTGCAAGTGGAGCTTTATCAATAGCTCAGATTATAAACAATACCAATGTTGGTAGTTCTAAAGAGGTTGCAACAAAAGGTATTTTTGGTTTAAGTACATCAGCTATTCTTTATGCAAAAGCTGCTATAAGTATTGCCTCAGTTATAGCTGCAACTGCTAAAGGTTTGTCAGCTTTAGGTGGTGGTGGTGGAGTAAGTGGTGGAGCAACTGGTGCCGGTGGTGGAACTACTGCTCCGGTACAACCACAGGTAGCAACTACAACTATCAATCAGGGACAAGTTAATCAGTTAGCTTCTGCTACATCAAGAGCATTTGTTTTGGAATCGGATGTATCAGGTAATCAGGAAAGAATTGAAAGATTAAATAGGGCAGCTAGAATAAACTAAAAGTAATTAATTAATAAAAATCCCATTATAAGTTATGAAGTTTCAAGATTTACCAATATATGAATTGAAGATAAATGAATCCTTAAATGATGAGTCAGAGGTTTCCTATGTGGCTTTAGTTGATTTACCGGCTATTAAAAAAGATTTCTTAGCATTCAAAGAAGAGTTCATCAATCCTTCAAAAGGTGAGCATAAGACAGAGTTTCTGCCAAGATGTATTTCCTATGTAATAAATGAAGGTAAGGAATCTGAGCAAGCAGTAGCAATTTGTAATTCAATTTGGGATGAACATTTTGCAGAAGAATTTGCAGAAAGCTACAATGACTATCCAAAACAAGCTTCAGAGAATGCTCAAATAGCTTTGAATTATGCTGAAAAAAATGGATGGGGTGATTGTGGAACTCCAGTAGGCAAGATTAGAGCAAATCAATTAGCCAAAGGTGAACCAATAAGCAGAGATACTATTGCAAGAATGTCGGCATTTGAAAGACACAGGCAAAATAGCCAAAAGGATTTAGGTGATGGTTGTGGAAGATTAATGTGGTTAGCTTGGGGTGGTGATGCCGGTGTTGAATGGGCAACAAGAAAGCTCAATCAAATAGATACTAAGTTAGCAGGTGAAAAGGTTTCTATTGACTATGATGATACTTTATCTACATCAAGAGGAAAAGATTTAGCTAAGAAGTTAATAGCTGAAGGAAAGATTGTTTATATCATTTCTGCAAGGTCAGAGCTGACAGGAATGCTACAAACAGCAAAAGATTTAGGAATCCCTGAATCAAGAGTTTATGCAACCGGTTCTAATAAAGCAAAGATTGAAAAGATAAAAGAATTAGGAATCACTAAACACTATGACAATAATGCTGATGTGGTTAAAGAATTGGGTTCAACAGGTTCAAAGTTTGCTGAAATTCATCACTCATTCCAAATTATAAGTGAGGATGAGCATATCATCTCCGGTCCTTTAATGTTGGCTGACCAACTTATTTATAGAGATAATGAGAAATTTGGTGAGCACTATGTTAAATTCAGTCCTGATACCATTAAAGATATTGCAATCAAGTTTGCAAAAAGAAAGTACCAATCAAATGTGAATCTTATGCACGATCCTTCTCAGGTTGTAGAAGGAGTTACAATGTTTGAATCATTTATAGTAGATAAGAAAAGAGGAGTATTGCCTATGAGTGGTTTTGAGGATGTTGCTGATGGTTCTTGGTTTGGTAGTTTTTATGTTGAGAATAATGAGGTTTGGAATCAAGTAAAATCAGGTGAATTAAGAGGGTTTTCAGTAGAAGGATTGTTTGATTATGAGGAACCAAAGAAGCAATTATCACCTGAAGAACAAGCACTTAAAAAAATTGAAGAACTTTTAAAAGAGATTAATTAACAAAAATCCCATATTAGATTATGAATGCAAAAGAAATACTTGAAAAATTGAAGATGACTTTTAATGAGTTAGTAAACAATGCCGATGCTCCAGTAGTTCCTGAAGTTCCAGCTCCAACAACTACAAAAGCTAAATTAGCTGATGGAACTGAAGTTGAAGTAACTGAGTTAGCAGTAGGTGGAATAGTAACTATTGAAGGTGTTCCTGCTCCAATCGGAGACCATACTTTAGAAGATGGAACAGTTATAACAGTTGGAGATAATGGTGCAATCACTACTATCATTCCTGTTGAAGAAGCTCCAATGGATGAAGAAATGGGCAAGATGGATAAAAAGAAAATGGGAATGGAAGAAATATTCTCAGCTTTTGAAACATCAACAAATGAGAAGTTTGCATCTTATGAAGCAAAATTTGCTGATTATGAAGTAAGATTAAGCAGAGCTACTAAAGTAATTGAAGGACTTATGAGCTTAACTCAGGTTTTAGCTGATACTCCAACAGGGACTGCTGATCCTATCGTAACAAAAACAAACAATTTTAAAACCGAAGAAACTGTAGCGAAAGATTACAGAGGTTTATTTAACAAATAATAATTAACAATTAAAACTTAAAAAAATGGCTTTATCATTTTCAGGTTTGAATGCATACACTAAAGAACTCATTCAACCTTTATTAACTTCAGCTGTAATCGGAGCAAGAACTCAGCAAATGATTATGGATGGTGGTATTGTATTAACAGGAGTAAAAGGACCAACTGCACTTCCTACAATGGATACTGATGCAGTTTTTGCTACTCAATCTTGTTCATTTGATCCTTCAGGAACTACAACTTTTGCTCAGGTAGTTTTAACTCCAGGTAAGATTAAGGTAGAAGAAAAAATTTGTCCTAAGGATTTAGAAGCTTATTTCACTGCTGAGGCATTGAAAGCAGGATCTACTTATGAAGATTTCGGTAATGCTGATTTCCAAGCTGCTTACTTAGCTAAGAAAAATGCTCGTATTGCTGCTCAATTAGAAACTGCAATTTGGACAGGAGCAAGTGGTTCTGCAAATGCTAACTTAAACAAATTCAACGGACTAAGTGCAATCATTAATGCAGGTTCTCCAATAGATGCGAATGTATCAGGTTTCACAGGAGTAAGTGGTTCTGCAATAGCTACTATCACTTCTTCAAATGTTGTTGCTGCAACTGAAGGTATCTACAAAGCAATACCTGCTGCAGTAATGGCTAAGGGTGATGTTAAAATCTTCGTTGGTTATGATTGGTATCGTTTGTTGATTTTAGCTTACAGAGCATTAAACTTGTTCAGCTACAATCCACAAGATGTAAATGCACAATCATTTATCCTTCCAGGTACTAATGTTGAAGTTGTTCCTGTAAATGGTTTGAACACTACAGGTGATGCTTTTGCAATCAGCTTATCAAATATGGCTATCGGTGTTGATTTGGAAGCTGAAGAAATGAACTACACTCTATTTTATAGCAGAGACAACAACGATGTTAGGTTCCGTGCAGAATTTAAGGTAGGTGTTCAGGTAGGTTTCACAACTGAATGTGTGAAGTTTATGTCAGCTATCTAATTAGTAAATAATAATTAATAATCAAAAGGGGTAGGGCTACAAATACCCTATCCCTTTTTTAATAGATTACAATCACATTATAAAAATTTAATATATGCCTTGTGCCTTATCAGCCGGATATGCAATAGATTGCAAAGAGTCGGTAGGTGGAATTGAAACCATCTATGTAATTGAAAATTCAGCATTGTATGATGCTTCAGGTAATTCAAGAGTTACCTCAGCTTCAGGAACAGTTACTGCTTTAACAAAATCAACTGGAAAAAGATTCTATAAAATAGAAGTTCCAAGAGCAACTGCTTCTGCTACTAACACTTTAACTGCTTCAAATGAGAATGGAACTTTGTTCTATACTCACCAAGTAATGTTCCCTATCAATAGCCGTTCAGCTACTGTAAGAAACATCATTAATACACTTGCTAAAAATCGTTTAACCTTCGTTTGTGTTGAGATGGATGGCAGTTCAAGAATGTATGGTGTTGGAGCAGGACTTAATTTAACTACTGGTGAATCAGGATCAGGTACTGCTGCAGGTGATCGTTCAGGATATATGATGACTTTTAACTCAAATGAGAGAGAAGATTTCTTAGTTGTTCCTGCTAACATCGTAGCAGCTTTAGAAACTGCAGGTACTTAATAAATAAGTAAATAAAAATAGAAGCCACCGACCGATTAAAAAGTCGGTGGTTTTTTAATGAATATGATAATACTTACAAAAGATAATGCATCAATAAATATTTACTGTACTCCTGCAGAAAATACTAATGTTGTTTTTTCAATTTATTATTTTAAATTTACAAACAGGATTACTCAATCAGTTGTTGATGAGTGGTACACTGACATAAGTACTTTTGTAAGGTATCAGAAGTTTAATATTAATGCTAATATTTTTGACAATGAGGATACAGGGTTTTGGACTTATGAGATTAGAGGAGCACAAACTATTAATGTAATTCCAACAGGACCGATTTTAGAAAGTGGTTATATGTATTTGAATCCTGCTGATACTTATGAACCTGAAATTTATAATGAACAATCAAACGAATTTTTAACATACAATGGATAACTACAAACACATAGTCCTGCAATTTGACCAAGCTCAGCAACCTAAATTTAGAGAAGTAAAATCTAAGGGGTATGTTGAATTTGGTGAAAAAAATGATTACCCAAATTATTTGCTTTCTCTATTTAATGAGTCACCTAAACACGGAGCTATTGTTAAAGGGAAATGTAATTATATTTATGGTAAGGGTTTTGAGCAACCAGGTCAAGCCAATGGGAAAGATACTTGGAATGATGTGATGAAGAAAGCTATCAAAGATGATGAGCTTTATAGAGGTTATTATTTACAATGTATTTGGAATAGAGCAAAGAAATTAAGTGAGGTTTATCATTTAGAATTTCATAAGGTTAGGGTTAGTAAGGACTTACAAACTTTTTATGTTAAAAATGATTGGTATGATTTTAAAGAGAAGGCAAGAGAATATAAAGCTTTTAATGTTAATGATCCTGTTGGAAGTCAAATCCTTTATATTAAGGAATATAATCCTTCTTCAGAGGTATATCCTTATCCTTCATATTTTCAGGGTTTAACATACATAGAGAGTGACATTGAAGTATCAAAACATATCTTAGGAAATGCTAAGCAGGGATGGGTTGGTTCTAAACTTGTTAATCTTAACAATGGTGATCCTATTGGTGAGGAAAATAAAGGTGAAGTTGAAAGAGGATTGCTTAAGAAATTTACAGGTGATGAAGGTAAGAGGGTTGTAATAATGTTTAATAAGTCAAAAGAGAATAGTGCTGAAATTTTGGACTTAGGACAAACAATGCTTACCAAAGAAGATTTTACAAATGTAAATAATCTAATCACTCAGGAAGTTTTTGCCTCACATCAAATTACTTCTCCGGTTCTATTTGGTATAAAGTCAGATGGGCAATTAGGAGCTCGTAATGAAATCAGGGATGCTTATCAGATTTTCAACAATACTTATGTTCAGGGCAGACAACAAGAGATTGAAGAAATATTTAGTTATTTAAGGAATTTAAAGGGGGAAGCAGGTGAGTTTAAAATACAACCGGTTGAACCTTTGAACTTTGAATTTAGTGAAGCTATAATGGCTCAGAATTTAAGTAAAGATGAGATTCGTGAATTGATGGGTAAAGAACCTTTAGATGATACAATTAAAACTCAATCACAAATAATATCAGATAATATCAATGCATTAAGCCCATTGGTAGCAAATAAGGTTCTTGAAAGTATGTCACCTGATGAGATAAGAAGTTTGGCTGGTTTAATTCCAAAGGGTATTGATTCTATTCCACAACAAGAGAATCAACCTGTGCTAAATGAAATTCAAGTTGATGCAGCTCCTTATACCAATGATGCAATAAAGAACTTATCCGGCAGACAATACCAAAATGTGATGAGGATTGTTAGACAGTTTGGGACAGGTAAATTAACCAAAGCTCAGGCATCATTAATGCTTAAAAATGGTTTTGGTTTCAATGATAAGGATGTTAATGACTTTTTGGGATTGGATGATGATCCATTGACCAATGATGAAATAGCAAAATTCTCAATGACCAATGATGAGAGGTTATTAGAAGCTTTTGAAAGTTGTGGGGATAGTCCTGATAACTATGTAGTTATTGATAAAAAAAAAGTTTCGGAAGTAAGTGATGCAGAATACTTTGCTGAAATTAGTTCTTTAAATCAATTACAAGCCAATATTTTGGACTTAATCAGTAAGGATAAGAGAATCACTGCTGAAGTAATTGCAAGTACTTTAAAGAGCTCTAAAAATCTTGTAGAAGAAACCTTACAAGATTTAGTTGATAATGAGTATTTAAAGCAGAATCAATATAAAGTAGGAACTGATATAATTGTTGAAAGAGAATTGACTGCTCCTATTTCAGAACTTCAGGGTAAGAATCCTTCTAAGAAAGTAACTGAAATACTTATTAGATATTCTTATGAAGGTCCACAGGATTCAAGAAATAGAGTTTTTTGTGCAAGATTGTTGAAGTTAAATAAATTCTATTCTCGTTCAGACATTGAGCAAATTTCAATGATAATGGGTTACTCAGTTTGGGATAGAAGGGGTGGTTGGTTTACTGAACCGGATGGTTCCCATAGACCATATTGCAGACACGAATGGAAGGCAAATATTGTTAAAAGAAAAGATTAAATTATAATGAGCAAAAATATTCTATTCATAACTGAAGAAACTTTTAAGTCAAGAACAGGAGCATCCAATGCTATTGATGGGAAACAATTATTTCCAATGATTAAGGTAGCAGGGGATATTTACATTCAGCCGGTTCTTGGTTCAACACTTTATAAAAGATTGCAAACAGGAGTTACTTTAGATAACTTAAATGTTTATGAGAAAACTTTGATTGATGATTATATGACCGATGCTTTGATTTGGTACACAATGTCAATGCTTCCAATGGTTATGGGTTATCAATTATTCTCAAAGGGTTTCCTTCAGAAAACTGCTGAGGAAAGCAACACACCATCTAGAAGTGATTTAGAGCTTTTAGAGCAGAAATATAAATCAATGGCTGAATTCTACAATACAAGAATGATAAGCTATTTAAAAGAGAATTATACCCTTTATAGTGAGTATTTGAATTATGGTATGGGATTGGATGTAATATTCCCTGAGGATAAAGCTTACACTTGTCCTATTTACTTAGGTGGAGCAGAAAGAAGGAATGCAAGATATGTGAATAGTTCGTCTACAACTCCAAGTCCATTGATTGCAACTTACATTGCAACAGCAGGTCTAACTACATTTACAATAACTGCAATGTCAGGTAGGGTTACTTACTTTGCATCAAGAGGTGGTTTGAGTAAATCAATTACTACAACACCGACTGCTAATACACAATTTTTACAAATTACAAGTGGGATAGTTACTTTACCTACTGGGGATGTTACAATGGCCGGAGAAGTATTTACATTCTTATATCAATAAAAAATATATGAGTAAAGGGTACAAAAAAGAGTACATTGACAAAGTAAAACAAAAGTTTAATGACATACAATCAAATAGTAAAGGAAATACAAACACTACTGGAAACTCACAAAATGATAAACACAGTAAGGTTTGCAACTCCAGCAGAGTGGTTAAATTGGGATAATCAACCTGTTTTCCCTTTAGCTTCTTTTGCTATCAATAGAGGTGGGTTGAATGCAGGTAGGGAACAAACCTATTTAATTGAAATGTGGTTCTTGGATAAGTCAGGAGTTGAGGGTGAATTTGAAACTGATGTTATCAGTGATATGCATTCAGTAGCTGCTGACATTATAAGCACTTTGAGAAAAGGTAGCAATCCTTATACTATTGATGTTGCAATTAGTTGGGATGCAGTTACTGAGAAGTTTGAAGATTATTTAAGTGGAGTATTTTTAACTTTTAACATAAGTATAGTATCAGCTTTTGATGCTTGCTCAATGCCTGTCTAATTATGAAGAAAATTTTATTGGTAATAAATTTATTACTTTTTTGTTTTGTAAGTTTTGGTCAAGTTTATCAGGAAATGCCTCAATATGGTTACAGGGCAAATAGAATGATATTTGATTCTACTTTGAGCATTCCTACAACTTGTGGAGTTCCAACTTTAAAATCAAATATTATTAAGAAAGCTGCAATAGCTTTTGATTCTTGCAATAATAAATTGTATCAGTACAATCCAAAAACTTTAACTTGGAGTGAGATTGCAGGTGGTGGTTCAACCGATACTACAAGTTTAAGCAATAGGATAAATCTAAAGTTAAATATTTCAGATACTGCTTCAATGTTATCTCCATATTTAAGGAAAGTAGATACTGCTTCTTTAAGTAATAGGATAAATTTAAAGTTGAATATTTCAGATACTGCAAATAAGTGGGTTAATTCAATAAATAGAATATCAGGTAAAGATTCAATTATTTATTTTATAGGTTCAACAAGATATGCTATAAAAGATAGTGTGGGAACAAATCCTGCTCCAGTTGGATATTATGGAGCATTCCAAGATACTACAACACAAACTGCTGCTTCAATAAATACTGCCTATTCTGTAAAATTAAATACAACAGATTTAACAAATGGTGTTACTGTAGTTAATGATGGTAGTGGGAATCCAACAAGAATAACATTAGCAAATACTGGAATATACAATATTCAATTTTCTTTGCAACTTGAAAAGACAGGTGGTAGTGGAAATATGGTTGCAGATATTTGGATTAGAAAAAATGGTGTTGATATTCCTTCAACTACAGGTAAAGTAGTTCTTACAGGTAGTGCTAATGCATCTCCAGTTGTAGCAGCTTGGAATTATGTGCTTGATTTAGCAGCAGGAGATTATATACAATTAATGTGGGCAACAAGCAATACAAATGTTGAAATAGTAGCTGCTGGTGCTACAGCTCCACATCCATCAATACCATCTGTAATATTAACTGTTACTCAACAAAGTGGTATTATGGCTGGTACAGGAATTACTGCTATTAATTCCCTAACAGGAGCAGCTCAAACAATAGTTACAGGTACAAGTGGAACTAATTTTTCAGTATCTTCTACAGGTACTACACATACATTGAATCTTCCTACTGCATCAGCTACTAATAGAGGAGCATTATCTACAAGTGATTGGAGTACATTTAATGGTAAACTGAATACTTCAGATTCAACTATTTACTATACAAAGTTTAGATCAGACACATCAAGAACTAACATTTACAATCAATTAGCACAGGAATTAAATATTGCAGATAGCACAATATATTATACAAAGTTTCGTTCCGATACTTCAAGAAGTAACATTTATACATCATTATCTAATAAAGGTTATGCAATAAATTTAGGAGCTGCATCAACAAACATAGCTGCAAGTTCAACTTATTACTTTGGGATTCCTGTATTGACAGTACAAACTACTGCTGCAATTAGAAGGGTTTACATTCCTCAATCCGGTACTATTAAAGGTGGGCAAATTTATATGAGAACAACAAGTGCTACATCAACTGAAAACTGGACTATCTCAATAAGATTAAACAATACAACTAATACAACTTTTGCAACTCTTGGTAATAATTCACTTGATAAAGTATTTGGAACAACAGGACTGAATATATCAGTTGTTGCAGGTGATTATATTGAGATAACAACAACCACTCCTGCTTTCACTACTGCTCCAGGAGCAACATTTATTTATGGATCAATCTTTATACAGTAACTACAATAATTATAAATACAATGAATACAAGACAAATACAATCTAAGCAAACTTGGTCACCTGAAACAGGGAACATAACTATTGACACTTTATGTCTAAAAGATTTTTATCATTATCATTTTGATGATGGGAGTGGTAAGGTATCTTATACTTTGCAGTCAAATGGGTTAGATTACTTTCCAGGTACTATTGAAATCCCATCTTCAGTAATTCAACAATGGGGAGCTTCTGATGATATCATTTGGAACTATGTTGCTGTACAATTAAATCTTGAATTGATATGACACCACAAGAACTTACAAATTGGCTGATGCTTATTGTCATTGGTATTATTGGCTACTTAGGTCAAACCTTTATTCAGAGATTAGATAGGTTTGAAAAGAAAGTAGAGAATATCTTAATTGACAATATTAGTCACACTAAAGATATTGAAAGGTTGAATGCTGATGTAGATGACCACGAAAAGAGAATTACCAAATTAGAGTCGTAAACAAAAACCATAAATATGAACTCACCATTTTTAAACATTGATTTGAAGGATTTAGGAAAGGGGTTGATTGTTGCAGTTTTAACTTCAGCATTGACAATTATTTACAATACTGTTGAAGCAGGGAGTTTGACTTTTGATTGGAAGTTAATTACTACAACTGCAATCACTACTGGACTTGGTTATCTTCTAAAGAATTTATTAACTAATTCTCAGGGAGAAACTTTTAAGTCAGAGAAGTAATTAGTGAAAGGGTTAGTTTAAAGAAAAAATCATCTCTTTGAGATGAGATACAGGAATGAAAGGTACTGTACCACACTCACTAATTGCATTTAATAAAAAAAACTCCATAGAAATGGAGCTTTTACCCTTTAAGAAATTAAACCTGTAAATAATTTTATCAGCACAAAAATAATACTAATGAGGGTAATTGTAATAATATTTTCAATATTTTTTTTATGGGGTTGTTATACTCAAAAGAAAGCTGAAAGGTCCTTAAATAAGGCACAAATCAATTATCCTGAATTAGTTGCTGAGAAAAGTGCTTTGTGGTATCCCTGCAATCAATTTAAAGGCACTTCGGATTCATCTGCATACAAAGTATTTATAAAGCAAATAGATAGCTTAAATCAGCTTAAAATAGATAGTATTTATTTTTATGATACTTTAACAAAGTTTGACACCATTGTCAAGTTAAAGAAATGTCAGGACTTAGTTACTAAGTATAGAACCATTTATAAAAACCTTCCTGCAATCCACGATACAGTTATAATGGTTTCTACTGCTGAAAAATACACAATCAAGTATTTAGAGAATGAAAGGCAGGAATCACATAAAAGATATGACCGATCAATGAAGCTTAATATTTGGCTTCTAATTGCTTTAATAGTTTCATTACTTGTTCACCTGTTTAAAAAGAAGAAATGACAACCGGACAAAAAGGAATAGCATTAATTAAGAAGTGGGAATCTTGTAGATTAATCAGTTACCAATGTAGTGCAGGTAAATGGACTATTGGATTTGGAAATACTTTTTATGAGAATGGAAGTAAGGTTAAAGAAGGGGATAAAATTACTAAGGCAAGAGCTGAGGAGTTGTTTAAGAATTTGTTACCAAAATTTGAATGCATTGTAAATAAGAAAATTAAACTATCTTTAACTCAGAATCAGTTTGATGCATTGGTTTCACATACCTGGAATACAGGTGGTTCAGATACTTTATTTGATCTTGTGAATAGAAAAGCAAAGGACAGTTATATAATGGATTGGTTTGTAACGAAGTACATAACTGCAAATGGTAAAGTCCAAAAAGGACTTATAAGCAGAAGGAAAGAAGAAGCTAACCTATACTTTAAAATATGATTGTTAAAAACATTAAAAACAAATCAAAAGCAAAAACTAAAGAGTTAAAAACTCAAAGAAGAAGATTATTTTTTGACATTGAAACTTCACCTAACATTGGTTTGTTTTGGGAAGCAGGATTTAAAAAGAATATTGACACTTCAAACATCATTAAGGAAAGAGCAATCATTTGCATTTGTTGGAAGTGGGAAGATGATAAAGAAGTTCACTTTGCACATTGGGATTCAAAGCAATGTGATAAAGCTTTACTACAAAAGTTTATTAAGGTTATCAATGAAAGTGATGAAGCAATCGGACACAATGGAGATAAGTTTGATTTAGCTTGGATAAGAACCAGGTGCCTATTCCATAAGATTGAAATGTTCCCTTCTTATAAGACCATTGACACATTAAAAATCAGTAGGTCAAAGTTTAGATTCAACTCTAACCGGTTAAATTATATTGCTCAGTTCTTAGGCATAGGAAGTAAGATAAAAACTGAATACAATCTTTGGAAGGACATCGTTCTCAACAAGTGCAAAAAATCTATGGACAAAATGATAAAGTATTGTCAAATGGATGTAATATTGTTAGAGAAGGTTTACAAGAAGTTATCCGGACACATAGAACCTAAGACACATTTTGGAGTAGTATTTGGTCAGGATAGAGGGAGTTGTCAGGAATGTGGTTCGGATGAGTTGCACATTAAAGCTCGGAGAATAAGTTCAACAGGACTAAAAAAGATTCAGTACCAATGTCAAACCTGTGGTAAATATCAATTAAAAACCGATAAATAATTGTAGCAATGTGGAAAATATATTTATTTGAATTTATTGTTGTTGTTGTGATTTCAGTAATATGGGTTTTATTAATAGACAAACATTATAAAAATGATTAAAAGAGATATTGAAAAGATTTTGGAGTATGTTCCAATGAGTGAAAAGATTGCAGTGCTTGAAAGCTTATGCAAAAAGTATAGAAGATTAAACTCAGTAAGAATAAATGAAAAGCAAATGGGCAGAAGGGTTGATGATGAAAGACCTGATCTACAACTTTTAAAAAATAGTAATGGAAACTGAAAATAATCCTACAACCGAACAAATAAAAGAAGTAATTGCTGAAGTAGTAAAGGAAAACTTGACAACTGCAGAACCTGAAACTGAAGTGCTTGAAGAAGGTATTGTTGAATTTACAACTGCCGGTGAATATATTAACTCAGCTTATTTTGCACTATCAGCAGTAGAAGATATTGACACTGCAATAATATCTAAAGAAGATGAAAAAAGGATTAAGAGAATTAAAAGAAAAGCTATTAAGATTATTGATATTTGCTTATCTGAAATGTATGATGAGCTATTTGAAAATGATGAAGAAGATTAGAGTTTGATTTAAACTTTGATTTGTGTTTTGATTTAGTTTTGTGATCGGCCGGGGTTTCTACCCTGGCTTTTTTTATTTCTTTAATATTTGATTATCAATGAGTTATGTTATTATAGAAAAATAATTTAAAAAAAGTTCTAAATAATTTTGGTTTATAATTCTAAAAGATATATTTTTGAATCCTAAATCAAAACAAATGAAAAAGCAACCAATTCAAAACAACCACACCGAAGCTTCTAATCTTGAAGCAGCAATCACTTGCACAATTATTATTTTAATCTGCCTATTTGGAAATCAAATCTTAGACAAACTATTTTTTTAATTAAATCAAAATCAAAAACTAAATCAAATGAAACTTCCTATTACTACAACAAAAACATCTTATGTAGAGTTTGACACTCCTGCTTATTATCAATCTAAGTATGGTTCATTTTACAAAATCTATGAAACTGGAATGTTATCAGTTTACAAAGATATGATTGACAACTATTACATATTAGATGCTAAAGGCAATCCTGATGAGTTCACAGTTAATAAGGTTAGAGATTTACTTGAAACAGGAATACCCATTACTAAAGAAGAATTTAATCAGCAGTTCAAAATCACAATGAATCACTTATCAATTATTGCATCTTGATACTGCTAATCTTCATATTGATATTTGTTATTTGGTATATAACAGTATCAGCAATCTTAGACATTTTAATATTAATAAATAAATACAAAACAACTAAAAATCAAAACAATGAAAAAAAGCGAATCAATTAAGAACATCAGCACTGCTCTTGCAGTATTCCACATCAAAATGGATGTGATTAAAAAGGATGCTAAAAATCCTTTCTTCAAATCAACTTATGCATCATTAAGCAATATCTTAGATGCAATCAAAATCCCTTTAGCAGAATCAGATTTATCTTTCAGTCAGCATCCAATGGGTGAGAATGGAATGAGTACAATCCTTATGCACAAATCAGGTGAGTGGTTAGGTAGCCATTTCACAATGAAGCCAATGAAGAATGATCCTCAGGGTATTGGTAGTTGCATAACTTATATGAGAAGGTATGCCTTAGCTGCTATACTTGGACTAAACATTGATGAAGATGATGATGGGAATCAAGCTTCAGGGAACAGTCACAAATCTACAAATAATAGTGACAAAGCAGATTTACCCTGGTTAAATAAAGACACCAAAGAATTTTCATCAGTATTAGCTTATTTAATTGACAATGGTACTATGGACAAAGTAAGATTGAAATATAAAGTAAGCAAAGAAGTTGAAACATTATTACTATCAAACCTTAAAAAATAATGCAAACTGCATATTTAATTAACAATTCAATAGGAGCTTCAAGTAGAAAAGTAAATGGACTCAAAGGTGATCAGGTTACAATCATAACTTACTCACTCAATATGAGGTTAGTTGAGAATGAATCAGGTCACAAATTTTGGGTTAATGAAAACAATCTATCTGAAGTTCCTATCCAAAAAGAAATATATGAACAAACAAACACCGACATTAAAGGCATTAAAAGCCGAAAAAAAAGAATATAGACCAAAGCCCTGGTTACTCAAACCAACTGAAGAAAAGAAAGTACAGGGTTATTATTATGTGAAATACAAACATAAGGATCAGGTAAGAAAAGAAATTGATAAGCTTTTAAATCAATACAAATGACACACGGCTCATTATTTTCAGGGATAGGTGGATTTGATTTAGCTGCTGAATGGATGGGTTGGGAGAATAAATTCCATTGTGAATGGAATCCATTCGGTCAAAAAGTGCTTCATCACTATTGGCCTAAAGCAGAACAATTCACCGATATTACAAAATCAAACTTTAAAAAATATGCAAACCAAATTGACATTCTTACCGGAGGATTCCCTTGTCAGCCATACTCCCAAGCAGGAAAACGAAAAGGTAAAGATGATGAAAGACACCTCTGGCCTGAAATGCTTAGAGCAATTAGAGAAATTCAACCAAGTTGGGTTGTGGGTGAAAATGTTTTCGGCCTTATTAATTGGTCAGAAGGATTGGTATTCCACGAAGTGCAAACTGACTTGGAAGCTGAAGGGTACGAAGTATGGCCGTATGTACTTCCAGCTGCAGCCGTCAATGCTCCACACCGAAGGGACAGAGTTTGGTTTGTTGCCTACAATAACAACTTCGGATGCAAGAGATTTTCCCAACAAGCTTCAGACAGGACAAATTCAGAAGAACAAATCAGGGACAATAAGTTTTGTAAGGAACAAGGATGGAATGAAGTTCGGAGCATCAATGAGAGAGATAGTGAAGATTCAAGGACTTCTTCCTACTCCAACAGCAATGGATTCAACCAATGCAACAGCAACGATGAAATCAACTCAGGTGAAGGAAGGATCAATGCACAGTGTAACATTGAGCAGAGCAATGACAATGGGAATGCTTCCAACTCCGAACAGCAGAGATTACAAATCTTGTCAAACTCAAGAGAAGCATCAACAAAGGAAGGAAATGTGGGCAAAGAAAGGAATCAATCTACAATTAACTCTTCCACAATGCATTCAGAACAATTTGCTTCTGACACCACAAGCTCAGGAGGTGGACAAGATAACTGGAGGAGAGAATCAGGATTCATTAACAAAGAGAGCAAGATTAATGACTGGACAAACTTCCCAACTGTCTCCCCAATTTGTAATGGAAATGATGGGATTTCCAACCGACTGGACTCTATTAGCTTTTCTAAATGGAGAAACGAATCAATCAAAGCCGGAGGAAATGCAATAGTTCCACAGGTAGTTTATCAAATCTTTAAATCAATACAACAATATGAAGAAGCTATTATGCAGTCCCTGTGACAATCATAATCTAAATCCAACAGTATTAATCTTACAACCGGATGAAATCATTTTAAAGGTTTGTGGGTTGTTGGGAGTTCCAGTAGGTAAAACATTGAGCTCAGACAGGTATTGTAATTATGTTATAGCAAGATATATTATATCGGACATCCTTTACTCAGATAGGATTCTGACAATGTCTTTAAAGCAAATTGGAAGGTTACTTGGAAACAGGGATCATACAACAGTTATCAACTCAATCAGGAATGTTTCTAATCGTTGTGAAACTGATAAGGACTTCAGGGATAAGTATAAGCAAATCCATATTGATTTATATGGTTCAGACATTTACTTCAGGTACACCGATAAATATTACCAATTTCAAAAGCTTAAAAAAAGAAAAAAAGTTTTTTTGGTAAAGGAATAAGTATTATATTTACTCAAAGTTTCTTAATGAGATAGTAGCCATTAAGAGATTAATTTCAACCACTAAGGGGAAACAATGCTACTATCATTGATTTCCCTTTTTTTATTTTATGACTGAAACAAAATTTTTTTGCGAAACAACATCAAACGAGTTACAAGTACTTCAATTTGATGATTTTATTGAAATTAGTATTGACACTAATATTTATTCTAATCCAAATGATTGCAAGATAAAATCAGTCCATTTAACGATTAAGGATGCTGAAATGTTAATGGATGAGCTTCACAAAGTGATATCAAAAATAGAAGGAGGTAAATAATGTCTTTTATAAAATTACATAGGGATTTAATGGAATCTTATTGCTTTGCAAATCCTAATCATTTGAAAGTTTGGATTTGGTTACTGCTCAAAGCTAACTTTAAAAAGACCTATATTCCATTCACAATAGGCAGGGGAATAACAACTGTTGAACTGGATAGAGGTCAGTTGATATTTGGTAGGTTTACTGCTGAAGAAGAACTCGGAATGGATGGATCAATGATTTATAGAATACTTAAAAAGTTAGAGGAGTTAGAGCAGATAATTATTGAACCGAACAACAAATATTCTATCATAAGTATTTGTAAATATGATAGTTATCAAAACAATAATTGTGAAGTTGAACAACAAGTGAACAACAAACGAACAACAGATGAACAACAGGTGAACACACTACAAGAAGGAAAAGAAGGTAAAGAAGTAATTAATAATATAATAGGCAAAAAATTTCTTTATGAAGATTTTAATGAATTACCTAATAATTACATTCAATCTACTATTCAACAATTACATTTACATAAGCAGAAAAAAGTATCAGAAAAAGAAGTAATTTCAAATTGGGAAGCATTCAAACTCCAGTACTTAACAGGGACAACTTTTTATAACAATCAACATTCAGTTTATCAACATTTCGTAAATTGGATTAAAAACCAAGATTTTAACAATGGAACAAATAGACAACCAACTAACAAATCAACTACAAAGAATCGTACCACAGCAGATGAAAGATTTGAATTCTACACAAACTATGCAAGTCAGTTCAGTGATGGAAGCAATGAAGTCAAAAAAGATTGAGGATGCAACTGATACTGAGCTTGCTTCTAAATTCGGAATCATTTACTTTATGATTGGACTTAGACCTCAACACTCACCAAATGTACAGGAATCTAAAACTCTATTTGCTTATGTAAGGGATACATACAAATTAAGGACATTGGATGAATTAGTATTAGCATTTAAGTATTATGTTGAAGGCAAATATTGTGAGGATGTCAAGTTTTATGATCAATTTACTTTGCAGAATTTTAACCTGATAATGAATGGGTATAGAAAATACATCAATGACCTAAATGCTAAACTAAGGGAAGTAAAGCCACCGGAACCAGTTATCCCTAAAACTGACATTCAAGAAGATATTGAGGAGTACCTTAACAGGACTGATTTAAGCAGAAGGAATTTAGTATTGATACCTACTTACATTTTTGAGAATATGCTTAAATTGGGTTACATTAATCAAACTGAAAAAAGAAAAGTATCTTTGTATAGGTTAGCAACTGATATGTATGAATCAAAATTAGTTTATGAAGCAAAGGACTTTGACAAGTTTGCAATAGGAAAGCTTAACCGATTCAGAAAAGAAAAGGATTATTATTTTGAAAATATTGATGATGTAACAGTAGGAGATATTAGACAACTTTACCAAAAATTAAGTGTATTAGATGAAATCCAAAAGCACCAAAGAGCCAAAAGTAAAAAAGTTAGTACCACTTCCTAAGTTAAAAAAGAAAGCTCAGGACATATTCAACAAATGGATCAGGACAAGAGATGCTGAAGAAAGGTGTATATCCTGTGGGGGACCAGTAGAACAGGCAGGGCATTATTTCAGCTCAGGACATTACTCAGCTTTGACATTCCAAGAACTAAATGTCAATGGACAATGTGTAAGATGCAATATGTTTTTAAGTGGGAACCTTATTCAGTATCGTATGGGATTAGTAAGAAGATATGGTGAGAAGATAGTTAAGGAACTGGAGAAGCAATCAGAGGTCAGGACTTATAAATGGAGCAGAACTGAACTTGAAGAAATCATTACTAAATATAAAATTTAAAATTAAAAATCAAAACAATGACACAAATCAAACAAAACAAACTTGAATCAGTATTAGAGAAATTAAATAACTCAACTGATGAAGAACAAAAGAAAAGAGCACTAAGCTATCAAATTAAGGACTTTGCAGAAACCTTAGCAAGAAATCATTACAACCTGATTCATAGGTCAGGGGGAGTTTATGAATGGATTGGAGGTAATGGGATGTATGTTGTAAAGACAACCGAAGAACTATTTGACTTATACATCAATAATAAACTTGATTAAAAGATACCTATGAAAACTGAATTAGAACTATTCAACTATTTAAAAACTCAGTACTATCCTGATCTACTAAAGCAAGAAAATCAATACTCATTATTTGATTGTACAAGTGAGATTGAAAAGGAATTTATTGAACTTAAATGCAGATTCAAACATTATAATGATTTAATGATTGAAAAGTCAAAATATGAAAGGATTTGCAATCTTGCTTCAAAGTATGGGTACAGTCCTATTTATATAAATTCTACTCCTTTAGGGATATACAAATTTTGCTTAAGTGGTAATAAAAAAGATTGGACTAATGGACTATGCCCAGCAACTACTCAATTTGGGAATACTGAAAAAATAATTAAAGAAGTTGGGTATTTAC
>Ga0209087_1000307_pt1 | contig 32759 bp, 21 predicted proteins | sample S_130805_EF_Meta_FD_187321 | JGI IMG/M metagenome (GOLD analysis project Ga0209087, IMG submission 187321) | Freshwater microbial communities from Lake Simoncouche, Canada to study carbon cycling - S_130805_EF_MetaG (SPAdes) (version 2) | ecosystem: Environmental > Aquatic > Freshwater > Lake ... | reverse complement strand
GTCAAGATTGAGTCACTCATCTTCAAGTTCTGTAATACGGTAAATATGACCATCATTACTCAGACATCTCCGCCCTTCAATTACGTGGCTCCTGAGGGTTCTGACCAAGAGGCTCAGGATTCCTATGAGGGTGCAATTGTTCTGGATCCTACGCCTGGATTCTACACTAAGAGTCCTATTGGTGTCTGTGACTTTGCCTCTCTGTATCCATCAACCATTGAGTCTGAGAATATCAGCTATGACTCCCTTCTCTGGTCAAAGGATTATGGTCTTGATGGCCAGGAAGTAAAGACCGTGTGTTATGGGGATATCGCCAAATACGAGAAGGCAGGGGAGGCAATGGGATGTAGATGGATTGACATTTCCTTTGATATCTGGAAGCCTGATCCTCAGGATTTCCGAAAGAATCCTAAGAAGCTTAAGATGGGCACTAGGGTCTGTCGTTATGCCCAGTATCCTGGCACGAGAAAGGCAGTTCTGCCGCGGATTGTGCAGGGCCTTCTGGCGGCAAGGGCAGCAAAGCGTGCCGAGATCAAGAAGGAGTCCGATCCCTTCAGAAAGGCTCTTCTGGATGCTGAGCAGCTAGCCTACAAGCTGACGGCAAATTCTCTCTATGGTCAGCTAGGCTCTGGTGTATTCAAGGTCAGGCTGCAGAATCTAGCAGCCTCTGTTACGGCCTATGGCAGAAAGCAGATCATGTTTGCCAAGGCAGCAATTGAGAAGTTCTATGGTCCTGAGGCCAAGGACCCCCGTTGCTCAGCCTTTGTTGTATATGGTGATACGGATTCGCTCTTTGTGGAGATCAATCCGAGAAATCCTAAGACCGGTGAGCGCCTAGAGGGCCGAGAGGCAATCCAGGCCACCATTGACATTACAACAGAGGCAGGTGAGTTGATTACCAAGGCCCTGAAGAAACCACATGACTTTGAGTTTGATAAGGCCTTCTATCCCTTTATCATCTTTAGCAAGAAGCGTTACGTGGGGAACATGTATGAGGAGAATGCCGATGATTACTGCCAGAAATCGATGGGTATTGCAACAAAACGTCGCGACTACGCCGCCATTGTCAAGACAATCTATGGTGGGGCGATTAAGATTCTGCTGACAAACAAGGATGTTGCGGCGGCGGCGGCCTTTGTCAAGAAGTGGGTGGACGAACTAATGGACAACAAGGTGAGCTTGAATCAGCTCATGCTTACAAAGAGCCTGAGATCCGAATACAAGTCTGCCACGCCGCCGGCTCATAAGATTCTGGCTGACCGTATTACTGCACGAGATCCTGGTAATGCGCCGGCCTCAGGAGATCGACTATCCTTCATCTATTTCAAGCCGCCGGCAGGATTCAAGGGGACACAGGGTGATCGCATTGAAACTCCGACCTTTATGAAGGCAAATGGACTCAAGCCTGATCCTCAATACTATATTGAGCATCAGCTGGAGAATCCAGTTGGCCAGCTATTCAGTATTCTCGTTGATCAGCTCCCTGGAGTGAGACCGCCGCCCCAGGGGTGGAATGCAGATCCAGAAATGCAGGCAGCTGAGCGTGAGCTCTATGCTCGCGATTATCTGTTCAAGCCGGCAAAGACAAAGAACACAAATACCTTGATGAAGGCTTGGGGTCTATCGGATATTGTGGTCAGGGCACCAGTGGCTACGTCTATGGCTTCAAGGTCCAAGGCAAAGGAAGCACCCATGGTCACGAGGGCTCAGCAGCTCTTCATGGATAAGATGCTCGTAGATGAGGCAAAGAGAAAACCTAAGAAGAAGTAAGATGATTGAACTACAGACTATAGATGCAAAATCTGCAGCAGTAGTGCTTTCCAGGTGGGAGTCAGAAGATTCTTATTATTCTGGAATGAAGACGGCAATTGCGGGGCCATTAAATATGAAGGCACGAGGGAATCCGTATCTTCAGAGTGGTGAGACAATTGCTAAGGTTGAGCGGATAGATCTTTCTTTTCCATTTCCTTTGGAAGGTCCAATCCAACTTGTCTATTTGCATCCGTCCTCAGATTCAGGTCTTCCTCACACTCGTGGTAAGACTGGAATCGCCATGCCTATTTTTTTGCAGTGGGAGCCAAGTGAAAAAACAATGCAACATGAACTTGTGCATCTTTCACAGAAACAATTCGAGGGAAAATGGTTCTCCTTTTATGAACGGGTCTGGAAGTTCAGAAGGGCAACTGAGGAAGAGCTTCTTTCTATTCCTTTAAGGTGGAGAGCAAGGCGTCGTATAAATCCTGATACACTTGGCTCACCGTATATGGTATGGCGTGATCGGTATATCGCCTTATCCGTGTTTACTAGTGAAGAAAAGCCTGATCTGAGATTTTGCAAGCGCGGATTCTGGGACTTGAAGATGACACAGTGGACATGGGAAGAGCCTCCGGGCTGGGTAGACTTATTTGCTAGAGGGTTTAATGATGAACATCCAAATGAAATTGCTGCACACTGGATTGATGGATCTGCTGGCCCAGAAAGATATACCGATATTCGCCAGGCATTCACTTAATCCGCGTAATATTTAGATACGAAATTTTAAATGTTTAATTCTAATGAAATAGGATTAGAGTGGAAGGGCTCTTTAGAGACCCTTTCTACTATTCCTAGGGCTAGATGTGCAGTCTTAGATGATTCTGGATCATTAAATGATAGCAAGGGAAATGAACGATGTAAAATGATCGTGGAAGAGACCGTGGCAGATAATACTCTTGGCAAACTTATATGGGTTAAGCGTTTTTTGGGGGAGAATAGTAAGTCGTCGGTTGACTTGTTAGTGAAGAAACCAGTATCTCAGAAACATGCAAAACAGGAATCTGTTATACAGTGGTTAGTTCACAAGTCACTTTCAGAGTATGGTCTAGGAGAACATTGTCCGAAGGTTATTGATGTCTTTTCTTATTCAGGTTCTATATGGTTTTCTATGGAGCCAATCTATTCTGCACCCTTACTGGATGAATACCTACGCTCATTACCAACGTGGTCAAAGAAGAATAAAGAAAATGGCCATGCCTTAATTAATATTCTTGCCCAGATTGCCTTATCCTGCATTGTTCTGGAACGAACCATTGGGTTTAATCATAGAGACCTGAAGCCAGATAATATTTTGGTGAAATTAGATTCATTCAGGGCCCGTTCCCTAAAATGGTCGGATCAATATGATATACATGTTGCTCCATATTATACGGCTATCCTAGTGGATTATGGTTTCTCTTGCCTAGGTCCTGGAAAGGTGCCATGGATACAATCTGGAGATGATGTATTGCCTCCCTTTGACCCATGCCCGAAGGTTGGGCGTGATATCTTTATGATTCTTGTCTTTCTCTTATGGCAAAAAAGTGTCAGAGATAGTTTAACCGACGAGCATTTAGAATTTTTTAAGAAATCCTTACATCTATCTACAGATAGGCTGGCTGAAATGATGAACACGAATAAAAATCCATCAGATTGGATTTACATGTTAATTACTGAGCGAGGGTTTCACTGTCCTGCCTTAGACCCATTAGTCTGGCTAAAGTCTTGTGCTGCTACATTTCCTGAAATTGTCGTGTTCAGATGATCCTCCTCATCGTCACCGTGCTGCCCTCGTTGAGGTGGAGGGACCTTGTTCTGCCAGAGTTCATTACACCTTCCTACGCGATGACCTGCCTCACCACAAATGCAACAAGGGATCGCCTCCATTGTTGTATATATGGTTTATTATAGTGTTCAACTTTACTGGCTACTCCTAGATCCAGGCATACTCATGATATCGGTGCGTTCTAGACCTAATTTTGGTTCAAAAGTCACGGTAAAACTAGAATTATCTGTGCTTCTGCTCGATGACTTACTCCTATTCGGTATGAGAAGGTTAGATAGTTCTATTCTAATGTGAAATTGTTGGCCGGATGGTGAAAAATAAGACCAATTTACATCATTGCTTATAGGAGTATATTTTACTGCACCACTATTTAATGATTCAAGCCACCAGGATAGAGGCTGATTCTTAAATACAAGAGTGTTGTCTTCAACTGAAGTGGATAAGCTAGATAAATCGGCACTTCCTCTGCTGGGAGTATTTGTTAATGTGTTTAGTGTTGCAGTTACATCTTGATCTGTAGTAAGTTTAAATACGGATCTGCTCATTATACTATTAGTGGGCAAAATTGAACTATGAAATTTACTTAGCTTAGCCATATCAAATGAGTACTCAGACACCATTGTATACTTCAACTCATATCTTGACTAGTGCTAGCCAGTTAGCTACTGCAACTTTCACACAGGCATCTAGTCCTAGTGCAAGTGCTACTGCAAGTGCTGACTTCAGCTATAGCCCTAGCTTCAGTCAGAGCATTAGCCCTAGTCTTACTCAGAGCTTCAGTCCAAGTTTCACTCGTTTGCCTAGTCCAAGTTCGTCCCAGGTATGCATTCTAACATCTGCGCCCACTACGGCTCTTGGATCCATATCAGATAATACATTCTATGTGATCATTTTCACGATTGCAGCCTTATTCTTTATCAATACATCTTACTCAATTCATTATTATAATGCTTATACTAATGAAAAATCAAGAAGGCGACTCACTAATGATCAGGTTCAAAACAATCCCTATCACACGAATGTCAGAGATACCTTTAATCGAGTATAACAGGGGGGGTATAGTAAACATTTTTTAGACCGTATTCCTTCATGCATTTCTCGAGAAAGACACGGCATTGCGCACATGGCTTTGATCCGACAAAGGGATCCTCAACTTCAATATCCTTATTTCTGGAAATGCGCACCACATACATCTCAGCACCCTTTAACTCATGGATATTACCAATTTCCTTCACCACATTACGCTCTGCATGAATACTACTTGCGCAATATCCAGATCCTCGGCTTCTAGATCCAAAGCCATTTGTGGCTTCTGCTATTATTCGCCCTCGTTTCATAAGCACAGCGACATGGATACTGGCAAAATGCGCATATCTCAGATTCACTGTTCTTGGATTGCTAAGAATTTGATCCAGAAGCCAGCGTTCACTTTGTCTCATTATAGTAAATGGTGTTGCAGGGGTTTAACCTGCTAAGGCTATCAATTTTTTTATAAAAGCAGCCACTTTTCTATAGAAAGCTTTAGCTTATTCTTATAGATCGACCATTCAGCCATTATATTTTTATGATAATTAGCCATTATATTTGGATTTTCTATAAAATACTGCATCATTTCGGCAACCTCATTCCAGGATTCTTTTCTTATAAACGGTATTCCTGAATCTTCTAGGACTGCAGGTAGTTTAGTAAATACTGGAATACATCCACATTCTAGGGCTTCATAGAAACGATAAGTTTCCACATTATTTCCTTCTGGGCATGGAACAAAGACGGTATTCTGTAGAAGCTCTAAATACTGGTTCTTAGTTAATTGCCCTGGATCATTCCAGTCTGGGAAGAATTTTACGAAATGCTGATCAATTGCAAGGAGAGGCTCTAGTTGGGTGGAACGCCCTTTCCAGTTAGTTCCTGAAAAGGACCACGAATAGAGACGGGTTTCAAGGGCAATGGGCTCAGTTCGATTCATAGCCCCCGTTGACCAATGGTATCCCAGAGGTATCGTGAGTGTATTAGGTAAATGGCCAGGCCTCTTGTAAAATCGTAAGACACCTTTCACACCAGCTAGAGAATAGATATCAACTGGGTCCTGTGTAAATTCATCTGAGCAATGGATAATCTTGAATGTGAGGCCTTGTTTTACAAGGTTCTTAGCCCACTCCAGTTGCTTGGCCCAGTGTGGTCTTTGCATAAAGAGAATTAGCTCGTCTTTTGGGTCAAGGGCTGCATCTGAAGAAACAGGCTCAAGTGTAAATCGGGTTGTAGTAAATAGTTCTTGCAGCCACTGGCCCTCATATATTGTGGAATCTGTTAGATTACAAGAATCTAGAGAAAGAAATCTTACCCGTCCCTTTTCCCTGGGCTCGTAGATTTCCTCTAGGGGGGGTGCAATAATGTCAGCTAGGCCTGCGCTAAAAGTAAAGCTATTGCACACGGCAATCTCATCTGAAGAAAACCGCTCATCATTGTTCCATAGATCGCTATCGAACTTGTCCTTGCGACTAAAGTCATTGAAATCCGAGTTAATGTAGGCAGGATCGTCATCTTGAAAAGCACCTGCTACTAGAGGATCAAGGCAATAGACATTCATCTTATCCAGGGAATTAAATAATACGTGATCTGCACTAGTCCATATTCCTTGGTTTCTTATAATTGTTTCTAAAAGCCTCCTTGCTCCAGCCCTAGACAAAATATACCCATATGTGCAGAAGTGAAACTGGCGCACTGGCACTGCTTGACCAAAGAAGGTATTTGGTTTTATTCTACAGAGACCATCTATTATGGGCTCCTTCACTAGTTCAAATCCATCCTTATTGGGTGGGAGGACTCCACCAAGATATACGCACTCCCATCCCTCAGGCAAGTTCCCTTGCACCTTTTCCCAGGCCTTGGTCCATTCGGGCTTCAGCCTGGCGTCATCTTCCATAATTAAATATGACTTGATTTCAGCCGGTTCTTTATCAAGCATCGACCACAGTTTCAGATGACTAATCGCACAGCCCATCACAGCCTTCTTCCAGAAGAAGTCGTTTGGTTTGAACAGGTTAGAAAGGGCGGGTGTAAGGGTTAAGGAAAGACCATCGCACGCCATATGCCTCTTTACCTTGCCCTTGAAATAGGGATGATGCTCTACAAACGATGCTCGGCGATCTGCACGTCTATCTAGGTTTACCACGTAGGCCTCGTCGATTCCTGGTGTAATTGGTATATGTGTCTTATAGTCTCCACGATGAATATATATGGATTTTCCACTGAAATATGCGGTCCTAGCTGACTCGTGATTGCACATCGACTCATAAGGGACCCGTGTCATCTTATAGCGAAAACTTAAGATGCTCAAAATACTCTGGTCATGACGGTGTCCTGTGACTTGTTTATCTGCGGTCATTGACCACTTTCCCCCCACTATAATTTCGCGAATACATCCTATACGATAGGCTTCTGCAAAAAACTTCTTTACCCTAGAATCTCCACTGACGAAGGCTACGCCACCTGCCCACAATTGATTTGATTGTTTTTCTTCGGCAGTTACCTGTAGCCTTGAACAGAAGGTGGAGTGACACCAGGGCTCATTTGTTTGTGTTGAATCTTCTATAAAACACGCCTTGTGTTCCTTGGCTTCTCTGATCCAATCTGATGGCCAGCGTATAAGAACACTTCCACAGTCCATATAGATCACTGTATTACCCTTCAGCCTAGGGTCTTCAGAAAGCTCCTTGAATATCCATAGCTTCCATGCATAGTGCTTAGGATCCCAAAAATCTTCGAAGCCTGGAGGGGTTTGGGTTTTACTAGGAATCTTCAGAAAGCTGGCAAACGCGTATCTTTTTCTTGTCTTATCAAGTAAAGAATCGGTCACATCATGACCCACATATACTCTGACCTTTATATCGTGTAAACTAGTCATATGAACTTTTACTGCATCTAGCCAGCGTTCAAGAGAGGGCCAGAATTGTTCAGTAGCAAAGGTTACTAGTAAATGGCCTCCTAGGATTCGTTGAACTAGTTGAGTAAACGTCCCCTTAAGACGAGTTAGGCTCTCTGGCCTTAGTGCAGGCACTGAGGCCATCTGCTGATAGAGTTCATCGGATTCATCAATTTCCTTCACTCGCTCAACAAGCTCGCTTGGACATCCAGACAGATTTATAAATCCTCGCTCATCAAAATCCTTGGAAACATCTGAGGCACCCCAGTAAATAGGAATGCATCCAGCAGCCTTGGCATGCAGAAGTTTCTCCGTAACATAGCCGTCTGAAGATTCGTTTTCATAACATAGACAGAATTTATAGTTCTTCAGAAACTCATGTTTCTTGAGCTCACCACCACCGCCACCTAGGCCAGCGTAGATTACATCGCCCACATTATTAAATAGTTTTCCTGCAGAATCTACTGGCTTGTATTGTGTCAGAGCATGAAATGCCTCATTACGAATTGTATTCTTAGGATTTGAGACAATAAAGGCACAGAACTTAGTTCTCTTAGAAGGGTTCACGGTAGTGCACGCGTCTAGGGGAATTGGTAGAGGATTCTCAATTCTGGCTATTTGCTTGGCATCTAAGCCAAACCAGTTGATTTCTAGCATCCATAGAGGCAGGCGGAAATATAAGGGATGATCGATATGCTTGAATCCAATATTAAGTATAATAGACTTTTCCATGACTGGTCCAGTATTTTCACCGGTATAATGAATCTTTGGTCCTTCTATTCTTCTCCAAGCCTCGCCAAAGGGTCCAAAGATGTGAATATCTTGTTTTTGACCCTTAGGTAAGGTATCCAGAGAATATCCGCGCACGTCAATGCTATCAAGTTCTTCTCTGAATGCAAGAATGAACATATTATAGTCTGGGTTGAATTGATCCCACATATCGGTAAATAAGATAGTATAGGATTTTTGTTCTGGCTCTAGTGCTTGCGCTTCCGCTTGCGCTTCCGCTTGCTCAGTAGTGCTAGGAGCAGGTGATTCTTTAATTACAGATAAAAGCGATAGCCACTCCTTAGCTCTGGCTTCTGGAGAAAAGCGATAGAGAATCTTGGTTCTCAGTTCAGTGAGGCTTTCTAAGTTGCTCAAATATGACACTGTATCCAGATCGCCTACAGTCTTCTCTAGTGCAGTGACTGCCTCGCAGATCTTATTCTGTTCATAATAGGTCTTCTCTAAACCGCATCCGAAATCTCGCAGCACAGTATTATTGTGGATAAGTGGAAGACCTACCCACGCTGCCTCTAAATTCGCTAGCTTTAACGGTGAAAAACGTGAATGACTCAAGACAATAGACATGGGTTCATGAGACCAATCAATTACACGTTGTCTGCCTACTAGCTTAGCTTGAACCTTGCAATTATCTAGAATATTCTCCTTGAAATATTTCGATTCGCTAAGATGCTCGGTATTGTGGATATGTATTTTTTCTATCTTCGCCATTATAGCACATTCTTTCAGAGTTACAAGGGGAAGTATACAGGATGATGTATTGGTCGCATTGGTTTCTGTAATATGAAGCGACCATTTAGTATCTAGACCTCCAGGAAGTAGGTCTTTCACTTGTTTCCATACAGGGCTCTGCATTTGTTTTCTATGTGCTTCAACAATGGTGGGTGACCAGAGCCATGGCACTGTTCTGACTGGCACTGAATATAGACTCTTCAAATATACAAGATCATCGCCAGTATTAAAAATATCTGCTAACCATATCTCACTTATACCATCTAAATCACGGCCTTCTGTTCTACAGGAAAACACGGTGGCCTCAAGATCCTGAAATACGGCGGATTTTCTACAATACCAGACTGTTCTGGCAAATCGTAACCGTTCTGCGGGCGTGAGAAAAAAGGCGACTTCTATGACTAAGTCGAGGCTTCCAGGTGAAACTGTATCTATGGTATAGCACTTGGGTGCATCGGCTTCCAGGACCTTGACGTCATCCCACCATGACTTCTCGGCATCCCGTTTTAAAAAGACCACGTCATGTCCACCGACTTGAAAGGCTTCTGCAATGGCTATACAGGAATTTGGATGTCCCGCACTAAACATAGAGTGTCGGATATCCACTGTTATTCCAATCTTCATTTATCTTTTAAAAGAGCATTGGGTTTAGACCAAAAGTTTCTTCCAGGCTTTCTGGACTTCGGGATTATAAGGACTATGTCTCCACTGTAGTGCTGCTGCCCCAGATGCATATGTTTCCTGGCTAGTCTCGTGAAATTCTAAAGCCTTCTGTAAGGCCGCGGCACCCTTTTCGATATCGGACCCCTCATAATAATAACCTGCATCTGACCAATCGGGAGAATTATGAATCACAGGAAATCCTGCATGTAAGTATTCCAGAGTCATATAATTGTATTGATTATTCCACTGATGTCCAATGGCAATTGCAGAAGGATGATCATTCATGATGCTTGTAATTGTATTGCGACCGCTGAATGTAATTTTATTATCCTTATAAAGCTCTAACCTAGGTAAGATTGACTTGGTGAAAAAGGGGTTCGCCTGAATTCGTTCTGCATTTCCTACTAAAATCTTGAACTCACGACCAGTCTTCTTATAGATCTGTTCTACAATGAGCAATGGAATTAGTAGGCATTTCTGAAAACAAATATTTGGTTCTAGGATTACTATGACCTGAGGCTCTAGTGCGTTAGGTGCTGGCGCTTTCCACTTGAATAATCGCGTCTTATCTAGGGTCAGAATACAAGGATCCCAGACATAGGGTGCAATACGCGCTGGCCTACAATCATTAATAAAGCCGGCATACTCGTGGTGCTGCTTGTAATGTGGAGATACCCAGATTTCATCTAATTCTCCAGCAATATGATGAGCAAAATGAACTGCAGGATAAAATATGGGAGTCTCAATATCTATATTCAAGATATTTCCTAAATATAACTTGACTATCTTTGTTCCAGATTCGCGAAGATATTTACGCATACTAGGATCTATACTCATGGCAATCTCAATTTGCATATGGACTGGAATCGAGGCCTTTACTATTTCTTCGGCAGTAATCATTCGCATCTTTTTCAAGATAATAGGAACCTTCTGAATATCAGCTGGCTTCTCATTCACTAGGAGGATTGGTGCATATCCCATGGCATCAAATAATTTATAGAGAATCACCACATTCTGATAGAGTCCATTAACAAAGAGTGTATCATTATGTATAGTTCCTGTTGCTAGAAGAATAATCTTTCTTGAAGCAAGTGGCTCTAGCTTTACCTTCTGTGCCCGACATGTATGCGACGGACCTTCTTCATAGTCCATTTAGTTAAGAAGATTCTGAATTTCTTAGGCCTTTCTTAGCTAAATCATATTCAGTAATTTTAGCTCTAACTATCGCCCCTTCAACTTTTCCAAATAGTTCATCATATGGATCAGGTCCGCGCCCAATATTCACGTAACCTCCTGGAAGTTGTTCAACGCCATAACTATCTATATTCTTTTTTACAGATAATCTTGTTTCTAATGTGCTCACACGCCCATGGAGTTCTCGAATTCCTTCCAGAAGCAGGGGTATTATACGAGAATATGCCACACTAGTGCCTTCATGGGTTAGTGATGGCCATATTTTCTGCACGTCTTGAGCAATGAATCCAAGATCGGATTGGCCTGATGATATCCAGTCAAAGGTGCAGGGCTCCAGCTTCAGGATCTCATCTAGGCAAGTTGAAAATGGCGCAATATTAGTTTTCTGTCTTCTGTCTGATGTCTGATAGAGTGTCTTAACATAGGCATTCTCACTGACATGTAACGATCCAGAAATATTTACAGTGTTTGATCCGCCTGTAGAATTAATTTGGAGAGCAGTATTTCCGGCAGATACCAGGTTAATGGTGCTAACCGTTCCAGAAATATAAGAATTAGAGGCAATCTGTAAGGTTGATATTACGCTTTCTGAATTGAGTGATGTAGCTGCACCATTGGAATAAAGAGAAACGCTGCTGAGATTTACATCACTGGTAAATTGTAATGTATTTCCTTCAGTAAAACTGGTAATAAAGTCTGCGGATACGGTCTTTGTATCGAAATTAACCATGGATTGGATATTTGCCACGTTTGTCTGAAGACTGGTAATTTGGCCGGCGGTATCTGAAGAAGTTGTGATGCCAGAGGCAATTCCTTGTAGGGGAACAATATTTACGACATAGGGATTTGCATTTGTTGCCATTTCTGATTTGCCCAGGATTTAAATTGTTCCTTTCTGAACGGTGCCGCCGTTTTAACGGTCCCGCCGTTTGAACGGTGCCGCCGTCTAAACCCGGAAACTCTGACTATAGTCAAATACACGGATATCATAGACATGGAGAGGGCTTCACATGATTTTTCAGAAACATCAAGTGTTAGTTCAGATGAATCAGGATCTGGTCCAGATTTCGTCGAGTTTGCACATACCCTATCTCTCAAGCACAGCATGTTCTCGCCATATAGTGATACAAATGAGGGTTTTGCGGATATAAATCTCCCTAGCACGATTCTCGGTAAAAAAGAAGAACGTCCTAAGACTGCTGATTTAACTACCTTATTTATTATCGACAGTGTAAATCGAGATAAATCTGCCTTTCCTCAGCCCACAACCTTTAGCCTCAAGCTACCACGTGTGTATCAGAATGTAAAATCAATACAGCTAACGGAAGTTAAATTCCTCTGTAGTTTCTATTATTTTAGTGTCGCAAAGAATAATATCTATTTGCCTATAATTGAACGTGGTCGTGACTCAATCACCACATTAAACAATTTACCAATATCTAAACTTATTACTATTCGTCAAGGGACGTATTCCATTACTGAATTACTTAATGAAATCCAGACACAGCTTAATTATACACCACTATTTTACGATTTTAGCAATGGATTTACGGATTTTATTAATTTATTTTCAGTTAGTGGAGACTATAGTATTAATTTCAATCAACCAGGTGATACTTATTATGATTCATTGAATTCCAAATATATTACGAATCCAACAATGGCTACAATCATTTCTTATTATTGGGGATCTAGATATGCAGGGTTAACCAATTATTCCTTGAATCAGTTGAAGGTAGCCTATTATTATCCAGTTCTCTATGAAGTTCTTCTTGATCCAACGGATACTATTGCCAGGCCATTCTTGAATCTAACACCACCTTCTAACTATATATCATCAGATGGTCTGCCCGTTGAATCCCATGTTATCTTTAATATGACTGGAATTGATGACGTGATTGCATTGCATTTAATTAATAATAATCTGACCTACCTGGACGAATACAGATTACATCATACCTTCAGATACAGCTTGGTAAATAGATACCAGGTTGCGTATGATACAAATTCACTTAATGTGAATTTTATAACGCTCACATTAAATACATCTTTAGTGAATTTAATTAATACTACAACTGCAACGGCATTATCAGGTATATATAATAATCTTAATATAACTTCTGCTTCATATGCTACCCTACAATCTAATATAGGTAAGACTACTGTAGTCTATACTGACATGTTTAATTATCTACAAGTCCAATTGGCAAACTTACTCGGTATTTCTTATGCAACATATACTCCTACATTTTTTAACAACTTGAATAATACTCTTTATTTTCAAAATGGTATAGATGCAGTAGGTATTACATCTAATTATACTGCTTCTTATCTAACATCTGGAGGAACTGCAATTAGCACTTCAATTGTAAATTATTCAGATTCACCTGTATATTGGCCAAATCTAGTTTCAACAAATGGATATACTGGGACTAATTTACAGAATATAAGTTCATCACAAATAAATATACCTTATAATATTGCAGCTGGAAATTTCCAATTTGGTAGTGCAGCGATTGATCCGAGAACCTATTATTTAAATACAAACAAAACTACTAACAGTGTTGATATTGTAGTTAATATCTTACCTGCGCAATATACGATTATTAAATTCAAGTCTCCTGCACGACAGAGTCTACAAGTGGAAACACTGCCACTACCCTACTATTATCGCTATTCTGATTTTAATAAGGCAGGACTTTACAAGGGTGTTCTCGATTTATCAAAGAATAATGTTCCACAGGAATACTTTGATCTTTCTTACTCCTATATTTATAATATTTCCAATAGCAAAATGGATATCTTAAATTATGCACCAAATTATTTGACTGCCACCTTTGGTGATTCTCTTTCTACATCTATCGGGTCTGCAAATACATTTTTAATCAATACATTAAATAATTATTTTTACTTTGAATTCACTGCACCATATCCATCAGGATTACAAAGTGTTCCTGTTATAAATAACACTACACTCTCATTCATTGCCTTAGATACAGTAAATATAAGCACAATCTTCACTGACACGTTTAACATGTTTCTCTATCATGACCGCGGGGCATTCATGGCAGATTTAGGAAAACCACGCGCAGAGAATCCGTTGCACTATGTTGCTGCAAAGAGTATAAGTTCGAATGCTGGGTCCGATATCACACTAAATATCAGCACAATTGCTGGTGATAAGTATTATATTATTTTTAGAAGTAATGAACTTACATGTGCGAATAATACGTTTAAACCTCTATTCTACTATAAAACGAATCAATATACTATACTTGATACATCTTATACAAATTTCAACCCTCTGGCAAATCCATTTGATCAGTCAAATCTTTCCACATACGCCTTTGTCAGTAATTATAATCCGGATTTTCTACGATTACCTACCGCTTCATCTCTGACATCAATTGACCCAACGAATTCTACGTTTAATACAAGCCTAACGACTAAAGGTACACCAATTGGATATGATATTAGTGGTGTCTCTAATGACTTAACAGATTATATTGGATTTAATACTGCATTACGCAATGTAGATCCAACTGCCACATTTAGAATCGATCCTCTAAATAACTATTTATTTCAAGCAGCCTCACCATTTAATATTCTTGCAGGAACATATTTTGGAAGCACAAGTTCGAATGCGATTCTAAATCCTAAGACAAAGAATGCATATGCGTTCAAGGGGACATCTACCTCACAATTAAAAATTGTCCAATGGTATGAGGGATATTCTATTCCTCGGCAGTTAGATGACCAATTTTCTAGCACGGACAATACTGGCATTCTACAAATTTCATCACTTACTAGTATCCTCTCAACATTTCCCGCAAATATTAATAATGATATTGTGCTTGGTAGGGGGGTTACAGCGATTGGGTTTTTGCCGAGAGATGGTGTCTATGAGGTAGATACTTTTGCATTTAAATCTGCGCTCTATCCTCTAACTGGGTCTGTAGCAAGTTCTAATGATCCTAATCTTCAGATTAAGTATATAGGCGTCTTTAGTGGATTAGCTCTAGAAAATCCAGTTATAACTCTATCATCCGCACTTACAGTCTTACGTTTTAGCACTTCTATTCCGTATGGTCCAGAAGTTAATGCCGCTAATATGTTTCCCTATGGGACATGGTATACCTATACAAGTGATATTTCTTTTGTATCGGCAAATCCTAGAATTTCAGGTAATACTCCTAATTCTACAGATTTACTTAGTTATACTTCCATGTATTACATGGTTCCTTTTAATGCGAATGGAACTCTAATGACATATAGCATTCTATCAGGAAATGTTTTGCCCTATCCCCTAGCGCAAAATGCCATCTTTAGCACAATGTATCTGAATTCACAGGTTGCAACAAATACTACTGGATCAGCTGGTCAACCTGGTTATGTTATACCAGTATCAAATAGCCTTCCTTCACGAACTAAATATGGTCCAGCCGCAGTGTATTCTCAATCACAAGCACAGTATGAGCAGTCTATGCCAATTACAACACCTTCAATTGGATATAGGCAAAATTCGCTCCTCTTGTCAGAACCAGGTTCTCTCTTCTCCTTTTCAACACTATTTAATACTACTCTAGGATTAACAACCTATTTTACTGAATTTTCTGATCAATTATTTCTGGTGAATGCTACCTCGAATATTTGTTCTAATGCAAATACTAGTTTCCCTTCCGCAACATATGCTAGTTCACTAAGCACAGTCATTAGTGAACAGAGTGGCAATCCATCCTGTATTAATTTTATGATTAATCAGGCAACGGCTCTTCAGAATTATCCCGTTACTGGTATAATTAATACCAATACGGTATTTACATTTTCTGAAATGGCGGGCGATGAGAGTAATATTACAACCCATTCTATTCAACTATCACCCTCTATGAGTAATATTACCTTGTGGATGTGGGGTGGAGGTGGAGGTTCTCTCTCTTCTCTTTCCACTACAACAGGTGGTGCAGGAGCATACGTTAAAGTAAATATCAATCCTACCGCACTCTTACAAACTACGACTGCAGATTCGCCTGGAGGAATTTCTACCTTATATGTGGTTGTAGGCAAGGGTGGTAATCGTAATAATTTCTTCCTAGAACCCGTGGTTGGTTCATTACAATTATACGAGCAGGTGAGATATGGAGGAGGCGGAACTACCCTCACAGGTAAATTTCTAAATAATAATAGTATTACTGCACAAGGGGGGGGTTTCTCAGGCATTTTCTCAGGCTCAAATATTACAACTGCAACTCCTTTACTTATTGTGGGAGGCGGTGGTGCTGCAGGCACCACTGATATCGGAGGACCAGGTGGATTTGGCTTGATCACTCAGCCACTTTCCACACTAACCTATTTATTTTCTACTGTTACCTTCAATGGTAATTTCTACAGTAGACTGCCTAGCCAATCTATAACGGATGTTTTTAGTAATGCTGTCTCAAGTGGGTCCAATGTCACTAATGCTGCAGACAATATTCTGACTACCTTCTGGAATCCAGTGATTCCAAGTAGGTTAAATCCCTTTAATTACTATCCTACTCCCAATACATATGGAGTTTCCTTGAATTTCTCAACTGCTATAACTTCCTTATCTAAACTACGATTCTATGGTCCACCTACTGGTAATACATCAAATTTAGTCTCTGGAATTACAGTATTCAATGACATAAATAAGAGACAGATTCTCTTTTCTAATACATCGATTCTTCCAACAGATTATGAGATTATTAATAATGGTACATTCTCGCAACTAATCTATGAGTGTATTCCTATTGCACAGCTATCAACTGCCACTATAGCTACAAATGCATGGTTAGCGGTAGGAACAAATGCTTCTAGACAGAAATCAATTCAATATAGTTTAGATTTAATTAATTGGGTTCCAACGAAAAATACCATCGTAACATCGGTAACATCTATTCAGTATGTGCCGGCATTTAGTATGTGGTTTGCCTCGGGCTCTACTATAGGCTCAAGTTCAGATGGAATTAACTGGTCTCCATGCACGATCAATGGATTCACTGGTTCAAGCTTTACTACCATTGCCTTTTTTAATACAACTCTGGTAGCTGGAGCAGACGATGGATCTATTTATACTTCCACTGATGGTCTAGTATGGAATACTTCTGGTATTATATTTAGAAGTCCAGTAAAACGAATCCGTCATACGAATGGACAATTTTGGGGAATGGCAGGAGTATATCTGAAGAGGAGTGCAAATGGCGTAACGTGGACTTCTATTCTAAATTTCACCGTATCAAATATAAATGACATTACATATGCTTCTGGAAAATACGTTATTGCCCAGGTAAATGGACAGCCTCCCTTAGCATCAGGCTTAATTTATAGTTCAGATGGAATCGCATGGACTTCATCCGCAACAACGAATCTGCAGAATTTTTCGGGCACCAGTATAGTCTATGGCAATTCTACCTTTGTGGCGACTGGATATACGACAGATGGCACCTCCTTTATTAAATATAGTTCAGATGGTATTAATTGGTTACATAGTAATTTCCCTGCAGCAGGCGATACTTTACGTAATGATGTTCAGTTTACAAATGGCACCTTTGTAAGTGTTGGCCAGGCAAAATCTGGAACAGGTCTTGCTGCAAATCAGGATTCCATTGTATCAAGCACCGATGGCATAACATGGTCATATAGTTTAACAGGTGGATTTGATTCGGATGCTGGGGCGTATCAAGGATTTTCTGCGGCATATGGGCCAGTAAGTATTATACCAAATTTGTCTACGCTATATATTGAATTTCAGAAGACTACATTTATCAATGCAAGTCCACGAATCTATGATATTCGAGTGTATAACACTGAAACTCCAATCACTACTTCTACCGCACCATTACTAGATTCTAGCTTATCTAGTATATTCTATCCTCCTGAACTGAATACGGTTGATGTAGTTCAATACCCATTTATTATGCAATTCTCTACTGTAATACCCGTCTTGAATTATATTCAAATCTATACTCCAGCAATCGCAGGCGCACAATTCACCACTGTTACCATTAGTCTAGATTCCACGCGGTCTTCTACGATATTTAGTAATTCAGTGTCAAGTTCACTTGTCTATGATGAATCTACGCCATATAATCTATATTCCATATTCTTAATTCCTCAACTGACAAATATTTCCACACTCTATGTTAGATTTAGTAAGATTACTGCAGGAAGTTTGCAGATTGCAGGTATTAATGGATTCTATGATCCAAATAGTCTAGTAGTTCAGAAACTACCGAATATAATTCAAGATATAGATTCTAGACTTCCAAATAGTCCCGCTACGACCGTATCGACGGTCATTGATGGAGATTTAACAACGTATTGGTATCCTAAAACCTTTATTCAAGGTGATTCTTTAAAGATGTCATTTACCTTTTCTACCTATGTAGATCGTATAAATCATATACAGATTGTGAATGGGGCATTTCCCTCAGTGGCAAATAATTTAATTACAGGAGTAGGCATCTTTACAGATTCTACTAAATCTATCACTGTTTACTATACTACTAATATACAATTTAAACAGTATGCTTCATATTCAATTCTTACTATTGATATACCTCCATTTCTAGATTGCACAAGTATATATATAGAACTCTATAAGACAACGCCAGGTATTCCCTTAATCAATGAAATACGGTTTTACAATATTGGAGTATTAAATGATTCACCAAATGGTTATTCTGGAGGTCAACCTATTCTAATGTCACGTAGTTCAAGTGCGTATTCTGGAATTGATGGTGGCGGTGGTATAACTACAAGTGGAGGAACTGCAGGTATACAAGCAGGAGGTGGTAATTATTTGTTAGGAGGAAGTCCTGCTGTATTGCTGACGAATAAGTCAGCGAGTGTGAATCTAGGACTTACAGTAAGTGCAGGTGGAGGAGGAGGTGGATATTATGGTGGTGGAGGTGGTGGATTTGTGGAGAATGGAACAGGTGGAGCAGGTGGAGGGGGGAGTGGATTTATTTATGACCAGAATATCTTTACCCTTCTCGATTATGGTGTTGCAAATCCTTCTCAGAACTATACAAGTCCTGCATTTACTGAGCAAAACGCTCTTACTCTTGCAAAGGCATTGACACCAGGAACAGTGCCATATGGTCAGGGCGGAGTTTCTGCTGTAGATAATGCGGCTGGTGGCCATGGTGTGGTTGTGTTTTCTTATCAGGCATCTGTAACAGTTAATCCAGGCTCTAGTCCTAGTATTCAACCGGTATTTATTGATGGATCTAAGCTCACCTTATTTCAGTCACCTATCCAGTATATTACAGATTCTAGATTACTAGAATTTACACAGTATTCCGATTCTATTCAAGTATCATCACGTGCTGGGTATAATTGGGTATGGTATAATTCTTATTTATCCCTGGTTGGCAATACCTTATTGAGTTCTCTGCAGCCAAGCACCCTAGTTCAGAGTTCTACGCCACCACCTGCATTTCCCTATCTACCTGCTCCTATCTTTGCCCAATTAAATCAGAGTCAACTCTTTACAAGTATTACTGCATATTTTTCAGGTGCTAGCGCGGATCCTACCACCATTACTAATACCATTAATTCCATTTTTATTCTTTTTCAGAATACTTATTTCATACGGACTCTCTATACCGACCCATCCTATGTTGAGATGACTGAACTCTATTGCCTCCTCGATTATCTGAGAAATCCTATAAATCTGGTTAATCCGCACGTGAACCCGTCAAATCCGACCTTGGATCGTATCCTTGGAGGTATTCCGCGATTTGGATATTGGGCAAATCCATTTTTCACGAATGTGAGTTATCTTGGATTTGATGTGGCGGCGAGTCAGCTACCTACACCAGCCTTATCTACGATAGTAAGTAGCACTTCTACAGGAACAGTTCAAGCATTCTATGGCCTAGTTCTAGAGCAGTCCTTGAGTTCTGGTATATATGGATTTAAGGATATTATGGCATATAAACCGACCTTGAAGGATTCTCAGGTATATGGTTCTGGCTGGCTAACTGCCACACAATTTACACAGGCGTATGCTGTTCGTTCCTTGAGTGATCCTGTATTCTTAGACTCAAATATTATAGTGCAGCCTTATACATTTAAGAATGCTATTACTGCTAGGCTACCACTATTTTCTTACAAGGTGCACAGTATTCCTTATACCTTACAATCGACGAAATATGATATTCCAGTGCAAATTATAAATGATTTTGAGGGGCAGTCTATAAGATTATATTCCTTTCAAAATAAAAAAGGGTCTGATATAAGCAGTATTAATCTGTCCTATGTGCCATTTACATCTACTATGTTATATATGAATCAAGTAAATATTTCACGTAATCTGAGCACCTTGGGGACACTTGTTTCTGAACATCAAAGCACCATCGTAAATGTTGTAACCTCATTTAAGTTTGAATCACTGTCATTTACTCCTCTACTCACTTATTCACAGGGCACTAATAATTATTATAACACCTTTGTCTCTACTTCTCAATTAGCAAGTGGGTCTGTTGGCAAGGCTATCTTAGATCATGATCAGAATTACTATCTTGCAGGAAATAATGGTTCAAGTGTTCTCTATCAAAATGTATCCTCATTGATAATAAATCCAGTGGCATTTCCTCTTTCTACCATTAATTACGCCAGTCCAAAATTTATCCTAACACAATACAATAGTGGAAATCAGGCACCTTATAGTGATTTCTTCGAATCGAAATTTACAAATCTCTGGCACTTTCCTGCAAATGCTGCATCTTCGGCATTCTATGGAGCACGTCTAACCTCGCCATATGACTTGCGTGTAGTAACCGCCTTTGCGAATCAAGTGTTTTATCCCACACATAAGATTGGTTTAATTAAGAAAAGTTCATCTGCAAATCCTATAACGAATCCTCTGGATACTGTGACATATCCATCCTATCAACGCACACAGATGTTTTTCTATAATAGCTTTTCATCGCTTGTTACCGATATCAGCGGGCAATTTGCAATGGAAAAGGCTGCTAATTTCACTTATACAGATTCCTTTTCGGGATATGGATTTAATTCTTATTTAAATAATGTAATTCTGCAGCCATCTGATACCACGAGTAATCCTGATTCTTTCTACTACCTGGCAATTCGCGGATATTCTCCTACAGAAACCTTTCAGAGCCTTGTTCGATTCTATTTGCCTCAGCGCTATGATTATGGTTATATTACACTGCAGGATTTATCAAATGAGCCACAGCGAATTAGAACTCTGACAAATGTAAACCCGGATTACAGAGCATACTTATCCTTATTTAATTCTGTATTTAGCACTACACGAACCTATGGATCAGTAGGAATCCCTGGTTTTTCTGGATCAAATATTTCAACGACGAGTTTTGGAGACTTTTTACGACAATTCAATGCGATTAATCTAATAAATACCAGCAATAATGCGATTGTAAGCACAGTCACAGGATTTAGTAATGCTGCGCTATCGACATTAATCAATGGAGACTTACAATATATTCTACCTTCTTACTTGGCTTCACGAAATAGAGTAACGGATCCAGTTGAATTCAGTATTCCATTCTCAACATGTATTGCTCAAGCGAATATTGGATTAGAGCAATATGGCCTAGGATATAATTTAGGATTTGCACTAAAAGATACTGACCATAATACTGTCCAGAGAGCAACCTCATTCTTTAAAATCCTTGATGACTACATTTATTTACAATTAAATGAAGAATTTAAGATGAATCGCATGGATATAAGTCAGCCTGAGAATTTTGCACGAACTCGAGATACGACTGCACAGAGTGGTGTATATAATTCAAAGCTTATCTTGAATACCTTTGGTTCTTTTGCGACAACCTTCGTTCATAGTCCAGTGAATTTTAATCCACTGGTTGCAAAATTAGATAAACTGACCTTTTCCTGGTATAATTCGGCAGGGGTTCTCTTAGATAATGCAGATTGTGAATGGACTGGCTCAGTTCAGATTGTAGAGGCCGTGAATACTGCTTAATAAATACAAAACTGCCTTAGTAAATTCTAAACTAGGTCAGAGATGTCTTCGGCTACTGACCCCATGAATCCAATGGGAACGCCGTATGAAAAAGGAAGTCCAACGGAATCCTATCCCATTCAGGGCTCAACCACGCAGCCATTCTTTCCACCAGTAACTCTAAAATCCCACTGGGACCCGACCAAGATTTATTCTAGATCAGTTCCTACTTCACTGGTTCCCCTTCCTCTAGATTTCCGCCCTTATACCAAGGTCTGTCTGGAATACAGGACAAGTGCTGCAGGCCAGAATGCGCCAGTGGTTTCTGATGATGTGGTCTTTCCTCAAGGCGGAAGTTCGTATCCCCCCGATAGATATCTCAGGGCAATTGATAAGGAAAGTATGTTAAGACGCATGGACAGACCACTTGGAACATGTGATGCCGATCAATACCAGCCTCCAGAGAATGGAGATATGTATGTGGATAGGATGCTAGTCCCTAGATCTGCACACGCTCCTTCACGATTTGTTGATGAGATCTCCATGCCTCAGGCACTCCTGAGAGCTGGAACATACAACTGCAGGGCAGAGGCTGATGAGAAGAATTGGTTAAAGTCTCCCAGACTCTTTAATAATGCGACGAAGCAGGATCGCTACAAGGGCCCTACTGAGCCTCCCCGGCAGAATATTTGGTTAGATTCTAGACGCTGTGAGGATAATCTGGAGAAGCCCACTGAGCAGAAGCTAGAGGCCAATGGATGCAGGGCTTGGGGGTGTTAATGGGCTATAGACTCTATGCGGCTTAGAGCATTACTGTAATATACGAGCTAGCGTTAAGAAGATGATTGAATGGACTGTTATTCTTTTAATCATATTTTGTATAATTGTCTGGCATTATTCACAATCCACTAGTCAATATAGCATATCTCAAATCAAGGAGTCCCAGATTTCTATAAGTCTTCAGACTCTATGGGAAGAAAGAAAACCTATAGTGGTATCTGAAGTGAAGGCTGCAGGTATATGGGGATCCAGGGGTCTCAGACAAACTCGTTTCTGGGCTGCGCAGCCAATTTGGCAACAGTATGAGGATGCACCTAGGGCCCCACTTCCTGTCCCCTCATCCCTACAACTCACCTGGTCTGAGATTCTAGGGATTTCTCAGATTGAATCAGATACCTTGCTCCGATGGTTTGATATGAGCCCATGGATCTTTTCTACGAGGACCGAAGCACATATTGGCCCAGATGGCCTCAGACACATGTATGGCTGGGCAACTGCTATCGCGTGCACAGAAGGAGAAGCACGCTGTATCTTACTGCATAATGCTCAGAAGGCTAAGTTACCTCCAGGATGGAAGGGACTCAGGTGGTCAGAGGCCACAGTGGCTCATCATCCATTGTGGACTCAGGTGCAGAATATTGAAATTATACTGAGGCCGAATACTGTGCTTCTTGTGCCCCCACATTGGATTATGGCCATAGAGCCTTTGGATCTGGCAAAGCCAATATGGTGGACGAGAACTGACTTGCATCATCCGATTAGCAAGTGGGCACAGGGATGGAATGAAGGCTAAGAGCCAAAGGCTTAAGCTAAAAGCCAAAGGCTTTAGGGCTAAAAATTGCTTCTGGAAATAAGGTAGGGCACGTAAATGTCTGATACCGAATCAGATACTGACTTAACTGATTCGATGTCAACTATTCACTCACTAGTTGAGACTCTGACACATGAGAGCAAGAAAATCTATGCAAATGCTCTGAAAATCTCTAGTCTCTTTGAGCATCCTGAGCTAGACTTATGGACTGAGGAATTTTCGCTCAATGAGCGTGCATATAAGTGGGCAAAGAAACACATGGTTTCACGGAAGTGCTCCTTATGGCAGATTCACAGAACCTTGCTAGAATGTGCAAAGAAAGATCGGCGTCTAGCCCGAGGACAACTGGTTAAGCTCACACAGGAGGAGGCTGAAATTTTGGATCTGAGTGCAAGTGAACCTATATCTGTCTGGCAAGTTCTGGGAAGGCTTCCGAGATTCTTTGCTTAAAATAGATGGCGGGATACACTATAGAAGATGCTATAAATAAACAAATAACCGATCTTTTACAAACACCAGGTAGATCAAGAATTACTTTAGAATTTACATATGATGCTAAACACTATATGACAACATTTAATATACATAATTCAGATCATATTGCCAATGATGGAACTCCATTTTCAAGAAAATATATGTCTAATAGATGTATTAATACATCCGTTGATAAATATGATCAACTAACATTTAAATTTGATAGCTCAAGAATACAGGCAAATAGAAATAAGGAACAATCCTGTTTTACCCCTCGCCTTGAAACTCATGGAAATGGAGAAACGAGAATAACTTCAACTGATGTATTACAGACACTCAAGACCAAATTAACTCTCCTTATGATTAATGCATTCCCAAATGAAAGACCTCCTCCAGCAATTGAATTACAAGATAGAGCTGAAATACAAGGTGTGTTTATTTCAAGGTTTAATATGCTACGAGGTAAGGATGCTATCTATGAAAAATATGGATATGTTTCAGAAGAATTACCTAAAATAAAACATCTGATACAGAATCTTACATGGGGAGAATATATTACAAATAAAGATATACATAAACCTGAATATAGAGTAAAAGAAGAGTTATCCCCATTACAAGATATTTTTACTATGATTGCTGCGGATGAAACAACAAGTGCCGATACAAAAGTGTTGGCTTCTAGGCTAGCAGCGAATCTAGACGATCCAGAAGTGTTAGGTAGAAATTTTACTGAGATTATGTCATATATACCTTTAAAAAATGATATATTTAATCAAGCGAGAAGTGTATTCATATTCGGTAATGCATCAATGCAGGATCGTTCATTAAGCAGTGGAATATTTAGAAGTTTAATACTATATTTTTATGAGAAAGAAGAAAAAGAAGGTAGGCCACTCGATGTGAGAAGTATTAGTAAGTTACTAGAAGATAAATTTACACTTAAAGAAGATAGTCCAGGATGGAAACTATACAATGAAAGGCTAACGTTTGTAAAGTGTAGTATAGTATCTGCTGAAGCTAGAGGAAGAAATCTGACTAAGAACGCTACTAAAAGACGCAGTAGATCAAGAAGTGCAAATGGGAGGGTGCATGGAGGAAAGAGGACATGCAGAAAAAGAAGTTAGTGTTTGCGTGTCTTATTTTTCCTTGTCTTCTTATTACACATAGTCCATCGCTTCTTAACAAAACACATGGCCTCAGCATTTTTTGCGGGTTTCCAGTGGTTCAGGTATTTCTTATACATTGGTTCTTCGTTCGGGGACGCATTAAGTTTAACGGCGACAATGTAATAGCCTTTATTATCCTTATATATGGAAGAGCCATCTTTCCAGGTTCCAAATTCCTTCTTTCCTACGAGCATTCTACTATAGGATAAACTAAAATTGAAGTGTGTTTACCAAGTAAACCTACACTTACACAACACTGAATGCTAGAAGAGATTTTATATCTTCTAGCATACAATGGTTTCGCCAAGGATATTGGTCCTGCAGTTGCTACCTGCAAGGCTGCATGGACCGATGAGCGCATCTGGTGTCCCTACTTGATTCAGCAGACCTACGGGCTGAAGAATAAGACGAGACTTCAGATTCTTGCTGAGCACACTACACTTCTGATGGGTGAAAAGCTTCACATCGTCCTCAAGAAGGATGGGCCCATGGTCTATAGGCCCGAGGAGAGGTGGCTTGCACGGCTTGCTGAGCTGGAGGCCATGGCAAAGAGTGCAGGATATCCTGAGCTTATAAAGACAATGCTTAGCATTCCTGATTCTACTGGAAGAAGCCTAATTAGTATTGCCTGTGAGAATAACTGCCCGAAGGTTGTAAACGAGTTGATTAAACGGGGGGCTTGCTACAATCAGAAGGATGATCGTGGTGCAAGTCCTTGTTACTATGCTTATAATTCCAGACTTGGACGTGAAGCATTTAGGACACTTCCTTTTCAAGCAGAATATGCATATCCTATGCCAAAGGGGCCTTCGTGGCGAGATAATGCTGTATTTATAAATAATGTTCATGCAGCCAATTTGCACCATGATTTGGAAATAAATGGTCAGGCTATTGAGCTTATATATAATTCGGCGCCCCCGCCGAAGCCAAAGAAGCTGAAGAGCAAGCTCTATAAGCAGCAGTTTGGTCCTAAGGCGCGTTAATAATCAAAAAATCATATTAACGGTGTAATAGATGATTGATACTATATTTCCATATTCATATGCTGCATTATGTTTTGGACTATTGGTTGGTATAGGAATTACAGCAACATGTCTAGGCTTATTTTCAGCAGTAACAATAATTATTTTTATTTATTTAGAAGTTATACGTATTACACCATTTATAAAGTATTCTAATGCATTACTCTATAAATATTTTCCAGAGAATCTTTCTAGAATACATACTAATATAAAAGAATCATTCAAGATGTCTGGAAATACTAAATTAGAAGAGAATCGATATATATTTATGTGGCATCCTCATGGAGTTTTCTCAACAAGTTTATTTTTTCATACATCAAGTGGTTTAACTAATGCTCCTAGTATAATACGAAATACAAGACCAGTAGTATTTAATTCATTAAAATGGCTCCCATTTCTTGATGAAATTTTTAAAGATCATAATATAATTTACAGTGATTATCATTCTATGAAAGAAGCACTTCTTGAAAATTCATCGATCTCAGTGTCACCTGGTGGAATGAGAGAAATGTTATTTGATCATTCGGCAATTCTTTCACGTAGAAGAGGTATTTTTAAGATGGCTCTTGAAACAGGAACCCCATTAGTGCCAGTAATTTCTGTAGGAGAAAATAATCTATCTAGAATATATTCATTACCAGAATGGTTGCAAGGTTTATTAGAACCATATGATGCCTGTATTTGTATTCCCACTGTTAAGACGATAATTAAATATATGAATATGCTTTCTAACCCCTTGAAGGATCCAGTTATATCAGTCATAGGAGAACCTATCCTAGTAGAAACGGTTGAGCAGCCAACTGACCAGCAAATTTCTGAACTGCGGCAGAAATATATAGAGACACTAAAAGCAATGTATAAAAAAGAGATAGGACACGAGTTAACGATACTCTAAGACCAATCAATACTAATACACTGCTTTACTTGCCTGTTCCCGATAAACATCAGGGCCTTCTCATCTAGAGTAGAAATATCATGCATCTGTCCATCAGGGCCCATCGCCATAGTAACCGTCTTGAACTCTACAGAGCAATCTGGGAAAAGAACTTGGAGTCCTCTAAGAACATCATCGATGTTTGTAATGATAAACTTACCATCTAATGCTGTACTTCCCTGTCCATTATGAAATTCAGCACGCCACTGAGTCTTTGTGGAAGTTCTAGCAGTCTGAATTACAGATTCATACATCGTCTTAACATATTGCTCAACACCTCTGAGCCTATTCTTCTCATCAGTCTGAGCCTTCAGTGAGCGCATCTCATCTCGTGTCATAGGAGTAAGTGCTGCCATTTGTATACCTTACATACAAACGGCATTAACTTCAATTTTCATAATGCAATCACCGTAAAAATTGCTTATTTGCCTAAAGCCAGTAAGGGCACACATGGATGAAGACCAAGAAAGAGCTGTTAGTTTAGCAAAATCAGGGAAATCATTCTTCTTAACAGGTGCAGGGGGCACGGGAAAATCCTACGTTATTCAGAACATTGTAAAAGCTCTGAATAAGGATGGGCGTGATGTGGCTCTGACTGCTATGACAGGGTGTGCAGCGCTTCTCTTAGGAAAAGGTGCCAAGACTCTACATTCCTGGGCAGGCATTGGTCTAGGAAAGGAATCTGCCGAGGTTATTCTGATGAAGCTCAGAAAGGCCTTCAAGGCCAAGAAGAACTGGCTAGCGGCGGATGCACTCATTATTGACGAGATTAGTATGATGATGCCAGAGCTTCTTGATAAGCTTGACGTAATTGGCAAGGGAATGCGCAGATCCCCTCTACCCTTTGGTGGCCTACAGCTCATTCTAGTGGGTGATATGTTCCAACTGCCTCCTGTAAATAAGGAGTCGAAGGACTGCTTCTTTGTCTTTGAATCCAAGGCGTGGAATGCTTACATTCATGATTCGGTTGTCTTGCGCACAGTGCATAGACAGACTGACCCAGTCTTCTTGAGAATTCTGAATGAGGCGAGATCAGGTGAGCTGACAAAGGAATCACTGGATATCTTAGAGTCAAGAAAGACAAAGGAATGGAAGAAACTAGAAATCAAGCCAACGCTACTCTTTACTAAGCGCGCGGATGTTGAGCAGATTAACTTGAGTCAGCTGAACAAGTGCGAGGGCGAGGACAAGGTCTTCGCAGCAAGAACCGTAAAGACCCAGGCTTACTTGACGGCACACACGGTTCAACAGGTCACCGATTACGCCATTGAGAAGATGGACAAGAATGGAGCCTATGTTCCAGAGTTGGCCTTGAGGAAGGGGGCGCAAGTCATGCTTCTCACCAATAAATACATGGACTTTGGCTTAGTGAATGGGTCGCGTGGTATTGTGGAGAAATTCTGTGATGGACCCTCAGGATACCCGATGGTGAAATTCCGAAATGGGGAGGTGCTCATCATTGAGCCGCATACGTGGGAATCGGAGGATGTGGAGGGCTTGCAGAGACAGCAGATTCCTCTGAGGCTCGCTTATGCAGTCACAATCCACAAGGCTCAGGGAGCCACTCTGGATTGTGCCTTAATAGACATTGGGGATAATACCTTTGAGTATGGTCAGGCGTATGTTGCCTTGTCACGAGTGAGGTCTCTAGAGTGTCTGTATATCTGGGAGTTGACAGCGAGGGCATTTATGGTTCATCCGAAGGTGCGGGTATTCTTAGAGCGGGTTCACGCCATGGATTCTACTGTCACTGCAAGGGACCCTACTCAAATAGTTTTACCTGAGGCTACATCGGCCCAGAGTATTCTAAGGTCCGCAGCTTGCACAGAAGACAGCACCTTGTCTAATGACGATCCCTCTTGAAGATAGGGTAGCATAATTCCCTTTAGAATAAAACGGCTTATACGTGTTCCTTTTTGATATACTGAATATGGATATAGATTCATTATTTCTGCATATATAGTATTCATTGGAGAAAGAATTGAATAACGGGTTAGAATAAATTCAACCACAATTCGTTCCGTGGCACTCATGCTAGCGTATAAGGCACTGGCATTATTTAGATTTTGTCTTATTTTTTTACAAATAGATTGAATCGATTGAATCATTGCAATAAATAATAGTTTAGTCAGAAGAACTGGTAGAATCTTGGATCGTTCAGAAATAATTACATCTCTTGATTCTTCGTGCGCTTCTCTTACTAGTTTGTCATTGGCCCAGGTGTTAACTAAGATAGCTGGATTCACAGTATCTAAATTATTCATATAGCAATAACTGAGAATACGAGCTTCCAGAGGAACTTGAGTGAACCTGGGTAAAAATGCAACTTTAGACACGTAGCCGATAAGAAATTCTCCAAAAAATGTCTTAGAAGGGTCCTGATTTTGACGCCGGAAAACACAGCGGCCAAAATCAGCAATACCAAATTCAAGTGGATTATATTTCACAATTATATTTCCAGTGTGAAGATCTATATGCACAAGTTGTTCAGCAGGATTTTGATATAGCTTCTGAAGAATATAGATGAAATTAGGAAGTGCATTTTCTACATATTGCATAGTTGTAGTATAAGGAATTGTAGTAGTTTTTAGTTTTTCGGCCCAGCTGCTTACTGTATCTGAATACTTTTTAATAATCATTAATTTAGAATCCTGAGAAATATTTTGTCCGCTTTTTAATTTGCTCTTCAATTCACCACAGGCCTGATCTTGCTTAAGCCAACCCAATGTATTTTTTTCTCCCTGTTTCAAACTTTCTTTATTTCTTTGTTTCGGTGGTTTCTGCTGAGTTGCAGGTTCGCACTCAGTTTGCAATCTTGAAATATATTTTTCTGCTAATTCTGGACCTAAGAGTCGTTCGGCCATGCGTAAAAATCCCGACTCTTCATCCTTCTTGGAAACAAGCTTAGAAACATATCGCTTATCCATTGTATCAGGTGCAGTTTCTGAACCAGGGGCGCCTTCAGCGCAGGGCCACATTGGGCCTTCAAAAATACATCCGTCTACTCCTTCTCCAAGAATTCGCCCACCCTGCATATCTATCGTATCATGCCATAAAAATTGCACAGTTATTTAAACGCCGTTTTATCACTAAAGCCCCGATGGATTCTTTCTCCCCCTCAAATATACTGTCCCGAACTAGAATGGAGGAGCATATTGTATCTGTTATTAATGATGCAACTCTAACTAAGACTTCTGACGTCATGATGCCCATTGGTTCTCCGGGCCGAAAGCCGAGGGTCCCGAAGGCTGAGCCGCCCGCGTTAGCCCTGGGTGAGGTAAATTCTATGGAGATGCCTAAGCCAGTGACGGACGAGCCTCTTCTCATTGAGAATCCTGGGCGTTTTGTCCTCTTTCCCATTCAGCACCAGGATGTCTTTGATATGGCAAAGAAGGCGGTTGCGGTATTTTGGACAACAGAAGAGGTTGATCTGACCAAGGATACGAAGGATTGGGAGAAACTTGACCAAAATACGAAGCATTTCATTAAGCATGTTCTAGGATTCTTTGCTGCATCTGATGGTATCCTGATGGAGAATCTGGCTCTAAATTTCCAGAATGAGGTTCAGTGGCCAGAGGCAAAATACTTCTATGCGAACCAGAATTTCATGGAGGCAATTCACTCTGAGATGTATTCTCTGCTCATTGACACCTATCTTGATGATAGGACTGAGAAGCAACACCTTCTAGAGGCGGCCAGCACGATTCCTGCAATTCAGAAGAAGGCTGATTGGGCAAAGCAGTGGTTAAATGCGAAGGAGGCTGATTTCGCCACGAGGTTGGTCGCCTTTGCAGTGGTGGAGGGTATCTTCTTCAGCGGTGCCTTTTGCTCAATCTTCTGGCTAAAAAAGAGTGGCCTCATGCCTGGCCTGACCACGAGTAATGAGTTCATTGCGAGGGATGAGGGGATGCACACGGATTTTGCCTGCCTCCTGTATTCCAAGATTCAGCATAAGCTGACAAAGGCCAAGGTCAACAAGATTATCAAGGAGGCTGTGAAGATTGAGAAGCAGTTCATCACGAAGGCACTGCCGTGTGAGCTCATTGGAATGAATGCGGTCTTGATGAGCCAGTATATTGAGTTTGTGGCAGACAGGCTACTAGTGCAGCTTGGCTATCCCAAGATCTTCAGTGCGGCAAATCCCTTTGATTTCATGGAGCGTATTTCTCTGGAGGGTAAGGACAACTTCTTTGAGAAGCGTAATGCGAATTATGCCAAGGCGGGCGTAGGAAAGACTCAGGCCGAGATGAGTTTCAGCATGGCGGAGGATTTCTGAGGGGCATATGCTGCCCTTGCTAAGGCACTACTGGAACAAGTAATTGCTCCTTATTCTTATAGTAAAGATCCTCCATTGTAATATTTGCATCGGCTAGACTCGTATAGTGTTTAGAGTCGCCTGCAAGTATAAAGAATGCGTTTTTTCCATAGGAAATTGCAAAGGGAATCATCCTTCTGTTCCTCCAAGTATAGAGGCTACTATACCAGAATCTAGGAATAACTTCCTTCTTATCACTTAGTTTAGATAGGGATTCGCATTTTTTCACGTGCTTAACTTTAGCACTATAGTGTTGCGATTTTGTCATGAGATCTTTCGCATGTATAATGACTTTCTCGGAAAAGCTAGTCATTAGTGTATCAGAACTAAAGAGATGTTTATTTACAAAATCTATAAAATGCTTATAGGCATACGTTATACCTTTAATCTTGTTTTCCTCGTTTTTTTTATTGAAGTATGCATCTGCCTCGCCGACTGTCTTAAACTCATGAGCCTTGATCAGTCTCCAGAAATGAAAGTAATATGGATTAAATGATAGAGGATTTGCATCCCATTTCTCTACAGTCTTTTTTACCTCGAGATAATCCTCTTTCTCGCTACTGCATATAGTAATATCAGAGTTTATCTGATACTTTTTGAAGAGCAAGAAGTCGCCACTAATTACAGGTGGAGTCTCTGGCTTCTGAACCTTCAGATAATAGTCCTCCGTATGCCACTCGTCAAGTGTTTTGAACAGTTGACGAGCCGGTTTAATCTGGAACACCTCACCAGACTTTGTAATAACGGCACATGCCTTCATTGTATTGTCGGATCCATAGAGTCTGAGAAGTGTCTTGGGTAGATAGCTCATTGTGTAATTATTACATGTGGGTAAGTGTGTTCAATTTTTATCGTCTTCGCCCTCCTACAGTTGCAGCAACCATTGATACAGGTAAAACAGGATTCAAGAAGAGAGCATAATAGGGATAATACATGGTCGCAAAAAAGAAACATAAGAAGGACCAGAAGTAAACAAAGGATCCATTATTAATTGACATATTGTAGGTATAAGAGAGCTTTGCCGCGCCGTAGCAATATAAAAATCCAAAGATGGCCGCAACAAATAGACCTAGTTTTCCTGTAACTAGAATAACTGGAACATACTCCATGGGGTTATATCCTAAGTAATTTGTAATAGTATTCATCTACTATAGCGACTGAAATAGTTAGGGAAATAGGGTTTGCTGGACAATCATTTGCACAACCTCCTCATTATACTGCCTATCACTATGGAAATGATCTTGCAGCAGCTGAATACGCTGAATAATTGTGCTACCAAGGAGAACACGTGACTCCTCATCGCTGTCATCGTCATCGTCGCTGCCATCTGTATCATCGTCGCTGTCAGCAACACCCGAAGGCACAGCTGGAGCGGGAGCAGGCACAGCAGGAGTAGGAGGGGGGG